>Ga0302314_10002515_pt1 | contig 33960 bp, 30 predicted proteins | sample III_Palsa_N2_3_FD_200533 | JGI IMG/M metagenome (GOLD analysis project Ga0302314, IMG submission 200533) | Peat permafrost microbial communities from Stordalen Mire near Abisko, Sweden - III_Palsa_N2_3 | ecosystem: Environmental > Terrestrial > Soil > Palsa > Peat permafrost | place: Sweden...
GTCCATCGGCGCAGGGCGTGATCAGCGCCTATACGGTCAAGAACGGCGCCGGCCAGACGCTGCTGACCAGCCAGTCGAACTGCACGGTGGGCAACAATCATCCCTATATCTGCGGCGTGACGCCGGATCTCGCACAAGGACGTCGGCCAACACCACCGACGACAGCTTCATCAAGAACTTCCTCGCCAATCCTACGGGGCGCCTGATCGATCCCGACGACGGCGTGCAGGGCTACGGCCTCAAGAGCCGCTTCTACCATCTGCATCTCGCGATGGACTGGAACGTCAGCGACAATTTCCGGCTGAGCTCGCTCACCGGCTACAACAACGAGCGCGTCAGCGAATTGTCCGATCTCGACAATTATTACGACGTCAGCACCAAGAACTCGAGCACGGCCACCGGCGCGCGGAGCTATTTCGACTTTCCTTACATCGTCGAGCATACGACGGTCGACTGGTCCCAGGAAGTTCGCGCGAGCTATGACGCCGGGCCGTTCAAGGCCACGGTAGGCGGCAGCTATCTTCAAAGCCTGAGCAAGAACGGCCTCGGCGGCGGCAACGGCGCTCTGGGGACCTCGACCTTCTCGGCCGTGAACGGGTCCAATCGCTCGAAGACCGAAGGCGCGTTCTTCGGCCTGAGCTACCAGCTCACCAGCAAGCTCTCGCTGAACTTCGACGGCCGCTACCAGATCGACCAGCTCTACACCTATGCACCACCCGCCGGCGTCAACATCGTCAGCGACGTGTTCGCGCCGATCGGCCAATATGCAGGCGGCGCGCTGCTCGCGCACAAGAACTACAAGAACTTCCTGCCGCGCGCGATCGTCCAGTACAACGCCACGCCAAACCTGATGGCCTACGCCTCCTATTCGCAGGGCGTGAACCCGGCGGGCTTCAACAACCAGTTCCTCGCCCAGGGCGAGTTTGTCCAGCGGACCGCGGCGGCGAACGGCTATGCGCTCGTGGTCAACCCCGAGAAGCTCGACAATTACGAAGTCGGCATCAAGGGCCGGCTGTTCGACAACCGCATCCGCTATAGCGCCGCGGTCTACCGCGCGATCTGGAAGAACCAGATCAATTCCACCAACCTCAGCGCGACCGACCCCGCCACCAACATCAACTACACGATCACCGCAGCGCTCAATGCCGGACGCGTCCGCATGACCGGCATCGAGGGCCAGGTGACCGCGTTCGTCACGCCCGAGCTGACGCTCGATCTGGGTGGTGCGATCAACGACAGTCATATCGAGAAGCTGGTCGCGCCCACCATCACCGCGCTGACCGGAATCACCGACTTCAGCGGCAAGCAGAACCCGTACACGTCGAAATACTCGGCCACCGCATCCGCCGAATACCGTCGCGCCATTCCCGGCTTCGACGACATGAGCGGCTATATCCGCGGCGACTTCGTCTACAAGTCGGGCGTCTATTCGGATGCGGCCAACACCGTGCGCACGCAGGCCTACAAGAACGTCAACCTCCGTCTCGGCGCGACGCGGGGATCGGTGAACGTGGAATTGTTCACGACCAACCTGTTCAACAACCGCGCCTACACCAACATCCAGAACAGCTCGGTGCTGGTCTCGAACTTCGCCTACTCGGCAGTGAGCAGCGAGCTGCTGGTCGGGCTGCGCGATCTGCGGACCTTCGGCATCCGCGTCCACTACGCGCTATAGTGTCCTTCGGGGCGGTCGCGTGTCGACCGCCCCACGCTGTACGGACGCCTCTCGATCACCGTCAGGCGTAGCGGATCGCGCACGACGGCAGGCGTCGTCGGGCACGTGCATTCGAGGCGAAGCCATTGATCCGGGCTCCGCATCCGAAAGGCGCATATCGAAAATGCTACGGATCGGCACCAAGCTACGGAGACGCGCGCGATGAACCACTTACCGCGCCGGACGACAGCAATCGTCGGTCTCGCCCTGGCCGCCTGTATCCCCACGTTCGCGCAAGCGGCGCACGTGCCCGCAACGCTCGCGATCGACGGTGGCGCGGTCGCCATTCCGACGGCCGGGCCGGATGGCATGATCACTTTCAAGGGCATCCCCTATGCGGCGCCGCCTGTCGGGCCGCTCCGCTGGCGGCCGTCGGCACCGCTGCCGACCTGGAACGGCGTCCGCAGCGCCACGCAGTTCGGCCCGGATTGCATGCAGGCGCCTTCGGAGACATCCAGTCCCGCTGCACGACCCCGATCGGAAGACTGCCTCTATCTCAACATCTGGACGACGGCGCTGACGGGCGCCAAGCGCCCCGTCTATCTGTGGATCCACGGAGGCGGGTCGCGCGTCGGATCGGGCGCACAGCCCGAGTTCGACGGAACGGCGCTGGCCAGACAGGGCATCGTCGTCGTGACGATCAATTACCGTCTCGGGGCCTTGGGCTTCCTCTCGACCAGCGGCCTCAGCGCCGAAAGCGGTCACGGGGCTTCGGGCAATTACGGCCTGATGGACGATATCGCGGCATTGCAGTGGGTCCAGCGCAACATCGCGCTGTTCGGTGGCGATCGGGCGCGCGTGACGATCGGCGGCGAATCCTCGGGCTCGGTCAGCACCGGGGCGTTGATGGCCTCGCCGCTGGCACGGGGGCTGTTCCGGCAGGTGATCGGCGAGAGCGGATCCGTCTTCCGGCTCGCCGGCTTCGGAAGCATGGGTGCGACGTCGCTCGCGGCGGAGGAGACCAAGGGCGACGCGCTGGCGCACAGCCTCGGCGCAGAGACTCCCGACAAGCTGCGCGCGATCCCCGCCACCGCGATCCTCGCTGCTGCCGACAAATCGGGCGGCTATTTCAACTTGCCCGTCGTCGACGGCTATGTGCTGCCCGACGCGCCGCTCAGACTGTTCGCGTCGCACCGCTTCAACGACGTGCCGCTTCTGCTCGGCTGGAACGCGCAGGAAGGCTCCTTGCAGACGGCAGGCCCGCTGGGGACGCTGCCGCAGCTTCTCGACCGATATTATGGTCCCGGCGCCAAGCCGCTCGCTCATTTCTACGTATCGTCCAAATCCGACGATCTGCAGGCGGAGATCACGGCCGCCGGGGACAACGCGATCGCCTACCCAACGTGGAAATGGGGAATGGCGCAGCAGCGCTTCGGTCGCCAGCCGCTCTTCGTCTACCAGTTCGACCGCGCGCCTCCGATCCCGCAGGGCAATTTCGGGCCCCGCTTCGATGTCGGGATCGCGGGTGCCTATCACGGGGCCGAGATAAGCTATGCCTTCGATACGCTCGGCTCGCGCCCGACCTGGGCCGTGACGCGCGACGATCACCTCATCGCGCAAACGATGTCGCGCTATTGGGCGAACTTCATCAAGACCGGCAATCCGAACGGCGCAGGCCTGCCATCATGGCCGCGCTACGAGCCGTCCAAGACTCCCAGGCGGATGGCGATCGGCCTCGACATCCGGGCGACGAACGACTCAGACTATTCCCGGTTTGCCGCGATCGACGCTGCGCACACGCAGAACGATCCGCCCCTCCCGGGCCCGCCCGATCGATCCGGCGGATCGCCACGCTGAGCCTCGGGAACCGAAGACGCTTATCCCGAGCGCGTAGGCCGCTTCTCGACGCCGCGCCGACCAGCACCCCTACGCCTTGATCCGCACCGGCACGGACTTCGCTGCCGGGACGTGGCTCTCCTCGGCATGATGCTCGACCGACATCAGCACGTTGCACTCCGGATAGTAAGCGCCGAGGCAGCCCTCCGGGATGCTGTAGGGCATCACGATCAGCCCCTCGCGCGCGCGCGTCCTGCCGTCCTGCGCGTCGCTTTCGAGTGCGACGATCTGGCCTTCGCGCAAACCCGCCCGGTCGATGTCGTTCGCATTCATGAACAGCACGTCGCGCGTGTTCTTCACGCCGCGGAAGCGATCGTGATAGCCGTAGATCGTCGTATTGAACTGGTCGTTTGAGCGCAGCGTCATCAGCCGGTAGCGGCCCTCGGCATCGTCGAACCCCGTCGCGGACAGCCCTGTCGGAGTCAGGAACTCGGCCTTGCCGCTCTTGGTCAGCCAGATACGCTGCGACGCCTTGTTGCCCTTCCAGAAGCCGCCCGGCTGAAACATGCGCGCGTTGAAATCCTTGAACGGCTCGGGATAGGTCGCCTCGATCGCGTCACGGATCGTCGCGTAGTCGGCCACCCACGCATTCCAGTCGAGCTTAGGATTAGGCGGCAGCAGCCGCGACGCGATGCCCGCGACGATCGCCGGCTCGGACAGCAGATGCGGGCTCGCCGGTTCGGCCTTGCCGCGCGATCCGTGGATACAGCTGGTCGAATCCTCCACCGACACCGCCTGCGGGCCCGAGGCTTGCTCGTCGCGCTCGATCCGCCCGAGGCAGGGCAGCAGATAGGTGATCGCGCCGGGGAACAGGTGGTTGCGATTGAGCTTGGTGGCGATCTGCACCGACAGCCGGAGCCTCGGCCACGCCGCCTCCATCGCGGCGGTCTCGGGTACCGCGCGCAGAAAATTGCCGCCGAGTGCCACGAACGCCTTGACGCTGCCGTCGATCACGCCGCGACAGCTCTCGACCGTATCGAGCCCCTTTTCGCGCGGCGCGGTGAAGCCATATTGCGCCTCGATCGTCTCGACGGGGACGAGTTCGCTCTTCTCGGTGATGCCGACGGTACGCTGGCCCTGCACGTTGGAATGGCCGCGCACCGGCGTCGGCCCGGCACCGGGTTTGCCGATGTTGCCGCGCATCAGCAGCAGGTTGACGATCATGCGGACATTCTCGACGCCCTTGATGTGCTGCGTGATCCCCATGCCGTAGATCGCCATCACCGCCTTGGCCTTGGCGTAGAGCCGCGCCGACTCCTCGAGTTCGGCGCGCGCCAATCCGGACTCGCGCTCGATGTCGGGCCATTCGGCGGCGCGTACCGCGGTCAGGAAGTCGCCGAAGCCCGTGGTATGTTCGGCGATGAAGCTGTGATCGATCACCGCCTCGCCGCCCGTCGACTGCGCCGCATCGTCCCATTCGACGAGGCATTTGGCGATGCCCATCATCGCACCCAGATCGCCGCCCGCCTTGACCTGATGATATTGCGTCGAGATCTGCGTTTCCCGGAGCGTCGCCATCTCGAACGGGCTCTGCGGATCGGTAAAGCGCTCGAGTCCACGCTCGCGCAGCGGATTGAAGGTGACGATCTCGACACCGCGCTTGCGGCAGGCGCGCAGATCGTGAAGCATCCGCGGGGCGTTCGATCCAACGTTCTGGCCGAAGAACAGGATCATGTCGCATGTCTCGAAATCCTCGAGCTGCGTGGTGCCGACCGGAACGCCGATCGCAGCCTTCAACCCGACCGACGTTGATTCGTGGCACATGTTCGAGCTGTCGGGCAGGTTCTGATTGCCGTACATCCGCGCCATCAGCCCGTACATATACGACGCCTCGAGGCTGGTGCGCCCCGACGAATAGAAGACGACCGATTTGGGATCGAGCGGCTTCAATTCGCGCGCGATCTCATCGAACGCCTCTTCCCATGCGCAGGCGACATATTTGTCGGTGGCGGCGTCGTAGCGCAGCGGGTGGGTCAACCGGCCGTGCTGTTCAAGATCATAATCCTTCCACCCGCGCAGCTCGGACAGCGTGTGCTCGGCGAAAAACTCAGGCGTAGTGCGATAGGTGGTCAACTCCCACGCCGTCGCCTTGGCCCCTTCCTCGCAGAACTCGGCAGGGTGGTGCTTAGCCGGCTTGGGCCAGGCGCAGCTGACGCACATGAAGCCATCGGGCTTGTTCTGACGCGCCAGCTCGCGATAGCCTTCCGCCGATATCTTCTCGCGCGGCAGGATGTCGGCGAGCGATCGCACCGATCCCCAGCCGCCAGCGGGGCCCTCGAACGGAGTCAGATCAGGCGCGTCGGATTTCTGCTCGGTCATGACTCTTCCTTTGCTCACCGAACGCGCCGTGCGGTGGGAAGATGCGCAGCGCGCAGCGACTTTCGCGAGATCGTGCTAATGGCCGCCGATGGGCCGAACGCCGCGTCTCTCGCGAAGACAGTTTATCGGGACGTCGCTCCCGCTGCTGGCGTGCGTCGGCGCATCGCCCGCACGCGCGGCACAAAGGGGTCTGGCTTCGGCAGCCCCGACGGTGAACCCCTGGCTGGTCGATCGTGCGCTCGATGCGCTGGCGCGGCACAACGGGGCGGTCTGGTCGCGCGACGTGATCGCGATCGCCGATTTCGGCCTGCCGTCGTCGGCCCCGCGCTTCCACCTGATCGACATCCTCGCCGGGACGACCACCAGCCTGCGCGTCGCGCATGGCAAGGGATCGGACCCCGATCATAGCGGCTCCCTGCAGAGCTTCTCCAATGTCGAGGGATCGATGGCGACGTCGGAGGGTGCCTATCTCACCGACGACACCTATGTCGGCGTCCACGGCCTGTCGCGCCGGCTGACCGGTCTCGATCCGAGCGACGACAGGGCGGAGGCACGCGCGATCGTGATCCACGCCGCCTGGTATGCCGATCCCGCCATACTTGCGCAGCAGGGCAAGCTCGGCCGCAGCGACGGTTGCTTCGCGTTCGGCGAGCAGGACATCGCGCTGGTGCTCGCACGGCTCGGCCCCGGCCGGCTGATCTACGCCGGCAAGGCATGACCGCGCGACATTCCGGCGCCGTCTCGCGCGGTCATCCGGCCGCGAGCGGCTTGACATTCGGCCGCCGGATGGCGCGCATGACGGGACCGGCCTCGGACCATTGGAGCAATCATGAGTGACACCGGCCTGCTGACATTTTCCGGGCTCCATCTACGCCCCGATCCCGCGCGCACCGTGATCCGGCCGTTCGACCTGGCCTACCCCGATGCGTTCCGCGACGATGCGCATCCGCGGATGCAGCAGATCGTCGAGCGCGTGCTGACGCTCGACGCGGCGGCGCTCCATGCCGAACATGAGGCGATCATCGCCTCGCTCGATACGCGGCATCGCGACGTCGAAGGCCTGCTGATGCGGCGCTTCGATCAGGTCCGCGACAGGGTGCCGCAGGCGGATGCGCTGTCGGACGAGGCGAAGCTGGTGATCGCGGCCTATTTCAGCGAGGAATATTCGTTCGAGGCCGCCGCGCTATTTAATCCCAGCATGGTCCCGCGCCTCCATCAGGACGGCGCCGCGCCCGGCGAGATACGCTTCTTCCTGTCGCTGCGCGGGATCGGCGAAGGCCACATCTCGTCGGTGACCTTCCGCACGGGCACATGGAGCGCGGCGAACGGTTTCGCGATCGACGAGCCGAGTTCGCAGGCGGTCACTCCGCGGATCGAGACATCGGCGGAGGGCGACGAGAACGGCGTCACGCGCGTCGTCTGCGAGGGCAGCGAGAATGTCTCGGAAAGCGTGCTGTTCCCGGTCACGCCCAGTCAGCGCCAGGGCATCGAGGATCTGCGCATGGTGCGGTTCGTCCAGGACGACGGATCGGTCGAGATACTGGGAACCTATACCGCCTTCGACGGCCGCGACGCGCGATCCGAGCTGCTGCACGCGACGGGTTTCAAGAATTTCGAGATGCGCCCGCTGAAAGGCTCGGCCGCCGCCGCAAAGGGCATGGCGCTGTTCCCCCGCAAGATTGGCGGCCGCTTCTTCACGCTCGGCCGGCAGGACAATGAGAGCATCTGGCTGCTCGACTCGGACGATCTCTACACATGGGACGGCGGCGCCAAGCTCGTCTCGCCGCGCTTCCCGTGGGAGTTCGTGCAGATGGGCAATTGCGGATCGCCAATCGAGATCGACGAAGGCTGGCTGGTGCTGACCCACGGCGTCGGCATGGTACGCAACTATTGCATGGGCGCCTGCCTGCTCGACAAGGCCGATCCCTCGAAACTGCTCGCGCGCACCGCCGAGCCAATTTTGCGCCCCAGCCCGCAGGAGCGCGATGGCTATGTCCCCAACGTCGTCTACAGCTGCGGCGGGATGGTCCACGATCGAACGCTGCTGCTGCCCTACGGGGTCGCGGACAATTTCGCGACCTTCGCCAGCGGATCGGTGGACGAACTGCTCAAGTCGATGACATGAGCCGCCGCCCGCGACGACGGCACGTCGATCTCGGCAGCTTCGAGGCGGTCAAGATCGGCGGCCCGGGCGCGCTCGCCGATCTCTACTACACGCTGATGGAGATACGCTGGCCCGCGTTCATCGCGCTGGTCTCGGCGGTCTTCCTGATCGTGAACCTGCTGTTCGGGCTGCTCTATGCCGCGCTGCCCGGCGCGATCGGCAACATGATGCCGGGCTCGATCGCGGACGGTTTCTTCTTCTCGGTCGAGACGCTCGGCACGGTCGGCTACGGCAATATGGCGCCCGCGACGCGGCTCGGCCACTCGATCGCGGCGGTCGAGATCCTGCTCGGCCTGTTCTTCTCCGCGACGATGACGGGACTGATCTTCGCGCGCTTCGCCCGGCCGCGCGACAGCGTCGTGTTCAGCCGCGTCGCGGTGATCAGCCGGGTCGGCGACCAGTTGATGCTGATGGTGCGGCTGGCGTCGATCCGCACGCGCCCGCTTGCCGACGTCAGCGCGCAGATGTCGTGGCTCGAGCGCATCGAGCTTGCCGACGGCCGCGTGTTCCGCCGCCTCAACGACCTGCCGCTGGTCCGCGCGCACAACCCCATGCTCGGGCTGGCGTGGACGCTGGTGCATGTCGTCGAGCCGGACTCGCCGATGTTGGCCGCGCTCGACGGGAGCGGGCGGTTCCAGCTCACCGTCACGATCGGCGGCACCGACACGCTGCTCGCCAGCCAGACGCTCGGCGGCCACAGCTACACCCGCGCCGACATCCGCCAGGAGCATGACTTCGAGGACATCATCGTCGACGCCGAAGGCATCGTGCATCTCGATCTCTCGAAGCTCCACGACGTTCGCCCTAGTCTCGTCAAGGTCCAATAATCTCGAACGACGGTAGGGGCTTGCCAAGTCGGCCACGACACCGCATCTTGTCTGCACGACGTGAAACCGAAGCGAAGACTTCGGTATGCGTCGATGGATCGAGAGGATGCGACATGGCTGACAAGATTTTCGGTGCTACCGGCTGCAACAAGAGCGAGCTCAAGCTCGTGAAGCGCCAGCCTGCCGCCGCCGCGACGCTGCAGAGCGCCGGCGGAACGACGACACGCACCACGCGCTGAGATACCTGCCGGAGGCGCCGCGGCGCCTCCGGCAAATCGGCATCACGTTATGTTGTCGGTGCGCCACGACATGTTCGGCTGCGTGTCCGAACACTCGACGTTCTGCGGCGCTGCATCCATACCTCTGCGTATCGGAACCGTGAGGCGCCAAGATTGTTTCGCTCCCGTATTTTAAATCTGGGAGACTCTTGTGCTCGGCACGATCCTCATCATCATCCTGATCCTGGCACTCGTCGGCGCATTGCCGACCTGGGGGCACAGCCGGAGCTGGGGCTACGGTCCATCGGGCGGCTTGGGACTGATCGTCATCATCGTGATCATTCTGGCGCTGCTGGGCGATCTTTGATCCCATCCGGTCAGGCTAAGAGGACGGGCACGATTCGTGACTTTCAGGCAACCTGAGTCCATCGCCCACTCTCGTCCTGTCGCCAGTAGCGCGTCTCAACGGCGTCCCGCCCGCTGAGATCGCGCCACGCGGCGCGCGCGACATCGATCGAGCGATCGTCGAAGAAGTGGAACGCGCGCTCGAACGCCGTCGCCGCATCACGCCACACGCCGTCGATCAACGCGACATGCCGCGCGGCGTTCGTCGGCTCGATGACGGTCGAGATCAGCACGGGCTGGTCGTTACCGGCACGGCCGTGCGCCAGGAAGCTGTCGGGCGACGCGGTCCACAGCGCCCCGTCGAGTGCCGCTGCCTGCGCTTCGTCGCCCGTCACCACCAGCAGGCGCCCGCCCCCGGCCAGCACCCGCGTCGCGATGCGGGCGAGGACGGAGGCAAGCGGGTCGCGGCCGAGCTGGTAGAAATCGACCTGCATCGACCGCGCCTGTCCTATTTGGCCTCGATGGCGTCCGCGACGAAGCTGTCGAGCAGGCGCACGCCGTAACCGGTGGCGCCCTTGTCCCATGTCGCGCCCGCCTTGGCGGACCACGCCATGCCGGCGATATCGAGATGCGCCCATTTCACGCCGTCTTCGACATAGCGTTTGATGAAATGCGCCGCGGTGATCGATCCCGCCTGGCGCGGGCCGACATTCTTCATGTCCGCGATCGGCGAGTCGATCAGCTTGTCATAGGCATCCGACAGCGGGAAACGCCACAGCTTGTCACCGACCGTCTGCCCCGCCGCGGTGAGCTGCGCCGCAAGTCCGTCGTCGTTCGAGAACAGCCCGCCATGCTCGTGGCCGAGCGCGACGATCATCGCGCCGGTCAGCGTCGCCAGATCGACGATCGTCTTGACGCCGTAGGTGCGCTGTACCCAGGTGATCGCATCGCACAGCACCAGGCGCCCCTCGGCGTCGGTGTTGATCACCTCGATCGTCTGCCCCGACATCGAGGTGACGACATCGCCAGGCCGCTGCGCATTGCCGTCGGGCATGTTCTCGACGAGGCCGCAGACGCCGATAATATTCGCCTTGGCCTTTCGCCCGGCGAGCGCGAGCATCGCGCCGGCGACCGCGCCCGCGCCGCCCATGTCCCACTTCATGTCTTCCATGCCCGCGGCCGGCTTGATCGAGATGCCGCCGGTATCGAAGGTGACGCCCTTGCCGACGAACGCGATCGGATCGGCGTCCGATCCCTTCCAATGCAGTACGAGCAGCTGCGCCTCGCGACGCGATCCCTGCGACACGCCGAGCAGCGCGCCCATGCCGAGTTCGGCCATCTCGGCCTCGCCTAGCACCTTGATCTCGACGCCGGCGGCGGTCAGCGGACCGCGCACGCGCTCGACGAAACTCTCGGGGTAAATGATGTTGGCGGGCTCGGTGACGAGTTCGCGCGTGAGGAACACACCCTCGGCGATCGGTTGCAGCGATGCCCACGCCGTCTCCGCGCCCTCGCCGGCGCCGACGATCACAATATCGGTCAGGCTCGGCTTCTGGCTCGGCTTGAGTTTGGTGCGATAGCTGTCGAACCGCCAGTTGCGCAGCACCGCGCCGAACGCGATCCGCGCCGCCCGCTCGCCGCTCGCGCGATGGCCGCTGAGATCGATCACCAGCGTGGTCTCGCCCGAGAGCTGGAGCTTGGCGACCAGCGCCCCGCCGGCGCGTTCGTAGGCGGCGTCGGAATCGGCAGCGCCGAGCCCGGCCAGCACGACGCGGCGCGGCGCGGAGCCATCGGGCGCGAACAGTTCGACCACCGATCCGGCTTCGCCCTCGAACCGTGCAGCGGCGGCAGCGCCGCGCACGATCTCGGCCGCATCGGCCGGCAACGCGCCGAGTCGCGCGGCATCGGGCACGCCCGAGGCCAGCGGCAGCGCGAGCACATAGGCACCATCGGGGCGGCGATCGGCGAAACGCACGTTCATCGGACTGTGAAACCTCCATGACGACCGCCGGAAGGCGTCGTGCGGCGCATATGGCAAGCCCGATGCGCGCGCGCCAGTCCTACGCTCATCGCATTGAATGCCGCGGGAGATTGCGGAGCCGGCTTGGCAATGCGATAGGCCCGCAAAAGGGCTGCCGAACGGGCACCGGGGGACGTGTGGATTTCAGCTGCCCGACATTGACGACCTATCGCCATGGGCTCGCGACCGCGCTGCCGCTCGTGATGATGACGCTCGCCGCGCCGGTGGCCGCACAATCGACGTCGCCGTCGGCGCCCCACATGCAGTCCGCCGATCCCGCTGCCGGCCCGGTGTCGGTCGCCGATCCCGCCTTCGGCGCGCGCGACGACGGTCGCCCGGCGCTTAACGAACCGTCGACGACGCCCAATCTCTCCGTGTCGGGAATCACTACACCGCTCGGCGACAATGAGGCGGCGTTCACCGCCAACACGCTCGATTACGACTATAAGGCGCATCAGGTCGTCGCGACGGGCGACGTGCGGATGGTCCGGCAGGGCAATAGGCTGCGCGCCGACAAGGTGGTCTGGGACCGCGACACCGATCAGGTCCATGCGATCGGCAACGTCGCGATCGCCAACCCGCAGGGCGACGTCTCCTATGGCGACGATGTCCTGCTGACCAATTCGATGAAGGACGGCGTCGTCGCCGACATGCTGCTCGTCCTCGAAAACGGCGGACGGATGGCGGCGATGAAGGGCGTGCGCAAGGACGGCGTCTACACGCTGACACGCGCGTCCTACACGCCGTGCGACGTCACCACGAGCAAGGGCTGCCCGAAGCATCCGATCTGGAAGATCACCGCGGCGCGCCTCATCTACGATCCAGCCAAGCACCGGCTGTCCTATCGCGACGCGCGACTGACCTTTCTCGGCGTGCCGATCCTGTGGCTGCCGATCTTCTCGCACCCCGATGGCACGGGCCAGGGCGGATCGTCGGGTCTGCTGGTCCCCAACATCACCTATAACAAGCGCAACGGGATGCTCTACGCGCAACCCTATTACCGCCAGTTCGCGCCCAATCGTGATCTCACGGTCACGCCCTACCTCTATACCGGCGTCGCGCCGATGATGGAGGCCGAATATCGCTCGCTAGGTCCCCGGGGCGCCTGGCGCGTGCAGGGCTTCCTCACCGACAGCACGCAATCGCCCAACGACACCACGGTCGGCTCGCGCAACGTGCGCGGCTACATAGAGGCCAACGGCACCTTCCAGCTCGGGCCCGACTGGACGATCACCGCCTCGCTCCGCGCGGTGACCGACAAGACCTTCCTGCAGCGCTACGATCTCAACTACGACGACCGTCTGCGCTCGACGGTCAAGGCCGAGCGGATCGACGACGACAGCTATCTGTCGATCGCGGGGTGGGAGTTCGAAACGTTGGTGCCGGGCGCCAAGCAATCCGCCGAACCGATCGCGATCCCGGCGATCGACTACCGCCGCCGCATTCCCGAGGACGTGCTGGGCGGCAATTTCACGCTGGAAGCCAACACGCTTGGCATCACGCGCTCGGAGGGCGAGGACATGCAGCGTGCCTTCGTCAGCGCGCAGTGGGAGAAATGGCTGCTCACGCCGCTGGGCCAGCAGGTCACGTTCACCGCGCTGGGTCGCGGCGATCTCTACCACAGCTCGGACAATACCGACACGAGCACCCTGATCTATCAGGGCCAACCCGGCTGGCAGACGCGCGCGATCGCGGCCGCCGCCGTCGATGTGCGCTGGCCGTTCGTCGGCGACTTCATGGGCGGCACGCAGACGCTGACGCCGCGCGTCCAGGTCGTGGCCTCGCCGCACACCAAGAATCTCGCCATCCCCGACGAGGATTCGCGCGCGATCGATCTCGACGACACCAACCTCTTCGCGATCAACCGCTTCCCCGGCTATGATCGCTGGGAGGACGGTACGCGCGTCACCGTCGGCGCCGAATATACGCTCGATGTCCCCCATTTCTCGCTGCGCTCGCAGATCGGCGAGAGCTACAGCTTCACCCGCGATCCCGCGATCCTGCCCGACGGCACCGGCCTCTCCGACAGGTTGTCCGACATCGTCGCGCGGGCAACCGTGCGGTATGGCAGCTTCGTCAGCGTAACGGAGCGCGTCCGCGTCGATCACGACAGCTTGGCGATACGCACCAACGAGCTCGATGCGACCCTGGGCAGCAAGCAGACCTATCTCGAGATCGGCTATCTCGACCTCAACCGGCACATCAGCCCGACGATCGAGGATCTGCGCGATCACCAGGAAATCAGGCTCGGCGCGCGGCTTGCGATCGGCAAGCGCTGGTCGCTCTACGGATCGACGACGCTCGATCTAACGGGCAACGAGGACGATCCGACGCTCGATCCCGAGTTCAACCAGGACATCGATCCTGTCCAGTCACGCGTCGGTGTCGATTATTCGGACGATTGTTTCGAGCTGAGCGTCAACTGGCGCCGCGACTTCACCTCGATCGGCGATGCCCGGCGTGGCAGCACGATCCAGTTCCGGTTGGTGTTCAAGAACCTCGGCCGCTAGCCGCGATCGGGCGCGGTCGAATCGGCCCGAATCCCAAATCGGGGACGCGGCGATTGCACCGACGCTCATCGACACCCTCGCCGGAAGCGCTTTGCGCTTCCACCTTCGATGATCAGGCTCTAAAGCCTGCGTTCATCGAGGACATGCGAGTTCCCCCGAAAGGCGCAGATATGGCGACGACGGGGCGCGACGCGGGCGGGAACTGAGGACAGCGTGATTTCCAAATCGAGGATCATCAAGCCGCGCTTTGCGGCGCTATGTCTGGCAACCCTATTGGCGATCGGCACGGGCGGGCACGCGATCGCGCAGAGCGACAGCCAGGGGCCGGACGACGGCGCGGCGGATGCGGGCGCGATCGATACGCCGCTCAACCTGCCCAACGATGTGACGGTGTTCGGCAAGTTCGATCCGACGATCCGCAAGGCGACAGCGATCGTCAATGGCTTCATCATCACCGACACCGACGTCGATCAGCGGCTCAACCTCGTGCTCGCCGCCAATAATCAGGCGGTCAGCGCCGAAGAGCGCACGCGGCTGCAGCTCCAGGTGCTGCGCAACCTGATCGACGAGACGCTCGAGATCCAGGAAGCCAAGTCGAACGACGTCACGATCCCGAGCGAAGACATCGACACCACCTTCGCGCGCGTCGGCGGCCAGTTCAAATATACGCCCGCGCAGTTCACCACCTTCCTCAAGTCGAAGGGTGCGTCGGCCGGAACGATGCGCCGCCAGATCGAGGGCGAGCTCGCCTGGCAGCGGCTGCTCGATCGCAAGGTGCAGCCGTTCATCAACGTCGGCGACGACGAGGTGAAGCAGGTCATCGCGCGGCTCAATGCCTCCAAGGGCACCAAGGAATATCACGTCGGCGAGATATTCCTCTCGTCGACGCCATCGACCGACGCCGCGGTGCGCGCCAACGCCGAAAAGATCATGGACCAGATCCGCAAGGGCGGCAGCTTCGTTGCTTACGCGCGGCAATATTCGGAAGCCTCGACCGGTGCGGTCGGCGGCGATCTCGGCTGGGTCCGCGCGGGCCAGCTTCCCGATGCGATAGCGCAGACGCTGCCCGATATGCAGCCCGGCACGGTCGCGCCGCCGATGGCGGTGCCCGGTGGCTATTCGATCATCGCGGTGCAGGACGTGCGCCAAGTGCTCGTCGCCGATCCGCGCGATTCGCTGCTCAGCCTAAAGCAGATGACGATGAGCTTCCCCAAGGGCACGTCGCAGGCGACCGCCTCGCCGCGCGTCGCCGCCTTCGCCGAAGCCACACAGAAGATGGCGGGCTGCGGCGCCGCCAAGGATGTCGCCGCCAAGTTCGACGCCGAAGTGGTCGAAAATGACAATATCAAGATCCGCGACCTGCCCGCCCAGCTCCAGAACCAGATGACCGCGCTCTCGATCGGCCAGTCGACCAGCCCGTTCGGCTCGGTCGAGGACGGCGTGCGCGTGCTCGTGCTGTGCGGCCGCGATGATCCGCAGACGTCCGACGCGCCCTCCTTCGACGCCATCTACAACCAGATGGAGCAGGCGCGCGTCGATCAGCGTGCGCGCCGCTATCTGCGCGATCTCCGCCGTGACGCGGTGATCGAATACCGATGAGCGAGCCGCTCCCGCCGATCGCCGTCTCGATCGGTGATCCGGCCGGAATAGGCCCGGAGGTGCTGGCCAAGGCCTGGCTGCAGCGCGACCGGGAGTGTCTCTCGCCCTTCTTCGCGATCGGCGACCGGCGCTCGATCGCGGCGGTGTGGGATGGCCCGCTACGCAGGATCGGTGCGCCCGACGAGGCCGCCGCCTGCTTCGGCGAGGCGCTGCCGATCATGGAGGTCGAGGATGCCGGCGACATCGTGCCGGGCGAACCCAATATGCCGGGCGCGCGCTGCGCGATCGCCAGCCTCGAGATCGCGGTCGGTTTGGCGCGCGAGAATGCGGTTTCGGCGATCGTCACGGGGCCCGTCGCCAAGGCGGCGCTCTATGCCGCGGGCTTCACCCATTCGGGACAGACCGAATTCGTCGCCGAACGCTGCGGTGTCGCCCCGGGCAATGTCGCGATGATGCTCGCCGGGCCGACGCTGCGCACGGTCTGCATCACGACGCATGTGCCGCTCGCCGAAGTCGCGCACCTGCTCAGCGTCGAGCTTGTCGTCGCGCGAGCGCGCGTCGCGGCCAAGGGACTGCAGCGCGATTTCGGGATCGAGGTGCCGCGGCTCGCGCTCGCCGGGTTCAATCCACATGCCGGCGAGGGTGGCGCGCTCGGCCGCGAGGAGATCGACATCCTGCTGCCCGCGCTCGAGCAGTTGCGCGAAGAAGGGATCGACATCATCGGGCCGTTGGCAGCCGACACGATGTTCCATCCTCGCGCTCGCGCGCGCTACGACGCGGCGCTGTGCACCTATCACGATCAGGCGCTGATCCCGCTCAAGACGCTGCATTTCGACGAGGGCGTCAACATGACGCTCGGCCTGCCGATCGTCCGCGTCGCCCCCGACCACGGCACCGCCTTCGAGATCGCCGGCGAGAATCGCGCCGAGCCAGGCGCCACGATCGCTGCCATTCGCATGGCCGGAGAGTGCGCCGGGCGCCGCGCGCGCTTCTCGTGATCCGCGGCGCGGCATGGGCGTGAACAGCCTCGCCGACCTGCCGCCGTTGCGCGAGGTGATCGCGCGGCACGGGCTGGCTGCTTCCAAGGCGCTCGGCCAGAATTTCCTGCTCGACCCGCAATTGCTCGATCGTATCGCGCGCGTCGCGGGCGATCTCGACGGGCAACGCGTCTACGAGGTCGGCCCCGGGCCGGGCGGCCTGACGCGCGCGCTGCTCAGGGCCGGCGCGGACGTCGTCGCGGTCGAGCGCGACCGGCGCTGCCTGCCCGCGCTCGCCGAGCTCGCCGATGCCGCAGGCGGCCGGCTGCGCGTGATCGAGGGCGACGCGATGACGGTAGATGCCGCGGCCGAGGCGGGCCAGGGCGCGCATGTCGTCGCCAACCTGCCCTATAATGTCGGCACGGCGCTGCTCGTCCGCTGGCTCGAGCCGGAAAAGTGGCCGCCCTGGTGGGCCTCGCTCAGCCTGATGTTCCAGAAGGAGGTCGCCGAGCGGATCGTCGCCAAGCCCGGCAGCGATCATTTCGGCCGCCTGTCGGTGCTCGCGCAGTGGCGGACCGGCGCGACGTTGGCGCTCAACGTCCACCGTTCGGCGTTCGTGCCGCCGCCCAAGGTGATGTCGGCGGTGGTGCATGTCGTGCCGCGCGAGGCGCCAGCCGGCGTCGATCCTGCGACCCTCTCGATGGTCACCGCCGCCGCATTCGGGCAACGCCGCAAGATGCTGCGGCAGAGCTTGAAGGGCACGCCCAATGCGCTCGACGCGCTGGCGACGCTCGGGATCGCGAGCGATCGGCGGCCCGAGACGCTGTCGGTCGACGAGTTCGTCGCGGTGGCGAAGCTGTTGTCGCCTACAAGGTCGTCATCCTAACGAAAGTCAGGATCCAGGGTTGCAAGCGCGGCGCGTGATGCTCTAGATCCCGGATCAAGTCCGGGATGACAACCTAAGCAAGGTCAGTTGCTTCCCGTATCGGGCGCGGCGGACTTTTCCTGACCCTTCGGGGGCACCTTGTCGCTGGCGGCGGTCTGGACGACCGGCGGCGGGCCCTTGGCGATCGCTGCGGCGAGCGTCGTCGACGCCGGGCAGTCGCCCTTGCACAGCGTCTTGATCCGCGCGAGAGTCTCCTTCGCCCGATCGACCGCGCCACGCTGCACGAGTGCCGCGCCCTCGCCGCCGAGCGCGTTGATGTCATTGGGCTCGAGCAGCAACGCGTCCTTGTAGTAGGCGATCGCCTTGCCGGGCAGCGCCTGCGCCTGCGCGACGCGGCCCAGCGCCACGAACGCGGCGCGGTTGTGCGGGTCGGCGGCGAGTGCGGTCTCGAGCGCGTCGTTGGCAGCGGGATAGTTGCCGGCCGCCAGAGCCGCCTCACCACGCTTCTGGAACGCGATCGAGGTCGGGTTGATCTGGTCGTCGGGCTTCTGGCCGAAGCTGCTGCTGGAGACCGCGAGGAGGCCCAGCGAGGCGGCGGCGGCAACAGGCAGGAAACGCATCAGCTTCTCCGAATATTGTGTTGCCGCCGGGTCTAGCACGGCGCCTTGAGCCTCGCGACGAAAAACCCGTCGGTGCCGTCGTCGATCGGGGTGAGGCGGAGCCCCGGCCCGTGCGTGCGCCCCGCGGGCAGGACGACGGGTTCGGCGACCCAGCCGGGATGGCGCGCGAGGAAATCGACGACCTGCCCCGCCCCCTCCTCATCGAGCAGCGAGCAGACGATGTGAACAAGCGTGCCGCCCGGCTTGACCAATGTCGCGCCGACGTCGAGTAGCCGCGCCTGCAGTGCCACCAGTCGCTCGATCCGCGCCGGTGTCAGCCGCCAGCGCGCCTCGGGATTGCGGCGCCAGGTTCCGGTGCCCGAACAGGGCGCGTCGATCACGACGAGATCGGCCGATGCCGCGCAATCGGCGAGCGCCTCGGCTTCGCGATTGCCGTCGAGCAGCCGCGGCTCGACGATGGTTACGCCGGCGCGTGTCGCCCGTGGAGTAAGGCGCGTCAAACGCGCGCGATCGGTGTCACTGGCTACGATGCGCCCCCGATCCTCCATCGCCGCCGCGAGGCCGAGAGTCTTGCCGCCCGCGCCGGCACACAGGTCAATCACGGTCATGCCGGGCTTGGGCGCACAGGCGAGCGTGACGAGCTGGCTGCCTTCGTCCTGCACCTCGATCGCGCCCGCTTCCCATTCGGGGAGCGGCTCGACCTGCGTGCCCTCGGGCAGGCGCAGGCCATCGGGGGCGTGCGGCGTCGGCTGCGCGCCCTCGATATGGATGTCGGCACGCACCGCCTTGAGCCGATTGACGCGCAGATCGAGCGGTGCGCGATCGGCGAGGCCGAGGCCGGTCAGTCGGTCGGCGAGCCAGCCCGGCATCTCGGCGGCGGGCGCGTGCGGTTCGTCGGCGGCGATCGGCGCCGGGCCGTGGTTCACGCCATCGAAGGCGGCGGCGAGCTCGGGCCGCTCGGAGGCGAGACCGACCAGCGCGGCACGGCCGGTCTCGGGGCGCTCGCCCGCGCGGCGGATCGCGGCATAGACGAGCTCGCGCACCGCGCGGCGGTCCTTGGAGCCGGCATAGCGCCGCGTCTTGAAATAGCGCTGGACGATCGTGTCGGCGGCAGCGCCGGCATCGCGGGCAGCGCGCACGACCTCGTCGAGAACGTCGATCGCCGCCTGGGCGCGGGCCTGGGGTGTCATGTGTGCGTTACCTTCACGATCGACCCCATCCCCGTTCGTCCTGAGCGCAGTCGAAGGACATGCTGCAAGCGTCGCGCCCGATAACACGCACTTCGACTTCGCTCAGTGCGAACGGTCGAGGGGATGGCGCCAACCATCCCGCGACGAGGCGTCGATCAGCGCGTCGGATAATTGGGCGCCTCGCGCGTGATCGAGACATCGTGGACATGGCTCTCGCGCAGACCCGCATTGGTGATCCGCACGAACTGCGCGCGCTCCTGCAGCTCGGGGATGGTGCGTGATCCGGTATAGCCCATCGCCGCCTTCACGCCGCCGACGAGTTGATGGATCACGTCGCGCGCCGGGCCCTTGAAGGGCACCTGCCCCTCGATGCCTTCGGGGACGAGCTTGAGCTGATCCTTGATGTCCTGCTGGAAATAGCGGTCCGCCGATCCGCGCGCCATCGCGCCGACCGATCCCATGCCGCGATAGCTCTTGTACGCACGGCCCTGGTAGATGAAGCTCTCGCCCGGCGCCTCTTCGGTGCCCGCGAGCAGCGAGCCGACCATCACCGTCGATGCGCCCGCCGCCAGTGCCTTGGCGAGATCGCCCGAGGTACGCAGTCCGCCGTCACCGATCACCGGAATGCCGGCCTTCTGCGCTTCTTCGGCCGCATCCATGATCGCGGTGAGCTGCGGCACGCCGATGCCGGCGACGATCCGCGTCGTGCAGATCGAGCCCGGCCCGATGCCGACCTTGAGCCCGTCCGCGCCCGCGCCGATCAGCGCCTTGGCGGCTTCGGCGGTGGCGATGTTGCCCGCGACGATCTGGACAGTGTTGGAGAGCCGCTTGACCCGCTCGACCGCCTTGGCGACGTCGATATTATGGCCGTGCGCGGTGTCGATCACGATCAGGTCGCATTCGGCGTCGATCAGCGCTTCGGTGCGCTCGAAGCCCTTGTCGCCGATCGTGGTGGCGCCGGCGACGCGCAGCCGCCCGGTCGCATCCTTGGTGGCAGACGGATAGTTGACCGCTTTCTCGATGTCCTTGACGGTGATCAGCCCGACGCAGCGATAGTCGTTGTCGACGACCAGCAACTTCTCGATCCGGCGCTGGTGGAGCGTGCGCTTGGCCTCCTCCTGCCCAGTGCCGAGCGGCACGGTGGCGAGGTTCTGCGAGGTCATCAACTCGGAGACGGGCTGGTTGGGGTTTTCGGCGAAGCGCACGTCGCGGTTGGTGAGGATGCCGACGAGCTTGCCCGACCGCTCGGTGACCGGGATTCCCGAGATGTTGTTGCGCGTCATCAGCGCCTGCGCCTGCGCGAGCGTCGCGTCGGGGGTGATCGTGATCGGGTTGACCACCATCCCGCTTTCGTAGCGCTTGACCGCACGCACCGCCGCCGCCTGCTCCTCGACGGTCAGGTTGCGGTGGAGCACGCCCAGCCCGCCCAGCTGCGCCATCACGATCGCCATGTCGGCCTCGGTCACGGTGTCCATCGCCGCGGACAGCACCGGGATGTTGAGCGCGATCTCCTTGGTCACGAAGGTGCTGGTGTCGGCCATGCTCGGCAGGACTTCGGAGGCGGCGGGCTGCAGGAGCACGTCGTCGAAGGTGAGGCCGAGGCGGATTTCCATGGATGACGTCTTTCGCTTGGGGCGGGATCGCGGAGTCGTCGCGCTCCTATAGGGTGGCGGAGGCCAGCTTTCCACCCGCAGGTCGCCGCTGGCCGGAACAAAGCGCACCCCGGCGCGTGGTCCCCCTGCCTACACCGGGAGACTGCATGACGATCGACCGCCGCGCCCTGCTCGGCTCGCTGGCGGCAACCGCCGCCGCGCCCCCTGTCCTGCCGGGCAAAGCGGCCCCTCCCGCACCACCGGCGATCGAGTCCATCGCCATCTGGCCCGGCCCCGCGCCGGCATCGCCAGTCGCGCTGCCACAGCCCAAGCTGCAAAAGGCCGGAGCGCCCGGCCGCAACGACTATCATCTGCGCGGCGTCGCGGCGCCGACGATGTTCGTCTATCGCCCCGAAATCCCCAATGGCGTCGGGCTGATCGTGATGCCGGGCGGCGGCTATGTCTATCTCTCGATGGAGAACGAGGGCAGCAACGTCGCGCGCTTCTATACCAAGCGGGGTTATACGGTCTTCGTGCTGAGCTACCGCCTGCCGGGCGAAGGCTGGACCAACCGCGCGGACGCACCCATCCAGGACGCGCTGCGCGCGATCCGCATCGTCCGCGCCCGTGCATCGTCGTTCAAGATCGATCCGACACGTGTCGGCATCCTCGGCTTCTCGGCGGGCGGCCATGTCGCCGCAAGTCTGGCCACGGATTACGCGACGCCGCTCTACGATTCCGTCGATGCCGCGGACAAGCAGCCGGCAAAGCCCAGCTTCGTCGGCCTGCTCTATGCGGTGACGACGATGCGTCCGTTCGAGACGCATTCGGTCTCGCGTGCCAATCTGCTCGGCCCCAATCCCGATGCGGCGCTGGTCGCGCGCCGATCGCCACTGCTCCACATCGGCAAGGACACGCCGCCCAGCTTCGTCGCGGCCGCGCTCGACGACGGCACCGTGCCGCCCCAATGCAGCATCGACTGGATGACCGCGTGTCGGACCGCGAACGTCCCCGTGGAGGCGCATCTGTTCGAACATGGCGGCCATGGCTTCGGCATGCACCTGCCCGATACGGCGCCCGGATCGCTCTGGCCCGAGCTGTTCCTGCGCTGGGCATCCCGGCACGGCGGCTGACCATCGCGCACAACCGTATCGACACGCCCTTCCCCATCTGGCGCGCGCTCTGCTAGGCGGGGGCATGTCCGCCTCGATCGCCCTCGTCGACGACGACCGCAACATCCTGACCTCGGTGTCGATCGCGCTGCAGGCCGAAGGCTTCGCAGTGCGCATCTATTCGGATGGCGAGGCTGCGCTGCGCGCCTTTGCCGAGAACGCGCCCGATCTGGTCGTGCTCGACATCAAGATGCCGCGGCTCGACGGGATGGAGGTGCTGCGCCGCCTGCGCGAGAAGAGCCAGATTCCGGTGATCTTCCTGACCAGCAAGGACGACGAGCTCGACGAGGCGCTCGGCCTCGCGATGGGTGCCGACGATTATATCGCCAAGCCCTTCTCGCTGCGGCTGCTGATCGCGCGCATCCGCGCCATCCTGCGCCGCACCGAAGCACGCGCGGTTCCCATCTCCGAGGAGAAGCCCGCGGCCGAGCGGCTGGTGCGCGGCCGGCTCGACATGGATCCGGCGCGCCACAAGGTCCGCTGGGACGGCAAGGAGGTGGTGCTGACCGTCAGCGAGTTCATGATCCTCGAGGCGCTGGCGCAGCGCCCCGGCTTCGTGAAATCGCGCGACCAGCTGATGGACGCCGCCTATCATGACGACGTCTATGTCGACGACCGCACGATCGACAGCCATATCAAGCGGCTGCGCCGCAAGTTCCGGCAGGTCGACAAGGAGTTCAAGGCGATCGAGACGCTGTACGGGGTAGGATATCGCTTTGGCGAAGAGTGAGCGCCCGCTCGACAAGTGGATGACGTCGTCCGACGATCGGCCGCTGACTTGGTCGGCGCGCTGGTCGCTGACCAGCCGAATCCTCGCGGTCAACATCTTCGCGCTGGCGATGCTCGCGGGCAGCTTCTTCTATCTCGACAGCTATCGCACGCGCGTCTCCGAGGAGCGCACCGGGCAGACCGAAAACGACGTCCGCATGATCGGCAGCGCGATCGCCGCGGTGCCCCCCTCCACCAGACAAGCGCTGGCGGCACGGATGGCCGGCGTCGATGGCGCGCGGCTGCGCGTCTACGATGCGGCGGGTGCGTTGATGCTCGACAGTTGGCGCTCGGGGCCGATCACCTACCAGCTGCGCGATCCGGATAGCGAGCCGTGGAAGAAGCATGTCGCGCGCTTCATGGATCGCGCCTTCGATCATATCGTCGGCGCCGATCCCTCACCCCATTTCGTCGAACCCGCGACCGACACCCGCCAGGCCTGGCCCGAGGCGCAGGCCGCCGCGGCGAAGCCGGGACGGGTGGTATCGGAACATCGCCGCGCGCCCGACCGGACCCCCGTCCTGTCCGCGGCTCTGGACCTGCCCAGCGTCGGGACGATGCTGATCACCAACAACGTCCGCGACATCACGCGCATCGTCCGCGCCGAGCGATTCGCGATCGGCGTCGTGGCGGGCGGCGTGCTGATCGTATCGGTGCTGCTGTCGCTGTTCCTCGCGCGCACGATCGCGCGACCTCTGCGCAATCTCGCGATCGCCGCGCACCGCGTGCGGCTGGGGCGCGCGCGCGAAGTCGTCGTGCCGCGCCTGCCATCGCGCCGCGACGAGATCGGCCTGCTCGCACGCGCCTTGTCGGACATGAGCCAGGCGCTGCGGCGTCGGATCGACGCGGTCGAGGCGTTCGCCGCCGACGTCAGCCACGAACTCAAGAACCCACTCGCCTCGCTGCGCTCCGCGATCGACAGTCTCGGGATCGTCAAGGACGAGGCGCTGCAGGCCCGCCTGCTCGACATCGTGCGCGACGACGTGATGCGGCTCGACCGGCTGATCACCGACGTCGCCGAAATCTCGCGCCTCGACGGCGAGCTTTCGCGCGCGCGGTTCGAGCCGATCGATCTCGGCCCGTTGATCGAGGGGCTGCTCGGCGCGCGCGAGGAGCGTGGCCGCAACGGCGACGTCCGCATCGCCTTCGCGCGACCCTATGTCGATACCGCGGTCGTTCTGGGCGACGGATCGCGGCTCGCGCGCATGATCGAGAATCTCGTTGACAACGCTGTGTCCTTTTCGCCGCCGGGCGCGCTCGTCGAAGTCAGCGCGGTGGGGATCGAGGACATCGTGCTGGTCGGCATCGAGGATGAAGGCCCCGGCATTCCCGGCCCCAAGCGCGACACCATCTTCCGCCGCTTCCACACCGATCGCCCCGACGACGAGGCGCCCGATCGCCATAGCGGGCTCGGGCTCGCCATCGCCAAGGCGATCGCCGACGGGCATGACGGCACGATCGAGGTGCGCGACCGCAGCGACGGCCGCAGCGGCGCCTACTTCCTGATCACGCTGCCACGGGCGCCCAAGCCATGACCGAACTGTCCTCCGATACCGTCCACGCCTCCTGCGTCGCGATCCGGGGACGCGCGGTGTTGCTGGCTGGACGATCGGGCGTCGGCAAGTCCGACCTCGCGTTGCGGCTGATCGATCGCGGTGCGCTTCTCGTGTCCGACGATTATACGCAGTTGGTCCGCCGCGACGGCAGGCTTCGCGCCTCCGCCCCCATCACCATCGCCGGCCGGATCGAGGTGCGCGGCGTCGGCATCGTCGAGATGCCCTATGTCGCGGATGTCGAGGTCGCGCTGCTGATCGATCTCGAGGCACCCGTCGTCCGCTTGCCGGAGCGCACGACGCGGCGACTGGCCGGCGTGGACGTACCGATCGCCGCGCTCGCGGCGCTCGAAGCCTCGACGCCGCTCAAGGTCGAGCTGCTGCTTAAGGGTATCGCATGAGCGGCGAGGCCGGCCCGCGCCGCCTGCTGCTCGTCACGGGCATGTCGGGCGCAGGCAAGAGCACCGCGGTACGAACGCTCGAGGATCTCGGCTGGGAGGTCGTCGACAACCTGCCGCTGGTGTTGCTCGATCGCTTCCTCGACGCGCCGAGCGCGCCGGGCACCGAGGGCGAGGATCGGCCGCTTGCGGTCGTGATCGATTCGCGGACGCGTGGCTTCGATCCGCAGCGCATCGTCGCGCGGCTGGCGCGGCTCCGCGAGCAGGGCGACGACGTCGGGCTGCTGTTCCTCGAATGCCAGGGCGCCGAGCTCGTCCGCCGTTTTTCGGAGACACGCCGACGCCATCCGCTCGCGCTCGATCGTCCCGCCGAGGACGGCATCGCGCAGGAACGCGAACTTCTGGGGCCGCTGCGTAGCGCCGCCGATCATATGATCGACACCACCGACAGCAGCTCGAACAGCCTGCAACAGGATCTGCGCAGCCGATTTGCGATCCATGACACCGGCGCGACTCTGGCGATCATGTCGTTCGGCTTTGCGCGCGGCGTCCCGCGCAACGCCGATCTCGTGCTCGACATGCGCTTCCTGCGCAATCCGCACTGGGACAGCGTGCTGCGTCCGATGACCGGGCTCGACGCGCCCGTCGCCGCCTATGTCGCCGAAGACCCCGCCTATCCCGAGGCGATCGAGCGTATCGAAGGCCTGCTCGAACTGCTGCTTCCCCGCTATGCCGCCGAGGGGAAAAGCTATGTCACGGTCGCCTTCGGCTGCACGGGTGGCAAGCATCGTTCGGTCCATGTCGCCGAAACCATTGCAGCGCGGTTGCACATGCGCGGTTTTTCGCCCACCATCGTGCATCGCGATCTGGCCCGTACATAGGATGGCCCGACGCGGGAGAAGGATGCCGACGGAGAGAGGCCTAATTCGGGTGGATCGATGATCGGTTTGGTGCTGGTGACGCATGGACGTCTGGCGGCGGAATTCGTCACCGCGATGGAGCATGTCGTGGGGCCGCAGGAAGCGGTCGTGCCGATCTGCATAGGCCCGGAGGATGACATGGAAGGCCGACGCAACGACATTGCGGCAGCGATCAAGGCGGTCGACACCGGCGACGGCGTGATCCTGCTCACCGATCTGTTCGGCGGCACGCCCTCCAATCTCGCCATTTCGTTGATGAAGGCCGAGCGCGTCGAGGTCATCGCGGGGATCAACCTGCCGATGCTGATCCGCCTCGCCAGCGCGCGCCGCACGATGAAGATCAAGGCCGCGGTCGCCGCCGCGCGCGATGCGGGGCGCAAATATATCTCGGTCGCCTCCGACCTGCTCGGCGAGGCCGCCGCGTGAGCGATACGCCCGCCCCCCCTGCACAACAGCTCAGCCAAGTCGTCCAGATCACCAATAAGCGCGGCCTGCATGCGCGGGCCTCGGCCAAGTTCGTCACGCTCGCGGCGGGACAGGCCTGCGCGATCGAGGTCGAGAAGGAGGGATCGAAGGTCGCGGGCACGTCGATCATGGGCCTGATGATGCTCGGCGCCGCGATGGGCGACCATGTCACGATCAGCACCGCCGGCGACGGCGCCGAAGAGGCGCTGGTCCTGCTGGTCGAGCTTGTCGAGAACAAGTTCGGCGAGGAATAGGACCAACATTCCCACCCCGTTCGTGTCGAGCGTAATCGAGACACCTGCCCCCGCCTCGCGTCCCTCGACTTCGCTCGGGACGAACGGATAGAGCCGAACATGCCCCGCGAGATCACCGCCTTCTCCAACCCGCTCGTCAAGCGGGTGCGCAACCTTCGCGACAAGCGCCATCGCCGCGAAGAAGGGCTGTTCATCGCTGAGGGTCTGCGCATTCTGGCAGAGGCCGAGGAGGCCGGCCGTCTGCCGCTGTGGATCTTCTACACCGCCGAGATGCGCCACCACCCGCTCGTGCTGCGCCTAGCCGCCGCGTGCGAAGCAGCGGGCGGCGAGGCGATCGAGACCAATGTCGACATTCTCCACAAGCTGTCGGGCAAGGACAATCCGCAGACCGTGCTCGGCGTCTATGCCGAGTTCGACACCGCGCTCGACCGCATCGACCGCAGCAGCGCCGACATCTGGATTGTGGCGCAATCGCTACGCGATCCGGGCAATCTCGGCACGATCCTGCGCACCGGCGATGCGGTCGGCGCAGGCGGGCTGATCCTGGTGGACGACTGCGTCGATCCCTTCTCGGTCGAGGCGGTGCGCGCTTCGATGGGGGCGCTCTTCACGCAGACGATCGCGCAGGCGAACTGGGCCGACTTCCTTGCTTGGCTGCGCAGCGGGCCGGGGAGCCTCGTCGCACTCAGCCTGCGCACCGAGATCGACTATCGCACGCCCCACTACCCCTCGCCCACTTTCCTGCTCGTCGGCAACGAAGCCAGGGGACTTCCCGCCGAATATGAAGAAGCCTGCGACCTGCGCGTAAAACTGCCGATGCGCGGCAAGGCCGACAGCCTCAACGCCGCGGTCGCGACTGCGGTGATGGCGTATCAAGTCACAGGACAGCGAGGCGGAGAGTAAGGGCGTATCGACATTCATAATCCTTCTCCCCTGCCAGGGGGAGGTGGCGCCGAAGGCGACGGAGGGGGAGGACGGCGGCGCGCTCCCAATACCGATACCGTCGTCCTCCCCCTCCACCATCCTTCGGATGGTCCCCCTCCCCCTAGCGGGGGAGGATTTACCTATTCTGCCGTCCCGTCCGCCACCGGCGCGGCGAGCAGCGCGTCGGACCCGCCGCGCGCCAGCGCCTCCACCGGAAGCACCTCCTCGATCTCGCGCCCGCCGGTCTCGATGTTGAGGTCGCGAAACTTGCGGCCGGTGCTGACGAGATTGCGATCGAACGACCCGACGAACTTGTTGTAATTCTCGACCGCCGAATTCAGCCCGCCGCCGACGCGCTTGAGATGCCCGGCCGCGACCGCGAGCCGCTCGTACATCTCCTTGCCGAGGATCCCGATCCGCTGCGCCTCTTTCGCCAATTTCTCCTGCCGCCACACCGCCGACACGGTGCGCGCGATCGCGACAAGGTTGGTTGGCGTCGAAAGCAGCACGCGTCGCTCGAACGCATAATCCCACAGCGTCGGATCGCTTTCGAGCGCGGCGGCGAGGAAATGCTCGCCCGGCACGAACATGATGACATAATCGGGCGCGTCGGCGAACTGGCTCCAATACGCCTTTGCCGAAAGCGAAGTGACGTGCGCTTTCATCGCCGCGGCGTGCAGCGCGAGATAGCGCGCGCGTTCGGCCTCATCGCCGGCTCCGTAGGCGTCCTGATAGGCGTTGAGCGACACCTTGGCGTCGACCACCAGCGACCGCTGCCCGCCCGGCACGCGGATCACCGCGTCGGGCCGCATCCGGCCGTCGTCGGTGTTGACCGAGACCTCCATCGCGAAATCGGTATGCTCGGCAAGCCCGCACGTCTCGAGCACGTTGCGAAGCTGCTGCTCGCCCCAGCGCCCGCGCGCCTTGGGCGCGGCGCGCAATGCGTTGACCAGCTTGGCGGCCTCGCCGCGCACCGCCTCCTGACCGTCGCGCATCGCCGAGATCAGGCCGGTGAGATTACCGTAAGCCTCGGTACGCTCCTTCTCGACCTTGCCGACGCTCTCCTCATAGCGTTTGAGCGTCGTTTCGACGGGCGTCAGCAACGCCTTCAGACGTTCGCCGCTCTTCTCGTCGGCCTGCGCGAAACGCTGGTCGGCACGCTCGAGAAACGCCTTCTGCGCCTCGCCGAGCAATTTGCCGCCGATCTCGCTGAACTGTGCCGACAATGCTTCCCGGTTCTTGCGCAGCTCGTCGATTTGCGCAGTCATCGCGGCTTCGCGCTGCTCTGCCCCCGCGCGTTCGGCGGCGAGTTCGCGTAATGCCTTGTCGCGTTCGCCTGTAACCTCGGTGAGCATCGGCCGGAGCAGGTCGGCGGTTCTCGCGCGCTCCTCGGCGGTGGCGCGCGCGGTCTCGGCGGCGCGCGAGCGCTCGTCGAGCCGGTCGCGCTCGCCCTTGAGCGCCGCGCTGGCACGCGATGCCGACAGCCAGCCGAGCAGCAAGCCGACGACCAGCGCGGCGCACGCGATCACGATGGCGACGATCGGTTGCAAGTTCGGCCCTCCAAGAACGAAGAGCGAACGTATCAGGCGATGACCGCCGCCGCAACCGGGGGCACCGCCAAGATCAGGCGGCGTGCTTCTGCTTGCGCATCTTCTCGAGCTTCTTCAGCAGCATGTCGCGCTTCATTCGCGACAGATGATCAGTGAAGACGATCCCTTGGAGATGATCGACCTCGTGCTGGAGCGCGGTCGCGAGCAGCCCGTCGATCCGCTCGTCATGCGCGACGCCCTCGCGATCGAGCCATTTGGCGCGGATCGAACTCGGGCGGACGACGTCGGCATATTGATCGGGGATCGAGAGACAGCCCTCCTGATAGACATTCTCGTCATCGGAGGGTTCGGAAAATTCCGGGTTGATGAAGACACGGGGAATCTTCTTCCTCTCCTCTTCCTCCTGCAGGTCGATCACCAGCAACCGCTTGGCCACACCGACCTGGATCGCGGCGAGACCGATACCGGGGGCGTCGTACATCGTCTCGAACATATCGTCGATCAGCACCTGCAGATCGGCATCGACCACTTCGACGGGGGTCGATATCTCGCGCAGCCGCGGGTCGGGAATTTCGATGATGGGAAGGATCGCCATGCCGTGCCAGCTATGATCGGCGGGCCTTTTCGTCAACCCACCCCTCCGTTCGTCCCGCGCGAAGTCGAGGGACAGGTCTCAAGCACGGCATCCAGAACGGTGCCTCGACTTCGCTCGGCACGAACGACAGACTATCACTCGATCGGCCTTCTCGCCCGCAGCGCCTGCGCCAGCGTGCCCTCATCGAGATAATCGAGCTCGCCCCCCACCGGCAGGCCATGCGCCAGCCGCGTCAGCCGGATCGGAAAGCCCTCCAGCCGCTCGGCGATGTAATGCGCGGTGGTCTGCCCCTCGAGCGTGGCGTTGGTGGCGAGCACCACCTCGTCGATCCCGCCCGCCGATATCCGGCTCACCAGCCGGTCGACGCTCAGATCCTCGGGTCGCACCCCGTCGAGCGCCGACAATCGCCCACCGAGCACATGGAAGCGCCCTGGGAACAGCCGCGAGCGATCGAGCGCCCACAGATCGGCCACCTCCTCCACGACGCAGAGAGCGCGCTGGTCGCGACGTGGATCGGCGCAGATCGCGCAAGGATCGGACGTGTCGATATTGCCGCAGACGTGGCAGCTCGACAGCCGCTGCTCGACCAGTTCGAGCGCGCGCAGCAGCGGCGACAACGCAGTCTCGCGGCGTTTGAGCAGATGCAGCACCGCGCGGCGCGCCGAGCGCGGCCCAAGTCCGGGGAGGCGGGCCAGCGCCTGCGTCAAAGCTTCGATTTCGGGAGATGCCATGGTCGAGGGATGATATGGGCTTGGCCCCTCACTTGCCAAGCGTTTGGAGAACGATGCGCGTCGCCTTCATGGGTACTCCCGAATTCGCCGTCCCGACGCTCGATGCGTTGGTCACGGCGGGCCACGATGTCGTCGCGGTCTATACGCAGCCGCCGCGACCCGCGGGCCGCGGCAAGGCGCTGGCGCCGTCGCCCGTGCAGAAGCGCGCCGAGGCGCTGGGGATCGACGTGCGCTCACCCGTCACCCTGCGCGACGCCGACGCGCAGGCGGCGTTCGCCGCGCTCGATCTCGATGTCGCGGTGGTCGCTGCCTACGGGCTGATCCTGCCCATGCCGATCCTCGAGGCGCCACGTTTCGGCTGTCTCAACGTCCACGGCTCGCTGCTGCCGCGCTGGCGGGGCGCGGCCCCCGTGCAGCGGGCGATCCTTGCAGGCGACGTCGAGACCGGCGTGACGATCATGCAGATGGAGCGCGGCCTCGATACGGGACCGATGCTGGTCGAAGGCCGCGTGCGTGTCGATCACAAGACCGCGGGCGCGCTCACCATCGAACTCGCGCAGATCGGTGCGCGGCTGATGACGGAAGTGCTCGCCGAGCCCGATGCCTATCCGCTGCTCGCCCAGCCCGAGGACGGCGTCACCTACGCCGCCAAGATCGAGAAGGCCGAGGCGCGGATCGATTTTTCGCTGAGCGTCGCGCAGGTCGAGGCGCTGATACGCGCATTCAACCCGGCGCCCGGCGCATTCTTCGAGTGGAGCGGCGAGCGCATCCAGATTCTCGCGGTCGCGATGGACGATGTCGACGGCAAGCCGGGCGAGGTGATCGACGACCAGCTCTGCATCGCCTGCGGCACCGGCGCGATCCGCCCGCTGCTGGTCAAGCGTGCAGGACGCGGCGCGATGCCGACGCCCGAGCTGCTGCGCGGCTTCCCGATCCCGGCGGGCACGATGCTGCCGTGACGCGCTTCCGATTGACGGTCGAATATGACGGCCGCCCGTTCATGGGCTGGCAGCGCCAGGCGCACGGGCCGAGCGTCCAGCAGACGATCGAGCAGGCGGTGATGCAGGTTACGGGCGAGACGGTGGCGGTCCATGCCGCGGGGCGCACCGATGCGGGTGTCCACGCGACGGCGATGGCCGCGCATGTCGATATCGAGAAACCGATCGCGCCCTATCGGCTGATGGAGGCGCTCAACGCGCGCACGCGACCCGCGCCGGTGGCGATCCTCGATTGCGCGGTCGTACCCGACGATTGGCATGCGCGCTTCTCCTGCATCGGCCGCCGCTACGTCTACCGCGTCGTCGAGCGCCGCGCTCCGCTGACCTTCGACGACGGCAAGGCGTGGCGCCTGCCCCCGCCGCTCGATGCCGACGCCATGCACGACGCGGCGCAGCGGCTGGTCGGATTGCACGACTTCACCACCTTCCGCTCGGCGCACTGCCAGTCGGCGAGCCCGGTCAAGACGCTCGACCGGCTCGCCGTCCGGCGCGTGGACGGCGGCATCGAGATCGAGGCGGCGGCGCGATCGTTCCTGCATCACCAGGTGCGCTCGATGGTGGGATGCCTGTCGCTGGTCGGGCGGGGGAAATGGTCGGCCGAGGATGTCTCGGCAGCGCTCGCTGCGAGGCACCGCGGCGCGCTCGGGCTCAATGCCCCGCCGGACGGGCTGTATTTCGTGGGGGCGGTCTACGCCTAGAGGCCCTGACTGTCTACCGTCACCCCGGCCTTGAGCCGGGGTCCCACTTCTGGTTTTCGCCTCACGCCAGCGAAGCGTGAAGGTCGAGCCAATCGAGATTCCCGGCCTCGATCAGGGCAAACTTCCATGCGCGACGCCAGCGCTTCAGCCGCTTCTCGTGCGCGATCGCGTCGACGATGTCATCGCAGCGGTCCGCCCATACGAGGCAGTGAAGGCAATAGCGGGCGCAGAAGTCGGAGCCGTCGTCACTCTTATGCTGATGGACGCGCGCCGCCAGGTGCGCAGTCACGCCCACGTACATCGTGCCGCGATAACGATCGGCCATGATATACACCCAGCCGCCCGATGCCTCCCGATCCATGAGCAGGAGGAAAAAAGAAGCGGGACCCCGGGTCAAGCCCGGGGTGACGGGTATTTGGAATGTGCCTAAGCCCCGAACAATTTCGTCAGCGACTTGTCGAGCATCATAAGCTGCCACAGCAGTCGGCCATGATCCGCCTTCCCGCTGCGATGATCGCTCGCGATCCGGGCGAGTTCCTCGGGCCGGAACCAGCCCGTCGCGCCCAGTGCCGCGCCGCGCGCGATGCGCTCGGCCTCGCTAGCGAGAGGCCCGCGGAACCAGGCGGAGATCGGCGTGACGAACCCCATCTTGGTGCGGCTGAGTATCTCGTCGGGCAGATAGCGGCGCATCGCGTGCTTCATCAGCCACTTGCCCTGCCCGCCGCGCAGCCGCATCGCCATCGGCAGCGACGCCTCGAACGCGAGCAGCTTGTGATCGAGCAGCGGCTCGCGCGCCTCCAGCCCCACCGCCATGCTGGTGCGATCGACCTTGGTGAGGATGTCGCCGGGCAGCCAGATCGTCATGTCGGCATATTGCGCGCGGCCAAGCCAGTCGGCGGCTGGCGCGTTGCGCATCGCGGTCTCGACCCGCGTCTCGGCACGGTGACCGCCCAGCGCGTGCAAGGCCTCGGGGGTGAACAGCCGCGCGCGCAGCTCGGGCGTGGTGAAAGCTACGGCGCGCGCATACGCCTGCTCGGGCGAACGGGCGAGCGCCTCGAACGTGCTTTTCGCGCGTAACGGGCGCGGCGCCCAGTCGGCCTTGGGATAGGCCCGGCCGAGCGCGCCGAACACCCGCGAACTCACCTGCTGCGACAGCATTCCCCGCGCCCGGTTCTCGGCGACGAAGAAGCGGTGGCGGCGGTATCCGGCGAGCGCCTCGTCCGCACCGTCGCCCGACAGCGCGACGGTCACTTTTTCGCGTGCGAGCTCGCAGACGCGGTAGGTCGGCAGCGCGGAGGCGTCGGCGAAGGGCTCGTCGAAATGGTCGACGAGCGTATCGATCAGCCCGAAATCGTCGGGGGAGACGATCCGCTCACGGTGATTGGTCGCGAACCGCTCGGCGATCAGCCGGGCGTGCGCGGTCTCGTCGAGATCGGGGACGTCGAAGCCGATCGAACAGGTCTCGACCGCGGTGCGGCTCGCCTCCGCCATCAGCGCCACGACGCTGGACGAATCGACCCCGCCCGACAGGAAGGCGCCGAGCGGCACGTCCGACACCATCCGCGAGCGCACCGCCATGCGCATGTAGTCGGTGAGCTGCGCCTCGAGATCGCTCGACCGTCCTTTGGCGTCGGCGCTGAAGGCGAGATCCCACCAGCGGCGCTGTTCGGGCAGCGAATGGTGGCGGCGCAGCGTCAAATGGTGGCCCGCAGCCAGCTTCTTCACCCCCGCGACCAGGCAGGCATCGTCGGGAACGTAGCCGAGCCCCAGAAAATCCTCGACCGCGGAGAGATCGGGCACGCGACGCAGGCGGGGATGCGCCAGCAGCGCTTTGAGCTCGGAGCCGAACAGCACCGCGCCGTCGGGCAGCTCGGTGTAGAAGAGCGGCTTCACCCCGACGCGGTCGCGCGCCAAGAACAGGCTTTGCGCATTCGCATCGAACAGCGCGAAGGCGAACATGCCGGTGAAATGGTCGAGGCAGTCCGGCCCCCAGCGCCGCCAGCCGTGGAGGATCACCTCGGTGTCGCTGTTGGTGACGAAGCGCGCGCCCCACGCCTCCATGTCGACGCGCAGCTCGCGATAATTGTAGATTTCGCCGTTGAACACGACGGTCAGCC
>Ga0302314_10002516_pt1 | contig 33942 bp, 30 predicted proteins | sample III_Palsa_N2_3_FD_200533 | JGI IMG/M metagenome (GOLD analysis project Ga0302314, IMG submission 200533) | Peat permafrost microbial communities from Stordalen Mire near Abisko, Sweden - III_Palsa_N2_3 | ecosystem: Environmental > Terrestrial > Soil > Palsa > Peat permafrost | place: Sweden...
CCCGGCAACGCCTTCGGTGCGCTCGCCCGATTGCTTCCACCCCATCCCCCACCGCAGAAACAAGGTGCGCATGGCTGACAGCACGATCCGGATCGACCAGTTCCTCTGCTTCGCCCGCTTCGCCAGGACGCGAAGCATCGCCCAGGCGCTCGTCGGCGAGGGCCATATCCGGCTCGACGGCCGCGCCATCCGCAAGCCTTCCGCGCAGGTCCGCGTCGGTTCGGTGCTCGGGCTCCCCGTCTCGGGCGAGGTCCGCATCGTCCGCGTCGAGGCGCTGCCCGGCCGACGCGGGCCCGCCCCCGAGGCGCAGAGCTGCTACACCGATCTGGTCTGAACATCCCCCCTTTGTCATCCCGGCGGCGACGTTGGCGCCGGGCCGCCCTCGCCCGGCGGTTGACGCACCCCCCGCCCCCGACTAGCAGGACCCGGTTCCGCCTCCAGAGAGACCCCGCGCCATGACCTACGTCGTCACCGATGCCTGCATCCGCTGCAAGTATATGGATTGCGTCGAGGTGTGTCCGGTCGATTGCTTCTACGAGGGCGAGAACATGCTCGTCATCAACCCCAACGAGTGCATCGACTGCGGCGTGTGCGAGCCCGAATGCCCCGCCGAGGCGATCCTGCCCGACACCGAGAGCGGGCTCGAAAAGTGGCAGGAGCTCAACAACAGCTTCTCCGCACAGTGGCCCAACATCACGCGCAAGCGCGAGGCGCCCGCCGATGCCGACGAGCACAAGGGCGAAGACGGCAAGTACGACAAATATTTCAGCGCCGATCCCGGGCAGGGCGACTGATCGCCCCGCTGGCGCTTACGCTTTTCGGCTAACCGCGCCGCAACGCTACCCAAACCGCGAAAACTATGTTACAAGCTGCCTTGTCGGGGGCGGCTCGTGATCCTGTGTGGTCGCAAGTCCGCCCCCTCATTCTAGTGGGTGGTCAACGGATTGCCGGCGGCAGCATGGCTCAAGGGCGTATGTGGACCGACCGGGGTTCGGGGCCGGACTTTCCGGAAAGGTATTGTATGGCTGCGAAGGCGCTGAGCTTCGACGTCGGCGATTACGTCGTCTATCCCAAGCACGGCGTGGGCCGCGTGATCGAGCTGCAAAGTCAGGAGATTGCGGGCCTCAAGCTCGAACTCTACGTTCTGCGTTTCGAGAAGGAGCGGATGACGCTCCGCGTGCCCACCAACAAGGCGGAATCGGTCGGGATGCGCAAGCTCTCCTCGTCGGTGACGCTCGATGAGGCGCTGACCACGCTCAAGGGCAAGCCCAAGGTCAAGCGCACGATGTGGTCGCGCCGCGCGCAGGAATATGAAGCCAAGATCAATTCGGGCGACCTCGTGTCGATCGCCGAAGTGGTCCGCGATCTGTTCCGCGCCGACGACCAGCCCGAGCAGAGCTATTCCGAGCGGCAGATCTTCGAGGCGGCGACCAGCCGGCTCGCACGCGAACTCGCCGCCATGGAGCAGACCGACGAGCCCAAGGCGCAGGAGAAGATCCTCGACATCCTGCGCGAGCATGCGGTGCTGCACGCGAAATAATATCGTTACCGATAGGTGACGCGAAGGGGGCGTGGTGGTCGAAAGGCCGCCGCGCCTTTTTCTTTTAGATCGTCATCCCGGCGAAAGCCGGGACCCATCGACGGCGGTGCATCCACCGGTCGCACGTTGCGCGGGTTATCAGCAGGGCCGCATCCATGGGTCCCGGCTTTCGCCGGGATGACGTAACGAAAGCGAATACCTCCTCTTGTCACACCACGAGCGTACTGTATTGTGCAACCAACACAGTAGAGAGGTGTCCCGATGCGCATCCCGCTTACCTTGGTCGCCGCCGCCGCGCTGACGACGCTCGCCGCCACCGCCGCCCCGGCCGCCACCCGCGAGTTCCCCGCGCGCGACTTCAGCCAGGTCGATCTGCGCGCCGCGGCCGATGTGACGATCCGCACCGGCGCCGGCTTCTCGGTCCATGCCGACGGCGATCCGAAGCTGGTCGACCGGCTGACCGCCGACGTACGGCAGGGCGTACTCGTGCTGGGCTGGACCCAGGGCCCGTCGATCCACAACAACGGCCGCAACCTCGACGTCACGATCACCATGCCGCGCACGACCAGCGTCGCGCTCGGTGGCGCGGGCTCGATCGCGCTCGACCATGGCAGCGGCCCGGCATTCGGTGCCAATGTCGGCGGCGCCGGCTCGATCAAGATCGCCTCGCTCGATGCCGAACGGACGATATTGTCGATGGGCGGCGCGGGCGAGATCGTCGTCGCCGGCCGCACTGGCACGCTCGTCGCCGACGGTTCGGGCGTCGGCTCGATCGACGCGCGCGCGCTCGCCGCCAAGAGCGGCCGCGTCACGCTGTCGGGCACCGGCCATGTCCGCGCGCATATCGACGGCCCCGTCGATGTCTCGCTGTCGGGCGTGGGGCACGTCACGATCGATGGCCATCCGACATGCGCCGTCCACAAGAGCGGCCTTGGCGGGATCGATTGCGGCTGATCCACTCACTTCTCCGGAGACCCAGATGACTCGCCTTCTCGCGCTTTCGCTCGCCACGCTGATCCCGCTCGTCGCCACCTCCGCGCAGGCCGCGACCAAGAGCTACAGCATCACCGACGTCTCGCGGTTGCGCATCGCGGGGCCGTTCGACGTCCATGTCCATGTCGGCGCATCCTCGTCGGTCCACGCGACCGGGCCGCAGGAGGCGATCGACCGGCTCTCGGTCGAGCAGCATGAGGAGGTGCTCGTGATCAAGCCGCTGCCCGGCGGCTGGGGCGGCTGGCCGATGGGCTTTCATGGCAAGCTCGTCGTCGATGTCACCATGCCCTCGCTCGACCAGGCCGCGGTGACCGGATCGGGCGACACCACCGTAGATCGCGTCAAGGGCGAGGCGCTGACGCTGGCGCTGTCGGGTTCGGGATCGCTGTCGGTCGCGGGAATCCAGGTGACGCAGCTCAACGCGACCTCGACCGGATCGGGCACGCTCGATCTGGCGGGCCGCGTCGTCGGCGCCAAGGCGGTGCTGACCGGATCGGGCGACCTCAAGGCCGGCCAACTGCTCGCCGACGACGCGGTCGCCAATCTGGTCGGATCGGGCAATCTCTCGATCGGCGCGCGGCATACCGCCAAGGGCAGCCTCGCCGGATCGGGCGACCTTTCGATCCTCGGCCCCGCCACCTGCGCGATCAGTCGCAGCGGATCGGGCGACGTGCATTGCGGGCATATGGCGTCGGACTAGTCGCTTTCGTCATTCCGGATGACGGCGTCAGATCAGCGCCAGCGCCGACAGTTCGGCGACCATCGCGCCGGGCAGCGCCGCGATCCCGTCCGACTCCTCGCCGCCGAGATCGGCGGGGGCGTCGCCACCGACCAGATAGCGCCAGCCCTGGTGCGCGCGCTTTGGATGCGCCCGCACCGGCATCAGCACCGCCGACAGCAGCACGCGGCAGCGCTTCCCACGCCCTTCGGACTCGTCGTCGGCGAATCCCAATATCTCCTGCCGCGCGACGAGCCGGTGCTTGATGATCCAGTAGAGCGAACCGCCGATCAGCTCGGCCTCGCGCTTGGGGCGGTATCGCGTGACGATGTGCGTCGCGCCGCCCTCCGCGCGCGAATCGAGCCGGTCGCGCAGCGTGTCGATCTCGGCACAGCCGACCGCGACCTTGGTCATGTTAAGCGGAGCCACCATCCCCGCCCAGATGGGCAAGGCCGCGGCCATCGGCAAGCGCGATCCGGCGGGTTTAGTGCAGGTCGAACAGCGTCGCGAGCCCCAGGAAGCTGAAAAAGCCCATGCAATCGGTGCACATCGTCACGAACACCGCGGACGACACCGCCGGATCGACCTTGGCCTTGTGCAGCCCGATCGGGATCAGCACGCCCGACAGCCCTGCCATCAGATTGTTGATCAGGATAGCCGCGCCAAACACGAAGGCGAGATCTCCGCGCCCGTAGAGCAGCCACGATCCGAATCCGATCAAGAGCCCGAGCAGCACGCCGTTGGCCGCCGCGATCGAGAGTTCTCGCCAGATCATCCGTACCGAGTTTGACGACGTCAGCTGGTTGGTCGCGAGCGCGCGCACCACGACGGCCAGCGTCTGCGTGCCGGCGTTGCCGCCCATGCCCGAGACGATGCCCATCAGCGCGGCGAGTACGGCGTAGCGCGCGATCTCGTCGTCGAACAGGCCGACCACGGCGGCGGCGATCATCGCGGTGCCGAGGTTGATGACGAGCCACACCAGCCGCGTGCGAACGGTAAAGCGGATCGGCTCGTTGATGTCGCCGTCGCCCGCGCCGGACAGCGCCAGAATGTCCTCGCCGGCCTCCTCCTGGATGATGTGGACGACATCGTCGACCGTGATCATGCCCACCAGCCGGCCCGATCCGTCGATCACCGCCGCCGAGATCAGCGCATATTTCTGGAAGCGGAGCGCGACCTCCTCCTGGTCCATGTCGACCGGGATCAGCGTCTGTTCGCGCTGCATCACGTCGGCGATCGCGACGTCGGAGGGCGTGCGCAGCAGCCAGCTCAGCTTGCAGGTGCCGATCGGATGATGCGCGGCATCGCAGACGTAGATTTCCCAGAAGTCGGTGGTCAGATCCTCGTTGCGGCGCAGATAGTCGAGCACATCGCCGACGCGCCAATGTTCGGGCACCGCGATCAGGTCGCGCTGCATCAGGCGGCCGGCGGATTCCTCGGGGTAGCTGAGCGCCTCCTCGATCGCGGCGCGGTCGTCGGGATCGAGCGCGCGCAGCACCGCGCGGCGATCGTCCTCGTCCATGTCCTCGATGATCGCGACCGCATCGTCGGTATCGAGCTCGGTGGCGAGCGTCGCGACCTGGCCCGGATCGAGCGCGCGCATCGCCGCGTCGCGCACCCAGTCGTTCATCTCGGCGAGCACGTCGCCGTCGAGCAGCTCGGCGAGTGCCGCGGCGAGCGGCCCGCGCGCGTCGCCCGGCGCCAGCTCGAACAGATCGGCGATGTCGGCGGGGTGCAGCGGACGCACCAACGCGCGCGCCGCCTCGTCCTCGCCCGCCTCGACATGGTCGACGACCGCATCGATGAAGTCGCGGTTGAGCCGGTTGCCCTTGTCGTGGCTCGGCTCGACGATGCGCGCCTCGGTGTCGACGGGGGCCTCGAGGTCGGTGTCGCTCATGGGCCGCCTCCTGCATTCGTGTCGCCTGCCGAGCGGCTTAGTCGTCGAAACCGGGCCTGTCAGCCCTTTCATCTGGCGAGAGCAACACTAGATCGGGCGCGGTCGCCGCTGCAAAGGGGGTGGCGATGCCCGGTCGCGCCGCCTAGAGCCGGCCCCACTAATCAACAAGGAGACACACCATGGCGGATGCCGATACCGGAAACACGCTCGTCCTCACGCTCGACGCGGGCGACGGCAAGGGCGGCGACGTCGTCATCAAGCTGCGCCCCGATCTGGCGCCGGGCCATGTCGCGCGGATCAAGGAGCTGGTCGGCGAAGGCTTTTACGACGGCGTGATCTTCCACCGCGTGATCCCGGGCTTCATGGCGCAGGGCGGCGATCCCAAGGGCACCGGGATGGGCGGATCGACCAAGCCCGACCTCAAGGCCGAGTTCAGCAAGCAGCCGCACGTCCGCGGCGTGTGCTCGATGGCGCGTTCGTCGCAGCCCAATTCGGCGAACAGCCAGTTCTTCATCTGCTTCGACGACGCGCGCTTCCTCGACAACCAGTATACCGTCTGGGGCGAAGTGATCGAAGGCATGGAGCATGTCGACGCGCTGCCCAAGGGCGAGCCGCCGCGCAGCCCGGGCAAGATCGCCAAAGCAACGCTCAAGGCCGACGCCTGATTTCTTGAATCCTCCCCCGGAAGGGGAGGGGGACCGCTCGCGCAGCGAGTGGTGGAGGGGTAGACCACGTACCGGCCGGCACTGGCCTCCGAGGTTGGACACCCCTCCACCACCGCCTTCGGCGGCGGTCCCCCTCCCCTTTCAGGGGAGGATCCTACCGACTGCCCTACTCTTCGATTCCCTCGACCAGCCAGTCGTGGAAGAGCCGCACCGCGCGGCGCGACAGCGCCGGCTTGCGGCAGACGAACCAGTAGCTCAGATGGCTTTCGACCTCGTTGTCGAACAGGCTAATCAGCCGCGGATCGTTCGCGCCATCATAGTGGAAATCGAGCATCATCGCGACGCCGAGGCCTTCGGCGGCCGATTCGAGCATCAGCTGGCCCGAATCGAACAAATCGACCGCGCGCGGTTCGAGCGTCGGCATGTCGAGCGCCTCGCGCCACAGCGTGAAATTCTCGGGCATGTCGCGGTGGAGCAACACCGTCGCGCGCGCCAGATCGGCGGGCTGGCGCAGCGCGTCGGGGCCTTCGAGCATCGCCCTGCTGCCGATCATCACCACGCGGTTGCGCCCCAGCCTCCGGCCGTAGAGCGGCGGATCGATGTCCCGCGCGAGCACGATCGCGGCATCGAGCCCCTCGCCCAAGCGCGCGATCGCATGCGCGGCGGTATCGATATCGATATGCAGATTCGGGTGGCGCGCACGCAGGCTGGGCAGCCGGTGGATCAGCTGGCGCGATGCGTACAATGGGAGCACGCCGAGCCGCAGCCGCATGATGTCGGCCTCGCCCGTCACCTGCTCGATCGCTTCGCTCAGCGCGTCGAGCGCGGGCGCCATCCGTGCGAGCAGTTGCTCGCCTTCGCCATTGAGCAGCATCGCCTGATGCCGCCGCGCGAACAGCGGGCGGCCGACGAAGCGCTCCATCGCCTGCACCCGCCGGCTGAGCGCGGGCGACGACAGCGCCAGTTCCTCGGCGGCCGCCTTGACCGAACCCAGTCGCGCGACCTGCACGAAGGCTTCAACGGCAGTGAGTGGTGGCAACCGTCGCACCGACAGTCTCCTAGCAAACGATCGACCCTATATATGGTGCACTGCACATAAATCGAGTCGTCGGGCGCCGCTGCCCATCTACCGGCCGGCCGCATCCCGCGTTATGACAGCAAATGCAAAAATTGCAACCGCGGGAATTTCGTTCGCACTTGCACAATAAATCGATTCGCATCAGAAGGGACGGGCCTTTCAGGCATCCTCTCCTAAAACTTCAGGCCGTCCTTCGGGGCGGCCTTTTTTTGTCCGCGCGGCTTTTTATCGGCGGGCCCCTCGCGTCGGATCGACGCGTTGCCTATCTTTCGCACCCACCAAGGAGCGCAAGATGGCTGATCTCGACGTGCCGCTAGATACGCGCAGCAGTAGACTGCAGGTCGCCAATGCGCGGCCCGACGACAGCGGCCACGGTCTTGCGCGTCTGCCCCGTAGCGCGATGCTGGCGCTCGGCGTGATCGAGGGCGACATCGTCGAGATCGTGGGCAAGCGCTCGACCCCCGCGCGTGCGGTGTTGCCTTATGCCGAGGACGAGGGGCTCGACCTGCTCCGCCTCGATGGACTGCAACGCGCCAATGCGGGCGTCGGCTCGGGCGATTTCGTCGAGGTGCGCAAGGCCGAGAGCAAATCCGCACAGCGTGTCGTGTTCGCGCCCGCGCAGCAGAATCTGCGCCTCCAGGGATCGGGCGCGGCGCTCAAGCGCAGCTTCCAGGCCAAGCCGGTGACCGCGGGCGACGTCGTCTCGACCACGGGGCAGCAGCGCGTGACGCAGGAGGATCTGCCGCCGCAGCTGCGCCAGATGCTCAACCGCCCGGCCTATTCGCTACAGGAGGTGCGGCTCGTCGTCGTCTCGACGACGCCCAAGGGCATCGTCCACATCGACCAGAACACCGAGGTCGAGCTGCGCGCCGAATATGAGGAGCCCAAGGAGGCGCGCCGCGCCGACGTCACCTATGACGATCTCGGCGGGCTCGGCGACACGATCGACCAGATCCGCGAGATGGTCGAGCTGCCGCTGCGCTATCCCGAGTTGTTCGAGCGGCTCGGCGTCGAGCCGCCCAAGGGCGTTCTGCTCCACGGCCCGCCCGGCACCGGCAAAACGCGGCTCGCGCGCGCGGTCGCCAATGAGAGCGACGCCGAATTCTTCCACATCGCCGGCCCCGAGATCATGGGCTCGGCGTACGGCGAATCGGAAAAGCGGCTGCGCGAGATTTTCGAGGAAGCGACCAAGGCCGCGCCTTCGATCGTGTTCATCGACGAGATCGACTCGATCGCACCCAAGCGCGGGCAGGTCACCGGCGAGGCCGAGAAGCGGCTGACCGCGCAGCTGCTGACGCTGATGGACGGGCTGGAGAAGCGCGCCAACGTCGTCGTGATCGCCGCGACCAACCGCCCCGAGGCGCTCGACGAGGCGCTGCGCCGCCCCGGCCGCTTCGACCGCGAGATCGTGATCGGCGTCCCCGACGAGCGCGGGCGGCGCGAGGTGCTCGGCATCCACACGCGCGGCATGCCGCTCGGCGACAAGGTCGATCTGAAGGAGCTCGCGCGCACCACCTACGGCTTCGTCGGCGCCGATCTGGCGGCGCTGTGCCGCGAGGCGGCGATCGAGGCGGTGCGCGGGATCATGCCGCGTCTCAACCTCGAGGAGCGCACGATTCCGCCGGAGGTGCTCGACGAACTGTGCGTGACGCGCGAGAATTTCCTCGATGCGTTGAAGCGCGTCCAGCCTTCGGCGATGCGCGAGGTGATGGTGCAGGCGCCCAATGTCGGCTGGGACGACGTCGGCGGTCTAGACGCGGCGCGCGAAAAACTGCGCGAGGGCGTCGAACTGCCGCTGAAAAGCCCCGATGCGTTCCGCCGGATGGGCATCCGGCCTGCCAAGGGCTTCCTGCTCTACGGGCCGCCGGGGACGGGCAAGACGCTGCTCGCCAAGGCGGTGGCGCGCGAGGCGGAGGCGAACTTCATCGCCACCAAGTCGAGCGACCTGCTGAGCAAATGGTATGGCGAGAGCGAGCAGCAGATCGCCCGGTTGTTCGCGCGCGCGCGCCAGGTGGCGCCGACGGTGATCTTCATCGACGAGCTCGATTCGCTCGTGCCCGCGCGCGGCGGCGGGATGGGCGGCGAGCCGGCGGTGACCGAGCGCGTCGTCAACACCATCCTCTCCGAGATGGACGGGCTCGAGGAGCTGCAATCGGTGGTCGTGATCGGCGCGACCAACCGCCCCAACCTTGTCGATCCCGCGCTGCTTCGCCCCGGCCGCTTCGACGAGCTGATCTACGTCGCGGTGCCCGACGAGGCGGGGCGGCGGCGCATCCTCGGCATCCATGTCGCGCGGATGCCGCTTGCGGACGACGTCGATCTGGATTCGCTCGCGCGCCGCACCGATCGCTTCACCGGCGCCGACCTCGAAGACCTGACGCGCCGCGCCGGCCTGCACGCGCTACGCGCCTCGATCGACACGCCGACCGTTTCGATGGCCAATTTCGAGACCGCGCTCAAGGAGACGCGCGCCTCGGTGACGCCCGAGATGGAAGAGGAATATGAGAAGATCGCCGCCACGCTCAAGCAGGATGCGATGGCGTTGCAGCCGATCGGCTTCGGCGCGCCGGGGCAGTCTGGCTTTCGGGACGGCTAGTCGGCCGGCCGCGTCCATTCATAGGCGCGGTCCACCGTCGCGACGATCGTGCGATACCAGTCGTACCAGACCGCCCTGCCCCGATCGCGGATGCGCGCATGATCGGGATCGTCTCGCCACGCCAGCGCGGCGGCCTCGTCGCGCCACCAGCTGATCGTGATCCCGACGCCGTCGCCCCCTCGTACCGAATCGATCCCGAGATAGCCGTCGCGAGTTGCGGCTGCAGCCCCCATTGCCGCCGCTGCCGCGGCATAGCCCGCGTCGTCGGCGGCGGTGCGCCCCGCCAGGAAGATTACCGCGATAGCGCCGGAAGGAGGGATCGTCATAGCTTCTTGGATAGACCGAAGCGCGCCCACGACGAAATCGCAGCATCTCCTTTTCCGCGACTTGCCGACCGGGCACCATCCGTCCCATACGGGCGTTGACCGCAACAGCGCTTGCCTTCACCGCGTGGGCTTGCCAACGCTGGCGGATGGGCGATGCCCCGGGTGGAGACGACATGACCGGTTTTTCGGCGGATAGGGCCGCAAGCATGAAGCGCGGCAAGCGGGCTCCCGGCCCACTGACGATGTTCTTCCGCGGCTTTCTCAAGCATCCCGTGATGGTCGGATCGATCATCCCGTCGTCGAAGACGCTGATCAAGCGTATGCTGGCGCCAGTCGATTGGGCGAACACCAAGCTGATCGTCGAATATGGCCCCGGCGTCGGCACCTTCACGCGCCCGATCCTTGATCGCCTCGCGCCCGATGCGACGCTGGTGACGATCGATACCAACCCCGACTTCTGCGACTATCTCAAGCGCACGATCACCGATTCGCGGCTGCAGATCGTCAACGGCTCGGCCGCCGATGTTCGCCAGATCATCGCCGATCTCGGCTTCGATCAGGCCGACTATGCGATTTCGGGCCTGCCTTTCTCGACGCTGCCGCCCGGCGTCGGCTCCGAGATCGCCGAGGCGACGCAGGCGGTGCTCAAGCCCGGCGGCGCGTTCCTCGTCTATCAGTTCCGGCCCAGCGTCCGCGACATCATCGAACCCTATTTCGACCGCGTCGATCATGCGTTCGAGCCGATCAACGTCCCCCCCGCGCAGCTGTGGTGGTTCCGGAAAGATTAGATCTCCGCGCCGATCCGCCCGAAATTGACGCGGCGCGTGACCGAATAGTCGACCGCGGCGACGACGAAATAGGCGATCGCCCATTTGATCCGCGTCCAGACGTTGCTGCGGCGACGGATCAGCGCCTCGCTGGCCTCGCGCGCGTCGCCGGTCTCGGCCTCGGCATAGCGGCGCAGCCGTGCGGCGACGCCGGCATCCTCGATCCGCAGCATGATCTCGCAATTGATATAGAGGCTGCGCATGTCGCAATTGGCCGAGCCGACACAGGCGATGTCGTCGATCACGAAGAGCTTGGTATGCAGCTTCATCGGCGCATATTCCCAGATCCGCGCGCCGCGCCTGAGCAACCGGACGTAGCAGTTGCGCGCGGCCGCGATCGTCATCGTGTTGTCTGATCTGGACGCGGTCATGATCCGCACCGTGCCGCGCCGCGCCAGCCGCCTGATCCGCCGCAACATGCCGGGATTGGGCGCGAAATAGGCCGCGATCATGTCAAGCCGTCGGCCCGTCGCGATGTCGCGGCGCAGCGCGCGCGCCCAGGGGCTCAGCCGCTTGGTCGGCCCACCGAACAGCCAGCGGAGCGTCCCCTGGCCTTGGCTCCACTCGCCCAGCCCGCGGTTGAGCGTGCGCATCGTCGCCCTCGAATCGCGCGCCCAGTCGAGCACCATGTCGAAATAGCCGGTGAGGTGATCCGCCGCGGGCCCCTCGACGAGCAGGCCGAGATCGCGCCAGCCATCGTCCGCCGCCGAGGCGAAATAGGAATCGTCGATGTTGAACCCGCCGACCAGGACCCGCTCGCCGTCCGCCAGCGCGAGCTTCTGATGGTTGCGCAACAGGTAGCGCCGCCCGAATCGCGGCAGAAAACGGCACACCGATCCGCCCGCCGTACGCAGCGGCTCGAAGAAATCCGCTGGCGTATCCTGGCTGCCGAAGCCGTCGATCAGCAGCGCCACCGACACGCCACGTTGCCGCGCCGCCACCAGCGCGTCGCGAACCTGCACACCGACGCGATCGGCACTGTAGATATAATAGAGCAGCCGCAGTTCCCGCTCGGCGCCGTCGATCAGTGCGAGCAACGCATCGCGCCGGGCCGCGCCCTCGAATGCCAACGTGAGCCGATTGCCGTCGACATCGAACGAGACCGCGTCGCTGCCCTCCGTTGTCATGCTGCCGTTCGCCATCGCATCCGTTGGCGACAAGCGCGTGGCGATTGCAAGCGATGCGCCGCCAGCCGCCCGCTTTCATTGACAGATTGAGGCACGTCCGCTAGGCGAGCCCACTAATCGGACATTCCCGTTTGCAACATACGGAGCCTCCATGGCGCGCGTAACCGTCGAAGATTGTGTCGACAAGGTCCCCAACCGCTTCGATCTCGTGCTGCTCGCAGCGCACCGGGCGCGCCAGATTTCGGGCGGCGCCGAGCTCACCATCGATCGTGACCGCGACAAGAATCCCGTCGTCGCGCTTCGCGAGATCGCCGACGAGACCGTGCTCCCCGCCAATCTCTCCGAATCGGCGATCGGCGGCCTGCAGCGCGTGCGGATCGACGAGGACGATGCGGTCGACGAAATGGGTTCGCTGGCACAGTCGGCGGAGGCGCTCCGCCTCACCGCCGCTGCCCCCGCGCGCAACCAGAATGTCGGGCCCGACTACGAGTAGACGCTGATGGTTCAGCCGGCCGCAGCGCGGTCGGCGGGGACTTTCGCAGGCTGGTCATCGATCTCGTCCTGCTCGATCACGATCCAGCGCATCTCGTTCATCTCAAGCTTGCGCCCATCGGCGGCGCGTACCGCCACCTCGCCGATCGGCAGACCGTCGCGCCTGTCCACTAAGCGCGTATTGCAGGGCATTGGAACGGCCGCCCAGCGCTCGCCCCATTGACGCAATGCAACGACCGTCGGCAGCAGGGCCTTACCCTTGTCGGTAAGCCGATATTCGACCTTGCGGCGATCGTCCGCGCAGGGCAGCCGCTCCATGATTCCATGGCCGACCAGCCGCGACAGCCGGTTCGCCAGGATGTTGCGCGCGATGCCGAGCGCACTCTGGAACTGCTCGAAATGGCCGAGGCCGTTGAATGCGCCGCGCAGGATCAAAAACGACCAGCGTTCGCCGACCACCTCCAGTGCGGCAGTCAGACTGCATCCCGTCAGGACGCGTCGGATCGTGTCTTCGTCCTCCAAGGCCTTCTCCTTGCTGCATAGATAGGGCGCCTCGACCAAAAACCCAAATCGTGCGGTTGCGCTGGCGGGGACGAGGCCACATCATGGCCTGGTGCTTAGACAGTATGAACTCGTAGAGCGGGTCCGCCGCTACGATCCCGATGCCGACGAGGCGCTGATCAACCGCGCCTACGTCTTCTCGATGCAGGCGCACGGAAGCCAGAAGCGTGCGAGCGGCGATCCCTATTTCAGCCATCCGATCGAGGTGGCGGGCATCCTCACCGATCTCCGTCTCGACGACGAGACGATCGCGACCGCCATTCTCCACGACACGATCGAGGATACGGTCGCCACCTATGAGGAGATCGAGCGGCTGTTCGGTCCGAACGTGGCGCGCATGGTCGACGGCGTTACCAAGCTCTCCAAGATCGAGGCGCAGAGCGAGAACGAGCGCGCCGCGGAAAATCTGCGCAAGTTCCTGCTCGCGATGTCCGACGACATTCGCGTGCTGCTGGTCAAGCTCGCCGACCGGCTGCACAATATGCGGACGCTTCACCACATCCCCAACGAGGCCAAGCGCCGCCGCATCGCGCGCGAGACGATGGAGATATACGCGCCGCTCGCCGAGCGCGTCGGCATGTACGAGTTCATGAAGGAGATGCAGACGCTCGCCTTCCAGAACCTCGAACCCGAAGCTTATGAATCGATCACCAAGCGGCTCGAGCAGCTCAAGGAGGGCGGCGGCGACCGGATCGCGCGGATCGCGTCGGGGCTAACCTTGATGCTCGGCCGCCACGGCATCCAGGCCGAGGTGAGCGGGCGCGAAAAACATCCCTATTCGATCTGGCGCAAGATGACCGAGCGCCACATCAGCTTCGAGCAGCTTTCCGACGTGATGGCGTTCCGCGTAGTCGTCGCCGACACCGAGCAGTGCTACCGGGCGCTCGGCCTGATCCACGAGCGCTGGCCGATGGTGCCGGGGCGCTTCAAGGATTATATCTCGACCCCCAAGCGCAACGGCTACCGATCGCTGCACACCTCGGTGATCCACAACGAGAAGGTGCGGATCGAGGTGCAGATCCGCTCCGAGGCGATGCACGCGCAGGCCGAATATGGCTATGCCGCGCACTGGGCCTACAAGCAGGGCACCGCCGCCGACGTCGGCGGCACCAAGGTCAGCTGGATCCGCGACCTCGTCGAGATCCTCGACCATGCCGAGAGCCCCGAGGAGCTGCTCGAGCATACGCGAATGGCGATGTACCAGGATCGGATCTTCGCCTTCACGCCCAATGGCGAGCTGATCCAGCTGCCCAAGGGCTCAACGCCGATCGACTTCGCCTATGCGCTGCACACCGATCTCGGCAACCAGGCGGTCGGTGCCAAGGTCAACGGGCGGCTGGTGCCGCTGCGCACGCCGATCCAGAACGGCGACCAGGTCCAGGTCCTCAAATCGGCCGCGCAGCACCCGCAGCCCGAATGGCTCAACTTCGTCGTCACGGGCAAGGCGCGCGCGCAGCTGCGCCGCTTCGTGCGTAACAAGGAGCGCGAGGAGACGATCGCGCTGGGGCGCAAATTCTATGACGAGATCGTGTCGCGACTGCCCGCGCCGCTTGCCCCCAATGCGGTGGCGGATGCACTGCGGCGGCTCCACCTCGCCGACGAGAATGCGATGATGGAGGCGATCGCGCGCCGCACGATCGACGACACCGCGGTCGCCGAGGCGCTGATGCCCGGCGTCGAGGCGGCGGCGAGCACGCGGCCGGTACCGCACCGCGACGCGGTCTCGATCCGCGGCCTGACGCCCGGCGTCGCCTTCCAGCTCGCCGAATGCTGCCATCCGGTGCCCGGCGACCGCATCGTCGGCCTGCGCCGCCCCGATACGCCCGTCGAGGTCCATGCGATCGACTGCGAGACGCTGGCGAGCGGGCCCGAGGATGCCGACTGGGTCGATCTCGCCTGGGGCGACAAGTCCGATGGCGGATCGGCACGGCTGTCGGTGATCCTGCGCAACGAGCCGGGTGCGCTGGGCGCGATGGCGGGCATCCTGGGCGCGCACGCCGCCAACATCCTCAACCTGCGGCTCGTTCACCGCGACGGCAGCTTCCACACCTTCGTGGTCGATCTCGAGGTCCACGATGTCGGCCACCTGATGCGCATCCTCGCGGCGTTGCGCGCGGCGGACGCGATCTCGCAGGCGGAGCGGGTACGGCTGGGCGACGAGGAGCGGGGCGAGGCGGCGTAGAATCCCTTCCCCGTTCGTCCTGAGTAGCCATTGAGCTTGTCGAAATGGCGTATCGAAGGATGGGTGGTCTGACGGGTCAGTCCTTCGATACGGGCCTTCGCCTGCGCTCAGTCCCTACTCAGGACGAACGGGGTGGGTGTAGCTCAATCCTCCGGAATCGGCCTTGCGTCCGTCACCGCAGCGATCGGAATCGTCCCGTAGACGTGCGGAAAGAGCTGGCCGCCGCGCGACTCCTCCCAATGCACGCTGTCGCCGAGCAGATCGAGATCGACCTCGGCGAGCACGAGATCGCTCAACCCCGCGAAATGCTTGGCGGCGGTCTCCTCGACCTGTTCGGCGGTCGAGAGATGGATGTAGCCGTCGTCGAGATCGATCGGCGCGCCTGAAAACTCGCCGCGGCCACGCCACGCGGCCCATTGGCCGGCGGTGAGTATCTTGTACGCCTTGCTCACGGGTGGAGCTGCCCGTTCTCGCAGCACGGTCCCTGTTCGAGCTGGAGCGTGACGTGGCGCACCGCAAAGCGCTGGTCGAGCATCCTGATCAGCGCGACGCGCACGCTTTCGGGTTCGGTCCCGTCGGACAGTTCGACATGCGCGGTAAGCGACGCATCGTCGCCCGCGAGCGACCACAGATGGAGATCGTGGACGCCGCATACCCCGTCGGCGACCGCGATCGCGCCGCGCACTTCGGACAGCGACAGCCGCGCGGGTACGCCTTCGAGCAGGATCTGCGTGGTGTCGCGCAACAGGCTCCACGTCCGCGGCAGCACCCACAAGGCGATCGCCATGCCGATCACCGGATCGATCCACTGGAAGCCGGTCAGCCGGATCGCGACCGCGCCGATGATCACAGCGAGCGAGCCGAGCGCATCGGCCATCACCTCGATATAGGCGCCGCGCACCGTCATCGAATCGCCGCGCCCGCCGGACAGCACCGCCATCGCGGCGATGTTGGCGACCAGCCCGAGCGTTGCCACCGCGATCATACCGCCGGAGACGACGGGCACCGGATCGAAGAAGCGGCGGATGCCCTCGACGAGCACGAAACCCGCGACGATGAACAAGGCGACCGCGTTGAACGCGGCGGCCAATATCTCGAAGCGGCGATAGCCGAAGCTGCGCTTGTCGTCCGCGGGGCGCTTGGCGATGGCGAGTGCTGCGAGCGCTATGCCGAGTGCGGCGGCATCGGTGAACATGTGCGCGGCATCGGACAGCAGCGCGAGACTGCCGAAGAACCACGCGCCGGCGAGCTCGGCGCCCAAAATCGACAGGTTGAGCCCGAGCGCGATCGCGATCCGGCCGCTGCTGGCGCCCGCGGCATGATCGTGGTGGCCGCCCGGGCCGTGGCTGTGGCCGTGAGAATGGCCGTGCCCGTGCGAATGGCCATGGCCGTGATCGTCGTGGCCATGGTCATGGTCGTGCGTGTGTGCGTTCATCACCGACCCTTAGCGCATAAGCGACGCCAAGGTCATTACACCTCGCTCATATACCGCTGTGCTCCGGCGCAGGCCGGAACGCCGGGAAGCGGGCGTTGCGCGCGCTACGCTGCGCTCCGGCCTGCGCCCGAGCACGGGGCGGTCGGAGTCAGACGATCGCGTCCATCGCTGCCAGCATCGCCGATCCGCCCTTTTCGGCCTCGTCGGCGCCGTGGCGCATGAAGGCGAACAGTTCGCGCCCCGTCCCGAGCGGCTGCGGTGGCGGCACGGCATAATCGCGTGCCGCCCATTCGTCGGCGTCGACCAGCGCCTCGAGCGAGCCTTCCTCCGCCGACAGCCGCACCATGTCGCCGTCCTGCAGCCTCGCCAGCGGCCCGCCGCCGAGCGCCTCGGGCGAGACGTGGATCGCGGCGGGCACCTTGCCCGATGCGCCCGACATCCGCCCGTCGGTGACCAGCGCGACGCGGAAGCCGCGATCCTGCAGCACCGCGAGCGGCGTCGTCAGCTTGTGCAGCTCGGGCATGCCCGTCGCGCGCGGGCCCTGGAAGCGGACGACGACGATCACGTCGCGCTCGAGCTCGCCCGCCTTGAACGCGGCGAGCACGTCGTCCTGATCGGTGAAGACGCGCGCCGGTGCCTCGACGGTGCGCCGATCGGGATCGACCGCGCTGGTCTTGAAGATCGCGCGGCCGAGATTGCCCTCGACCAGCCGCATCCCGCCATCGGCCTGAAAGGGCTGCCCCGCGGGGCGCAACATCGCCGCGTCGAGCGAGGCGGCGGGTGCCGGCTCCCAGACGAGCGTATCGCCCGACAGCTTCGGATCGCGCGTGTAGGCGGCGAAACCTTCCTGCGCGATCGTCAGGATGTCGGGGTGCAGCAGCCCGTGATCGAGCAGCGTCGAGATGACATAGGCGAGGCCGCCCGCCGCCTGGAAATGGTTCACGTCGCCCGCGCCGTTGGGATAGACGCGCGCGACCAGCGGGACCACCGCCGACAGCCGATCGAGATCCTCCCAATCCATGATGATCCCCGCCGCGCGCGCGATCGCGGGCAGATGGATCGCATGGTTGGTCGAGCCGCCGGTCGCGAGCAGACCGATCGCGGCGTTGACGATCGCCTTCTCGTCGACGACCAGCCCGAGCGGGCGGTAGTCGTCGCCGTCCCAGCCGATCGCCGACAGGCGGTGGACCGCAGCGCGCGTGAGTTCTTGGCGCAGCCTGGTGCCCGGATTGACGAAGGCGGCGTTGGGGACGTGCAGCCCCATCATCTCCATCATCATCTGGTTGGAATTGGCGGTGCCGTAGAAGGTGCAGGTGCCCGCACCATGATAGGAGGCGCTCTCGCTCTCGAGCAGTTCCTCGCGGCCGACCTTGCCCTCGGCATAGAGCTGGCGGATGCGCTGCTTTTCCTTGTTGGCGAGCCCGGTGGGCATCGGCCCCGCCGGAATCAGCACCGCGGGCAGATGCCCGAAACGCAGCGCGCCGATCAGCAGCCCGGGCACGATCTTGTCGCAGATGCCGAGCATCGCGGTGCCCTCGAACATACCGTGGCTGAGCCCGATCGCGGTCGACATCGCGATCACGTCGCGGCTGAACAGCGAGAGGTCCATCCCCGGCAGCCCTTGCGTCACGCCGTCGCACATCGCGGGTACGCCGCCCGCGACCTGCGCGGTGGCGCCGACCTCGCGGGCGAATATCTTCATCTGCTCGGGGTAGCGATAGTAGGGTTGATGCGCCGACAGCATGTCGTTGTAGGCGGTGACGATGCCGATGTTCATCGCGCCGCCCGCGCGGATCACGGGCTTGTCCTCGCCCGCCGCCGCGAAGCCGTGCGCGAGATTGCCGCACCCCATGCGCGAGCGATCGACGCCCGCGTCGCGCTGCGCGGCGATCAGATCGATATAGCGGTTCCGCGTCGGCCGCGACCGCTCGACGATGCGCGCGGTGACGGCTTGGACGGCGGGATGGAGGTGGGTCATAGTGCCTCTGTGCTCCGGCGCAGGCCGGAGCGTTGCATGGCAGGCGCGGCGCCCGCCACCCCGCACTCCGGCCTTCGCCGGAGCACAGAGGGGGAGCGCGCCGTCTGCGTCACGCCTTGCGCCAATGGATGTCGATCGCCTGCTCGGCATCGGCGAGCACGCGGCCGATCGGCCAATCCGACCTGTCGCCCTGCTCGATCGCTTCCTCGAGCACGCGCTTCTTCTCGTCGCCGTCGATCGTGACCAGGATCGCGCGCGCCGACAGGATCGCCGAACGCGTCAGCGTGACGCGCGCGACGGGCGCCTCGGGCGGCAGCGGTTCAGGTGTGAGGCCGATCGCCTTCCTGGTCGACGACAGCGCCTCGTCATAGTCGGGTCCGTGGAAGATCGACGCGGTGTGGCCGTTGGCGCCCATGCCGAGCCAGACCAGATCGACCGGCCATTTCAGGTCCGCGAGCCGCGCGTCGGCCGCCTCGCCCGCCTGCTTCACGCCGAGCTTGCCCGCGGTCAGCGGCACCACGCGCGCGCCGAGCGGCATGAAGTAGCGGGCGAGCAGATTGGCGTTGCTCAGCGGATCGGTGACGTCGACCAGCCGATCGTCGCCGGGGATGATCGTCACGCGCTTCCACGGGAATTTCTTGGTCTTGAGCTTCTCGAACACCGGGATCGGCGACTTGCCGCCCGGCAGCGCCAGCAGGCACTCGTTACGCGCGTCGATCGCACTCTCGATGATGAAGGCGACATCGCCCGCGACCGCCTCGGCCAGTTCGTCGGCGTCGTCGTAATCCCACCATTCGGCTTCAATCATGCCAGCTCACTCCATCGCGCTCGGTCAGAGCGATTGCCGCCGACGGGCCCCATGTACCCGCAGCATAAGGCCGCGGTGTCACATTGGCGGCCTTCCAGCCATCGCGAATCGCATCGATCCATTCCCATTGCGCTTCGACCTCGTCGCGGCGCACGAACAAGGTGGGGTCGCCCTCGATCAAGTCCAGCAACAATCGCTCGTAGGCGATCCGCCGGCGGAAGCCCGCGAACGCCGATGTCAGCGAGAGATCGAGCGGCACCTCGCGCAGCTTGATGCCGTCGCGGCCGAGGCCCGGCTCCTTGACCATCACCAGCATCCGGATGCTCTCCTCGGGCTGGAGGCGGATGACGAGCTTGTTCGATTGCAGCACGCCGCCGCGCCCGCCGAAGATCGAGTGCGGCACCTCGCGGAACTGGATGTAGATTTCCGAATGGCGGTTGGGCAGGCGCTTGCCGGTGCGCAGATAGAAGGGCACGCCGTGCCAGCGCCAATTGTCGACATGCGCCTTCACCGCGACGAAGGTCTCGGTATCCGACGGCCGGCCGAGCTCGTCGATATAGCCGGGCACCGACTGGCCGCCGACCGCGCCCTCGGCATATTGGCCGGTGACCGAATGCGTCGCCGCCGTCGCGCGATCGATCGGGCGGAGCGAGCGCAGCACCTTGACCTTCTCGTCGCGCACCGCCGCCGGGCCGAAGGTCGAGGGCGGCTCCATCGCGACCAGCGCCAGTAGCTGCAGCATATGGTTCTGCAGCATGTCGCGCAGCGCGCCGACGCCGTCGTAATAGGAGACGCGCCCCTCGAGCCCGACCGTCTCGGACACGGTGATCTGGACATGCTCGATGCCCTCGGCGTTCCACAGTGGCTCGAACAGCCGGTTGGCGAAGCGCAGCGCGAGCAGGTTCTGCACCGTCTCCTTGCCGAGATAATGGTCGATCCGGAAGGTGCGCTGCTCGGGATAGGCGGCGGCGACGGCGTCGTTGATCAGCGCGGACGATTCGAGATCGTGGCCGAGCGGCTTCTCAAGCCCGATCCGCACGTTCGGCCCGTCCAGCCCCGCGCGGCGCAGGCCCTCGATCGTCGAACCGAACAGCGACGGCGCGGTCGACAGATAGATCGCGATCGGCATGTCGCGGTCGGCGCCGACCGGCTGGGTGAGCGCGGTGAAGCTTTCCGGCTTGGAGGCATCGAGCGGAACATAGCTCAACCGGTCGAGAAAGGCGGGGATCGCCTCGGGCTTGCGCGCATCGGGGGCGAGATATTTGTCGAGCGAGTCGGCGGCGACCTTGCGGAAGGCGGCATCGTCGAGCTCGGAGCGCGCGGTGCCGATGATCTTCAGTTCGGGCGATACAAGCCCCTCAGCATGCAGCGAGAAGAGCGAGGGCAGCAGCATCCGCTGCGCCAGATCGCCGGTGGCGCCGAACAACAGCAGGCGAGTCGCGGGCAGCACGGCACCGCGGGCCGGATTCTCGATCATGCGCGCCATCTCCATCCGATTGCCGCGCCCTTTGGCGCATCGGGAGCGGAAAAGCTAGTTGTCTAGCGCTGTCAGATTTTATGCGCATCATCTCTTCCCGTCATCCCGACGGAGGTCGGGATCCATACGCGCTGCCTCGATGGCCGGATGATCGCGCGATCGTCGGCGTCGCGCCTGGGCCTCACGCGCCGCGTCTATGGATCCCGGATCAAGTCCGGGATGACGGTGAAGAGGCGTCGGCGATTATCTACGATCCGCCGCGCTCTGATCGCGCACCGGCTTGAACTCGGACGTCGCGTTCCACGTCGGCCATTCGCGCGAGTCGGCGAGCTTGGCGCCCATCGCGTAGAACAGGTTCACGTCGGCGGCGGCACCGCGCAGGTCCCAGTCGGCGGACCACAGGTCGCAGGTCTGGTGATAGCAGTGCGCGGTATAGTCGCTTACCCATTTGTCGCCCGCGACGCGGCCACCGCTGACAAGATCGACGCCGCCACCCGCACCCATCAGCAGCACCGTCGGCACGCCGCGCTTGGCGAGCGAGAAATGATCCGCGCGGTAGACGAGCCCGCGCTCGGGCTTGGCGTCGGGGGTCACGACGCGGCCCTGCGCGGCCGCGGCAGTCGCTAGATCGCCGTCGAGACTGTCCTGCCCCGCGCCGATCAGCACGACGTCGCGCGACGGGCCTGCGGTCTGCAATATGTCGATCGTCAGATCGGCGACCGTCGTCGCGATTGGGAAGGCGGGGTGCTGCGCGTAATATTCGGAGCCGAGCAGGCCACGCTCCTCCGCGGTCCAGAAGCCGAAGCCGATCGTGCGCTGCGGTGCCGGCCCCGCCATGTAGCTGCGCGCGAGCGCGAGCAGGCTGGCGACGCCGAGCCCGTCGTCGTTCGCGCCCGGCCGGATCGTGCGACCCTGCGCATCGGGCGCGCCGATGCCATAGGCGTCCCAATGCGCGCCGAACATCACCGTTTCTTGCGCGTGCGTCGTGCCGGGGATCTTAGCGAGCACATTGTGGCTCTCGATAGCCGTGCTCTCGACCGGCATGTCGATCGAGAAGCGCGCACCTGCGAGCGTCACCGGCTTGAAGCTGGCCGAGCGCGCCTTCACTTCGAGCGCGTCGAGATCGAGCCCAGCCGCCGCAAACAGCGCTTTGGCAAACGGCTGCGCGATCCACGATTGCACCGCGACGGGTTGCGGCTTGCCCGCCTCGACGGGCAGCGCATAGGTGCCACCGACGACATTGCCCGCGACGTTCCAGCCATAGCCGGCCGCACCCGTCTCATGGACGATCAGCGCGCCGATCGCGCCGCGCCGCGCCGCTTCCTCATATTTATAGGTCCAGCGGCCATAATAGGTCATCGCCGCACCACCGAACTTTCCGTACGCGTCCTCGCCGGGCTTGGCGGCGTAATCGGGATCGTTGACGAGGAAGATCGCAATCTTGCCGTGCAGATCGACGCCCTTGAAATCGTCCCAGCCCCGCTCGGGCGCCGAGACGCCGTAGCCGACGAAGACGAGCGGGGCGTTCGCGATCGACACCCGCGACGACGCGCGCGTCGTGCCGGGTGCGATGTCTGTGCCGGGCACGGGCGAGAGCGTCTTGCCGCCGACCGTCACCGTCAGCCGGGACGGCGTGCCCGAGACGTCGTGGATCATCGGCACGGTCTGCGTCCACTGGCCGCCCGGTGCCGCCGGCTGCAGGCCCAGCGCCTTCAGCCGCGCGATCAGATAGGCGATCGTCCTGGTCTCGCCCGGCGTACCCGGCGCGCGACCCTGATAGGGTTCGGACGCGATCTCCTTAACCGTCGCGGACAATTCCGCCGGCGTCACCGGAGCGGGCGCCGCAGCAATGAGGAGTGGCGCGAGCGCGAGCGCGGAGAGCAGCCGCGTCATCCCTGCGCCCCATAGGCGGTCATCACGTCGTGGCGCAGCGCGGCGCCGCTGTCCGGCCGCGCGTAGAACATGTGGCCGCCTGGATAGACGTGCAGCTTGATCCGATCGGTGGCGCCGTAGTTCGGCATCTGCTGGATCAGCAGCCGCGATCCGAAATAGGGGCAGGAGAGGTCGTTCCAGCCATGGACGATCGTCACCGCCATCTTGGGATCGATCGAGATCGCCTTGCGCAGATCGGTGACCGGGCTGTCCGAATTGTCCCGGTCCCACTTGTTGTTCACGTCGTAGGACAGCGCATTGTAGCGGCCGTCGACCTTCCAACCGACCTGATTGGTGACGAAATCGACCATCGCCGAGGTGGTCGGCGCAATCAGCGTGTCGAGCAGCGGATCGTTGTAGCGCGCGTCCGGGCTCGCCGGGAAGGGATCGTAGGCAGTGACGTTCGAATCATAGACCGAACCGACCTTGCCCTCGGACCGGTGTACCTCGCGCAGATAGGTGCCGATATCGACGCGGCCGTTCATCCGTCGCACCAGCACCGGATCGAGCCCGGTCAGGTCGGCGACCCTGGCGGACAACCGATCGGTCGCGACCTTGTCGGCAGGCCCTGCGAGAAAATCGGTGACGAACTGGGTGCGGTCATATTGCTCGACCGGCGCCATCGTCGTCTCGTTGAGCGGCGTGCCCTTGCGCTCCATATTGCCCGCGGTCATCGCGGTGAGGTTGATCATCCACGGCAGCGGCGACAACGCGTCGTCCTGGCCGATCGCGGGCGGATCGAGATAGGGCGACACCATCGTGATCCCCGAGACGCCGACACCCATCTGCGTCTGCAGGAAGAAGGCGAGCCGCGGCACGCGGTAGCCGCCATAGCTTTCGCCGACGAGATATTTGCGGCTCGTCATCCGGTCGTTCTTGAGCAGCCAGTCGTAGACGACGCGGCTGAGATATTCGATGTCGGCCTTGGCGGTGTAGAAGGACTTCTTGGTCTGGTCCGCGTCGACGCGGGTGCGCGAAAAGCCCGTGCCGATCGGATCGATGAAGACCAGATCGGTGAAATCAAGCCAGCTGTTGGCATTGTCGCGCAGGATCGCGGGGTCGGACGGGCTGTCACCCGCCTCGCCGAACGCGACCTTCTTGGGCCCGATCGCGCCGAGGTTGAGATAGACCGACGCCGCACCCGGTCCGCCGTTGAACGCGAAGGTGACGGGGCGCCCAGATGCCTGACCACCGCCGCGGCCGGGGACGGTGTAGGCGGTGTAGACGACCTCGCCGATCGTCTTGCCCTTGTCGTCCTTGACCGGAATCGCGCCGACGGTCGCGACATAGTCGAGCCGCCTGCCGCCGATCACCGCGCTCTGCTTGACCGATTTGGGCGCCGGGAAGGGCTCGAGATCGGTGTCGGTCTTGGCGGCGTCCTTGGCCTGATCCTTCGCATCCGCCTTGTCGGGCTTGTCGGCGGCGTGGAGCGGGCTCCCGAGCACGATGAGCAGCGGGATGCAGGCGGCAAGCGGAAGGATACGCATGGACGGGAAACCCCTTGGACGGCGGGCACTCTGCGGTGCCTGGAAGGCGCCGTCTTAGATCATGCGCCACGCATCCCGGCAAGCCGGGGCGTCAGGCGGCCTGCTTCACGATCGCATCGATCGCGAGCAGCTTTGCGAGCAATGGCTCGAGCTGGTCGAGCGGCCAGGCATTGGGACCGTCCGAAAAGGCCTTGTCGGGATCGGGATGCGTTTCGAGGAACACGCCCGCGACACCGGCGGCGACCGCGGCCCGCGCGAGCACGGGCACGAACTCGCGCTGGCCCCCCGACCGGTCCCCCTGCCCGCCCGGCAGCTGCACTGAATGCGTCGCATCGAACACGACCGGACAGCGCGTGTCGCGCATGATCGCGAGACTGCGCATGTCGGACACGAGATTGTTGTAGCCGAACGACGCGCCGCGTTCGCAGACGAGGAAATTATCGGCGTCCACACCCGCCGCCGCCGCCGCCGCCCGCGCCTTGGCGACGACATGGACCATGTCGCCCGGCGCCATGAACTGCCCCTTCTTGATGTTCACGGGCCTGCCCGACGCGGCGACGGCACCGATGAAATCGGTCTGCCGGGCGAGGAAGGCGGGGGTCTGCAGCACGTCTGCGACCTGCGCGACCGCGCCGACCTGCGCTTCGGTATGCACGTCGGTCAGGATTGGCAGCCCGGTCTCGCGCCGCACTTTTTCGAGGATGCGCAGCCCCTCGTCCATCCCGGGGCCGCGAAACGAGGTTCCGGAGCTCCGGTTCGCCTTGTCGAACGAGCTCTTGTAGATCAGCAGGATACCCAGCCGCTCGGCGATTTCCCTGAGCGTCTCGGCAACCGACAGCGCATGGGCCTCGCTTTCTATGACGCACGGGCCAGCGATGATGAAGAGCCGCTGATCGACTCCGATGTCATGGTTACAAAGACGCATTCGACCCTCGTGAAACGGCTGCCGACATGATTGGTCGGAAATGCTGCACCGCTTAGCCTGCTATGCTGCGACCTAATATCAATTGCTTGGCGTGCAACACGGCAGGTAATATGCTCGGCATCGACCGTGGGCTAGTGACATATGAATCGCGTGCCGGCGAAACAGCGTAGGGGTTGCGTTCGATGGAAATGAGTAAAATCGACGAAGCAGCGATGCTGTCGGCCTTGAAGACCGTGCGGATCGAGCAGGACGCATTGTCCACGCTGGCTTTGGCTCTGCGCCGCCCCGAGTTGCGCAGCGCCTTCCTGCAGGCGGTCGCTGCGATCAACGTCACCAAGGGGCGGCTGATCGTCACGGGCATGGGCAAGAGTGGGATCATCGCGCGCAAGATCGCTGCGACGATGACGTCGACGGGAACCCCGTCACTCTACATCCATCCCGGCGAGGCCAGCCACGGCGACCTGGGAATGATAACGCCCGAGGATGTCGTGCTGGCGCTGACCTGGTCGGGCGAGACCCCCGAGCTTGGCGACATCATTTCCTTCTGCCGCCGCTTCGGCGCCAAGCTGATCGTGGTGACCTCGCGAGCGGACAGCAGCGCCGGCCGTGCGGCCGACATCTGCCTGACGCTGCCACAGGTCCGCGAAGCCTGCCCCAACCAGCTGGCGCCGACCTCGTCGACGACGGTGCAGACCGTGCTGGGCGACGCGCTCGCGGTCGCGCTGATCGAGGAGCGCGGCTTCACGCGGTCCGACTTCCTCAAGCTGCATCCTGGCGGCCGGCTTGGTGCGCAACTCACCACGGTGGGCCAGTTGATGGGCAAGAACGACGAGGTTCCCGTGGTGAAGGCCGATGCCTCGCTGATGGATGCGACGATCGAGATGAGCCGCAAGCGATACGGCAGCACCGCGGTGGTCAACGATGCGGGCGAACTGATCGGCGCATTCACCGACGGCGATCTGCGCCGCAGCTTCGCGACCAACCACCTCGAGCAGCCGATCAGCGTGCACATGACGCCCAATCCGCTCGCGGTCATACCGTCGATGCTGTCGTCGGATGCATTGCGGATCATGAATGAGAATGCGGTGTCCGTTCTATTCGTCTGCGAGAACAAGCGGCTTGTCGGGGCGATCCATATCCACGACGTACTGCGCGTCGGAGTCGCCTGAGACGGTGGAACCCGACGGCCCGGACCTGATCGTCATTCCGGCGCGCTTCGGCTCGACGCGCCTGCCGGGCAAACCGCTGATCGAGATCGCGGGGCGCACGCTGCTCGAACGCGTCGTGGCAATCGGTCGCGCCGCAGCGGCGATGGCGGGCAACGCCGAGCTTCTGGTCGCGACCGACGACGCGCGGATCGAGGAGCATGCACGCGCGATCGGCTGCGCCGTCGCCATGACGGACCCGGGGATCACGACCGGCTCGGGCCGCGCCTACGCCGCCGCTACGGCGCGGCGTCGGCAGCCGGCGATCGTGGTCAATCTACAGGGCGATGCGCCTTTTATATCGGCCGAGACCGTCAGCGCCGTGCTCACCCGCCTGCGTGCGTCGGACTGCGCCGTCGCGACGCCCGTCGTGCGACTGGACTGGGCATCGCTCGACGCGCTGCGCCAGCAAAAGCGCGTGGCACCGTTCAGCGGCACGACCTGTGTGTGCGGTGCGGACGGACGGGCCTTCTGGTTCTCGAAATCGATTATCCCCGCAATCCGCGACGAGAAGGCGCTCCGCGCCGCAAACGCGCTGTCGCCTGTCTACCGCCACCTCGGACTTTACGCCTACCGGCTCGACGCGCTCGAACGCTTCGAGCAAACGCCGCCGACGCCCTATGAACAAGCCGAGGGGCTCGAGCAGCTCCGCTTCCTTGAATCAGGCAGCGACATAGTGACGATCGAGGTCGCCCTGCCCCGCTATGCCATCTCGGGGATCGACACGGGCGAGGATGTCGATCTCGCGGAGCGGCTGATCGCCGAACTGGGCGATCCCCATCCGACATGACCTTGACCGCAATCATCGTGCGCCATGGCAATACCTTCGTAGCGGGCGAGCCACCGCGGCGCATCGGCGCCCGCACCGACATCCCGCTGGTCGACAGCGGCCGCGCGCAGGCCAAGGCGTTAGGCGCGCTGTTCGCGCAGTCGGCACGCTTCGATCGCCTATTGGCGGGGCCGCTACGCAGGACGCAGGAAACCGCGCGGATCATCGCCGCTGCCCAATCGCATCCGATCGCGATCGAGACCTGCGACTGGCTTGCCGAAATCGATCACGGCCCCGACGAAGATATGCCCGAGGACAAGGTCCTGGCGCGTCTCGGCGCGGTGACGCTCGCCGCTTGGGACGACAACGCGGTGGCACCAACGCACTGGATCGTCGATGCCGACCGGCGGATCGAAGCATGGCGCGGCCTGCTGGAAGGCGCGTCGGGGCGAACAGTAATCGTCACGAGCAACGGTGCCGCGCGCTTCGCGCTGCTCGCGCATCGCGATCTCCTGCGACAGGCGAGACAGCTGCCTTCGATGAAACTACGCACGGGCGCATGGGGCTGCATCTTGCGCGAAAAGGCCGTTCTCAGCCTTGACGCCTGGGACCAGCGCCCCTGACGCGGCTTGCGCGTGTTATGCCGATGCCGCAAAGGGTCGCCCATGAATCCGGTCCGTTACCTGCTGCTTCCCTGGTGGATCGCGCAGCTGCCGACGGGCGCCAAGGCGTTCTGCGACAATCCAATAATCGGGTCGCCGACGCTCAATCGCTGGGGGCTGCATGTCGCGCGCGTCAGGATCGCGGCGGTGCTCGCGCGGTTGCGGCGCCGGCGCCTGCGTCATCTGATCGGTGTCGAGGACCGGACCGCGTTCGAGCGCGATGGCTTCGTGATCAAGCGGGATTTCCTGCCGGCCCAGGACTTCGCCGCGCTGCGCCGGCAGGTACTCGAATATCGCGGCCTCGCGCGCGAGACGGTGCAGGGCGACACGATCACCCGAAGGATCGCGATCGACCCACAGGCGCTGCGCGCCATGCCGGCCGTCGCGGCGCTGATCGCGATGCCCAAATGGCGGGGTCTGAACCGCTATGTCGGCAGCTTCGACAGCGAGCCGATCAGCTATATCCAAACGATCCTGTCGCACGTGACCGACAGCGATCCCGACCCGCAGACCGCGCTCCACGCCGACACCTTCCACCCGACAGTCAAAGCATGGCTATTCGTGACCGATGTGGCGGAAGACGAGGGCCCGTTCGTCTATGTGCCGGGCTCGCATCGGATGACGCGCGAACGCCTCGATTGGGAAAAGGATCGTAGCGTGCGGGCGAGCACGAGCCTCGATCGTCTTTCGTCGCGGGGATCGCTCCGCATTAGCCGGGAGGAACTGCCTGCGCTGGGCCTGCCCGAACCGCATGGCTTCGCCGTGCCGGCAAACACGCTGGTGGTTGCCGACACGTCGGGCTTCCATGCGCGCGGCCCGTCGGCTCGCCCGTCGATGCGGATCGAGATATGGAGCTACGGGCGGCGCAACCCCTTCCTGCCCTGGACGGGTCTCGATCCGTCCAGTCTGCCGGGTATCGCGGAGCGACGCGCGACCCTCGCATGGGTATTCCGCGACCGGTTGCGCCGCTTAGTAGGCCAGCCATGGACAAACGCCGGTCCGAAGACTGCAGGGGCTCCGGCGCGCGCTGACGAAGCGGTCCATTGAGCCGGATGACCGCCGATAGAGATGCGGAGATCGCATTGCTCCGATCGCCGCCCTTTCCCCGAGCGGCGCCGTCGCTGTCGCGCGCCGGTATCGTCGATGGACGTCCGCCGGACGCAGCGAAGATCGAGCGCATCTTCATGGCAATTCGGGAGGCCGAGATCGGCGGCCGCTTCTGGAGCCCGCCCGCTCGCGAGACAGGATACGCTGTCGTAGTGCGGGCAAAGTCGGCGGCGGAGATTACCGCGCTGCGCGCCGGGCTGAGCGACGCGGAACGCGCAGCGGCTTTGGCACTGCTGCCGGCGGACGACATCGATCCCTGGTCGCTCCTGAAAAGCGGCGCGCGACTGCTCGCGCATGGCGACGACGAATGGACCGCCCTCGCCCACATCGCCGGATGCCCGGTCCGGATCCTCTCGTCCGGGCGCTTCGGCGCGCCCGGGGCGGGGGAGGCGGACATCCGGCGGGATGTCGTGCGCGCGCTGCTCGATCGCCGCTATCTTGATCCATTCACCGGGCGGGACTGCGATATCGAGACGACGATCGCCCATCTCGCCGATTGGCGCCGGACCTTAGTCGCCAACGGCGGCATCGTCGCGGCCTGCGGGATCGCATGGTGGAAGCGCCAGGAGATCGCGCGCTTTCTCTGGACGCCGCGACATTCGCTCCGCTTCTTTCACTCCGAACGGCGTGCCATCGCACATGCTGCGCAGGCCGGCGGCGAGATCGCGATCTGGCCATCGCGTATATCTGCCCAAATGGCCGAGGCGGCGCGCGCAAAGCACGTGCCGCTCGTGAGAGTCGAGGACGGCTTCGTTCGCTCGGTAGGGTTGGGCAGCCAGCTCGTGCCCCCCTCTTCCATCGCGGTCGATCGCCTGGGCATCCATTATGATCCCAACCACCCCAGCGATCTCGAGACACTCTTGGCGCATGCCGCCTTCCCCCCTCCGCTGCTGGAGCGCGCCACGCGGTTGCGTGAGCGGATCCTCGCCGCCGGGATCAGCAAATATGGAGGTGATGAGGGGCACGCCTTCCCGGCGCGCCAAACCGGACGCAGGCTCGTGCTTGTGCCCGGGCAGGTGGAGGACGACATGTCGGTGCGGCTGGGCGGCGGCGGCCTGTCGAGCAATCTTGAACTGTTGCGCCGCACGCGAGCCCTCGAACCCGACGCTGAAATCTGGTTCCGGCCGCATCCGGACGTCGACGCCGGCCACCGCAAGGGCACAGTCCAGGATTCCGATGCCTTGCTGCATGCCGACCGGGTGGTGCGGGGCGGCGGGATGGCCCGGCTGCTCGACCAAGTCGATGCCGTCCATGTCCTGACGTCGCTGACCGGTTTCGAAGCGCTTCTGCGGGCGCGCGAGGTGCTCTGCCACGGCACGCCCTTCTATGCCGGCTGGGGCCTGACACGGGATCTCGCGCCGGCGCCCGAGCGGCGCGGGCGGCAGTTGACGATCGCGCAGCTGGTCGCGGCGGTGCTGATTCTCTATCCACGCTATCTGGATCCGGTCACCCTCCTGCCCTGCTCGCCGGAGGTGCTGATCGACCGCATGACGGATGGCACGGCACATAATCGAGGGAGCTGGATCACCGGGCTTCGCAAGATTCAGGGCCGCCTGCGGAGGAGGCAGTCGTGAGCATGGCGGTGACATTCCTGCCTAGGGGCCGGCTGGCGACGCTGGGCGGTGGAGACGCATGATGGACGGCGAGGTGATCCTCGATCTGTCGCGCTTACTCTCGCGTGTCCGGCATCATACGCCGTCCGGGGTAGACCGGGTGGAGATGGCCTATGCGCGCGGACTTCTCGATGCATTCGGAGAGCGTCTTCAGTTCGCGATCGTCCACCCGTTCGGCCTCCACGGCAGGCTGCCGCGCAACAAAGCGCTGCACTTTCTCGACAAGATAGAACGTCGCTGGACGGACGAGGACGGCGGCGTCGCACAACGTTCCCTGTTCAATGTGCTGCCTTCGCTGCTGGGATCGCTGCCAGTTCAGCCGCGACGCACCGCAGGCGGTGTCTATGTGCAGGCCTCGCCACATCATCTCACCAACGCCGCGTTGGTGGGTCGCATCATGAAACGCGAGCGTGCCAAATTACTGTGCCTCGTGCATGATCTCATCCCGATCGAATATCCCGAATATGCACGTCCCGACGGTGCCGCGCAGCATCGCAAGCGGATAGAGACGATCGCCGCCTATGCCGACGGTATCGTCGTCAATTCGGCGGCGACGAAACGATCGCTCGGACCTTGGCTAGATAAAGCCGGACGCGACATCGACATCCGGGTCGCTCTCCTCGGAACGCACACGATACCCGATCCGGGCGATCCTGAACCATCGTCGGGCACGCCTTATTTCGTGTGCGTGGGAACGATCGAGCCGCGCAAGAACCACCTGCTGCTGCTCAATCTGTGGCGTCACATGGCGGAAACGCTGCCAAGCGACCGCATTCCCCGCCTGATTATCGTCGGACGGCGCGGATGGGAGAATGAACAGGTCGTCGATATGCTCGAGCGGTGCGCAGCGCTGCAAGGTCACGTTGTGGAGCTGAACGGCTGTTCGGATCGACAGATGCACGAGCTGCTGCGCGGCGCCCGCGCACTGCTGTTGCCGTCCTTCGCCGAGGGTTATGGCATGCCCGTCGCAGAGGCCCTGTCGACCAACATACCGGTATTGTGCAGCGATCTTCCCGCGCTACGCGAGGCGGGCGGCTCGGCGCCGGACTATCTCGACCCGCTCGACGGGCTGGCATGGCGCACGCATATCATCGACTATTATGGCGCCGGTGCGCGCTACTTGGCACAGCATAAGCGGATGGCGGAATGGCGCCCTCCTTCCTGGGCCGATCATATGAGGATCGTGTGCGACGCGATCGCCGACCTGCAACGGTGAACACCGTCGCGAATCGCTTGGTCAATGCTTTTTGGCGGGGATGTGCGTGCCGAACAGCCGATCCAAGAAGATTGCCGTGATCGCGTAATTGCCGTCGGTTCTGCCATGATGGTGGCGGATATGGTGACGTCGCAACTGCCTGAGCACCGGACTCCGCATCGGAAACTGATGGCAGGCGTAGTGGACGACGTCGTACATTACATAGCCGATCGCGAAGCCCAAAAAGAGCACGGATCCTGCCGGCCCGAGCAGTAACAGGAACATGCACCAGACAGTACCCAAGATTCCGATGCTAACGATCGGTGGCATGAGGTTGCGATAGCGGTCGCTCGGGGCGGCATGGTGATTGCCATGCATGAGAAACACAAGCCGGTCGGCAACCACAAGTCGAAGCTTCAAGTGGAAAATAAAGCGGTGCATGCAATATTCGAACAGGGTCCATAGCGCCAAACCCAGCAGAATAAGTCCGAAAGACGCCGCAACGCTTGCCGCCCCCCAGCTCGCATAGACCGCCAGCGCGAGCACGGCGAGCCAAGTGATGGCGAACGCCTTGGGAGATATAACCGTAAGGCGTTCGAGTTTTTCGTTCTGGAAAAGCCGTACACGGGGCGGACGCGACCTGTCCCTAGTCATCAATCGGTCCCGCTTTTGCCTAATCAAGCTTACTTATCACCTCGATATGCACAGAGCGCTACGCGTCCTGTCAACCTGCACCGGCGTGAGCGACGATGTCCTACAGGTGGCGACGATGAATGCCAACGGCTAACGTAACCGATACAGGATCTGGTGAATCTCCCAACCGGTGGGACGAACGGTCGTGCCGCCCCGGCCTCCGCGAAGGTCCGGCGTGCTGCCATAGTGGGAAATCGGGACCGGCAACCTCGTCAGTCGGTCGAGGCCTCCCTCCCCTCGGTCATGGCGCATGCCAAATCGAGGATGACGTGGTGAAGTTCATCGGGTGACAGATCGGCCCGTTGGTTCTCACCCGTCAGAATGTGGCCGTCGTCGGCGAACCGCATCATGACATAGGGCGTATGACGGCCGCCGCTCGGCTCGGACACTCCAGGTATACTTGGCCTGTGGTCGCCGAAAAAGACGAGCAATGCAGACCGGCCAGAGCCGGAAAGTCGTTGGATAAGGGCCGTCAGCATGGCGTCGCTGCTACGCAGATGACGCAGATAGGCATCGATTCCACCAAGCGAGCCGGTTAGCCTGTCCTTATCCCACGGCCCGTGATTCTCCATCGTCACCGCGTAGATGAGCGTCGGCCCGATCGCCTCGTCGATCAGATCACCCAAGGAAGCGCCAAGTGTCTGGTCATCGACATACCGCCCGCTACCCGAACGCGGCGATGCGAAGCTGTCTTCTCCGATCATCCGGTCGAAGCCGATCGCAGGCATCAGCCGGTCGCGGCCGTAGAAACGCATGTCGTGCGGATGGATGAACAGGTTGCGGTAGCCGCAACCACGCAGCTTCGCGGATAGCGCATAGGAGGTTTCGCCGTGCGCGGTCAGAAAGGGATCGTAGCGCCGAAAACCCAAAGCGGCCTCACTGCGTCCGAACAATACGCCATATTCGGTGCGCATCGTGTAGGCGCCAAAACCACTCACGGCGAGATCACCCCATTGCCAAGCCGACGCCCGTGCGCGTTCGAGCCCCGACAGCGCATGGTCCTGCTCGCCCGTCAGTTCGACGGGGTCGGCAAAGGATTCGCATTGCACGATCACGATGATTTCCGGTCGTGCGCGCTTTGGTCCGCGCTGCCCGTCGTCCCGCGCCGGCGTCGGTTGCGGGCAGATCGCCGGATCGGGCGTGGCGCGCCACCGCAGCCAATAGATTAAGAGCGTCGCGAGCAGGCCATACCGGGCAAGATCGGAGTCAACATCGGGAGATGGAGCCGCCGCGCTGAATACAGCGCTACGCAGCAGCGCAAACGACGCGCTTCCCGCCAGTGCCACCACTCCCAACCCGACGAGGTGCGGCGCCGGATCCGGGACGAACAGCACAGCCAGCACCAGCAAGAGAATCGGCGCTGCGATCGCCAAGATCCAACGCTGCCTCACGGAGACCGCAGTGAAATAGAAACGGGGGTGACGGACGAGGGCGACGATCAACGCCAGGTCCGAGAACAGGAGAGGCTCGCCCAACATGGCATATTTCGCGTTTGACGCGATCACAAGCAGAGCGACCAACGCGATCGCAAGCGTCCCGGCGACGATCGCGCTGCCCGAAGCGGCCAGCATCGCACCAAACAACGCGGTCATCACGAGCAGGTGCAGAGATACGCCCCAGCGTCCCCGAAGACCCAGACTATGGGGTCGCACCA
>Ga0302314_10002517_pt1 | contig 33938 bp, 18 predicted proteins | sample III_Palsa_N2_3_FD_200533 | JGI IMG/M metagenome (GOLD analysis project Ga0302314, IMG submission 200533) | Peat permafrost microbial communities from Stordalen Mire near Abisko, Sweden - III_Palsa_N2_3 | ecosystem: Environmental > Terrestrial > Soil > Palsa > Peat permafrost | place: Sweden...
GTTATGTGGACGGCGCGGACCGCGAGGCGCTCGCCTATCTCGGCGTGCAGGCCAGTGCGGACACCAGCGCCGATTCCGGGTCCACAGTGCGCACCATGACCAGGGCGGCCAACCCGGTGAACTTCAACATGGGCACGCTGGTCGGGTCGTATGCCAAAGTCGCCCGCATGCTGGATGAGGTTGCGTCGGTGCCGGGCACCAAGGGCATCATGCTGACGTTCGATGATTTCGTCGTCGGCATGGACCGGTTCGGCCAGCGGATCCAGCCGTTGATGGACAGTCGCACCCACATCAAGGCCGCCGCGTAGCGTCCCGTGGCCGACATGGATCCCTGCCGCCTCGGCGCGGCGGAAGCCTCCGCCCTGATCGCCAGCGGCGACTTGGGCGTCGAGGATCTGGCGCGTGCCTGTCTCGCGCGCATCGCCGAACGCGAGCCGCGAATCCGGGCGTGGTCGTGGCTCGATCCGCAACAGGTGCTGCGGGCGGCACGGCAGTTGGACAAAACCCCGCGCATCGGACCGCTGCACGGCATCCCGGTCGGCGTGAAGGACGTGTTCGACACGGTTGACATGCCGACCGAGCACAACTCGCCGCTCTATCGCGGCCATCGGCCCGGGCAGGACGCCGGCTGCGTCGCGACGCTGCGGGCGGCCGGCGCGCTGATCTTCGGCAAGACCGACACGACCGAGTTCGCGGCCGCCGGCCGCTGGGCCGCCACTGGCAATCCGCACGACCCCACGCACAGCGCCGGTGGCTCCTCCTCCGGCTCCGCGGCAGCTGTTGCCGACTTTCAGGTGCCGCTCGCGCTCGGCACGCAGACCGGCGGTTCGCTGATCCGGCCGGCCTCGTTCAACGGTGCGTTCGCGCTCAAGCCGACCTGGGGCGTGGTCAGCCGCGAGGGCGCAAAGCTCTATTCCGCCACGCTCGATACCGTCGGCTGGTACGGCCGCAGCGTTGCCGACCTGCGGCTGCTGGCCGAACTCTACGAGATCCCGGCTGCGCCGTCCGGGCCGATCCCGGCCGTCAGCGGCCTGCGCATCGCGCTCTGCGAATCGCCGGTCTGGAGCCACGCCGAGGCGGCGACCCGCGACGCGATGGCGGAGGCGGCGCGTCGCCTGGCCGCGGCCGGCGCGACTGTCACCAGGCTGGACCTGCCGCAGGACTTCGCCTGGTTGCCGACCGAGCATCACAAGGCCGTGCTGCACGGCGAGGGCCGCGCCGCGTTCCTCAGCCTCGCCCGTGAACACGGCTCGCGCGTGCATGCCGATTTTCTGTCGCGAGCCGCCAACGGCGCCAACATCACGCCGGCGCAGTTGCGCACTGCCTACGATACGGCCGCACGCTGCCGCGGCGCGTTCGACGACATCGCCGCCGGTTTCCACGGAGTGCTGACACCCTCGTCCACCGGTACCGCGCCGGCGGGGCGCAACCCCGGCAACCCGGTGTTCAACCAGATGTGGACGCTGCTGCACGTGCCCTGCGTCAACCTGCCGGGGCTGACCGCGGCCGACGGACTGCCGATCGGCGTCACGCTGGCGGGGCCGCGCTTCGCCGACTTCGCGCTGCTCGACGTTGCCGAGCGGATTGCGCCATTGCTGCGCGGGCAGTGACCTTGGCTGTGCTGCACTTCCATCGACCGGCATGTTGACAACGTCAACATGCCGGTCGCCGCCGGGTCACGCCCCTGGCGGGTGCCGTGTGTGCCAGTCGGTGGCGCGCTGGAACGCGTGTCCGGCGCGCAGCAGCACGTCCTCGGCGAAGTGCTGCCCGACGAGCTGAATCGCGGCCGGCAGGCCGGAGGCAGAGACTCCGCCCTTCATCGTGATCGTCGGGTGGCGCGAATGGTCGAACGGCGCGGTGTAGCGCAGCAGGCTGCGCACCGAGGCGTCGTCGTCGCCGAACCGGGCCATCGCTTCGAGCGTCGGCGGCAGGTCCTTGTACGCCGGCAGCAGCAGCACATCGACGTCTTGCATCACCTTGGCCAGTTCGCCGTTGAAGGTCTGCCGCGTCAGCAGTGCCTCGCCCAGGCCGAGGCCGGTCACGGCATGGCCGCTCTCGATCAAGCCGCGCAGCGACGGGCCATAGTCGTCGGCGCGCGCCGGGAAGGTCGCCTTGTGCGCGATCGCTACTTCCACCGCGCAGAACGGGAACCACGCCTTTAGCACTGCCTCCGGATCGGGGAATTTGATCGGCACCAGCCGTGCGCCGAGCCCGACCAGCACGCGCGCGGCTTCCGCCAGCGCCGTCTTCACGTCGTCACCCGCGTCGTATGTCGCAAAATGCTCGTCCCAGCCGATGCGCAACCCGCTGACGCCGCCGTTGATGGTGGCAAGGTAGTCCGGCACCGGAACCTGTGCCGCCGTCGGGTCGTTCGGGTCGGCGCCGGCGATCGCACCCAGCATCGCCGCGGCGTCCGCCGCCGTGCGCGTCATCGGGCCGATATGGTCGAGCGAGTCCGAGAGCGCGAACACGCCGTAGCGGCTCACCCGGCCCCATGTCGGCTTCAGCCCGGTGATGCCGCAGCACATCGACGGAAAGCGGATCGAGCCGCCGGTGTCCGACCCGAGCGAACCGTAGCACTGCCCGGACGCCGTCGCGCTGCCGGAGCCGGAGGAGGAGGACCCGACCCAATGGTTGGCGTTCCATGGGTTCAGCGGCGAGACCACCGAAGGATGGTGCGCGGCGTAGGCGCCTTCCGTCATCTTTAGCTTGCCGAGAATGATCGCGCCCGCACGCTCCAGCCGGTCGACCACGGTTGCGCTGTATGGCGGCACAAAGTCGGCGTAGATCGCCATGCCGCCGGAGGTCGGCGCGTAGCTCGTGTAGCAAAGATCCTTGACGGCGATTGGCACGCCATGGAGCGGCCCACGCCAGAAGCCTCGCCCGATCTCCGCCTCGGCGACGCGTGCTGCCGCCAGCGCATGCTCGGCCAGCACGGTGACGTAGCTGTGATATTTCGGTTCGGTGGCCGCAATGCGGTCGAGTTGTGCCTGCGTCGCCTCGACCGGCGACACTTTGCCGGTGCGCAGCGCCTCGGACAATTCCAGCAGGGTCCAGAAATGCAGTGGTGTCGTCGACAAGGTCGCTCCCTCCCGGCTCGCTCCGTCGCGCCCGAAGGGTCATCGGACGCTGCACGGAGAGTGGCATAGCGTCGGAGCAGACGCCATTGCGCACGTCGCCCGGTCGGGGAACGCAGCGGCAGCCGATGCCGATGGGATCTTCAATCCCCATCGCCATCATTGCCGTTGCGGCCGGTGTCGTCATCGCGTTGGGCACCGCCGCCGCGAGGGCACCGCGGCCGCGCCTTGCCCGCGCCGATGTTTCCACTGTAAACATCTGGCATGGATGACACGGTGCGGGCCTACCATCACGGCGACCTCAAGGCGACCCTGCTGCGGGCGGCAGAGGCGATCCTGGAGCGCGACGGCATCCAGGCGCTGACACTGCGCGCGGCGGCACGGGCGGCCGGTGTCTCGCACGCCGCGCCGGCCAACCATTTTGGCGATTTGACGGGATTGTTCAGCGATCTTGCGGCAATCGGCCACCTTCGCCTCGGCACGGCGCTGACGGACGCCATCGGCGCGGCGGGCGAGGCTCCGAAGGCGCGGATGCAGGCGATGGGGCGGGCCTATGTCGGCTTCGCCCGCGCGCATCCGGCGCTGTTCGCGCTGATGTTCCGCAGCGACCGGCTCGACCGCGCGCGGCCAGCGCTACGCGAGGCGGTCGAGGCGGCGCGCCAGGCGGTTGCGGCGCATGTCCGCCCCTCGTCGCCGTGGCCGCTATGGGCGGCGGCGCAGGTGACGGCGGGCTGGGCGCTGGTGCATGGGTTTGCGTCGCTGCTGCTGGAAGGACGGCTGGAGACGACGGTCGCCGCGCTGCCGACGCCAGAGACGGTCGAGTCGCTGTTCGAGGCGGTGCTGCTCACCGTGCAGATCGGCGACGGGCCCGCGCCTTAGAACGGCCGCGCCGGCAACTGCCAGTGCCCGGCGACCGCGGCCAGCCGCAGCGCGAAACAGGCGAGGCCGGCGGCGATGGCGGTGGCCCGAGGCGGCAGGCCGAGCGCGCGGCCGCCCACCACGATCGCGGCCGCCAGCATCGCCGCGGTCGCGTAGATGTCGGCGTGCAGCACGTGCGGGATCTCGTTCAGCACCACATCCCGCAGCGCCCCGCCACCGACACCGCCGACCGTGCCGAGGAAGATCGCCACCAGCGGATGGATGCCATGGTCGAGCGATTTCTGCGTGCCGGCGACCGCAAACAGGCCGAGCCCGGCCGCGTCCAGCCCGGTCAACAGCCACGCCGGCACTGCCTCCACCGTCGGTCGCAGCAGCCAGGTGACGGCGGCTGCGGCGAGCACGATCACGGCGTAGCGCCAGTCGCCGACCGCGGCCACCGGGCGGGCGCCGATCAGCGTGTCGCGGATCATACCGCCGCCGAGCGCGGTCAGGAATGCCAGCACCAGGATGCCGACCGGGTCGAGCCCGGCCGCCATCGCTGCGAGCGCGCCCTCCACGGCGAACACCAGGGTTCCGGCCAGATCGGCGGCCCTGACGATGCGAACGCCGGTGCCCATTCCACCCCGCTCCCTGTTCCGGCTGCGGCCCTGTATGCGGCCGGAACCGGCGTCGCCCAACCCCATTTCCACCTCACGGCGGATGTCATGGTTGATCCGGACCCCCAAGGGAGCGGACCATCGCCGGCATGGAGGCGCGCGATGGAAGACCCGACCAATCCGGCGCGGACCGACGGCGCGGTGTGAACCGCCGGTGGCGCGCCGGCGCCCTGTGCCTGCTGGCCGCGTTGCTCGGGTCTTCCGCGTTCCATGGCGGGCAGGCGGCCGACCCGCAGCCGTACAGCGTCACCATCGCGCCGACCGGTCAGGCGGCGATGGATCAGGCGGTGCACGACGCCGCCACCCTGGTCAGCCTGCGCGACAGCGCCGCGGTCGGGCCGTTCGCCCTGGTCGCCCGGGCGCGCGCCGACGTGCAGCGGTTCGAGGCCGTATTGCAGAGCTACGGCTATTATGACGGCCAGGTTCGCGTGACCATCGCCGGCCGCCCGCTCGACGATCCCGACCTGCCGGGCGCGCTGGAGGCGACGGCGGATGGCAGGGCGGTGCCGGTCGCCGTGAGCCTCGCGCTGGGCCCGATGTTTCGTATCGGCCAGATCGCGCTGGCCGGCGACCTGCCGGAGGCGGCGCGCGACGCGCTCCCGCTCAAGCCGGGCGCCCCGGCGCTGGCCGCCGATGTGCTGGCCGCGCGGGACAAGCTGCTGGCGACGTTGCGCGGGTCGGGCCACGCCCTGGCCAAGGTGGCGGACCCGGTGGCGACGGTGCGGCCGGCGACACACGAGCTGGATATCTCGATGCAGGTCGATGCCGGGCCGCGCGTGAACCTCGGACCGATCGCGATCACCGGCCTGCAGCGTACCAACGAGGATTTCGTGCGCGGCCGGCTGTTGTTACACGAGGACGAGCCGTTCGACCCGGCGGCGATCGAGGCGGCGCGGCAGGACCTGGCCTCGGTCAGCGCGTTCTCCTCGGTGCGCATCGACGCGGCAGAGGCGCTCGACGCCGCCGGCACCCTGCCGATGACCGTGCAGATCACCGAACGGAAGCTGCGGAGCATCAGTTTTGGCGCAGCCTACTCGACCGATCTCGGTGGCAGCGTCTCGGCGAGCTGGACCCACCGCAACCTGTTCGGCAACGGCGAGCAACTGACGCTGAGTGCGGCGGCGACGGAACTGGGTGGCACGGCGGCGCTGCAACCCGGCTACAAGTTGACCGCCGACCTGGCGATTCCCGATTGGCAGCGGCGCGACCAGACGCTCAGCTTCAACCTTACCGCCGTCGACGAATCGCTGGAAGCTTACGACCGGCGCGCCGTGCTGGGTGGCGCCACGCTGGAGCGCAAGCTGAGTCACGACATCACGGCCAGCGTCGGACTGGAGATGGAGCAGGCGCATATCGTGCAGGAGGACGTCGGCTACAATTATACGCTGCTGCAAGTGCCGGGCGAACTCCGGTACGACAACACGAACAGTCTGTTCGACCCGGTGCACGGCATGCGTGCGAAATTGTCGGTCACGCCGACCGAAAGCTTGGGCAGTCCTGGTTCGACATTCGTGATCGCCCAGGCCTCGGCCTCGACGTACCTCGATGTCGGCAAGCCGCTGTTCGGCACGACCGGGCGCAGCGTGGTCGCGGTGCGCGGGCTGGTCGGCGGTGTGGAAGGTGCGATGACCTTCGACATCCCGCCCGACCAGCGCTTCTACGCCGGCGGCGGCGGTACCGTGCGCGGCTTCCGGTTCCAGACGATCGGCCCGGAATTTTCCGAAAACAATCCGAAAGGCGGCACCTCGGTCGATGTCGGCAGCGTCGAATTCCGCCAGCGCTTCGGCGAGAGCTATGGCGCGGTCGCGTTCGTCGATGCCGGACAGGTTGGCACGTCCGGCGTGCCATTCCAGGGCGACGTGAGGGTCGGCGCCGGCATCGGCGCGCGCTACTACACCTCGTTCGGCCCGATCCGCCTGGATGTCGCGGTGCCGATCAACAAGGCGCCGGGCGGCGACGCGTTCGAACTCTATCTCGGCATCGGGCAGGCGTTCTGATGCGCCGCGGCATGCGCTGGTTTGGCTGGATGATGGCGGTCCTGCTGGGGCTGCCGGTGCTGGCAGTCGCGGTGCTGATGCTGGGGCTGAACACCGATCCCGGCCGGCGGCTGGCGGAGCATGCGACACAGAGATTCAGCGGCGGCACGGTGGTGCTGTCCGGGGTTTCCGGCCGCTTCCCGGATGCGCTGCTGGCGGTACGGCTGGAGGTGCGGGACGGCAAGGGCACGTGGCTGACGGTGCGCGACGCCGCGCTCGACTGGCGGCCCTCCCGCCTGCTGGCGGGCGAGGCCCGGATCACGCGGCTGACGGCCGCCGAGGTCGCGGTGGCGCGGCTGCCGGCATCGGCGCCGACCCAGCCCGGTAGCGCGGCGTCGTCGGGGACGACGTGGAGCCTGCCGGTGCGGGTCGTGCTCGACGCGCTACGCATCGACCGGGTGACGTTGGCCGCCGCGATCGCGGGCGCGCCGGCCGTGCTCGTGGCCGAAGGGAACGGCGAACTAAGGGCGTTGGAGGACGGTTCCGGCGAGGTGACGGTACGGCGGCTCGATGGCGGCGGCACCTATCACCTGCACGGCACCGTCAGCGCGGCGGCGGTCTCCGCGACGCTGTCGGCCGAGGAACCGGCGGAAGGGCTGGCAACGGCGCTGGCCGGTCTGCCGGAACTCGGCGCGCTCTCGCTCGAAGCCTCGGCGGAGGGGCCGTGGTCGGGCATCGCCACCAAGCTGGCGCTGCATGCGGGAAACCTGTGGGCCTCGGCGCAGGGGCAGGTCAACGTGTCAGGGCAGACGGTGGATCTCGACGTCGCCGCCAGTGCCCCGGCGATGGCGCCGCGCCCGGACCTCGCGTGGCAGTCGGTGCAGGTGGACGCGCATGTGCACGGCCCCTGGCTGCGGCCGCGCGCGCAGGGAACCGTGGCCATCGACGGCCTGACGGCAGCGGGCGCGGCGCTGCACCGGCTGTCGGCGACGATGCAGGGCGACCTCGGCAAGGTGTCCGTGAGTGCCACGGCCGACGGGGTGCGCGTCCCCGGCCCCGCGCCCGACCTGCTGGCGGCGGCGCCGGTGACGCTGCGGGCGGAGGCGCAGCTGGACGATCCGGCCCGCCCGGTGACGTTCGCGCTCGCGCATCCGCTGCTCGCGCTGACAGGCACGGCCCGCACGGCGGGGGCGATGAGCGCGCAGGCGCATCTCGACCTGCCCGACCTCGCGCCGCTCGCTGCCCTCGGGGCGCCGGCGATGCAGGGCCATGTCGCGCTCGACCTCACGGCGACGCTGCCGGGGAAGGTGCCGACGCTAACGGCGGAGGGCGTGGTTGCCGTCACCGGCGGCATGGCGCCGTTGCCCGGGCTGGGTGCGGACACGCATGTGGCGGTCGCGGCGGCGCTGCATGGCGCGCGGCTGGAGGTGTCGCGGTTCGCGGTCGATGGCCACGCGGTCTCGCTGGCGGCGCACGGCGATCTGGCCGAGTCCGGGCTGGACGTGACGTGGCAGGCCGGCCTGCCCGACGTGTCGGTGCTCGCCCCGACCGTGCAGGGCGACGTGCAGGCCACGGGGCACGTGCATGGCCCGCCGACCTCGTTCGTCGTTGAGGCCGAGCTCACCGGGGACATCGCGACCGCGCAGGTGCCGCGCGGACCGTTGAAGGTATCGCTGGCGGCGCATGGGCTGCCGGACGCGCCGACCGGCACGGTCAGCGCCGAGGGCAGCTTCGACGGCGCCCCGCTGGCACTCGACCTGTCGGCGGGGCGGCAGGCGGACGGCACGCTGCATCTCGGCATCGTCCGTGCCGACTGGAAAAGCCTGCACGCCGAGGGCGCCCTGAGCCTCGCGCAAGGCGCCGACCTGCCCGCCGGCCGCATCACGCTGCGGATGGACCGGCTCGACGATCTTGCTTCGCTCCTCGGCCAGAGGCTTGCCGGTTCGCTCACGGCGGATGTGACCGCGGAGGGGCAGCAGACACGCGTCCAGGCGACCATCCGCAATGCCGCCCTGGCCGGCACCGCCAGCGTGGCGACCGCGGCGCTGGATGTGCGCGTCCGCGACCCGCTGGGGGCGCAGACCATCGACGGCAGCCTCGACCTCGGCGGGCTCGGTGCCGGCGGCCTCGGCGGCACGGCGCGGCTGGAGGCGAAGGGATCGCCGGCGGCGCTGGCGCTGCAACTGCGCACCGCGCTGACCGGCGTCGGCGACAGCCCGTTGCAGGCGACCGCCGCCGCGCGCCTCGACGTGCCTGGCAAGACCGTGACCATCGCCGCGTTGCAGGCGGACTGGCATGGCGAGACGCTGCGGCTGCTCGCGCCCGCGCGCATCGCCTTCGGCACCGGGATCAGCGTGGACCGCGCTCGGCTCGGGCTGCGCGATGCGGTGCTGGAGGTGGCGGGAAAGGTGGCGCCCTCGCTCGACCTGACCGCCTCGCTCCGCAACCTGCCGGCCGATCTCGCGCGCGTCTTCCTGCCGGACACCCACCCAACAGGCATGCTGGAGGCCGACGCCCGCCTGACCGGCGCGCTGGCCCGGCCGGACGGGCGGTTGCACCTTGCCGCGACCGGGTTGCACCTGGGCCATGGCCAGGCCGCGGCGCTACCGGCCGTCGCGGTCGTGGCCGACGCAACGCTCGCGGGCGGGGCGGCGCAACTGCGGGCGCGGGTCAGCGCCGGACAAAATCAGCTCAGCGTGACCGGCAGCGCCCCGCTCGACCCGTCCGGGGCGATGGACCTGCGCGCCACCGGCGCGGTGGATCTGAAAGTGCTCGACCCGCTGCTGGCCGGCGAGGGGCGGCGGGCACGCGGCCAGATCACCCTCGATGCGACGATCGCCGGCACCATCGCCGCCCCGCAGGCCAGCGGCGCGCTCCGGCTGGCCAACGGTGACGTCCAGGACATCGGCCAGGGCCTGCACGTGTCTGGCCTCGACGCCCTGGTGGAGGCGGCCGGCGACAGCCTGCATATCGTCCACCTGACCGGCAAGACCGGCCGCGGCAGCCTCTCGGCCAGCGGGACCGTGGGGCTTGCCAGCACGCTGCCGGTGGACCTGACGATCACGGCGAAGAACGCCCAGCCGCTGACCACCGACCTGCTGACCGAAAATCTCGACGCGGACCTGAAGCTGAATGGCGACCTGACGGGCGGGCTGACGGTCAGTGGCAACGTCACCGTCAATCGCGCCGATATCACCGTGCCGGAGCGGCTGCCGGCGAAGGTGGCGGTGCTGGATGTCCGCCGTCCCGGCCAAGCGCCGCCGCCGGCGACCGGAGGCGGCCCGAGCCTTGGGCTCAACGTCACGCTGCGCTCGCCGGGGCAGATATTCGTGCGCGGGCGGGGACTCGATGCCGAGTTGGAAGGGCGGATCAGCATTGCCGGCACGACCAGCGCGCCGCAGCCATCCGGCCGCTTCACGCTGCGCAGCGGCAGCTTCAACCTTGCCGGCACGACGTTGCGTTTCACCAGCGGCGATATCGGCTTCGACGGCAGCGGCCGGCTCGACCCGACGCTGAACCTCGTCGCCAGCAGCACGACATCCTCGATCACCGCGACGCTGACGATCACCGGCTACGCAAGCGCGCCGAAGATCACGCTCAGTTCCAGCCCGGAACTGCCGCAGGACGAGGTGCTGGCGCAACTGCTGTTCCACCAGAGCGCGGTGAGCCTGACCGGTTTGCAGTTGGCGCAGGCGGCGGCGGCGCTGGCGCAGATCAGCGGCGTCGATGGCGGGTTCGATCCGCTGAACAAGGTCAGGACCAGCCTTGGCCTCGACCGGCTGGCGGTGGGCAGCGCGCCGACCGGCAACGGCGCGACGCTGGAGGCCGGGCGCTACGTGCGGCCCGGCCTCTATGTCGGAGCTCGGCAGGGTAGTTCCGGCTCCGGCACGCAGGCGCTGGTGCAGTTCGACGTGACGCGCCGGCTGAAACTGCAGGCGACGGCCGGCACCGGCGGTGCCACCTCGGCCACCGGCGCCAGCACGACCGACGACCCCGGCACGAGCGTCGGCGTGACCTACCAGTTCGACTACTGACCTCCGCCGATGCGATCAGCGGGCGAGATAGTCGTGGATCACGCGGCCGTACGGCAGGGTCAGGTCGGCGATGAAATGATGCGCACCGATGATCCTGCGCACCGGCAGGTCGGCGACCGGGGCGTTGACGTGCGGCACCAGATGCAGCCGCCCGGGGCCGTTCCAGGAGCCCTTCACGGTGATCTCGGCCAGGTTGTAGGCGACCAGTTGGCACAGCGCCGGAGCACCGTCGACGCCGGGAATGATCTTGAGGTTCACCTGCGTCTTGCCGAGCATGGCCTGCGTGTCGGCAAGGTGGCTGGCCATGCTTTCGTGCTTGTAGGCCATGGTGCCCATCGCCACGAGCTGTCCGGCGTAGTGCAGCGTGCCGGTGAACGTGTCCTTGACGATCTCCAGCTTCGGATGGGCGTATTTCTTCGGGAAGCCCCAGATCTCGCGGCCGGCCACGGTCGGCGGATCGTCGTTGAGGTACATCTGCGAGACGAAGCCCATCTCCTCGCCGCGGAAACGGCATGGGATGACTACGCCGGACTCGGTGTAGTCGCCAAAGCCGGAGCTGTCGGGCATCAGGATGAACTCGTAGTTCACCAGCGGCCGCTCTACCGGTTCCAGCGGTTCCGGCAACTGCGCGCGGATGATGTCGGGGTCGGTCTCGTAGGAAACAACCATGTATTCGCGGTTGATGAAGCGGTACGGCCCCCGCGGATAGCTGGGCCCGGCAAGCGGCATCGAGGGCAGGGCGAGGATGTCTTCGGCGCGCATGGCTTGGCGGTCTCCAACGGGGGCGACCTTTGGCACAGTGGGCCGCCAAAGGCCGGATCACGACAAATCTATCATGTTGCAGCGCAGCGGATATGACAAAATCGCTGTCTATTGACTCCCGGTGGCCTTTCGCCTCCGCCAGGCGGCAGTATTGTTCGCTGTCGTCGTGGCGTATCGGTGCATGTGTCTTGCCTTGCTGCCGATCGGCAGCATATGCCTGCGGTTGTGCAGTGCGGGATCCCCCGCCTCTCTCATTCCGGACGAGGCTCATGGACCAGTCGATCGACAATCCTCTCCCGGCCGCGTCGGATGTGCCGGCGAGCGGCAGGCCGCCGGGCTGGGACCGGATTGCGCTGATCTTCCAGGGCGGCGGCGCGCTCGGCGCGTATCAGGCCGGCGTCTATGAGGCGCTGCACGAGGCCGGGATCGAGCCCGATTGGGTGACCGGGGTTTCGATCGGCGCGATCAACGCCGCGATCATCGCCGGCAATCCGCGCGAGCTCCGGCTCGAACGGCTGCGCGCGTTCTGGGACCGCATCACCGACCGGCGGCTGTTCCCTTCCTATACGCCGGACGGCGACGTCTTCCGCCGCATGAGCAACGCCGCGAGCGCGCTGCTCACCATCACCATGGGCCAGCCCGGCTTCTTCAAGCCGAACCAGACGAGCCCGTGGCTGAGCCCGGCCGGCGCCGCGACCGCGACCAGCTACTACGACACCTCGCCGTTGAAGGCGACGCTGCTGGATCTCGTCGACTTCGCGCTGATCCGCGACAAGCTGCACCGGTTCGCGGTCGGCGCGGTGAACGTGCAGACCGGCAACTTCATTTATTTCGACAACACCGAGATGCTGATCGGGCCCGAGCACATCATGGCCAGCGGCGCGCTGCCGCCCGGGCTGCCGTGGGTGAAGATCGGCACGGAGTACTACTGGGACGGCGGCATCGTCTCCAACACGCCGCTACAGCATCTGCTCGACCATGACGACGGCAAGAACACACTGGTGTTTCAGGTGGACCTGTTCAGCGCGCGCGGCCCGCTGCCGCCCGACATGGAAGGCGTGCTGGGACGGCACAAGGACATCGTGTTTTCCTCGCGTACCCGCTACAATACCGACATGTACAAGCGGCTGCTCGGCTGGAAGACCCGGGTGCGGGAGTTGCTGCAGAAGGTGCCCGACGACCAGTTGACCGAGGAGGAGCGGCAACTGAAAGCCGAGCTGGCCGATCTTCCCGCGATCAACATCCTGCATCTGATCTATCAGCAGAAATCCTACGAAGGTCAGACGCGGGACTACGAATTCTCCGCCGCGTCGATGCGCGAACACTGGCAGAGCGGCTACGAGGATACCAAAAGCACGCTCGGCCATCCCCAGTGGTTGCAGCGGCGCCCCGGCCGCACCGGGGTCGTGGTGCACGACGTCCACCGGCTGCACGCGCGCTGATCGGCGACAAGACTCCCAACTTCTGATCGGCAGGCTGAAAAACCCGCGCCGCGCCATCCCGGTCGCGGCCGCGAAATCGCTTGCGCAAACGCTTCGATCGGCATAATCGTTAACGTCACAGGTAAAGTTCACTGGTTCGTGAACAAGTCGGAGTTGGCAATTCTCCGACGAAAGAGGAGGCGTCGCGATGTCACCCTTCGTTGGGCTGCCGCCATGTTGCGGCGCACCAAGTTTGCGCGCGTGACTTGATGGTGTCGCGCCCGGTGAGGGTCGGCGTGATCGCGGCCAGCCGGAGCCGCGATGGCGACCATCGTTGATGTCGCGCGCCGCGCCGGCGTCTCGGCTTCCACCGTCTCGCACGTGGTCAACGGCACCCGCCCAGTGCGCCCGGAGACGTCGCGGCTGGTCGAGGAGGCGATCGCCGCGACCGGCTACAGCCCCAACTCCATCGCCCGCTCGCTCGCCCGCCAGGCCACCAACAGCGTCGGCATCGCCATCTCGGCGATCTCCAACCCGTATTTCTCCGACATGATCTGCGCCATCGAGAGCGAATGCGCTCGGCTCGGCCTGATGGTGTTCCTCTCGGACACGCAGGATGATCCGGATCAGGAATTGCGCGTCGTGCAGGCGCTGCACCAGCGCCGGGCCGACGGCATCATCCTGGCCGCCAGCGCCGCGCCGGAGCGGGCGCTCAAATACCTCGAAGAAGCCGGTACGCCCTGCGTGCTTGTCGACCGGCTGGCGGCGCGGCGCTTCGATCAGGTCGGCCTGCACAACCGCCGGGCCATGGCGCTGCTGGTGGAACACCTGATCGGCCATGGCCACCGCCGGATCGGCATGATCGCCGGCCATCCGGGATTCGCCACGACGCTGGAGCGCGTTGACGGATTCCATTCGGTGCTGCGCAGGCACGGCATCGCCGCCGACCCGGCGTTGCTGTCTGGGGGCAGCGGCAGCGTTGCCGCCGCGGCGACGGCGACCAGCCGGCTGCTCGGGCTCGTCGCCCGGCCGACAGCCATCGTCGCCGGCAACAACCTCGCGACCATCGGTGCGATGCGGGCGATCCGTGCGGCAGGGCTTCGCGTGCCGGCGGATATCGCGCTGGTCGGATTCGATGATTTCGAATGGGCCGATTGCTTCGAGCCGCGGCTGACCGTGGTCGCGCAGCCCTGCGTGGAGCTCGGGCGGCGGGCGGCGGCACTGCTGATCGAACGCATCCGCAACGCCGACGCGCCGCGGCGCACGATCCGCCTGCAACCGACGCTGGTGGTGCGCACATCCTGCGGCTGCGCGGAGGCGGCACGATGAGTGGCGCGCAGCTTCTCGAAATGCGTGGCATTGAAAAGCGCTTTGGCGGCGTGCACGCGTTGCGCGGCGTCGATTTCGATCTGCGAGCGGGTGAAGTGCATGCGCTGCTCGGCGAGAACGGCGCCGGCAAATCGACGCTGATGCATATCCTCTCCGGCGTGCACGCGCCCGACGCCGGCGAGTTGCGCGTGGACGGCACGGCGGTGCGGCTGGAAAGCCCGCGCGAGGCGCAGGCGGCCGGCATTGCCACGATCTTCCAGGAACTCGATCTGGTTCCCTCGCTCGACATCGCCGCCAACCTGTTCCTTGGCCACGAGCTGATGCGGCCGGGCGGCATGCTCGACACGCGCCGCATGCATCGGGAGGCGCGGGCGCGCATGGTGGCGGCCGATCTGGAGATCGACGTGCGCCGGCCGGTGGCGGAGCTTTCCATCGGCCAGCGCCAGCTTGTCGCCATTGCCAAGGCCCTGTCGCACGCAACGCGGGTGCTGGTGATGGACGAACCGACCGCCGCCCTGACCGCCGCCGAGGCGGAGCGGCTGTTTGCCGTGGTCCGCTCCCTGCGCGCGCGCAACGTCGGCATTGTCTACATCTCGCACCGGCTGGAGGAAGTGCCGCGGGTCGCCGACCGTGCCACGGTGATGCGCGACGGCCGCGTGGTGGGCGAGGTCACGGCCAATGCGCGGCAGGCGGAACTGGTGCAACTGCTGGTCGGCCGGCCGTTGGACGAGCTTTTTCCACCGCGCGCCCGAACCACCGGCCGGGTGCTGTTGCGCCTCGACGCCGCACGCTTCGTGCCGAGGCGCTCGCCGACCGGCTGGCAGTCGGCGGAAGCAGTGTCGTTGACCGTACGGGCGGGCGAGATTGTCGGGCTGGCCGGCATCATGGGGGCCGGGCGGACCGAGTTGCTCTCCGCGCTGTACGGCGTCGGGCCGCGTGGGCGATGGGAGGGAACCGTCGAACTCGGAGGTAAACCGGCGAGAATTGCGTCGACCGCCGAGGCGCGCCGTGCCGGACTTGCCTTTGTCACCGACGACCGGCGCGGCAGCGGCCTGATGTTGCGGATGCCGGTTGCACGCAATCTGGTATTGTCGATCCTGCGCGGACTGTCGCCGTTCGGCATCATGTCGCCGGCCCGCGAGGCGCCGGTGGTGCAGCGCGCGCTCAAGCAGTTCGACATCCGGCCGCCGCGCGGCGATCTGCCAGTCGGCAACCTGTCCGGTGGCAACCAGCAGAAAGTGGTGCTGGCCAAGGAGATTCTCGGCGGCCCGAAGCTGCTGCTGCTCGACGAGCCGACGCGTGGCGTCGATGTCGGTGCCAAGGGCGAGATCTACCACCAGTTGCGGGCGTTGGCGGAGCGGGGGCTCGGGGTGCTGGTGGCTTCCAGCGAATTGCCGGAACTGGTCGGGCTGTGCGACCGCGTGGTGGTCATGCGCCAGGGCCAGAGCGTCGCCGAGTTTGCTGGCGAGATCGACGAATATGCCGTGCTGCGCGAGGCGACCGGCGGCGAATGGGGAACCGCATGATGGGCGAAACCGGCACGACAATCCCGGCGGCACCCGCACCGACCGTACGCCCTGCGGTGCGGCGCGATCCGCTGGCGCTGATCGTGCGTTTCCAGAGCGTGATCGGGCTGTTGCTGGTGCTGGTCGGCGGCATTGTCTTCTCGCCGGTGCGGCGTGGCCATCTGCTGTTCCTGGCGCCTGACAACATCGCCAACATCGTGCGCGCGATCTCCGAGACCGGGATCATCGCGCTGGGTATGACGTTTGTGATCATCACCGCCGGCATCGACCTGTCGGTCGGCGCGGCGCTCGGGCTCGCGAGCGTCCTTGCCGCGTCGCTGATGGTCAATCTTGGCTGGGGCATCTTGCCGACACTGGTTGCGGTGGTGCTCGCGGGCACCGCGTTCGGCGCGGCGCAGGGATACATCTCCACGCGCTTCCGGCTGGAGGCGTTCATCGTCACGTTGGCCGGGTTGCAGGTGGCACGCGGGCTTGCGCTCGTGGTGTCCGGCAACGCCTACATCAACATCTCCTACGGTGACGGCCCTGGCTTCGCGCCGCCGGCGTTTTCGGTGCTGGGCACACGGCTGTTCGGCAACACGGTGCCGGTGGCGGCGCTGGTGTTCGTGGCGCTCGCCGTGGTGGCGACGCTGGTGCTGAACACCACGCGCTTCGGCCGCTACGTGTTCGCGGTCGGCGGCAACGAGCGCGCCGCGCGACTCTCCGGCATCCCGGTCGGGCGTGTGCGCATCTCCGTCTACGCGCTCACCGGGTTCATGGCCGCGGTCGCGGGCATCGTGCACGCGGGCCAGTTCAATTTCGGCAGCGCCAACGACGGCGCCGGCTACGAACTCACCGCCATCGCCGCCGTGGTGATCGGCGGCACCAGCCTGTTCGGCGGCGCCGGCACCATGATCGGCACCATCGCGGGGTCCGTCATGCTTGGCGCGCTCGCGAACATCCTGCAACTCAACAACATCAACGCGGCTCTGCAACTGCTGGCGACCGGCGCGATCATCGTGCTCGCCGCCGTCCTGCAGGCCGTGGTTGGTCGCCGGGAAGGCACGCGCTGAAGCCCGGCAACGTGCCTGCCATCAACAAGGGAGCAAAACGACAATGACCGCCAAGACGAAGCGATTCGCGCGCCGTGCCGCCCTGCTCGCCGCGCCGCTGGCCTTCGCCGCCGGGCCGGCCTTCGCCGGCCAGATCGCCCAGAAATGCGGCAAGGACGGCCACTATGTCGTCGCCTTTTCGCAGGCCAACTACGCCGAGCCTTACCGCCAGCACGTCAACAATGACCTGATCGCACTGGCCAAGGAGATCCCGCAGTTCGAGTTGCAGATCGCCGACGGCGCCGGCAACGACAACACGCAGACCTCGCAGGTGGACAACTTCATCACCCAGCAGGTCGATCTGCTGCTGATCTCGCCGTTCGAGGCGGCACCGCTGACGCCAGCGGTGGCGCGTGCGGTGAAGGCCGGCATCCCGGTGATCGAGCTTGACCGCAAGACCGTCGGCACGCCGGGCAAAGACTACACGGCCTTCGTCGGCGGTGACAACTACAAGATCGCCTACGAGGCCGGCACCTATACGGCAAAGACGCTGCTGCCGGACGGCGGCGAAGTGGCGGTACTGGAGGGGCTGCCGAGCTCGACCCCGGCGGTCGAGCGGTTGAACGGGTTCAAGGACGGCGTCAAGACCAACGCGAAGATCAAGGTGGTCGCCGAGCAGGCCGCCGACTGGCTGCCGGACAAGGCCGAGACCGCGTTCTCCGCCATCCTGCAGGCGCATCCCGACATCGGCGTCGTCTACGCCAGCAACGACATGATGGCCGCCGGCTCCTATCTCGCGGCCAAGGGCGCGGGCAAGGAGACGCAGGTGAAGGTGATCGGCACCGACGGGCTGCCGGGCCCGGCCGGCGGTATCCAGGCGGTCGCGTCGGGCCAGTGGGCGGCGACCTTCACCTACCCGACGGGCGCGCCGGAAGCGCTCGATCTGGCCAAGAAGATCCTGCTGGAATGCGCCGCTTCCGTGCCCGACACCGTCACCGTCTCGACGCTGGCGATCACCAAGGACAACGCCAAGGACCTCGACAAGAAGCTGAAGTTCTGAGGCGCAGCTATACGGGACCCCCTCCCTTGCGGGAGGGGGTTGCTGGCCGGCGTGCGCCGGATCAGACGGTGATTGCCGCGCCGTTGTGCCCGTCCGCGGCGATGTGGAAGCTGGATTGGGTGAAGCTGCCGGGCAGGTGCAGCGCGTAGGTGCTGCCGCCGGTGAGGTCGACGGTCAGCGTGTTGGAAGCGTAGGTCACCCCGGTGATCGACGACGCTGGCGTGTTGAGCAGGTCGATCGTGTCGCCAGCCGCCATGCCGAGGATCCTGCCGGCGAACCCGGCCGGGTTCGACAGAGCGAGCATGTCGGTCTTGTCCGTGAAGTCGACCGTGATCCCGCTCGTCACCGTGCCGCCGAGGCTGGCGACGCCGCCGGAGGCGAGGTCCAGCGTGCCGGTGCCCGACAATGTGCCGCCGGTGAACAGCGTCGCCCCGGTGTCGACGATGGTGCCGCTGACGCTGGCGCCGCCGACGAAGTCCGGGCTGCCGCCGGTGACCGACAGGCTGCTGATGGTGGCAAAGCCCTGCACGACCAATGCCCCGGCACCCTCGACGGTGCCGGCAAGGATGTTGGTGGCGCTACCGACGAAGATCGTGCCGGCGGCAACGTCGATCGTCGCGCCTGCCGCGTTGGTGAAGTTATTCAAAATGAAACTGGTTCCAGTCCCGGATGTCTTCTCCAGCAGGCCGAGATTGTCGAACGTCCCCTCGATACTGCTGGAACTGGCAACGCTGCTGCCATCGGCGATGAGGTTCCAGGTGCCGCCCGCGGCGTTCACGGCACTGCCCGTGCCGCCGGCGTCGCCCAGCGTCAGGTCGCCAGTCTGAGCCAGCCCTCCGGTGTTGTCGAGCGTCGCCCCGCCATCGACCGAGATGTAGCCGAGCGAGGTTGTGCCGCTGACCTGCAGCAAGCCCGGTCCGGTGATCGTGCCGTTGGCGAGGTCGGCGACGCCCGTCAGCGTCAACGTGTCGCCGTGCACGTTCTCGGTGGCATTGTTGAGCGTGTAGGCGCCGGCGTAGGTCAGGCTGAGGTTCAGCACGTTGGTCGCACCGCCGACCAGCGAGAAGGCGGCGATGGTCAGCGACACGCCCGGGGCGAGTGTGGTGCTGCCGCCCTGCAACGTCAGGCCGCCGACGCCCTCGACCGTGCCGCCGATGCTGCTGCTGCCCGGCGTCTGGATCAACAATGTGCCCTGGCTCACCAGGATCGTGCCTGTGCTGGTGACCGAGGCGTCCAGCGAAGCGGTGCTGGTGACGCCGGTTTTCTCGATCAGCCCGGCATTGCGCAGCACGGGCGCCCCTTGGAAGCCGCTGTAGCTGTCCGAGTTCAAGTTGAGCACGCCGGTCGTGGCGATCGACAGCGTGGTGGCGTCGGCGGAACTGGTGCCGAACACCAGGCCACCATCATCGACCAGCGTGCCGGCGTCGTTCAGCACGGCCGTGCCGGACAGCGTGAGCCCGTTGCTGTAGGCGGTGCGGCTCTGCGCGATGCTCAACGTGCCCGGGCCCGCCACAAAGCCGTCGAGCGTGCTGTTCCCGGACGAGATGAGCGTGTGCCCGTTGAGCGCGAGTGTTCCGCCGCCGAAGTCGAGGTTGCCGGCGTAGCTTAAGCTTCCACCGAACGTGAAGTCGCCGTACAGGCCGAGCGTCGCGACACTGAGCACTGTGCCGGCGTCCAGCGTATAGTTGCCGCCGCCGACGAAGAACACCGTTCCCGCGCCGCTGACCGTGCCGCCGACCGTGCTGCTGGCGGCGTACTGGAAGTCGATCGTGCCGGTTGCCGCGGTGATGCTGCCGGTGCTGGTCAAATCGCCTTGGATATAGCTGACGCCGGTGCCGGCGGTCTTCTCGATCAGCCCGGCATTGGTGACCGCGCCGCTGGTCTCGGCGTTGCCGTCGTCCAACATGTCGAACACGCCGACTGCCGCGATCTGCAGAACGGCGCCATCGGAAAGGCCGAGATTGCCGATGGAGTTGGTCGTCTTGGTCACCTCCACGACCGCGTCGCTGACGCCCTGGCCGGCGATCGTGGCGGTGCCGGCGAGGCCGAGTGTGCCGGTGCCGTTGACCTGGCCGTTCCAGAACGACGCGCCGGTGAAGGTGGCGTTGAAGCCGTTCAGGTTGAGGTAGGTCGCATTGCCGCTGTAGTCGTACGATTCGAAGCTGCCGCCATAGGTGAAGGTCTCGTCCAGCACCAGCGTCGCGCCGAACCCGTCGCCGTTCAGCAGCAGCGCCAGATTGGCGACGCTGACGGTGGCGCCGGCATCCAGCGTCGTGGTGCCGACATACAGGCCCAGCGTGCCGGCGCCGCTGACCGTGCCGCCGAGATTGCCGGTGCCGCCGAGATAGAACGCACCGGTGGCGACCATCAGCGTGCCGGTGTTGGTGAAGGTGCCACCGAACAGGCCCGAGGTGCCGACGCCGCCGGTCTTTTCGAGCAGCCCGGCGTTGTCGAACACCGACGACCCGTAGAGGTTGATGCTGCTGTCGTTGAGGAAATCGTACTTGCCGGTGGTCGCGACCGAGATCGTCGTCGTGTCGGGGCTGTTGCCGTCGCCGATGGTCATCCCGCCGTCCTGCGTGACCTTGCCGGTGACGTTGACGGTGGCCGAGTTGTTGATGGTCTGGCCGGAGATGTCGGCGAGGTTGGTGATATCGACCACGCCCGCGCCGGAGATGTAGCCGTTCAGCGTCGACGTGCCCTTCAGCGTCAGCGTCTCGCCGTTCAGGAACAGGTTGGCGCTGTTGCCGCTGTAGTCGGTCAGGATGAACTGCCCAGCATAGCTCAGCGCGGTGTCGAGCGTGGTGTTGGAGCCGAAGCCATCGCCGTTGACGCCGAGGTCGAACACGGCGGTGGTGATCGCGGCGCCCGTGCCGATGACGAAGCTCGGGCCGCCATCGAAATACAACCCGCCGGCGCCGCTGATGGCGCCTTCGATCGTGTTGCTGCCGGCGCCGATATCCAGCGCGCCAACCGCGACGGTGATCTTGCCGGTGTCGATGAACACGCTGCCGCTGATGTTGGAGCCGCCGGTGCCGCCGGTCTTTTCGATCAGGCCGGCGTTGTCGATCGTGGTCGCGCCGTAGCCGGCGATGCTGCTGTTGTTGACGAAGTTCCAGGTGCCGGTCTTGGTGATGTCGACCACGGTCGCGTCTGGCGTGGTGCCGCTGCCGGTGGTCAGCGCGCCATCCTGCACCACCGTCCCGCTGTCGGTGACGGTGGCGGAGTTGTTTACCGTAAGGCCGCCGACCTCGGCTGTGCCGGTCAGCGCGAGGCTGCCTGTGCCGGACACGTAGCCGTTGAGGTAGGCGGTACCGGACAGGGTCAGCGTGTGTCCGCTCAGGAACAGATTTGCAGAATTGCCGCTGTAGTCGTTCAGCGCGAAGATGCCGGCGTAGCCGAGATTGGTGTCGAGCGTGGTGTAGGAGCCGAAGCCGTCGCCGTTGACCGCGAGGTCGAACACGCTGGACGTGATGGTGAAGCCCGGGTCGATGGTGAAGTTGTAGCCGCCGAGCAGCAGGAACTCGCCCTGGCCGACCACGGTTCCGGCCAGTGTGGGGGCGTTCTCGATCTCCAGGCTGGTGTTATCGCCCAGCAGGCGACCGCCGACGGCGAAGGTGCCCGCGTCCACTTCGCCGGTGGCACCGGCGCCAAGATTCGTCGGACCGTAGACGCTCCAGCCTGTGACCGCGTCGAGCGTGCCGGCGGTGATGTCGAAACCGCCGCTCCAGGCGCCACCCGCGTTGATCGTCAGCCTGCCGCCGGTCATATCCAGCGTCGCGTAGCCGTCAGCGTCCAGCCGGTTGACCGTGTCGGTTTCGTTGTAGGTGATGGTGGCGTCGACGGTCCCGTTCAGGTCGAACTCGGCATCGTTTCCGGCATTTGCCGGAACGTCGACGGTCTCCAGCGGCACGAGCTGGACCACCCGGTACCAACCACCGGCGCTCCAGTTGGCGTTGGCATCGAGCGTCCAGGTGTCCGCGGTAATCGTGCCGCCCGGATTGGTGAAGTCCGGGCCGACATGGTTCAGCACGATCGCGGTGCCGCCGTTGTTGTCGTACACCAGCGCGAGCGAGCCGGAATTGGCGATGCCGGGGGCATCGAGCGTGTACGTGGCGTCCAGCGTGCCGTTGGTCGTTTCGGTGACCTTGAGCACACCGTTGGCGTAGCTCAGGCCGTTCGCGGCGATGCCGGCAAGGTCGATCGTGTCGCCGCTGGTGAAGCCGGTAATGGCGCCGGCAAATGCGGCGGGGTCCGAGATGCGGAGCGTGCCGCTGGTCGAGGTGAAAGCAAAGGTCTGCGCGGCAGCGGTGGCGCCGCTCACGGCAACCAGGCCGTTCGCGCCGATGTCGAACACGCCCTGCTTGCCGGCATCCTGGCCGAGTGCTCCGGCCACGACGACAGCGGCGTTGGCGGCGGTGATGGTGCCGTCGTTGGTCAGCGTGCCCTGGAAGTCGATCGTGCCGATCGTGGCGTCCACCTGACCGGTGTTGACCACGGCTGCGTCGATCGTGCTGGTGCCGTCGGTACCGGTCTTCTCGAGCGTGCCGGCGTTGCTGATCGTCGCGGTGCCGTTGGCATTTACCGAGTCGTCGCTGATCAGGTCGTAGGTCGCGCCGACCGCGATGGCGATGGTGGCGTGGTCGGCGGTGCCGGTGCCGAGCGTAATGTAGTGGTCCTGCGTCAGCGTGCCGGTCACCTCCAGCGTGGCGCCATCGGTGATCACCAGGTACTGCGCGTCGGCCGAGGCGGCGACGACGAAGTCGCCGGTCCCGCCGACCCCACCCTGCAGCAGCGCGCTACCGTCGTCGGTAAAGGTGTTGCCGTTCAGGGTCAGGCCGGTGCTGCCGCCGAGCGTGAACAGCCCTTTGTACACCAAACTGCCAGCCAGAATGACCTGGGTGCCGGAATCGTAGATGTCCAACGTGCCGACAGACAGCGTGACGCCGGCGGCGAGAGTCGAGGTGCTGGCGTTGCGCAGGTCCAGTTCGCCGACGCCGATCACCTGCCCGGCCAGCGTGTTGCTGGCGCCCTGCAGTGACAGCGTGCCCTCGTTCACGGCCAGCGTGCCCGTGCTGTCGATGTCGGCGTAGATCACACTGGTGCCGGTAAAGCCGGTCTTCTCGAACTCGCCCGTGTTGTCGATAACCGCCGTGCCGTTGGCATAGATATAGTTGTCGGTGCGGATATCGTACAGACCCTGGGCGCCGACCAGCAGCGTGGCGGCATCGGCGGTGCCGGTACCGAGCGTGACGTTGCTGTTGTCGAGAACGGCGAGGCTCGCGTCATCCAGGGTCGCGCCGCCGGTCAGCACCAGGCCGCCGGTTTCGGCCGAGAGGTCCACAAGCACGGCGCCGCCGTGCACCGTGCCGTCCAGCGAGGCCCTGTCTAGCGTCAGCTTGACGCCGGAGAGATCGAGCGTGGCACCGCCGCCGAGGCTGAACGCCCCGGCATAGCTCGCGCTTGCGTCCAGCGTGACGTTGGTGCCGTTGTCGTAGATGCCGAGGGTTCCGAGGACCAGCACGACGCCGGCGGCGAGCGAGAACTGGCCGCCGCCGCGCAGGTCGATTTCGCCGCCGCCCTCCAGCGACCCGCCCACGAGGTTGGTTGCCCCCTCCAGCGCCAACGTATTGCCGCCGGTCACCAACAGTTCGCCTGAGTTGTTGACGCTGGCAAACACGGCGCTGGTGCCGTCGGAAGCGGTCTTCTCCAACAGGCCGGCATTGTTCAGTTCGGCCGTGCCGTCGGCGTAGATGGTGCCGTTGGACGCGAGGGTGTACGAGGCGCCCGCATTCACTTTCAGCGTCGCGGCGTCGGCGGTGCTGGTGCCGAGCGTGACGTTGCCGGTCTGGGTCGCACGCAGCGCGTCGATCAACTCGGCGCCGCCGGACAGGACCAGCCCGCCGGTCTGCGCGGCCCTGGTTGTCACCGTCACCGGACCGAGCACCGTGGCGTCGAGATCGGCACTGCCGCTCAGGGTCAAGGCGCCGGCCGCGGCATAGTCGAGTGTGCCGCCACCGAGCAGGAATGTGCCGGCATAGGTCGCGGTGCCGGACATCCGAACCACGGTGCCGTTGTCGAAGATGCCAAGCGTAGACACGTTCAGCACAGTGCCGCCGGCGACGCTGAACTGGCCGCCGCCGCGCAGGTCGATCTCGCCCGCGCCCAGCAGGTAGCCGCTCAGCGTGTTGCTCGCCCCCTCCAGCGCCAGCGTGTTGCCGGCAGCGGCTTCCAGCTTTCCGGTGCTGGTCAGATCGGCGAACACGACGCTGGTCAGGCCGGTGCCGGTCTTCTCGAACAGGCCGGCATTGCTGATCGTCGCCGTGCCGCTGGCGTTGATGTTGACGTCGTCGAGCAGGTCGAACGTGCCGGCGGCGGTGATCGCCAGGTGCGCGCTGTCGGCGGTGCTGGCGCCGAGATTGACCGGCTGATCCTCAGTCATCAAGTGCGCGTCGGTCAGCGTCGCACCGCCGCTCAGCTCGAGAAAGGCGAGGTCGGCCGAGCCGGTCACGGTCACCCCGCCCGGGCCGTCGATCAGCCCGCGCAGATAATCGCCGCCCCGCAGCGTCAGCGTGTGGCCGGACGCTATGTTCAGCGTCGCTCCGTCGAGCACGAAGCTGCCGGCGAAGACCGGGCTGGCGTTCAGGTTGACCGTGGTTCCGCCGTCGTAGATACCCAACCCGGCGACCGTAAGCGCGTTGGTCGCGAGATCCACCGTGCCCGCCAGCACATTCAGCGTTCCGGCGCCGCTCACTGTGCCACCGATCGTGTCGGCGGCACCTTCCAGCCCGATGGTGCCCTGGCTGATGACGATCTTGCCGCTGTTGGTCAGATCGGCGGCGATATAGCTGTTGCCGGTGGAGCCGGTCTTCTCCAGCACGCCGACATTGATGACGCTGGCGGTGCCCGGCGCAGTGATCCCGACATCGGCGGCGAAATCGTACGTGGCCGTGGAGGTGATGTGCAGCGTGGCGCTGTCGGCCGTGCCGGCGCCAAGCTGCAGATTTCCCGTCTCCAGCAGCGTGCCGGTCACCAGCAGCGTGGCGCCACTGGCGACCGTCAAATATCCGACCGAGGTCGGCGCCTCGGCCGCCACCTCTCCGGCGCCGACGATCTCGCCCGACAGATAGGTCGGGCCCTCCAGTACCAGCGTATGGGTGCCAAGCGCCAACACGCCGCCGTTGAGCGTAAAGCCGCCGGCGACGACCGGCGAGGCCGCGAGCGTGACCGTGCCGCCATTGTTCAGAATGTCCACGGTGCCTGCGCCCAGCGCCGCAGAACTGCCGATCGTGTAATCGACGCCGCCTTGCAGCAGCAGCGTGCCGGCGCCGCTCGCATGGCCATCGAGCGTTCCGCCGCCGGTCAGATTGAGCGTGGCGCCGCCGGTGACCTCCGTGGTCGCTGCCGTCTGCTGCGTATAGGCGCCGGAGAACGTCAGCGTGTCGGCGCTCAACGCCAGCACGCCGCCAGTCTGCAGCCAGCGCCCATTCCAGTTGCCGCCGGATGCCACAGTCAGCGTGCCGGTCGTCATATCCAGCGTCGCGGCGGCATCATCGCCGCTCAATCCATCGATCGCCGCGGTGGTGGCGAACGTGATGGTCTCGGCCGTCGATCCGCCGAAACTTGCGAGAGAACCTGCGAGCGGCAGCCCGCCCAGCCAGTTGTCCGGGGCGCTCCAGCTACCGCTGGTGCCAATCCAACTGTCGATCGTACCTGACATCGTGCATCCCCGGCGTTGAGTGGCGAGCCGCCCCGCCGCCGCCGAAATAATGTCGGCCGACGTGCTGCGCGCCAATTAAGTAACCAGTCATAACAATTCTGGTCGTATCGGTGCGCCCCGCCAACACCAAGCGCCAATTCTGTCGAAGGTGAGTCTCAAAAATCCCAAGTCTTCTTGTTTATTGCCTATCTCCGGAGTTGTTGCGATTCGAGCGTTTGAAACTCTCACGCGCACGGCAAGCCCGGCGACTTTATGGATCATCAATTACACCAGTGCAGACGCGTTCCGGCATCGGCTATAAGTCTTAGGACCAAGGTTGACAGAGCGTAGCGATCTCGGATCGTTCTGCCAACAGATGCGCGACGGGGAGGCCGGATGCGGCTGCTGCTGGTTGACGATCACGCGGTTGTGCGGGAGGGGGTGTCCGCCCTGCTGCAGCAAGCCCGCAGCGATGTCCGCGTGCTGCAGGCGCGCAGCGGCGAAGAAGCGCTGATTTTGGCGCGGACCGAGCCGGACCTTGACGCGGTGCTGCTCGATCTGGTGCTGCCGGGCATGGACGGTGTCCGCTGCATCGAGGCGTTCGGGCGCGAGCATGCCGACCTGCCGGTGGTCGTGCTCGCCGGGTCCGAGGACCCGCGCGACGTGCGCCGGGCGTTGAATGCAGGTGCACTCGGGTATGTACCGAAATCCGCCGATCCGCTGACGCTGCTGTCGGTGCTGGATTTCGTGCTCGCGGGAAATATGTACGTGCCGCCGCTGCTGGCGTGGGACGACAGCGCCGACAACGCGCCGCGCCGGCCAACCGCGGCCCTCGAGGGGCGGCAGGAATTGACCGGCCGGCAGGTGGACGTGCTGAAGCTGCTGGCGCGCGGCTTGCCCAACAAGTCGATCGCGCAGGTGCTCGGCCTGTCCGACAAGACGGTGAAGGTACATGTGACGGCGATCTTCCGCTCGCTGAACGTGGTCAATCGCACCCAGGCGGCGGCGGCGGCACGGGAAGCGCGGCTGATCTAACCGCGCACGCTCTAACCCTGCACCGCGTCAGGCATCGCCGGGCGCAGCATGTTGCCGATCGCGGCGCGCAGCCTGCCGTAGGCGACCGGCTTGTGCAGCAACAGGATGCCGGACTCCTTGGCCTCGCGCAGCCGGTTGGGCGCAGTGTCGCCGGTGATCAGCATGGCCGGAATGTCCTCGTTGAATTCCGCGCGAATCAACTGGATGGCGCGGATGCCGTCGGTCGGGCCGGGCAGCCGGTAGTCGCAGATCAGCAGGTCGGGGACCGCCCGCAGCTCCGCGGCCCGTTTCAGCATCTCCGCGCAGGTCGTGGCCGCAACCACCTTGTGGCCCCACTGTTGCAGCGCAACAGAGATCGCGGTCAGCGCCGCGGCGTCGTCATCGACCACCAGGATGAGGCTGCCGTACGGGGCGGGCGGCGCCGCCGCGAGTGCCGCCACCGGATCGCTCGGCCCGGGTGACGCGAGCGGCACCGCGACGGTAAAGACCGACCCGCGCCCCGGCACCGAGCGCAGCGTGACCGGGCAGCCCAGCAGCCCGCCCATCCGCCGCACGATGGCGAGCCCCAGGCCCAGCCCCTTCGCCCGGTCGCGCTCGGGGTTGGCGAGTTGATAGAACTCCTCGAACACGCGCTCCTGCTCGGCGGGCGGGATGCCACGGCCGGTGTCGGCCACCTGCAGCAGCAAGTGCGTCCCGCGGCGACGGCCGCCTACCAATACGCCGCCACGGTCGGTGTAGCGCAGTGCGTTGCCGAGCAGGTTGCGCAACATCCGCTCCAGCAGCACCGGGTCGCTGCGCACGAATGCGGCGCTTTGCCGCACGCGCAGGCGCAGGCCTTGGGCCTCGGCGTCCGCAGCGTGTTCGCGCGCGAGCCGCTCCAGCATCGGCTGGATCGCGAAGTTCTGCGGATGCACCTCCACCACGCCGGCGTCCAGCCGCGAGATGTCGAGCAGGGCGCCGAGCAGCAGGTGCATGACACCGATCGAGGCATCAATGTGCTCGGCGATCCGGCGCGTGTCTTCCGGCGCCTCGGCTTCGCGCAGCGCGCCGGCGAACATCGCCAGCGCGTGCAGCGGCTGGCGCAGGTCGTGGCTGGCAGCGGCCAGGAAGCGCGTCTTGGCCTGGCTCGCTTGCTCGGCCAGCTCCTTCTGCCGGCGCAGCCCCTCGGCGAGGTCGAGGTTGGCGAAGCGCATCTGCAGCGTCCCGACCAGCTCGGCGTTCAGGCGCTGGGCGAGGGCGGCGAACGCGACGATGTACACCACCGTCAGCAGCGCCAGCGCACCGTGCAGCAGGTCGGGCCGCACAAGGTTGGCGACCAGGAACGGCAGGATCGCCGGCAGCAGGATCGCATAGAAGGCCGAGAGCACACTGCCGAACGCGGCGACCGCGCCGGACGCGACCGCCGAGGTCACCAGCATGACCAGCAACTGCTCTTCCAGCGGCGCGTCCCGGGTCAGGCCGACCAGCATGCTGCCCCAGAACAGACCCTCGGCGAGGCTGGCCAGCGCGAAACGCCGTGCCCAGCGCGGCCACTGCTCGGGCGGGGGAGCCAGTCGGTGGTACAGGTGGCAGAGCGCGAGATGGCCGCCGGCGATCACGCCGACGCTGCAACCCATGGCCAGCGCGGTGCCGCCGCCGACGGCACCGATCTGCGCCAGCGCCGCAAGCAGGATCACCGCCGCGATCAGCGCGCCAGCGATGCCGATCGGGCCGGTGCGGTACAGCCCGGCGACCTGCTCGGCGCGGATGCGGTCCAGCGGCGCCGTGGCACCGCCGAGCAGCTCCGCAAACGCCGTCCGCACACCCGCCCACCAGCCCATCGGCCCATCCCGTGCCGCAACCCACGCTGGCGGAGTGCCACAAGTGGCAGTGGCCCCGCCACTGTTCCGGGGCCGGCGGGTGCCGGGTCAGGGCATCACAGCGTTTCCACGTTGCCGTCGACGCCGAGCGACTGGCCGGAGATGTTGCCGCCGGCCGCCGAGACCAGCCATAGCACCGTTCCGGCAACGTCCTGGGCCGTGACCATCCGGCGCAACGAGACGCGGGCCAGATAGGTCTGCTCCATCTCGCCGTAGCTGACGCCCACCTGCTGCGCGCGCGCCGCGATCACCCGTTCGATGCGCGGGCCGGCGACGATGCCGGGAAGGATGGCATTGACGCGGATGTTGACCGGACCAAGCTCCTTTGCCAACGACTGCGTGAAGCCCACGACGGCCCATTTCGCTGCCGAGTAGGGCGTGCGCCACGCGTAGCCGAACCGGCCGGCGGAGGACGACATGTTGATGATCGCGCCACCGCCGGCGGCCTTGAGCAGCGGTACCGCGAGGCGCGTGCACAGGAACTGGCCGTTCAGGCAGACATCGATGCAGCGCCGCCAGTCCTCCGGCGAAATCTCGTCCACGCCGCCGGTCGGGCCGGCGATGCCGGCGTTGTTGACCAGCACGTCAAGCCCGCCGAGCGACGCCTGCGCGTCGGCAAACAGACGCGCGACATCGGCGTCGCTGGCGACGTCGGCGAGCGTGGCGCCGTGCCCCGGATGCGCCGCGCGGAAGTCGGCGAGCACCGCCTCGTCCACGTCGCAGATATGCACGCGCGCGCCGTTCGCGATCAACGCATCGGCGATGGCCCGGCCGATACCGGAAGCGCCGGCCGTGACGATCGTGCGCAGACCGGGCTGGATGGCGAGCGAGGCGAGGGGGTTGGGCATGGATCGTCCTCCGGTTGGGTCAGGTGCGGCGCTCGCGCAAGGCGATCACGGCGCCGAGCACGACAAGGCCGAACAGGATGGCGCGCGTTGCGTACGGCAGCGTGGTACCGGCCAGCAGCGTCTGCAACGCGGTGAGCAGCAGCACGCCGCCGAGCATGCCGAGATAGTGGCCGCGCCCCCCGGTGATGAGCGCGCCGCCGACGACGACGACGGCGATCGAAGGCAGCAGGTATTCGTCGCCCATCCCGAGGCTTGCCTGCCCTGAAAAGCCGGTCAGCAGCACGCCCACCAGCGCCGAGCACAGGCCGGAGAGCATGTAGACGCGCACGAGCACACTGCCGACGGCCACACCGGAGAGCGCGGCGACGCGCTGGCCGTTGCCGACGGCGTAGATACGGCGCCCGAACGGCGTGCGCCCAAGCAGCAGCACGGCGAAAACCACGAACGCCACGTCGAAGAGCACGACGGGTCTCACGCCGAACGACTGGTCGGTCATGAACAGCCGCAGCAGCGGCGACGAAAATCCCGCCGGCGTGCCGTTCGAATAGATCAGTGCGAGGCCTTGCAGGATGCCATTCATCGCCAGCGTCATCACGATCGGCGAGACACCGAGCACGACAATGCCAAGGCCGTTGACAAGTCCGACCGCGGCGCCGGCCAGCAGCACCAACGGCAAGGCGTACGGCAACGCCGCATCGGAGCCCTTGACCATGGCGGCGAACAGGATCCCGCACAGCGCGATCGTCCACGGCAGCGACAGGTCGAGCCCGCCGGTGAGGATCACCGAGCCCTGCCCCAGCGACAGCACCGCGAGGAACGTGCACAGCACGATCAGCGAGTCGTAGTAGCCCCAGTTGCCGAGCGCGTGGCCGAGCACGAGTTGCGTCGCGACCACCGCACCGGCGAAGCAAATATAGGCGGGCAGGGCGAAGCGTAGCGCCTCCCGATGGCGCGTCAGGAAACCGGGCGCTGCGTGCACCGCCGCTGGCCGCGTCGGCGCCGGCAGACGCAAACGTCGCGTGGTGCGGTCGCGCTGCCCGGGAAGCAGGCCGGCCCGGCGCGCGCGCCACCGCCGGAGCATGCTGCGGAGCGCCTGGGCGAGCGGTGTATGGTGGCCGATCGCGGCGCCGAGCACCGCCAGGATCAGGATGCCGCCCTCGGCAATCGTCGAGTAATAAGCGGAGACGTTGAGAACGAGCAGGATGTTGACGACGAGCATCAGGATGTAGGCGCCGATCAGCGAGCCAAACACGCCGCCGCGCCCGCCGCCGAGCCGTGTGCCGCCGACCACGATGGCGGCGAACACCTGCAGCAGCATCGGGTTGCCCACCAGCGGATCGCCCGAGCCGGTCTGCGCGCTGATGAACACCCCGGCGAGGCCGTAGCAACCGCCGGCGATCGTGTAGGCGGCGAACAGCACGCGGGCGGTGGGCACCCCGGTCGCGCGCGCCGCGTCGGCGTCGCTGCCGACCGCGTAGATCGCCATGCCCAGTCGCGTTCGCCGCAGCCACGCCCACAGCCCGTACAGGATCGCCAGCAGCACGATGGCACGCGGCAGCAGGTTCGGGATCGCGTCGCCGAGATAGAGGTCGGCGAGCGTTGCCGGCACCATGCCGCCGGGCTTTTCCTGCACCAGCAGCGTGATGCCTTGCAGGATGAACATCGTCGATAGCGTCACCACGATCGGCTGCAGCCGCAGCAGCGCCACGAACACCGCGTTGAACGCGCCGGACGCCATGCCGACGCCGACACCGACCAGCGTCAGCAGCACAGGCGAGGTGTCGGCGTCGGGAAACGCCGTCGCCAGCACGGCATTGACCAGCGAGACCACCGCACCTGCCGACAGGTCGAAGCCGCCGCAGATGATCACCAGCGTCTGGCCGGCGGCGGCGATGGCGAGCGTGGCACCGGTCGTCGCCATCTGCGACAGGTCGTAATAGGTCAGTGGCACGCTGCCGAGATTGGCGACGATCGCGAGCAGGATCGCGAACACCGCGCAGGCCATCAGTACGCCGCGATGGCGCCCGAGACGCCAACGCCGGCCCGCCGGTGGCGCCGCGAGCCGTACCGAGGCGGCGGTGCTGTCCTGCATCAGCCCGCGCGCTCCGTCACCGCGGTGGAGCCGAGCGTGGCTCGCAGGATTGCCTCCTCGCTGAGCGCATCGGCGGCGATCTCGGCGGCGATGCGGCCGGCGTAGAACACCAGCACGCGGTCGGCGAGGTAGACCAGTTCGGGGATTTCGGTCGAGTAGAACAGGATCGCACCGCCGGCGTCGGCGTAGGCGCGCATCAGCCGGTAGAGTTCGTTCTTCGTGCCGACATCGATGCCGCGCGTCGGGTCGTACAGCAGCAGCACACGGCTTTCCGCGAGCAGCCATTTCGCAATCGCGATCTTCTGCTGGTTGCCGCCGGAGAACGCGCCGACGGTCGTCCACAATGCGCGCCGGTCCACGTCCACGCGGTCGAACGCGCTGGCCACCGCGGCGCTCTCGGCGTCCTGGTCGATCAGCAATCCGCGGCGGAACCGCTCGATCACCGGCAGCGAGGCATTGTCGCGTCCGGAGAGTTTCTGGAACAGTGCTTCGGTCTTGCGATCCTCCGGCACCAGGCTGATGCCGATGTTGGCGCGCACCGCGTCGGCGGGCGTGGTGATCGCGACCGGCCGCCCATCGACCGCGAGCGTGCCGCCCGTGGTCTCGGCCATGCCGAAGCAGGCGAGGAACAGGTCGAGTTGTCCCATGCCCTGCAGGCCGGCGACGCCGAGGATTTCGCCGGCGTGCAACTGGAAATCGGCGCGACGCAGTTTGCCGTCGGTGGCAAGACCGGCGGCCGACAGAACCTCGGCGCCGCGGCCGCGCGCGCCCGATTCGCGGTGTGGGAAGGCGTGGTCCAGCGCACGGCCGAGGATCATGCCCAGCACGTCGGCGTCGGCGTAGTCGGCGACGCGGCCGGTGGCGATATGGCGGCCGTTGCGCAGGACGGTCACGCCATCGCAGAACGCCCGTACCTCCTGCAACCGGTGCGAGATGAACACGATCGTCACGCCGTCCGCGGCCAGCCGTGCGATGATCTCGCCAAGCCAGTCGACGTCGCGGCCGGACAGCGACGAGGTCGGCTCGTCGAGCAGCAGGATGCGCGGGCGGCGAAACACCGCGCGCGCGATCTCGATCTTCTGCTGCTGCGCGAGTTCCAGTTCGGCGACGTCGCTGTCGAGGTCGATATCGTCGAGGCCGAGCAACGCGAGATGCGCGGCGACGGCAGGGCGCGCCCGACGGCGGCGGATCATGCCCGACCATCCGACCGGGCCATATGGCAACAGCATGTTGTCCAGCACTGTCAGGTCGCGGACCTGAGTCATTTCCTGGAATGCGGTTTGAATGCCGTGCGCGTGGGCGACGCGCGGGCTGGTCAGCCGCACCGGTTCGCCGAAGACGGAGAACCCTCCGGCATCGGGCAGGCCGAGGCCGGAGAGCAGTTTGACGACGGTGGATTTGCCGGCGCCGTTTTCGCCGAGCAGCGCATGCACGCTGCCCGCCGCGATTGCGAAGCTCGCGTCGTCCACTGCCACCGTGGCGCCGTACGCCTTGCGGACGCCCTGCACGGCGATGGCGGTGGACATCGGCCGAGACTCCGCCTCAGAACTCCGGTTGCCCGACGAGCGCCGCCTGCATGCCGATCTCCGGCGTCTCCGGCGAATAGATCGCGGCAAACCATCCCGGGTTCGGCACCAGCGACGGCGGGAACGCCGTGCAGCCTGCCTTCAGTTCCTCCCAGGAACCTTCCTTGCAAGACTTCGCGGTCTCGTTGGTCACGATCGGCAAAGGCAGCGTCGTCAGCTTGGGGATGTCCTTGCCCTCAAGCTTTTCCACGATCAGCTTGAGCGCGAGCCCACCGGAGTACGGTGGCGAAGCATAGGAGATGCGCGGCGCGCCCATCGGCGTGTAGGTCGCGTTCGCGCCTTCGATCTCGGTGCCGGCGGGAAGCATCTGCACGCGGCCGCCGTTGCTGCCTTCGCCGGCGCAGGGTTTCAGTTCCGACGGCTTTTTGCCCGCTTCGATCTGCATGGTGTTGGCGGTGTAGCAGCCCACCTGCGTCCACAGCCCATCGATCTGGTCCCAGTTGTGCGTGGCGAGGATCTTGGAAAGTTCGGTCCGCGCAACGGCCTGGCTCCACATGCCGACGGCCTCGGAGATGATGTGGATGTCAGGGTATTTCGCAAACACTTCCTTCGCCGCCTTGGTGCGAAGCGTATCGACGGAGGTGCCGGGCACGCCGGTGATGACGACGATGTTGCCCTTGTTGTTGAGCTTCTTCGCCAGCCACTCCGCGGTGACGCGGCCGGCCTCCTCCTGGTCGATCGAGACGTTGTAGGCGCAGGGCTCGGAGATGTTCGCGTCGTAGGCGATGATCAGCACGCCCTTGTTGCAGGCATTCTTGACGGCCGAGTTTAGCGCTGTGGGCGAGATCGGGTAGACCACGATAGCCTGTGCCCCGGCCTGCACCATGGCGTTGATCTGCTGAATCTGCCGCTGCGCGTTCGGGCCGGCCACCTGCACTTGCAGGTCCACCTTGTCCTTCAGCGTCTTCGAGGCGGCCATGGCCTTGACCATGTTAGCGGCTTCGGCCTGCCAATCGTTGCCGATATAGCTCATGCTGAGATAGACTTTGAACTTGTCCGCAGCCTCGGCCTTCGTGCTGAGCCAGCCGAAGCCAGCCGCCAGCGTTGCCGCGCAGGCCGCCGACGCGG
>Ga0302314_10002518_pt1 | contig 33936 bp, 31 predicted proteins | sample III_Palsa_N2_3_FD_200533 | JGI IMG/M metagenome (GOLD analysis project Ga0302314, IMG submission 200533) | Peat permafrost microbial communities from Stordalen Mire near Abisko, Sweden - III_Palsa_N2_3 | ecosystem: Environmental > Terrestrial > Soil > Palsa > Peat permafrost | place: Sweden...
GATGGAGATCGCGGCGGGCGTCACGCCGGGCACGCGCGCTGCCTGGCCGAGGCTCGCTGGCCGAACCTCGCCGAGGCGCTGGCGCACTTCCGTCGAAAGGCCCGGCACGACACCGAAATCCAGATCCGGCGGGATCCGCACTGACTCGCTGCGCAACTGGCGCTCGACTTCCTGGCCCTGACGTTCGATGTAGCCGGCGTACTTGGCGGTGACTTCGAGCTGCAGGGCCACCTGCGCCGGCAGGCGCGCGTCGACCTGTTCCCAGGCCGGCGCACCGGCGAGCTCGACGACATCGGCGAAGCCGACGCCAGGGCGCCGCAACAGCTCCAGCGCGGTCAGATCGCGCCCCAGCGGCACACCGTCCAGCACCCGCTCGGTCCAGCCCGCGGGGACCTGCTGCGGCTTTACCCGGATCCCGGACAGGCGCGCGAGTTCATCCTGCGCGAGGGCGGTGCGCTCGTTGAACAGTCGCCAGCGTTCCTCCTCGACCAGACCCAGCTGCCGGCCGGTGGGGGTGAGGCGCAGATCGGCGTTGTCTTCCCGCAGCAGCAGGCGGTGCTCGGCGCGGCTGGTGAACATCCGATAGGGCTCGGGGGCGCCGCGGGTGATCAGATCATCGACGAGCACGCCTAGGTAGGCCTCGCTGCGCTTCGGGATCCAGGGCTCGCACTCGCGGACCTTCTGTACGGCGTTGATGCCGGCCAGCAGCCCCTGGGCCGCGGCCTCCTCGTAGCCGGTGGTGCCATTGATCTGGCCGGCGAAGAACAGCCCGGCGACCGCCCGCGTCTCGAGCGAGGCCGTCAGCGCGCGCGGATCGAAGAAGTCGTATTCGATGGCATAGCCGGGCCGGGTCAGGTGCGCGCGCTCGAAGCCGCGGATGCTGCGGACCAGCTCGAACTGCACGTCGAAGGGCAGGCTGGTGGAGATCCCGTTGGGATAGACCTCGTGGGTGGTCAGGCCCTCCGGCTCGACGAAGATCTGATGCGAGGTCTTGTCCGCGAAACGCACCACCTTGTCCTCGACCGAGGGGCAGTAGCGCGGGCCGACCCCTTCGATGACGCCGGTGAACAGCGGCGAACGGTCCGTGGCCTGCCGGATGATCTCGTGGGTCCGCTCATTTGTCGCCGTAATGAAACAATTAACCTGCTTGGGATGCTCACTGGCTCGCCCCAGGAACGAGAATACCGGAACGGGTACCTCACCCGGCTGAGCCTCCAGACAGGAATAGTCGATGGTGCGGCCATCGATGCGCGGCGGCGTTCCGGTCTTGAGGCGCCCGACCGGCAGGTTCAGGGCGCGCAGCTTCTCGGCCAGACGGTTCGACGGCGGGTCACCGGCACGGCCGCCCTGGTACTGCTCGAGTCCGACATGGATGCGGCCGCCCAGGAAGGTGCCGACGGTGAGAACCACCGTGGGGGCCTCGAAGCACACGCCGGAGACCGTCACGACACCGCGTACCCGGCCGTCTTCGATCAGGAGGTCGGCCACCTCCTGCTGGAACAACGACAGCCCGGGCGCGTTCTCGAGGCTCTGGCGGATGAACTGCCGGTAGAGCTGCCGGTCGGCCTGGGCGCGGGTGGCGCGTACCGCGGGCCCCTTGCTGGCATTGAGGGTCCGGAACTGGATGCCGGCGTGGTCGGCGGCGCGCGCCATGACGCCTCCCAGGGCATCGATCTCGCGGACCAGGTGTCCCTTGCCGATACCGCCGATCGCCGGGTTGCAGCTCATCTGCCCGAGGGTGTCGATGCTGTGGGTGAGCAGCAGCGTGCGGGCGCCGCGGCGTGCGGCGGCCAGCGCGGCTTCAGTCCCGGCGTGACCGCCGCCAATGACGATCACTTCGTAGGTTTGGGAAAATCGCATGGGGTATTGTAGGCGGCCCGCCGGTGGGCGCAAAACTGAGCGAAATTTGAGGCGGATTCTAGCCATCCCCGTTTTGGCTGTCCTGCTGGCCACAGCGGCGCCCGCGGCCCCGCCCGCGCCGACCCTGCAACTGACTCCCTGCCGTCTCACCCATCCCAGCCAGCTGGTGTCGGTCGAGGCGCAGTGCGGCCGGTTCGCGGTGCCCGAGAATCCCGCCGCCCCCGACGGCCGCAGGATCGAACTGTTCGTGGCGCGCATCCGCGCGATCAGCGAGCACCCCCGGCCCGATCCGCTGTTCCTGCTCGCCGGCGGCCCGGGTCTCGCGGCCACGACCTTCTATACCGGCGTTGCGCCGGTGTTCGAACGCATCCGCCGGGACCGGGACATCGTCCTGGTCGATCAGCGCGGCACGGGTGGCTCGAACGCGTTGAACTGCCAGGCAGATACCGATCCGGATGCCGAGGACTCCCCTGCCGCCGCGACCCGTGAGGCGCAGTCGTGCCTGGCCGCGCTCGCGGCCCACGCGAACGTCGCCGATTACACCACCTCGATTGCGGTCCGCGACCTCGATGCGGTGCGCGCGGCGCTCGGCTACCCGACCATCAATCTCTACGGCGGCTCCTATGGCACCCGCGTGGCGCAGCACTACCTGCGGCGCTATCCCGACCACACCCGTACGGTGATCCTGGATGGCGTCGTGCCGCCGACGTTGACGCTCGGGGCCTCGCTGGCGCTCGATGCGCAAAGCGCGCTGCAGCGGATCTTCGCCCGCTGTGTCGCCGCCGCCCCGTGTCGCGCGCGCTTCGGCGATCCTGAGCAGACCTTCAACACCCTGCTGGCGCGGCTGAAGACCCAGCCGGTGCCGGTGGCGGTACCCGATCCGTTCACCGGCGAACCGCGCAAGCTGACCTTCGCTGCACCGGACCTCGCGGTCGTGGTGCGGCTGTCGAGCTATTCGGGCGAACAGTCGGCGCTGCTGCCGCTGCTGCTCGATGAAGCGCAGTCGCATGGCAATTTCGTGCCGCTCGCGGGCGCGATGCTGCAGGTCACCCATTCCCTGGACAACCTCATCGCCTATGGCATGCACAACAGCGTCGTGTGCTCTGAGGATGTTCCCGGTTACGGCATCCGGCCCGAGGATCGGGCGCGGCTGGCGCAGACTTACATGGGCACGGCGCAGCTCGATGCCCTGGAGTCGATCTGTGCGCTGTGGCCACGCGGGCCGGTGGATGCTGATTTCCACGACCCGCTGAACTCGAACCGACCGGTGCTGTTGCTCTCCGGCAGCGATGATCCGGTGACGCCGCCGGGTTATGCGGTGCAGGCGGCACGCGGCCTGCACGACAGCCTGCAGGTGGTCGTGGCCGGCATGAGCCATGGCCAGATCGCGGCGCCGTGCGCGGGCCGACTGCTGAGCCGCTTCATCGAGTTGGGGAGCACGCACGGCCTGGATGCGGAACTGGCCTGCATTCACCAGAGCGTGCCGCTGGCCTTTCTGACCTCGTTCACGGGGCCCCCGCCATGATCGAAGCACGGCATCTGCACAAGCGCTTCGGCACGGTCACGGCAGTGCAGGATGTGTCACTCACCGCGCTGGATGGCCGCATCACGGGTCTTCTGGGACCCAACGGCGCGGGTAAGTCCACGACCTTGCGCATGCTGTACACGGTGCTGCATCCCGACGGTGGGGATGCCCTGATCGATGGCATCAGCGCCAGTGAGCAGTCGGTCGAGGCGCGCCGCCGTATGGGCGTGCTGCCGCATGGCGCCGCGGTCTATCCGCACCTGACGGCCCGCGAGAACATCCTTTATTTCGGCGAGCTGCATGGCCTCGGCGCGGTTGAATGCGCGCGCAACACCGCGCAGATGATCGAACTGCTGGAGATGGCGCAGTTCGCCGATCGGCACGCGAAGGGGTTTTCCCAGGGCCAGCGTCTGAAGACCGCGCTCGCGCGCGCGCTGGTGCACGGCCCGAAGAACATCCTGCTGGATGAGCCGACGAACGGCCTCGATGTGATGGCCGTGCGCACCCTGCGGGCGCTGCTGCTGAAACTCGCGGCGAGCGGCCGCTGCATCCTGTTCTCGAGTCACGTGATGCAGGAAGTGGCTGCGCTGTGCGATACGGTCGTCGTCATCGCCGGCGGCAGGGTCGTGGCCGATGGCTCCCCCGAGGAATTGCGGGCACGCGCCGGAACCGCGGATCTCGAAGAGGCCTTCATCCGCTTCCTCGAACCCGGTGAGCAGGGCCAGGACAAGGGCAACGGCTGATGCACAGTGTGCTCATCGTGCTGCGCAAGGAGTTGCGCGAAAACCTGCGCGATCGCCGCACGTTCATGTCGGCGCTGTTCTTCAGCACGGTGCTGATGCCGCTGCTGGTGGCGCTGCTGGTGAACATCACGGTGCGCCGCGGCCAGAACCAGGACAACGCGCAGGTCAGCCTCGCCGTCGTGCACGGCGAGCGCGCGCCGAATCTGCTGGCGCAGCTGCGCCAGTACCGCATCGAGCTGGTCAGCGTGGATCTCACCGATGCCCAGGCCCGCGAGGCCGTGCGCCATCAGCAGCGGCACATCGTGCTGGTCGTTCCCGACGACTACGCCGCTCAGCTCGCGCAGGGACAACCGGCGCCGCTGCTGCTTTACTCCGACTCCGCGGACTCCGCCAACGCCAGCGAAGTGGGCCGGGTGCGCGCCGTCCTCGCCCACTATGGTGGGGAAGTCGCGCGCCTGCGCCTGATGGCGCGCGGCGTCGATCCGACGGTGCTGTCCGCCATTGCCGTACAGGACATCGATGTTGCGACCCCGGCGAGCCGTTCGGTGCTGATACTCGGGACCCTCACCTACATCCTGCTGCTGACCATGCTGATGGGTGGCCTGCACGTCACGCTGGATGCCACGGCCGGGGAGCGCGAACGCGGCTCCCTGGAATCCCTGCTGACGGTGCCGGTGCGACGCGAACAGCTGCTCTACGGCAAGATCCTCGCGGCCTGCGTGTTCATGCTGATGTCCCTGACGCTCGCGGTCAGCGCCATGTCCCTGGCCCTGCGGCATGCCGGACTCGAGAACCTGGGCATGAACGTGAACCTGAACCTGAGGACCGTGCTCGAGCTGATCGCCAGCTGCGCACCGCTCGCGCCGCTCGGCGCCTCGCTGATGACCATCGTTGCGGCCTTCACCCGCAGCTATCGCGAAGCGCAGACCTACGTGGGCCTGGTGCTGCTGATCCCGACCCTGCCGCTGGTGTTCGCGAACACCCTGGGGCTGCGCCCGACGGTGTGGCTGATGATGGTGCCGTCGCTGAGCCAGCATTTCCTGGTGACGGGAATACTGCGGGCGGAGCCGGTGTCCGCGCTCTATGCGACGCTGTCGGTGAGCGTGTCGCTGATTCTGGGATTGGCCGCGGCCTACGCGGCCGGCTGGCTCTATCACCGCGAGGCGCTGCTGGGCTAGGTGCGGATCCTCAGACCTCGAGTGCTGCGAGTTGCGCAAACGCGCGGCAGCCCATCCGGTAATACTTCGCATCGCGCTCCATACCCACGGCGCAGTAACCGACGGCCTGCGCCGCGGCGAGCGTCGAGGCACTGCCCGCGAAGGGGTCACAGACGATACCGGTCCCCAGCGGCAGTGAGGCGCGCACCAGCTGGCGCAGGAAGGCCTGCGGTTTGAGCGAGGGGTGCGGCGCGATGGCACGCTCGTTGCGCCCGGTGGGCGCACTGACAATCACATCCTTGAACGGCGCCGTGGCGGAGATCCGGCGCAGACCTCCGGTACCCCAGCGTTTGAGATTCGCGGCGACGGTACCCTCGGGCGGCTTGCGGAAAATCCCCCAGGGCTCCCAGGCCGAGCGCGCCATCACCGCGACATCTGCAAAGTCGGCCTCGGCGCCCTTGGGTCGATCCCCGCCGCGCAGCGTCTGCACCAGGCGCACGACCTCGCCGCGCTTCTGCAGTCCGCTTTCCTCCAGGGCGTGGAATGCGCGCGTAGAGAGCAGCGGATTCGCGGCGATGAAGAGATGGGCTCCGGGCACCATCACCCGCTGCAGCGCCGTGCCCAACTGCGCGAAGAACTGCGTCAGCGCCGCAAGCTCCGCCTGCGTGAGAACCGTGAAGCGCGGCAGCGGCCGGCGCTGCACACCATCGAAGGCCGGCGGAATGCGCCACACGCCACCACGGCCCGCGCGCAGCTTGCGATGATCGCGCGCCTGGTACTCGATGAGGCCGTACGGCGGATCGGTCACGACCGCGTGAATCGAGCACGGCGGCGCGTCCTGCAACCACTCGAACGCCTCGGCCCTGATGAGAGTGGCCGTGGCGGACAGGTGCTCACGCGCCTGGCTCCCGACAATGCGCAGCGCCTTATGTTGCACTTTACTTGCCGATGCAGAAGCTTGCGAAGATCCTGCCCAGCAGATCCTCGTTGCTGAATTCCCCGCCGATCTCATCGAGCGCGCGCTGCGCGGTACGCAGCTCCTGGGCGACGAGCTCCCCGGCGCGGGTTTCCTTGAGGACGCGCGCGGCCTCCTCCACGCTCGCCTGCGCGCGCGCCAGCGCTTCCAGGTGCCGCTGCCGCGCCGAGACACTGCCGCTTTCGAGGGTGTGATATCCCATGCACGACTTGAGGTGCGCCCGCAATCCGTCCAGGCCCTGACCGGTGAGTGCGGAGACATCGATCCGTGGCACGCCCGGCGGCGGCGCCACCGTGGCGGCCCCGGCCAGGTCCATCTTGTTGTAGAGCAGGGTGACGGGCACCTGCGCGGGCAGCGTCGGCGCGAGTTCGCGATAGCTGGCGGCAGTGGGATCCGCGGCGCCATCGATGACGAACAACACCCGGTCGGCACGCGCCATTTCGGCCTGCGCGCGCCGGATGCCCTCTTCCTCGACCGGATCGAGCGCGGTGCGCAGGCCCGCGGTATCAAGGATGTGCAGCGGCATGCCATCGACGTGGATGCGCTCGCGCAGCACGTCGCGCGTCGTGCCGGGTACGGCCGTGACGATGGCCGCGTCATAACCGGCGAGGCGGTTCAGCAGGCTTGATTTACCGGCATTCGGCGCGCCGGCCAGGACCACGGTCATGCCATCGCGCAGCAGCCGTCCCTGTCCGGCGCTGCGTGTCACTGCCGCGAAATGCTGGCGCACGGTCGCGAGTCGGTCATTGAGCGCGGGATCGGCGAGGAAGTCGATCTCCTCTTCGGGGAAGTCGATGGCGGCTTCGACATGCGTGCGCAGCTCGATGACCGCGCCGGTGAGCACCTGGACCATGGTCGAAAACTCGCCCTGCAGCGAGCGCATCGCGGCGCGCGCGGCTTCACGCGAGCCCGCATCGATGAGGTCCGCCACGGCCTCGGCCTGCGCGAGATCGAGCTTGTCATTGAGGAATGCGCGCTGCGTGAATTCCCCGGGAGCCGCGCGCCGCGCGCCGAGTTCGACCAGCCGCGCGAGCAGCGCTTCGATGATGATGGGGCCGCCGTGACCGTGCAGTTCCACGACATCCTCACCGGTGTACGAATTGGGCCCCGGGAAGAACAGCACGAGACCCGCATCGATGGTCTGCTGGGCGGCATCGCGGAAAGCCGCGAATACCGCGCGCCGGGCGGCCGGCAGCGTCCCGAGAATACCGGTGGCGATGCGTTGTGCGGCGGGGCCGGAGAGTCGCACGATACCGATGCCGCCGCGCCCGGGCGGCGTTGCGGCGGCGACGATGGTGTCCGTCTCACTCAGGGGACGCTAGCTCTTGCGGGCCGCCGCGGCCGAAATCCGTCGGTTGATGTTCCACTGCTGCAGCACGCCCAGACCGGTGTTGGTGACGTAGTACAGCACCAGGCCCGAGGGCAGGAACGCGAACAGCACCGACATCGCCAGCGGCATGAACATCATCACCTTCGCCTGCATCGGGTCCGGCGAAGCCGGCGCCATGCGTTGCTGCAGGAACATCGCGCCGGCCATCAGCGCCGGCAGTATGAAATACGGATCGGGCGATGACAGATCGTTGAGCCACAGCGCGAAGGGGGCCTGGCGCATCTCGACGCTCTCGACCAGCACCCAGTAGAAGGCGAAGAACACCGGGATCTGGATGACCATCGGCAGACAGCCGCTGACCGGGTTGACCTTCTCGCGCTGGTACAGCTCCATGGTCGCGCGACCGAGCTTCTCCTTGTCGTCCTTGTACTGTTCCTGGATGTTCTTGATGCGCGGCTGCAGTGCGCGCATCTTCGCCATCGATTTACCGCTGGCTTCGGACAGCGGATAGAAGATCAGCTTCAGCGCGAAGGTGACGATGAGGATGGCCACACCCCAGTTGCCGGTCACCGAATGCGCCCAGCTCAGGGCCTTGAACAGCGGCTGGGCGATCACGAAGAGATGGCCGAAATCGGTCACGCGCTGCAGATCGGGGCCGGCCTTCGCGAGCTGCGACTGCAGTTTCGGTCCCAGGAATACCGTCAACGAGTAGCTCTTCGAGCCCCCCGCCGGCACGTCGGTGAGCGGCCCGCTCGCGGCGATCGCATACTCGGTGTTCTGCGAGTTCATCGTGAAGCGATAATCGACATCGGCCGGCGGCACGACGGCGGTCACGAAATGATGTTGCAGGGCCGCGATCCAGCCGGTCTTCACCTCGATGTTGAGGTGCCGGTCATCATCGTCGGTGATCTTGAGCTTGCGGTACTTGGTGCCATCCCAGATGGCCGGCCCGCGGGTCGCGAAACGCTCCGGGTTGGCACTGAAGATCGAGGTATGAACGGGCGGATCATCGCGCAGGATCTGCGCGTAGGGCGCGGCGGACCAGGCCGCGGCGGACTGATTGTTCACCGTCTGCGTCACGGTGATCGCGTAGCTGCCGCGATGGAAGACGTAATCCTTGATGACGTCCACACCCTGGCCGTTGGTCCAGTGCAGCGGTACGTGCAGCTCGTCCTGCCCCACGGGCATTTCGAAATCGGTGTGATCGGTGGTGAACGTCGCGAGCTGATTGGGACGCGCGCCGCCAGCGGCGCCGCCGGTCATCGCGACCTGCAGCAGGTAGAGGGTCTCGGGGCTGTCGTGGTTCTCGAGACGCACCCGCAGCGACTGGCCCTTGATCCGCGTGTACTCGTTGAGATCGGCCTGGGTGATGGTGCCGCCGGTGAGGCTGATGTCGAGATCGAGTACATCGGTGCGCACATGCACGGCGGGCGCGGCAGCGACACTGGCCGCGGTGCTGAGCGCGGTGGTCGGCGCAGCGGCGGTCGCAACGGGGGCGCCCGCGGCGCTGGCCGCGGTACTGCCGTTGTCGGACTGTGGTATCTGCCCGGCGAGCCCGCCGGAGGACGAGTGCGCCGCGGCAGCGGCCGTTGCCGCGGCGTCCACGGCGGAGTAGTCCTTCAGCCAGGCCTGATAGTTGAGCCACAGGGCGATGGCCAGAACGACCCAGAGTGCGTAGCGGGGATAGTTAGTTGTCATGTACGTTATGAGGATGCATGCAGCCGTTGGCGGGCACGGGGTCCACGCCACCGGGGTGCCAGGGATGACAGCGGCCGAGTCGCCGCAGGGTGAGCCAGCCGCCGTGCAGGATACCGAAGCGCCGGATCGCCTCCAGCGCATAATTCGAGCACGACGGATAAAAGCGGCACTTGGGACCGAGCAGGGGGCTCAGGGTCCACTGGTAGAGACGGATCAGAATCAGGGCGAAGGCGCGCATTGGACTTTGACTTTATCCCACAATCCATCGAGGCTCGCGCGCAGCTGCGCCGCGGTGGCCTCTTTGGCGCGCGGCCGGGCACTGACCACCAGGTCGACGTGCGGGAACTCGTGCTGCCGCAGTCTGAAGGATTCGCGGATCAGCCGCCGGATGCGATTACGCGGCACCGAGCCGCCGAACGGCTTCGAGGCAACCGCCAAGCCCAGACGTGCCAGTCCGAGCTCGTTGGGATGCATGGTGATTCCGAAGTGGCTGTTGCCGAGGCGACGGCCGCGGGCGTAGAGCTGATCGAATTCCGACTTGCGGCGCAGCCGCCGCGCGGCGGGATAGGTCAGTCGCACGCGCTCGGCCTGGGCCACAGAAGACGCAGACCTTACGGAATCAGCTTCTTGCGACCTTTTGCGCGGCGCCGATTGAGGACCGCACGGCCATTGGACGTTGCCATGCGGGCGCGGAACCCATGGGTACGCGCGCGGCGTACTTTGCTGGGCTGATAAGTGCGTTTCATCTTCCGTGGGCTCCGACGAGGGGGCGGAAGGCTAAACCTCGCCCGCGAGGGTGTCAATACAGCCAGTACTTAATCCTTGGGGCTTAGGGGTAGACTGCGCCTCTTTTTCCTCAAGTTCATGCGTTGGTCAGGGGGAGTAGGCGGTCAGTGGCGTCTTTGTGGTCCATTTGCATTCAGACGCTTGAAGCGGAACTGGGGGAGCAGGAATTCAACACTTGGGTGCGCCCTTTGCAGGCCATCGAGGGTGAGGGGGTCCTGAAATTGCTGGCACCGAATCGCTTCGCGGTCGACTGGGTGAACAACAATCTGCTGCGGCGTATCGGCGAACTGCTGCGCGGCGCGGCCGGCGGCGGGGCTCCGATCATCACCGTCGAGATCGGTTCGCGCGCGCGCACCGAGGCCCCGGCAACGGCCGCGACCCCGAGCGTCGCGCCGGTGGCGGCGCGGCGGGTCGAGGGCCTGGTGGTCGGCGCCCGGCTGAACCCGGATTACGGCTTCACGAACTTCGTCGAGGGCAAGAGCAACCAGCTGGCGCGGGCCGCCGCCCAGCAGGTCGGCGAGAATCCGGGCAAGGCCTATAACCCGCTGTTTCTCTATGGCGGCGTCGGACTCGGCAAGACCCATCTGATGCATGCGGTGGGGCACCTGATGAAGCAGCGCAGTGGCGAGGCGAAGGTCGCCTACGTGCACTCCGAACGTTTCGTCGGCGACATGGTGCGCGCCCTTCAGCACAACACCATGAACGATTTCAAGGCGGCGTATCGATCACTCGATGCGCTGCTGATTGACGACATCCAGTTCTTCGCCAACAAGGACCGTTCGCAGGAAGAATTTTTTCATACGTTCAACGAACTGCTGGAAGGTCAGCGCCAGGTGATCCTCACCTGCGACCGATATCCGAAGGAAGTCAGCGGTCTCGAGGAGCGGCTGAAATCACGTTTCGGCTGGGGATTGACGGTTGCGATCGAACCACCCGAACTCGAGACCTGCGTGGCGATCCTGATGACCAAGGCGCATGCCGTTGGCGTCGCGTTGCCGGAGGAAGTCGCCTTCTTCGTCGCGAAGCGGATCCGCTCGAACATCCGCGAACTCGAAGGCGCACTGCGCCGCGTGATCGCGAATTCGCGTTTCACGGGACAGCCCATCACGCTCGATTTCGCGAAGGAAGCCTTGCGCGATCTGCTGCAATTACAGGCAAAGCTGGTCACCATCGAGAACATCCAGCGCACCGTCGCCGATTACTACAAGGTGCGCGTTGCGGATCTGCTCTCGAAGCGGCGCAATCGTTCGATCGCGCGACCGCGCCAGGTCGCGATGGCGCTGGCGCGTGAATTGACCACCCACAGCTTTCCCGAAATCGGCGATGCTTTCGGTGGCAGGGATCACACCACGGTGCTGCATGCCTGCGGCAAAATTGTCGAGCTGCGCGCGACTGATCAGCGCGTCAGCGAGGATTATCTGAACCTGTTGAGAACCCTGACCGGATGATGTGGAGATTCTGGGGACAACTTCAGAGGCCGAAGTTATGCACACTTGGCCCACAGGCAGTGGACAGGTCGAACATGTACTTACTCGGTGACGCGGAGTGAATGCAAGTTCATGATGGTCATGGAGCAACTCGAAGTTATCCCGGTATCCACAGGCCCTGTAGCTACTACTACAATCTTCTTTTAAGACTTAAGACTATTAAGAGCACGCCATGAAGCTCACCGCTGCACGTGAAGATTTCCTGACCCCGCTGCAAAGCGTCATCGGCGTCGTCGAGCGCCGCCAGACGATGCCGATTCTGGCGAACGTGCTGCTGTCGGTACGCGAGGACCGGCTGAGCATCACCGGCTCGGACCTCGAGGTCGAACTGGTGGCCTCCCGCCAGGTCACGAGCCAGCAGACCGGCGATGTGACCATCCCCGGCCGCAAGCTCCTCGACATTTTCCGGGCACTACCCGAGAAGACGGCGGTGACCCTGAGCGCGGAAGGCGACCGGGTGAACATCCGCGCCGGCAGGACCCGCTTTGCGCTCTCGAGTCTGCCGGCGGCGGAATTCCCTGTGGTCGATGACATCAACGCTCAGCAGACCGTGAGCATCAGCCAGGGGGACCTGGCCAAACTCATCGGCAAGACCCATTTCGCGATGGCGCAGCAGGACGTGCGGTATTACCTGAACGGCATGCTGCTCGAGACCGAGGGCACGACGCTGCGCGCCGTCGCGACCGACGGCCACCGCCTGGCCCTGTGCGAAGCACAACTGCCGGCGATGGTCCGCACCGCGCAGCAGGTGATCGTGCCGCGCAAGGGCGTGCTGGAGCTACAGCGCATCCTGGGCTCCGAAGGGAACGTCGAAGTGGCCATCGGTACGAATCACGTTCGCGTCGAGATCGGCGAAATTCGCTTCACTTCGAAGCTGATCGATGGTCGTTTCCCGAGTTACAGCCGCGTGGTGCCGGCCAACCCGACCAAGATCATCCAGGGAGACCGCGACCAGCTGCGTCAGGCCCTGCAGCGCACGGCGATCCTGTCGAATGAGAAATACCGCGGCATTCGCCTCGCGCTGAAGTCCGGGTTGCTGACCGTTCAGGCTCACAACCCGGAGCAGGAGGAAGCGGAAGACCAGGTGGAAGTTCGCTATGAAGGCGAAGATCTCGAAATCGGCTTCAATGTGAATTACCTGTTGGACGCGCTCGGAGCGCTGGATGGCGAGACGGTCGAGATCGGTCTCACCGATGCCAACAGCAGCTGCCTGGTGCGGGCGCCTGGCTCGCAGGACACGAAATACGTCGTCATGCCGATGCGGCTGTAAGGCCACTGCGGTGTTTCACGTGTTCCACGTGGAACATTGCCGGTGAGCCTCGGCCTTCTGACGCTTGAGCATCTGCGGTGTATTCACCGCGCCGAGCTGGACTTACATCCCGGACGAAATCTGATCGTCGGTGCCAATGGCTCCGGGAAGACCTCCCTCCTCGAGGCCATATTTCTGCTGGGTCGTGGCAGGTCGTTCAGGACCCGTAATTCAGAGCGATTGATTTCTCACGGCCAGTCCCGTCTGGTGGTCTTCGGCCGCACGGCGCCTGCGGATGAGCCTGGCATTCCCGTGAGCCTGGGAGTTCAGGTGACCCGCGGCGAGGCCACCATCGCCAAGATCCAAGGGGAATTCACGCGAACACTGGCGCAACTGTCGACAGCGCTGCCCGTTCAGGTGATCGATCCTGGAGTGCACAAGCTGATCGAGGACAGTGCCTATCGCCGCCGGCGCTGGATGGATTGGGCGACGTTCCACGTGGAACATGGGTTCGTTGAGGTGTGGGCGACTTACACCCGGGCACTCAAGCAGCGCAATGCCGTTCTTAAGCAGCTGCAGGTTGCGGATATCGAGCAAGATAGCCAGCTCGAAGCCTGGGACCTCGAGCTGGCCCAGCTTGGCGAGAAGCTAGCCCAGTCCCGTCGTGCGATGCTCGAGGCGCTGAAATCCCATTGGTCGGAGACGGTCGAGGCCCTGGCGGGGCTGAATCTGGATCTTTCGTACTTCCAGGGATGGGCGCGGGACGTGCCCCTTCTGGACGCCCTGCGACATGGCCGCGAGCGCGATATCTCCCGGGGGAGCACCCATGCGGGTCCTCACCGCGGGGACGTCGTCCTCAAGATCAACGGCAAGCCGGCGCGCGAGGTTCTTTCGAGGGGCCAGCAGAAGCTGGTGGCCGTTTCGATGATCCTGGCGCAGCTACGGTTGTTGGCGGGCATCCTTCCGGCACCGCCGACTCTGCTGCTCGATGATCCCGCCGCCGAACTGGATCCGGATCGGTTGAGCCGGTTCATCGAGCAGGTGGCGCCCCTGAACTGCCAATTGGTTCTGACCTCGCTCACCGCCGGTCCACAGCCGTTCGGCGAAGCCGATCGGATGTTCCACGTGGAACATGGCCGAGTGACTGAACGTCACTGAGAGGAGAAATGGAATGAGGAATTGGGTTCTATTGGCCCTGCTGTGCATGGCCGGTACAGTCGCCTCCCAGTCGGTGCAAGCGGCAGTCCCGGCTGCGGTAACCAGCGATCCCCCGGACGACGGGGCACATCCGCCCCGGATGGTGTCGGTGCGGATTCCGACCCATGGGGTAAAGATCAATGGGGTGTTCTACGTCGCAGGGGGCGCGGGGAAGCATCCAACGCTGATCTTCTTCAAGGGTCTGCCCGGAAATGAGCAGAACCTTGACCTGGCGCAGGCAGTCCGCCGCGCTGGCTGGAATGTCCTGACTATGCATTTCCGCGGTTCATGGGGCAGTCCGGGCACCTACAGCTATCGACACCAGCTTGAGGACGCCGCGGCGGCCATCGATTTTCTGCGCCATCCGGCCAGTGATCTGACTGATGTCATCGACCCGCAGCGGATTGTCCTGGCCGGACACAGCACCGGCGGAATGATCGGGATCGTGACGGCCGCGAGCAGGACCGACATTACCGCGTTGGTGGTGATCTCGGCCTCGGATGACGCGGGCGATGCGGCCGTGACTCACCCGGATCCGAAACGCTGGAAGCAATACCTCAAGGACAACTTTGAAGGCTCCCTCTACCCGCTGGTTGGGTGTACTGAAAACGGATTGGCGATGGAGGCACTCAGGAATTCGTCGTCTTGGAGCTTCTCCGCGGCGGCGCCCCATCTGACCGGGCTGCCTCTTCTGATCGTGACAGCTAACGATGGATTGGCTCCGACGGGCGACGCCTTGCAGAGCGCGGTGATCGCTCATGGCGGCAAGCTCGTTGCAGCTGTGCATATGAATACCGATCACGCCTACAGCGACCACCGGATCGCCTTGGAAAGCGCGGTGGTCAATTGGCTGCAGGGTCAGAATAGTAAAACTCACTAAAAGCCCGTAAAATGAAGCGAAAATTCCCTATCGTCCGGAATAATCGTCAAACCAGAATGCCGCGGCGGCACTGTGGTCGAATCTAGCCACCCCTTCAATTCCCCCGCGCTGCAGATGCCTGGGTTGCGAGGCTGAGTCCAGCCTCCAACGCCACAAAAAACGTAGAGCAAACAAAAGCTTATGCGGCCGTTTATAGTGGATCGGAATGCTCCGGAGGGCTATAATGACCGATCACCCAAACGAGCTCTGGCATGCCCCAAAACGACGTCTACGATTCGAGCAAAATCAAAGTCTTGAAAGGCCTGGACGCGGTCCGCAAGCGACCCGGAATGTACATCGGTGATACCGATGACGGCTCAGGCCTGCACCACATGGTGTTCGAGGTCGTCGACAACTCCATCGATGAGGCATTGGCCGGTTATTGCGACCGGGTCCAGGTGACCATTCACGCCGACGAAAGTGTCACCGTTTCGGACAATGGCCGGGGCATTCCGGTTGATATCCACCCTGAGGAAGGGGTCTCGGCGGCCGAGGTCATCATGACCGTCCTGCACTCGGGCGGTAAGTTCGATGACACCTCGTATAAGGTCTCAGGCGGGCTGCACGGCGTGGGTGTGTCGGTCGTCAATGCGCTCTCGGATTACCTGCTGCTGACGGTCTGCCGCGACGGTGTGATGCATCAGCAGGAGTACCACCTGGGGGAACCTGCGGCGCCGATGCGGGTGATCGGCTCGACGACGGAGCGGGGCACGACGATCCGCTTCCGTCCGAGCGCCCAGATCTTCACGAACATCCAGTTCCATTACGACATTCTCGCGAAGCGCCTGCGCGAACTGTCCTTCCTGAATTCCGGCGTGCGCATCGAGTTCAACGACGAACGTGAGACGAAGTCGGAAGTCTTCCAGCACGAGGGCGGCCTGCAGGCCTTCGTGAAGTACCTGAACCGCAGCCGCACCCCGGTGCACGAATCGGTGTTCTGGTTCCGGAACCAGGATGGCCCGGTCACCGTCGAGGTGGCCATCCAGTGGAACGATTCCTACCAGGAGAGCATGTACTGCTACACGAACAACATCCCGCAGAAGGATGGTGGTACCCATCTGGCAGGATTCCGCAGCGCCCTCACGCGCACGTTGAACGATTACATCGAGAAGGAGCTGTCCGCGAAGAAGGACAAGCTCGACACGACCGGTGATGACTCGCGCGAGGGTCTCACGGCAATTCTTTCCGTGAAGCTCCCGGATCCGAAGTTCTCCTCGCAGACCAAGGACAAACTGGTCTCGAGCGAAGTAAAGGGCATCGTCGAGTCGAACCTGAATCAGAGGCTCGGAGAGTTTCTGCTGGAGCATCCGCAGGAAGCCCGGTTGATCGTGAACAAGATCATCGAGGCGGCCCGTGCGCGCGAGGCGGCCCGAAAGGCGCGCGAAATGACCCGTCGCAAGGGCGCGTTGGACATCGCAGGCCTGCCCGGAAAACTCGCCGACTGTCAGGAAAAGGATCCGGCGCTGTCGGAAATCTTCATCGTCGAGGGCGACTCCGCAGGCGGTTCGGCCAAGCAGGGTCGCGATCGGCGCACGCAGGCCATCCTGCCGCTGAAGGGCAAGATCCTGAACGTCGAGAAGGCGCGCTTCGACAAGATGCTCGGGTCCGCCGAGGTCGGCACGCTGATCACCGCGCTGGGATGCGGTATTGGTCGCGATGACTTCGACATCAATAAGCTGCGATATCACCGCGTGATAATCATGACAGACGCGGACGTTGATGGAAGCCATATACGCACGCTGCTGCTGACATTCTTCTATCGGCAGATCCCGATGCTGATCGAGAACGGTCACATCTACATCGCGCAGCCACCGCTATACAAACTCAAGCGCGGTAAACAGGAACAGTATGTGAAGGATGACGCTGAACTCACCGCGTTGCTGTTAAGTGCGGCGCTCGAAGATGCTGCGCTTCACGTCAACTCTGCCGCGCCGCCTCTTAGTGGGACAGGACTCGAACAGCTCGCGCGCAAGTACACCGAGGTTCAGGCGATCATCAAGCGCTGGTCACGTCGCTATGACGACCGGCTGCTCGACCAGCTGATCTACATGCCCGTCGTGCAGCCGACCGACTTCGACCGCCTCGACTGGCTGCGCGACTGGGCCCGGGATCTGCAGCAGCGGCTGAACGGCCTCGACGACGGCACCCGCGCCTTCCGGATCGAAGTTCGTCCGGCCGCGGACAATCATGCAACCCGGATCGTGGTCGAGAAGGCCCAGCACGGCACGACGACCCAGAAGAACCTGCCCCGGGAGTTCTTCGAGTCGGCCGAGTACCAGCGCATCTCCGACCTCGGACGTACCTTGTCGGGCTTCATCGGCGAGGGTGCCTATGTGACCCGCGACAATGATCGGCATGAAATTGGCAGCTTCAAGGACGCCATGAAGTGGCTGTTCGACCAGGCCCGCCGCAAGCAGAGCATCCAGCGCTACAAAGGTCTGGGCGAGATGAATCCCGATCAGCTCTGGGACACGACCATCAATCCCGAGACGCGCCGGCTGATGCAGGTGCGGATCGAGGACGCCGTCGCGGCCGATGACATCTTTACGACGCTGATGGGCGATCAGGTCGAACCGCGTCGGGAGTTCATCGAGAAGAACGCGCTGTCGGTGATGAACCTGGATATCTGACATGTCACCGTCCGACGGGCTCGATGCCGGTGAATGGCCCGAAGTCCGGGCCCAGGCGCATCGGATGCTCGACGACATGCTCGACTATCTGGCGAACATCCGTAATCAGCCGGTGTGGCAGCCCATGGATGCCGCGGCGCGAGCGCGGTTGCGCATCGACCTGCCGCGCTCGGCAACCTCACTGGCGCAGGTCCACGACGACTTTCTGCGACAGGTCCTGCCTTACGCGGTCGGCAATGTTCATCCGGGGTTCATGGGCTGGGTGCATGGCGGCGGTACCGTCGTCGGCATGCTCGCCGAGATGCTCGCCGGTGGACTCAATGCCAATTGTGGTGGCCGCGACCACTCGGCCATTGAGGTGGAGCACCAGATCACCGCATGGATGCGGGAGATCTTCGGCTTTCCGGAAGGTACCAGCGGCCTGTTCGTGACCGGCACTTCGATGGCGAATTTCGTGGCGATACTGGTCGCGCGCCAGGTACTCCTGGGCGCGGGCGTGCGCCACGAGGGCCTTGCAACGAGCAGCTCGCGGCTGGTGGCCTACACGTCGGTCGCCGCGCACACCTGCATCGCGCGGGCGATGGACTATGCGGGGCTCGGTGATCAGGCCCTGCGTCGCATCCGCGTCGATGCGAACCACCGAATCGATCTCACAGCCCTCGCCGAGGCGATCGCACGGGATCGCGCGGCCGGCTTCCTGCCGCTCGCGGTGATCGGCAACGCCGGGACCGTCGACATCGGGGCGATCGATGATCTCGCGGCCCTGGCCGATATCGCCGCATCCGAGAATCTCTGGTTCCATGTCGATGGCGCCTTCGGCGCCCTGGGGATGCTCGTCCCGGAAATCGCACCGCGTCTGGCCGGCATCGAGCGCGCAGATTCGCTCGCGCTCGACTTCCATAAGTGGGGGCAGGTGCCCTACGACGCCGGCTTCATACTGGTGCGCGATGGCGTCGCGCATCGCGCAGCGTTTGCGACGACCGCCGGCTATCTGCAACGTGACACGCGGGGCCTCGCCGCCGGCACTTCCTGGCCCCACGACTTCGGGCCGGATCTCTCGCGCGGATTTAGGGCGCTGAAGACCTGGTTCACTCTGCGTGTCTACGGCACCGAGCAGCTCGGGATGAGCATCGGGCGCACCTGCAGCGTTGCCCGGCACCTCGCCGCGCGCGTCGCGCGCGAACCACGGCTGGAGCTTTTGGCACCGGTGCAACTCAACATCGTCTGCTTCGGCTACCGGGGTCCGAACCCCGACGCACTCAATGCGGCGATCGTCGTGGACACCCAGGAGAGCGGCGTGGCCGTCCCTTCCACCAGCCGCATCGACGGCCGCTTGGCCATCCGTGCGGCGATCGTCAATCACCGTACCCGGGAAAGCGACGTCGATCTGCTGGTCGACGCAGTCCTGCACCACGGCGACCTGCGCACCGGTACCGTCGCCGCGAGTTAGGGTTACCGCGCGAGGTCTGTTGCGGCCCGGGTCCGGACGAGCCGAGTCGCCGCGGCCAGTGCCCGGCCGATCGGCGCGCGGCGGTAATCCCAGATCGGATCGGCGGCGGGAGTCAGGATGGCCATCGTCGCATTCGCTTCGAACAGCAGCACCGAACCATCGGCCGCGACGCCGAAGTCGATGCCGGCGTAGTCCAGCCCCAGGATCGCCTCGATTGCCTTCAGGGCCTGCATGGTCTTCGCGTCGAGTGTCCCCGCCATGTCCTCGAGGAAGCGCCGTTCCTCGTCGCGGAAGGCCTGGCTGATCGCCATGTCGGCGCTGAAGTAATGGACCTTCCAGTCCGTGGCGATCGCCAGATGCAGCGGATAGAGCACCCCATCGATGAACAGCACCCGATACTTGCGCGACCGGCCATCGGTACCGCGCGCATCGAGATACTCGATGGCGAGCAGCTCATCGCCGGGAAGCGCGGCGGACCTGTCCAGTTCCTCGCGTCCTTCGATGCGCACGAAATGCTGACCCATGTGGAATCCCGGTGACCGCAGCAGCAGCGGGAACCGCAGGTCCGGCGCGTCCCTGAGCGCCTGGCGTTTCACCAGGCGTGTCAGCGGTGCAATCACGCCAGGGATCGCGGCGAGCCGGGCGGCAATCTCGATGCGTCCCGTGCGGCGCACATTCGCGGGTGGGTTGATCACGGGTGCCTCAGTGCGCTCCAGGACCATCTGCGCGTGATCGAGCGCCTCGGCGCACAGATCGGCATCCCCGATTGCATTGAAGACCACGGTGTGCGGCGGTAGCGGCTGGCGCGGATCGTGGAATTCCGTGTACAACGCCGCCACCTGAAATACCCGGTCGTCCAGGATCTCGCGCACCAGGACGTTACCGAGCCGCACCGATACCAGCAGCAGCACCGTGACCGGCGGCCCACCGCCCCGGTAGCGTTGAATCACGATCGAGCGTCCGCTGAAGCCCCTGATGAAGTGCGGCTTCGCGGCCTCCGCCTGACCGAGATCGCACATTGCCCGGGCGAGGCCCTGATGCGCCTCGGCGAAGTCCGGACTGATGGTGAGCGCCGCCTGGTACTCGTGCAGCGCCGCGGCGGGCTCGCCGTACTGCAGGTGCAGGGTGCCGAGATTCACGTGGCCGACCGGATTGACCGGATGGCTGCGGATGGCCTGGCGATAGGCGCTCTGGGCGGCCTGCCGGTGGCCGCTCGCGAGGGCCAGGGCTCCCAATTCAGTCAAAGCCGCGAAATGGGTCGGATCCGCGCGCAGGACGGCCATATAGGCCGACTTGGCGGCGCCATCGTCCCCGCTCCCGGCGAGCTCCCGGGCGCGCTCATACAGATCGGTGATCTCAGTGGCGCCCATCCCCGCACTATACCGGTGGCAGCGTGTGGGAGCGCACTGACCGGGCCTCAGGCCACGCTCCTGATTCGATCCGCTTCAATAGTCCGCGACAATCCGGCACCCGAATCACAGGAGACGCTCATGAAAAGACATTTGTTGATTCTGCTTTGCGCGGCGCCGCTGCTGGCCCACGCGGCAGACAGCCCGGATAAAAGCTTCTACAAGAACCTGGCCGAGGGCGGCCTCGCGGAAGTCAGCGATGGGACCCTCGCCGGCGAGAAGGCGACCGATCCGAAGCTCAAGGATTTCGGCGCGATGATGGTCAAGGACCACTCGGCCGCGAACGACAAGCTCTCGGCGCTCGCCGGTACCAAGGGCATTACGCTTCCGACCACCGCCAGCGTCAGCGAAATGGCCGGGCACGAGAAGCTGAAGCTTCTGTCCGGCGATACCTTCGACAAGTCCTATATCAAGGGCCAGATCTCCGCGCACCGCAGCACCATCCGGCTGCTGCGCAAGGAAATCGCCAGTGGTCAGGACTCTGACGCTCAGGCCTTCGCAAAGTCGGTCCTGCCGACTGTGCAGGGCCACCTGAAGGCGATCGATGCGATCGCGACCGCCGACGGCGTCAGCACGAAGTAAGCCATGACGGCTACGCCGTAGCCCATGTCGATCGTGACCTGAGCCTGAGGCGCGTCCATCCGCCTCAGGCTCGGCGCAGACGCAAAACCCAAACTGAACGTTCCCCGGCGCTCCGGGTCAGATTCAATTCCGGCGAGAGTTTCCCTGCCCTGTTGATCAACCTTACGAGAGGTACCCAACGTCATGGCAAACCAGCAACAGCCCCCGCGGCACGATCAGAAAGCCGGCCAGAAGGAAGGCCAGAAGCGCAAATCCCGGCAGACTCACCCGAGTCATCCCGACGAGACCGGTGATGAGTGGAATACGGGCGCGCCGAGCAGCGCGGAACACGCCAGCTCGCGCAGCTACGGCAGTGAACCGGATCGCGTCCGCGACTCCGGCCCCAGGAACCGTCAGTAGATCAGTAAATTTTCCCGGGCGACACGGCGCGCGCCTCGACCGGCCGCGCCACCGGGACCGCGCGGGCTTCGAGGATCTCGAAAATGCTCAGATCGTTGGCGGCGTCGCTGACCGCCGGCCAATCCTGTTCGGCGACTTTCTGGTTTAGAAAGGCAACGAGCTCGTCGCGGGTGTGGTGGTAGGGCACGTCGTTCTCCGAAAGGCTGCGGGATGCACGAGGATCGAGGGCGAAGGTACGCAGCGGCGCCATTCGCACACATCGGGGCGGACCCATCTGCCATGGTAGGAAAAATCCTAGGCCACGCAGTCCTTCGCATACATGGCCGCGAATCCGGGGGCGTTGGTATGGTCGCCCCACACTCAAGGGGCGGGACATGCACATCCGATTCGGCTACGAACTGATTTATGCGACCTCGGTACCGACGCACATGATCCTGATGTTGCACACGACATTGGGTCGCGGTCAGCAGTACGTTATGTCCGATACGATGCAGGTGAGTCGTGCCATACCGCGCAAGTCCTTCACGGACGGCTTCGGCAACACCTGCACGCGCCTGGAGTTACCGGCCGGCCCGACGCGTATCACGGCGGATGCCGTGCTCGCGGACTCGGGGCTGCGGGAGCCGGTGGTCCTGTCGGCCCACGAGCACCCGGTGCGGGATCTGCCGCACGATGTCCTGCAGTTCCTCCTCAGCAGCCGCTACTGCGACACCGAGATGATGATGGTCGAAGCCTGGAAGCTTTTCGGCCATCTGCAGCCGGGCTGGACCCGGGTGCAGGCGATCTGCGATTTCGTGCACGAGTACGTCGAGTTCGATTACCGCTATGCCCGTCCGACGCGGACCGCTTCGGAAACCTTCGCCGAACGTCAGGGGGTCTGCCGGGACTTCGCCCACCTGGCCATCGCCTTCTGCCGCTGCCTGAACATTCCGGCCCGCTATTGCACCGGTTATCTCGGCGACATCGGCGTCCCGGTGGTCGATTCGCCCATGGACTTCGCCGGCTGCATGGAAGTGTTCCTGGGCGGCCAGTGGCACATCTTCGATCCCCGCAACAATGCCCGGCGTATTGGCCGGATCCTCATCGCCCGCGGCCGCGACGCCGGCGACGTTGCGATCAGCACCGCTTTCGGCCCCGCCTCCCTCCAGCTCTTCAAGGTCTGGACCGATGAGACCGAGAATGCGCAGATGAAACGGGCCGGCTGAGCGTTACGCCCAGGCGGCCCGTCATACTCAGTGCGCGTGCTGCGGTTGGCCCGCGCCGGCGGCCGCGATCTGGTTGAGCTCCGCCAACGCCGACTGGGGCAGCACGAGATCCGCGACCGCGAGGTTCTCCCGCAAGTGGCCGAGCGATGAGGTGCCGGGTATCAGCAGGATGTTGGGTGAGCGCTGCAGCAGCCACGCCAGCGCGACCTGCATCGGCGTTGCGCCCAGTTCCTTCGCTACCCCGTTGAGCTCCGTCGACTGCAGCGGCGTGAAACCCCCGAGCGGGAAGAAGGGCACGTAGGGAATGCCCTCGCGATTGAGGGCATCGATCAGGCCATCATCGGCGCGCTGCGCGACGTTGTACATGTTCTGCACGCAGACGATCTCGCAGATGCCGCGTGCCTGGGCGAGCTGTGTCGCCGTGATGTTGCTTACGCCGATGTGCCGCACCAGGCCCTGTCGCTGCAGTTCGGCGAGCACGGTCAGCGGTTCTTCGATGGATCCTTCCGCAGGGCCGTGTATCCCGTGCATGCTGCGGAAGTTGACCACCTCGAGGGCATCGAGCTTGAGATTGCGCAGGTTGTCGTGGACCGCCTGGATCAGCTCGGCGCGCGACATCGCCGGAAGCCACGAGCCATCCGCGCCGCGCCGGGCACTGATCTTGGTGACGATCACGAGATCCTTCGGGTAGGGATGCAGCGCCTCGCTGATCAGCTGGTTGGTGATGTGCGGCCCATAGAAGTCGCTGGTATCGATGTGATCGACGCCGCTCGCGACCGCTTCGCGCAGGACTGCGAGCGCGGCGTTGCGATCCTTCGGGGGGCCGAAGATGCCCGGGCCTGCCAGCTGCATGGCGCCGTAGCCGATCCGCCTGACCGTGCGGCCGCCGATCCTGAACGTTCCCGCCTGGGTGATTTCTGTCATTGCCATCTCCTTATCGCCTGCCATGGACTGTACTCGCCAACCCTGCGTGCGATAATCCGGTGCAATCGGCACAGCCTGTCCGGAATATCGAACAATGGCGGATCTGGGTGATCTGACGGCCTTCGTCGCCGTGGCCCGCGCGGGTGGTTTCCGGGATGCGGCGCGGGCCTCGGATATGAGCGCATCTACGCTCAGTGAGGCGGTACGGCGCCTCGAGGCCAGGCTCGGGGTCCAGCTGCTCCAGCGCACCACCCGCAGTGTCGCGCCGACCGAAGCCGGTGCCCGGCTGCTCGACCGCCTGGGCCCCGCGTTGATCGAGATCGAGGCCGCTCTGGATGTGGTCAACGGTTTTCGGGATCGACCGGCGGGAACGCTGCGCCTGAACGTACCGGTGAGCGCAAGCCGCCTGGTCCTGCCCCGGATCGTCCCGCCGTTTCTGGCGGCGTATCCCGACATTCGCCTGGAGGTCATCGCCGATGACAGTTTCGTCGATGTGCTCGCGGCCGGCTGCGATGCCGGCATCCGTTACGACGAACGCCTCGAACAGGACATGATCGCGATTCCGATCGGCCCGCGCGTGCAGCGCTTCGCGACCGCGGCGGCACCCGCCTACCTCGATCGGCGTGGTCGGCCGACGCATCCGCGCGAGCTGCTCGAACACGCCTGCCTCTGCGGCCGCTTCGCGAGCGGCGCGATGACGGTGTGGGAGTTCGAGCGTGCGGGGGAGATCGTGAAAGTGGACCCGACCGGTCCGCTCATTGTCCGGGTCGGTCCGGCGGTCGATCTGTCGGTCGATGCGGCGATCGCCGGGACCGGCATCGTCAACCTCTTCGAAGGCTGGCTGCGACCGCACCTGGACAGCGGCGCCCTGGAGCCGGTGCTCGAACCGTGGTGGCAGCGCTTTTCGGGCCCGTTCCTCTATTACCCCCGCAGTCGCTACGTTCCGGCGCCACTGCGCGTCTTCATCGACTTCACTCGCGCCTTCGGTCCGTGGCCGTGATCGCGCAGGTAGGCACAGAGCATGTCCCCGATCGCGACTCCCCAGGTCTCGATCTCGGCCGCTGAGCGGGCACGCTCGGAAGTGTTCTTGCCCATCGCGGCAATCACGCCCATCAGCAGCTCGCCGCTGAAGCGACGCACCGCAGGCGTCGCGTCGGGCAACAGCTCGGCCATGAATTTGAGGGTACGACGCCAGCCCGAGCGCCGATGCTCGGCAACTTCCGGGGCATCCCGATAGGCAGGTGCCGCATCGCCCAGCGCGGTCCGCAGCGCCGCCTCCTCCCACTCCGAACGAAAGAACGCCACGACCATATCGCGCAGACGCTGGATCGGCTCCCGACTCGCGTCTCCCATGATCCCGTCCAGGAGCTCGCCGGTGCGTCGCCACTCATCGGTCTGCAGGCGGAACAGGATCGCCTCCTTGTTGGGAAAATACTGATAGAGCGAACCGACACTGACGCCGGCCTCCTCCGCGACCCGCGCGGCGGTGAACCGCTGCGCACCATCACGCGTCAGAACGCGAATCGCGGCCTCCAGGGTATCCTCGACAAGGCGCGCCGAGCGCGCCTGCCGCGGCTGTTTTCGTGGGGAAATCTCGCTGGATTTACGTTTCTTCATGGGGCCGCTCCGAAAATGCGAATAGCGAATACGACGGATTATTCGTATTCTAGCTGCACACGATTACGGATCGAACAGGAACCTGACCATGACAACACTCACCACCCCCACCGTTGCCGCGCTGCTGCAGCGATTGTTCGCGGATGCCGAAATCAGTGGTACGAAAATGCGTGCGCTACGCTCGAGTGCCCCGGCGGACGAAATTACCCGTCGTGCCCAGAGCAGCGACTACCGCACCTTTTATCTAAACCAGGCCAAGGACGTCCACCTTCCGGTGTCCGCACAGACCGGCAATCTCCTCTACATGCTCGCCCGCAGCGCCAGCGCGAAAAACATCGTCGAGTTCGGGACCTCGTTCGGCATCTCCACCATCTATCTGGCTGCCGCGCTCAAGGACAATGGCGGCGGCAAGCTGATCGGCACCGAGTTCGAGCCCGGCAAGGTGGCGCATGCGCGCGAGAATCTGCGCGCCGCGAATCTGCACGAGTTCGTGGACATCCGTGAAGGCGACGCCCTGGAAACCCTCGCGCGTGACCTGCCCGCGACGATCGACCTGGTATTGCTCGATGGCGCGAAGTCGCTGTATCCGAAGGTGCTCGATCTGGTGGCGCCCCGCTTGCGCGTCGGCGCGCTCATCGTCGCGGACAATGCCGACATGTGCCCCGAATACGTAGCCCGGGTGCGCGGCGACGCCGGCGGTTACCTCTCGATCCCTTTCGGCGATGATGTCGAACTGTCGATGAAGCTTGCGGCGTAAACGTCGGTCAGCCGCTGAACTCCCGCCTGAGGATTTTGGCGCCTTCGACCATCGCCCGCATCTTGCCGAACGCGACTTCGTGCGGTAGGTACTTCATGCCGCAGTCGGGCGCGACGATGACCTTGTCTGCCGGCATGTGCTGCAGGGCGCGGCGGATGCGCGCCGCGACGGTCTCGGCCGTCTCGACCTGCATGTCCGACAGGTCGATGGCTCCGACCATCACGTACTTACCGGGTAATTCCTTGAGCACCGCACAGTCCAGGTTCGACTGGGCCGTCTCGATGGAGATCTGGGTGCAGCGGCAATCGGCGAGTTCCGTCAGGAACGAATAGCCACTGGGCCGCGCATGAATGATCGCCGCATAGCCGAAGCAGATGTGGACGGTGGTCGTCCCGGTCACGCCCTCGAGCGCGCGATTGAGCGCCTTCAAACCGTACTGCCGGGCCTTCTCGGGCCGCGCCTGCAGGTATGGCTCATCGATCTGCACGACGTCCGCGCCGGCGGCGAACAGATCCTTGATCTCCTCGTTGACCGCCGCGGCATAGTCCATTGCCGCATCGGCCTCGTCATCGTAGAAATCGTTCTGCGCCTGCTGGGTCATGGTGAAGGGACCCGGCACCGTGATCTTCACCCGCCGCGTGGTGTTGCGCAGCAGGAACTTCAGATCCCCGACCTGCACTGAATGCCGGCGGCGGATCTCGCCGGTGATCCGCGGGACCGGATTCGGATGTCCGGAACGATCGAGCGCGGTGCCCGGATTCTCCAGATCGACGCCGTCGAGGGCAGTCGCGAAGCGGTTCGAGTAGCTCTCGCGGCGGATCTCGCCGTCCGAGATGATGTCGATGCCGGCTTCCTCCTGGGCCCGGATCGCCAGGATCGTGGCGTCATCCTGTGCCTGATCCAGGAACTCGGCGGGCACCCGCCAGAGATTCCGCATCCGCACCCGCGGCGGAAAACGTCCGGCGAGATTGGCGCGGTCGATCAGCCATTCAGGCTGCGGATAACTGCCTACCAGTGTGGTCGGAAAGAGCATCGCGACATCCCCCTTTTGCGACGAACGGCATGAGTGTACTCCACCGATCCGTGGCGGATCGCCGCTATACTTTCGACATCATGAGTAGTGATTCCCTGCTGCTGGCCCCGGACACGCGGGTTACCTGTCCGAACTGCGAGCAGGAGTTCTCCCTGGAGCAGGGCTTCGCGAAGCAGGCCCTGGAAGCAGTTGCAGCATCCAGCAGCGGCGCCTTGTCATCGCTGCGGGACCAGGAGCGGACCGCCGCGGAACGGCGCGCGCAGCAGTTGCTGCAGGCCCAGGGTGAGGCCCACACCCGGGCGCTCGCCGAAATGCGTGCGCTGACGGAGCAGGGACTGCGGCCGCAGCTTACCGCGATGAAAGAGCAGCTGGCCGCGAGCCAGGCGCAGCTCGCCGCCATGGACAAACGCGAGGCGGCGCTCGCCGGGCGTGAGCAGGCCATCGAGTCGCGGGTCCGGGAAGCCGCGGCGACCCGTGCGGCGGAGCTCGTGGCCGGCGAACGGCAGGAATACGAAAAGCGCCTCGCGGAAAGCCAGCTGCAGGTGAAATCACTGCGCGACGAACAGCTCGCGTTGCGCGAGGAGCGGCAAAGGCTCAAGGACGAGAAGGACGCGCTCGCCCTCGAGGTCCACAAGCAGGTCGATGCGAAGCTCACCGAGCGGGTCGCGGCGGTGCGGACCCAGGAACAGGAGCAGGCCCGGCTGGAGAAGGCCGAACTGCAGAAGAAGCTCGACGATGCCGTCGAACAGCTTTCGTCCGCGCAGCGCCGCATGGAGCAGGGCTCGCAGCAGCTGCAGGGCGAGGTCCTCGAGCTGGCCATCGAAGAGGGCCTGCGGCGCGCCTTTCCGCTGGACAGCATCGAGGAGGTGAAGAAGGGTGCGCGCGGCGGGGATGTCATCCACCGGGTGATGTCCCGCACCGGACAGGCGGCCGGCGTACTGCTGTGGGAGTCCAAGCGGGCCAAGGACTGGGGCCGCGACTGGACCACGAAGCTGAAGGACGACATGCGCGGCTGTACTGCCGAGATCGGCATCCTGGTGAGCATGTCCACGGCCTTCCCGCGGGAGTGGCCGGAAGGACAGTTGTTCGGATTGCATGATGAGGTCTGGGTGACCACCTGGTCCGCCGCCCTGCAGCTCGCCGAAGTGCTGCGCGCGGGGCTCCTCGATGTCCACAAGCAGCGGCTGATATCGGCCGGCAAGGGCGAGAAGATGGAGGCGGTCTATGACTATCTCACCTCGCCCCAGTTCTCTCAGAAGCTCAGGGCCGTCTATGGCGCTTTCCAGAAAATGCGCGAGGAACTCGAGTCGGAGCGCTCGGTGACGATGCAGCGCTGGGCCCGCCGGGAAAAGCAGCTGCAGAGCGGGCTCGCGGAACTGTTGGGAGTCGCCGGGGATATCCAGGGGCTCGCCCAGCAGGAGTTGCCGGCCCTGGAGCTGGAGCCGCCGCCCTCGGGTGACTAGGCGCCGGCCGGCCAGGGCGTCTCAGCCGGCGATACCCTGCGCGAAATACCAGCGATGCCCCTCGGGATCATCGAGAGCGCAGCGCCGGTCTCCGTAGGGCTGGTCGGCCGGTTGCTCGATGACGAGCGCGCCCGCTGCGACCGCCCGGTCGAAGAACCGGTCGATATCCGTGACGCGAACGTAGAGGTAGCTGGTGTGGCAACCCAGCTGTTTCGGATTGCGGTAGCCGCCGCCGGGTTGCCCCATCATGACGACACCGTCATCCCCCAGCGCCATTTCGACATGCGTGGAATTTGCGTCGTTCAGCGGATGTCGCAGTTTGAAGCCGAAGGCCTGCTCGAGCCAACGCCAGGCCTTACCGACATCTTCGTACAATAGATAAGGCGCGATCCGCGGTGTGGAATACTCAGACATCTTTCACTCCTTGAAGGGGCAAGCGGATTGTCTCCGGTGCAGCGATGCGAAGGATTGTAGATTTTTGCCGCCCCGTAGGACGGCGCGTGCAATGGCTCGGCTCACGAGCGAGTCAGGAATCGGCCGGCCGTTGCCGGAAACCCGTCGCTGTCAGCAGCTGGTCGCGGTCATTGATCGGCTGCTCGCTGCAGCCAATGTCGTGCACATCGACCGCGCCCGGCGGCTACGGCGCCAGCCGCACGTGATTCACGCTCGCGGTCCGGCAGCGCAGGTACCGTGACGGGCTGACGCCCACAAACTCGCGGAAATCATGGATGAAATGGGCCTGATCGTAATAGCCGCAGGCCAGCGCCGTTTCACTCCAGTCGACCTCGGTCGCCAGCGCGATGCGGCTGATCACCTGCCGGAAGCGTGCGACACGGCAGAAGGTCTTGGGCGCGACTCCGACCTGATCACGGAATTGCGCAATGAAACGCCTGGCGCTCATGCCGCCGCGTGCGACCACCTCGGCCACCGAAAGCGGTCGCGAGGGATCCTGGAACTGTCGCAGAGCGAATCGCACCAGCGAGCTGCGCGGCGCCGCACCCCGCAACCGCGCCAGCAGGAAGCCCTCGAGAATCGCGAACCTGGCGGCATCCGACTGCGCCTCGAGCAACCCGGCCCGCAATGCCTCGGCATCTGCATTCCAGAGTGCATCGAGCGGCAGCGTCAGGTCCTGCAGACTCCCGGCCGGCGGATCGACGAAGGCATAGCCGCCACCGGCCTTGAAGGTAGCACCCATGAAACTCAGCGGCTGCGTGGTATCGAGAATGAATGACGAGGCGCGCACGCCGGAAATGAAACCCGCCGTCGGGCGCTCCGGGCGCATCTCCACGACCAGGCTCATGGAGGCCGTCGGCAGCACCCGCTCGGCGGCATGGGCCGGGGCGTAGCCTTCCGACAACCACAGGTAATCGACGTAGTCCGCCAGCGGCGCGGACGTTACGCGCTGGCTGCGACTTCGTCCGTCCACACCTTGAAACTCTCGAGCTTGTTGGGGCCGAAGGTCATGCTGATCGCGACATCGGCGGCGTCGCGCCCGCGCGCGATCAGTACCCGCCCGATGCGGCGCGCGTTGTGGCGCGGATCGAAGACGTGCCACTGGCCGCCGACGTACGCCTCCATCCAGCCGGAGAAATCCATCGGCGCGGGAACCACCGGCACACCGATGTCGCCGAGATAGCCGGTGCAGTAGCGGGCCGGAATGTTGAGACAGCGGCACAGTGTGATGCCGAGGTGCGCGAAGTCCCGGCACACACCCTGGCGTTCCGCGAAGGCCTGGGAGGCCGTCTTCGACGGGCGCGCGTATTCGTAGCCGAACTTCACCCGCTGATGCACGAAATCACTGATCGCCTGGACGCGGGCCCAGCCCGGCTCGACGCTGCCGAATTCCTTCCAGGCGAATTTCGCCAGCAGATCGGTGTCGCAGTAGCGGCTGCCGAGCAGGTAGACGAGCGCCTCTTCGGGAAGTGATTCGACCGGGGTCTGGGGCGCACCGAGGGCGATCGGGTCGGGCAGACCGGTGTCCCTGATCAGACCATCGGCCGAGAGCCGGATCCGGCCGGGAGGCGCGACGATGCGTGTGCACCAGTTGCCGAAGCCATCCCGGTACATCGTCATCGGCACGCCCGGATCGGTGTGCAGCAGGTCCGGGCTCTGCAGATCGGAGGCCCGCGAGTAGTGCACGTGCAGGTTCAGAATCATCGGCGTCGCCTGGACGCACTCATAGATCAATTCATAGCCGATCCGGATTTGCATGCTTCGAGAGTACCGCGTTGCCGTCCGGGCCGCCGTGAAATACAGTCATGCTGATGAAAAGCAGCCGCATGGAAGCCTTCAGCGACGGCGTGATCGCCATCATCATCACCATCATGGTGCTCGAGCTGAAGGTGCCTCACGGCGCAGACTTCGCGGCCCTTGAACCGATGATTCCGCCGTTCCTGGGCTATGTGCTGAGCTTCGTCTACGTCGGCATCTACTGGAACAACCATCACCACCTGCTGCTGACCTGCGAGGAGGTCACCGGTGGCATCCTCTGGGCCAACCTGAACCTGCTCTTCTGGCTGTCGATGTTTCCGGTGATCACGGATTGGGTCGGCGACAATCCGACCGCCAGTGCGCCCTCCGCCGTTTATGGCATGGTCCTGCTGCTCGCGGCCATTGCCTACTGGATCCTGCAGCGCACGATCATTGCGGAGCAGGGCTCGCAGTCATTGTTGAAGAAGGCCATCGGCAGGGACCGGAAAGGCTACCTCTCGCCACTGCTGTACGCTTTGGGCACAGCCGCGGCATTCTGGTCGCCGCCGGTCTCGCAGGCGATCTATGTGCTCGTGGCGCTCATGTGGCTGATACCCGATCGCCGCATCGAAGGGGCCCTCAAGGAGGGCTGACGCCTCCGCCGACCGCAGGCACCTGCCAGCGCCAGTCGCGCACCTCCGGCAGATCCTGGCCGTGCTCGTCGATGTAGCGCTTGTGCTCGATCAGCTTGTTCTGCAGTTTCTCCTTGAGGTACAGCCCCGGCGTTCCCGTTCCCGGCACCCGGTCGACCACGTCCATGGCGAGGTGGAACCGATCGAGGTCGTTGAGCACCGTCATGTCGAATGGCGTGGTGATGGTGCCTTCCTCCTTGTAGCCGCGCACATGCAGATTGTCGTGGTTGGTCCGGCGGTAGGTCAGCCGATGGATCAGCCAGGGATAGGCATGGAAGGCGAAGATCACCGGTTTGTCGCGCGTGAACAGCGCATCGAACTCGGCATCGTCGAGGCCGTGCGGATGTTCGCTCCTGGGTTGCAGCTTCATCAGATCGACGACATTGATGACCCGGATTCGCAGGTCCGGCAGATGCTCCCGCAGTATCGTCACCGCCGCGAGCGTCTCCAGTGTCGGCACGTCCCCGGCGCACGCCATCACCACGTCCGGTTGGTTCTCATGATCGTTGCTGGCCCAGTCCCAGATATCGATGCCCTTGGTGCAATGCTCGATGGCCGCATCCATCGACAGCCATTGCGGCGCGGGATGTTTGCCGGCGACCACGACGTTGACGTAGTGGCGGCTGCGCAGGCAGTGGTCGATGACCGACAGCAGGCAGTTGGCATCCGGCGGCAGATAGATCCGCACGATCTCGGCCTTCTTGTTCACCACGTGATCGATGAAGCCGGGATCCTGATGGGTGAAGCCGTTGTGATCCTGTCGCCACACATGGGAGGCGAGCAGGTAGTTCAACGAGGCGATCCGGTGCCGCCACGGCAGGCCGGCGGTCACCTTCAGCCACTTCGCGTGCTGGTTGAACATCGAGTCGACGATGTGGACGAAGGCCTCGTAACAGTTGAAGAGGCCGTGGCGACCGGTGAGCAGGTAGCCCTCGAGCCACCCCTGGCACTGGTGCTCGCTCAGGACCTCCATGACGCGCCCGTCGGGCGCCAGGTACTGATCATTGACCGCGGTGGCCGCGTTCCACTGCCGGGCCGTCGCCTTGAACACTCCCTCGAGGCCGTTCGAGATCGTCTCATCGGGCCCGAAGAGCCTGAAGTTGCGCGCTTCCTGGTTGCCGGCGATGACATCGCGCAGGAACGGCGCCAGCACCCGTGTGTCACCGGGACCGGGTGCCCCGGGCGAGGACACTTCGCAGGCGTAAGCGGCGAAATCGGGCATGCGCAGATCGCGCAGCAGGCCGCCGCCGTTGGCATGCGGATTGGCACTCATGCGCCGCTCGCCCCGCGGCGCGAGTATCCCGAGTTCGGGCCGCAGATGACCGCCATCGTCGAACAGCTCCTCGGGCCGATAGCTGCGCAGCCAGGCTTCCAGCTGCGCCAGATGCCCGGGTTCCTTGGCGGATACCGACAGCGGCACCTGGTGCGCGCGGAAGGTGCCCTCATTCGGTACGCCATCGACGCTCGCAGGTCCGGTCCAGCCCTTCGGTGATTCGAGCACGATCATCGGCCAGCGTGGCCGCGCATTGGCCGTGGCCCCCGAAGTTGCGCCCTGCCGGATGTCGCGGATCTGTTTGTGCGCTTCATCCAGCGCGGCCGCCATGGCCGGATGCATCAGCTGCGGATCCGAGCCGCGAACGAAGAGCGGATTCCAGCCGCAGCCGCGCAGCAGCTGCTCCTGCTCCTCGTGACTGATGCGCGCGAACACGGTCGGATTGGCGATCTTGTAGCCGTTCAGATGCAGGATGGGGAGCACGACCCCGTCGGTGACGGGATTCAGGAATTTATTGGAATGCCAGGCGGTAGCCAGCGGCCCGGTCTCGGCCTCGCCATCGCCGATCACGCACGCCGCGATCAGGTCCGGATTGTCGAAGATCGCGCCGAAGGCATGGGCCAGCGAGTAACCCAGTTCCCCGCCCTCATGGATCGATCCGGGACACTCCGGCGAGGCGTGGCTCGGGATGCCGCCGGGAAACGAAAACTGCTTGAAGAGCCGCCGCAGGCCCGGCTCGTCCTGGCTCACTTCCGGATAAATCTCGCTGTAGGTGCCTTCCAGGTAGGCGTTGCCGACCACCGCGGGTCCGCCATGGCCGGGACCGCTCAGATAGATCATGTTCAGGTCGTATTGACGGATCACCCGGTTCAGGTGGACATAGATGAAGTTCTGTCCGGGCGTGGTGCCCCAGTGGCCGAGGAGCATGTGCTTCACATCCCCGATCGCCAGGGGCCTGCGCAGCAGCGGGTTGTCCCGCAGGTAGATCTGTCCCACCGACAGATAGTTCGCGGCACGCCAATAGGCATCCATCTGGCGCAGCGTCTCTTCGGATACGGCAGTCGCAGTCGCGGACATCGTTCGTCCCCTGTGGCAGGCGTTTCAATCTGAGATTACGGCCGGGCCGGTTGCTCGCTTTCGAACCTGCCGCTGGGTGAGTTGGGCGATCATCCGTTCCTCATCGGTCGGGATCACCCGCACCGTGACCCGGCTGCCCGGTTCGGAAATGACCGCTGCGTTCGCCTCGTTCGGCGCCCGCGCGACGCTCACGCCGAGGAATTCGAGATTCGCGCAGATGCGTTCGCGGATGGCCGGTGAGTTCTCACCGATGCCCGCGGCAAACACCACGGTGTCCACGCCGCCGAGCACCGCGGCGAAGGCGCCGA
>Ga0302314_10002519_pt1 | contig 33915 bp, 29 predicted proteins | sample III_Palsa_N2_3_FD_200533 | JGI IMG/M metagenome (GOLD analysis project Ga0302314, IMG submission 200533) | Peat permafrost microbial communities from Stordalen Mire near Abisko, Sweden - III_Palsa_N2_3 | ecosystem: Environmental > Terrestrial > Soil > Palsa > Peat permafrost | place: Sweden...
GGTCCGTGCTGGACGTCATCTACCACTTCGGCGCGCAGGTCAACTTCATCTACCCCTACGACCAGCTGCGGGCGGTGAACGTCGGGGCCACCCGGGAGCTGATCCGGCTGGCCGCGCCCCGCTCGGTTCCGCTGCACTTCGCCTCCACCATGGCGGTGGTCGCCGGATTCGGGGCGGCCGGGGTGCGCGAGGTGACCGAGGAGACCCCGCTCGACTACGCCGACTACCTGTCGGTGGGCTATGTCGAGACCAAGTGGGTCTCCGAGGCGCTGCTGCACCAGGCGGCCCGGGCCGGACTGCCGGTCGCCGTCTACCGGTTCCAGGACATCACCGGCACCGGCCCGGACGGCGTGCTCAACACCGCGACCGAGATCTGCGCGCTGATGAAGTTCATCGCGGACACCGGCCTGTGCCCCGCGGTGGAACTCCCCCTGGACTTCCTGCCCGCCGACTCCTTCGCCAGGGCGGTGGCCCACATCGCCGCCAACCACAGCGCGCTGGGTACGGTCTACCACCTCACCAACCCGCACCCCGGCGTCCTCGGCACCCTGGCCGAGTGCCTGCGCCGACGGCACTACCAGGTGAAGGAGATCCCGTACGCCGAGTGGGTCTCGGCGCTGATCCGCTTCGCCGCCGGGCACCCCACCCACCCGGTCACACCGTTCGTCCCGCTCTTCGTGGACCGCTGCCGGCACGCCGACATGTCGGTCAGCGAGATGTACTTCCAGGACGTGTTCCCGCGGTTCACCCGGGACAACACCGAACACGCCCTGGCGGGCTCCGGGATCGTGTTCCCGCCGGTGGACACCCGGATGCTGGACGGGTACGTGGCCTTCCTTCAGTCGATCGGCTACCTGACACCGGCCGGGAGCCCCGACGATGGCCCGTAGCAGCGCGTCCTGGAACGGGGTCGACCTGTCGCGGACGGCGGGCGACGGGCCGGTGGCGTTCTCCGCCGCCACCGGCCCGGACGCGCTGCTGGCCGCCTACCGGGCCGGTGCCTACCCGCTCCCGGCACCCAACGACTTCGCCCGCACCGTCAACGAGGTGACCCACGAGGGCGAGGTCGCGGAGGGCCGGATCTGGCTGATCGCCGCGGACACCGGTGACCCGTACAGCGTGTCCTGGTGGTCCCCGGACCCCCGGCCGGTGATGTCGGTACGCGACGTGCACATCAGCCGCAGGCTGGCCAGGCAGCTGCGCCAGGCCGAGTGGACCAGCACCCTGGACCATGCGTTCGAGCGGGTGGTGCAGGAGTGCCGGGCCGGACGTGACCCGCAGTGGCTGACCGACGACCTGGTCCGCTCACTGGTGGTGCTGCACGAGGCGGGCTGGGCGCACAGCGTCGAGGTGTGGCAGGACGCCACCCTGATCGGTGGCCTGTTCGGGGTCAGGATCGGCGGTGTCCTCAGCATGGACTCCATGTTCCGGCGGCGCTCCGGGGCCGCGACGACGGCCGTGGCCGACCTCGCGGACCGGTTCGCCCAGGCCGGAGGGTCGGTGCTGGACGCCCAGTGGGACAGCCCCCATGTGCGGGCCATCGGCGCCGTGCCGCTCCAGCGCGAGCGGTACCTGAAGCTCCTGGCCGACCAGGGGCCGGACCGCACCCCGCTGCCCGCCGATCCGCGTCCGACCCGGCGCCTGGCCGGTGGCGCGGGGCAGCGGCTGGGCGGTTAGCCTGGCGACATGGCCCGGTTCGAGCTGTCGCGCACGCTGCCCCTGTCACCGGCCGAGTGCTGGGAACGGGTGACCGACTGGCCACGGCACGGCGCGGGGGTCCCGCTGACCCGCGTCTTCGCCTCACGCGGCACGGGGCTCGCGGTGGGCGACGTGGTCACGGCGCGCACCTCGGTCGGCCCGGTCGGCTTCGGGGACCCGATGGAGATCATGGTGATGCGACCGCCGGGGCCCGGCCGGGACGGCCTGTGCCGACTGCTCAAACGCGGTGCGGTGGTGCACGGCTGGGCCGAGCTGCGCGTCCGCGCGTCCGGCTCCGGCTCCGGGGACGGCGGCGCCGAGGTCGGCTGGCTGGAGGAGATCCGGGTGGCCGGCCTGCCCCGCCTGGCCGACCCGCTGCTGGAGCGGGCGGGCCGACGCGTCTTCGGCCGGGTCCTGGACCGCCTGCTGAGCTGACCCGGACCGGCGGGTCGCCGGGCGCCGTGCCCGGCCGCACGCAGGCGCGGCCGGGCACGGGGAGGGGCGTCGGTCAGGCGTGCAGCCAGGTGACCGGGAACGAGGTGCCGCTGAGCGAGCCGTCCTGGGTGAGCAGCGTTCCGCTGCGCTCCAGGTTGGTGGTGTTCACCGTGCCGGCCGAGGCGAAGGGCGTGCCGTTGGCCGTGACGTCGGTGAAGTTGAGCTGATGGAAGTCGGGGCAGGGCGGTATGGTCTGGCTGCCTATCGCTTCGACGATGACCTCGGCGGAGCTGAGAGCGGCCGAGCTGAGGGTCTTGGTGTAGGTCTTGGTCCACCCCTGGGTCGGGTCGGCGAGCACCAGGGTGAACGATCCGCTGCCGTTGGTGGTGACGCTGGAGGTCATCTCGTCACCGGCGTTGATGGTCTCGGTGAAGTAGATGGAGTTCGCCGGGTACATCTCCACCCACGGGTTGTACTCGACCTTCCCGGCCTTGGTACAGACGGCATCCAGGCCGATCTGCTCCACCGTGCTGCTGGTCCAGCCGTCCAGCCCGGACCAGAACGAGATGTCCCCGGCGGTCGCCGAGCAGTCCAGGGCCGGCACGGTCCAGTTGCCGGTGACCGAGCGGTAGCTGCCGCCGGTCACCGCGTAGCCGCCCCAGCTGTTGTTCGCGCCCTTGTGCGCCTTGCGGTCGGTGGGAAGCAGGTGGTCGATCGCGCTGCTCTGGCTCTTGTGCACGACCGCGCCCGGGGCTTGTACTGCTGTGTGCGCGGAGCCGCCCAGCGCGGGAGCGGTCAGCGCGACAGCGGTGAGGCCGACGGCGAACAGGAGCGCGGAACCGGGATAGGACATGATCCCCCCTTGCGGCCACTGTGCATGCGGCCGTGAAGTGGCTGATGGTGAGTCAGAGGCTTCCTGGATGCCATGCGCATGTCAATAGGGCCGTGCTGCGGGCGCGCACCCAGGAGCCCGGTCCGGGCGCCAGGCGCTAGCGTGGGCTCAGCGAACCAGCACCGACCGAGGACGGACTCCCGCGTGACCACACCCCGCACCCTGACCGCCCAGGACGCATTGGCACTTCATGCCACCTATGCACCCGACGCCGAGCAGCTCGAACGCGTCGGCACCCACTGCCGGATCGTGGCCCGGATCGCCCTGGACCTGGCCCGCCGCCACCCCGCGCCGGTGGACAGCGAGCTGGTCGAAGTCGGAGCGCTGCTCCACGACATCGGCGTCTACCAGGTGGGGACCGGCCCCTACATTCGCCACGGCGTCCTCGGGCACGCGCTGCTGGAACGCGAGGGCCTGCCCCAGCCGCTGCTGCGCTTCGCGTCCTGCCACACCGGCGTCGGCATCAGCCGGCAGGACGTCCGCGATCAGCGACTCCCGATCCCCGAGGCCGACTACCTCCCGGAAACGGTCGAGGAACGGCTGGTCGCCTATGCCGACAAGTTCCACAGCAAAGGCCGCCAGTCGACCTTTCTGAGCGCCGACACCTACCGCCGTGAACTGGCCGCGCGCTTCGGCACCGCGAAGGCCGAGGTGTTCGACACGCTGGTCGAGGAGTTCGGGCTCCCGGACATCGACGCGCTGGCCGCCGAGTACGGCCAGTCCGTCCGCCGCTGACAGGAAGCCGCTGACAGGAAGCTGTCGGCTAGGCCGTCTGTACGGTGCCGAACCGGGCGCTGAAGGCGTCCCGGTTCGCGGAGCGGGCGGAGCGGTCCCACACCGCGAAGACGACCGTGTCGAACGCCTCGCGGTAGGCGCCGCCGGGGCCGAGATGGGCGTGGAAGGCGTCCGCGACCTCGCGCGGGTCGTTGCGGAACACCCCGCAGCCCCAGGCGCCGAGGACGATCCGGCGTACGCCGTGCCGCGCGGCCACCGCCAGCACCCGTCCCGAGCGGCGCCGCAGGGTCTCCCGGATCCGCGCCCCGGCCGCCGGGTCGCGGCGCAGCACTTCGCCCGCGTTCGGGGCCGGGCAGGTCAGGAACGACACCGCCCGCGGGCGGGCCAGCAGCCGGCCGTCGTCCCCTCGGTGCACCGGGACCCGAGGGGACCAGATCACCCGGTCGCTGTAGAGCAGGTCGTCACTGGCGCGGTGCGCCGCGTAGTACTCCGGTGCCCGCAACAGGCAGGAGAGGAGCAGGGCTTGCCGGCACAGGTCCTCCTCCTGTGCTTTCGCGCCGCCGAGGTAGCCGCCGCCGGGGTTGCGCGCGGAGGCGAAGTTGAGCACCGCGACCTCCGCGTCGCCCTCCGCGCACAGCCGGCGTGCGGCCTGGAGGCTGCCCTCCGCCGTCACCTCGAACCGCGGCGCCGCGCCGGCCCGCTCCGTGGCGGGAGGCAACCCGAGCGGTTCGTCCGGTCCGTAGCAGCGGGTGCCGGAGACAGCCGCGTCCAGCGTGGCACGCACCGTCACCTGGGTGCCGTCCTCGGTCCGGTAGCCACCGGCCCCGGCGATCTCCTCGTTCATCGCGGCCACCGCGCGCATCCTGCTGCTCATGAGGTGGACCCTACGGCGGCCGGTCGCCGGAAGGCGAACGGTATTCCGGGTGCGGGCCGCCGACGCGGTAGCCGACGGTCGGGGTGGTGGTGATCACCGGGGGGTCGCCGAGTTTGCGGCGGAGGCGGGCGATGGTGACGGCGACGGTGTTGGTGAAGGGGTCCGCGTGCTCGTCCCAGACCTGTTCGAGCAGTTCCTCCGCGCTGAGGAAGCCCGGGGCGGCCTTGAGCAGCGCCTCCAGGACGGCGAACTCCTTCGGCGAGAGGTCGAGCGGGCGTCCGTCGCGGGTGGCGGTGTGCCGCAGCGGGTCCAGGGCGACATCGGCCGCGCGCAGCGTGCGCGGCCGGGCGGTGGGCCGTCGGCGGGCCAGGGCGCGGACGCGGAGCACGAGTTCGGGGAAGTTGAAGGACGGCGGGCGAACGCCCGCCGCGTTGTCCCGGCCCGGGGGCGGCCTGCTTTTCCGCAGGTCGCCCCCGGTAGTGTCGTCCGGGCCATGAACCAGATGCCGACTCCGCCCCGCACCGGGACCGCCTCCGGCCGGCCGGACGCCGGGCCGCGCCTGCGGCAGCCGCCGCTGCAGCGGGTGGTCAGCGCGGCGGTGTTCGGCCTGGCCGCCGCCGCCTTCGCGGCGGGGGAGGTGGGCGGGCTGGCCGACGGTCACGGCAGGACCGGGCCGATGCTGCTCGGACTCGCCGTCGTCCTCGGCCTGTCCTACTGTGCGTTCCGCGCCTACACCTGGGCGTACGTCTGCACCGAGGACACCCTGGAGCTGCGCGGCTTCGTCCGGACCCGGCGGATACCCCGCGCCGCCCTCGACGCTGTCTCGCCGACGGCCAGGGGCTTCCTGGCCGGAACCGTCTGCCTGACCGGAACGGGCTCGGACGAGATGCCCACGGCATGTTGGCGGGACGCCCGCGGCCGGAACCGCCGCACACCCCTGATCATGCTCAGCGGTGGCCGGAGCCGCCGGCGCCCCTGGCAGCTCGCCCATCTGGCCGCCCTCCAGCAGTGGGCGGACAGTCCGGCCCGGCAGTGACTCAGTTGGCGGCGAGCAGTTCCAGCGTGTCGATCACGCGGTTCGAGAAGCCCCATTCGTTGTCGTACCAGGCGACCACCTTGATGTGGCGGCCGTCGACCCGGGTGAGCGCCGAGTCGAAGATCGCCGAGGCCGGGTTGCCGGTGATGTCGGACGACACCAGCGGGTCCTCCGAGTACTCCAGCACGCCGGCCAGCGGCCCCCGCGCCGCGGCGCGGTACGCCGCCAGCACCTCCTCGCGGGTCACGTCGCGGGCGACGGTGGTGTTGAGTTCGACGATCGATCCCACCGGAACCGGCACCCGGATCGAGTCGCCCGACAGCTTGCCTTCGAGCCTCGGCAGCACCAGGCCGATCGCCTTGGCGGCGCCGGTCGTGGTCGGCACGATGTTGACCGCGGCCGCGCGGGCCCGGCGGGGGTCGCGGTGCGGACCGTCCTGGAGGTTCTGCTCCTGCGTGTAGGCGTGCACCGTGGTCATGAAGCCGTGCTCGATACCGGCGAGATCGTCGAGCACCGAGGCCAGCGGCGCGAGCGCGTTGGTGGTGCACGAGGCGTTCGAGACGATGGTGTGCGTGGCCGGGTCGTACGCGTCGGTGTTGACCCCGAACGCCAGGGTGACATCGGCGCCGTCGGCCGGTGCGCTGACCAGCACCCTGGTCGCGCCCGCGTCCAGGTGGGCGCGGGCGGCCTTGGCCGAGGTGAAGCGGCCGGTCGCCTCAAGCACGATGTCGACGCCGAGCGAGGCCCATGGCAGTTGCGCCGGTTCGCGCTCGGCGAGCACGGTGATCCGGTGGCCGTCCACGACGAGGGCGTCCCCGTCGACCGTCACCGGGCGGCCGAGCCGGCCCGCCGTGGTGTCGTAGGCGAGCAGCCGGGCCAGGGTGGCGGGCTCGGTGAGGTCGTTGACGGCGACGACCTCAAGGTCGCTGTCGCGTTCGAGCAGGGCGCGCAGCACATTGCGTCCGATGCGGCCGAATCCGTTGATGGCTATGCGAGTCATGAGTGATGTCCCTTGTTCGGTCTCACCACCAGGCTCTCGCGCGGCATCCGCCGGTGACAGCGGCGTGATCGCCAGGGTCCGAAAGGATCACGCCAGCCGGGGGCGGCCTACTCGCCCTGGGTGAACGTGCGCCGGTACTCGCTCGGGGTGGTGCCGAGGATGCGCTGGAAATGCAGCCGCAGATTCGCGCCGGTGCCGAGACCGATGTCGGCGGCGATCTGCTCGATACCCAGCTGCGAACGCTCCAGCAGCTCACGGGCCACGTCGATGCGGGCCCGCATGACCCACTGCATCGGCGTGTAGCCCGTGTCCTCGGCGAAGCGCCGCGAGAAGGTGCGCGGCGACACCGCCGCATGCCGGGCGAGCACGTCCAGGGTGAGCGGCTCGCCGAGCCGGTGCAGCGCCCACTCCCGGGTGGCGGCGAACCGCTCGCCGAGCGGCTCGGGCACACTGCGCGGCACGTACTGCGCCTGACCGCCGCTGCGGTAGGGGGCCGCGACCAGGCGCCGGGCCGCGTGGTTCGACGCGGACACCCCCAGATCGCGGCGCAGGATGTGCAGGCACAGGTCGATCCCGGAGGCGGCCCCGGCCGAGGTCAGCATGCTGCCCTCGTCGACGAACAGCACGTTCTCGTCGACCCGGACGAGCGGACGCTTCGCCGCGAGCGCCCGGGTGTAGTGCCAGTGCGTGGTGGCGCGCTTGCCGTCGAGCAGGCCGGTGGCGGCGAGCGCGAAGGCACCGGTGGAGATGGCGGCGAGCCGCGCGCCCCGGTCGTGGGCGGCGATCAGCGCGTCGATGACGGCCTGCGGCGGGTCGTCCCGGTCCGGGTGCCGGTAGCCGGGGACGAAGACGATGTCGGCCCAGGCGAGTGCGTCGAGGCCGTGGGCGACGTAGTACGACAGCCCGTCGCCGCCGGTCACCAGGCCGGGCGCCGCGCCGCACACCCGCACCTCGTACGGCATGCTCGCGCGGGTCGAGAACACCTGCGCGGGGATACCGACATCGAGGGGCTTCGCACCTTCGAGCACGAGGACGGCGACGTGGTGCAGGGGCGGGGCTGGCACAGGCAAAAGGGTACGCGGGCGGGCCGGACGCCCGCCCGCGCCGGTGTCCCGCGTCAGGGTGACCGGCCGGCCGCCCGGCCGGGTCGCCGCCGAGCGAGGCGATGCAGGAAGGCGGATCCGGACGAGTGCTGCTCGCCGGGTCGTCCCTGCTGGAATCACATGGCAGCACCGGCCACGGGTCGGCCGCGGTCGGCGACGAGGGCGGCCAGGCGGTCGATGCCCAGGGTGATCTGTTCGACCGACAGGACGCTGAACGAGAGTCGGATCTGGTGGAATCCGCCATCGCCCGCGTAGAAGTGGTGCATGGGCGTCCACAGGACGCCGAAGCGGTCGGCAGAGTACTCCAGCAGGGCGTCGTCCGCGCGGAAGGGCAGTGTGACGACGACGAACATGCCGCCCGCCGGGGTGTTCCAGGAGACCCCGGCGCCGTGCATCGGACCACCGCCGCCGAAGCGCTCTTCGAGGCAGGCGACCACGGCCCGCAGGTTCCGGCGGTAGACCTGCGCCTCCCGCGCGGTGGCGCGCTCCACACTGCAGCCGTTCTCCAGCAGGAACCCGCCGATGACCGCCTGGGCGACGGTGGAGGTGTTGAGCGTGAGCATGCTCTTGAGCTTGGCCAGCTCGTCAGCGAACAGCCGCCCGCCGACGACGGGTTGGTCCGCCACCAGGTATCCCACCCGCGCCCCGGCGAAGGCGGTCTTCGCGAACGACCCCAAATAGACCACGCGTCCCCTCGTGTCCAGTGACTTCACCGTGGGCAGCCGCCCCCCGCCCGCGTGGAACATCGAGTACGGGTTGTCCTCCAGCAGCAGGATGTCCTCCTCCTCGGCCAGGTCGATCAGCCTTCGCCGGTCGGCCTCCGACATGCTGACCCCGCTGGGGTTGGCGAAGTCGGGCACCACGTAGCAGGCCCGGGGGCGTAGCCCCTCGGCCCGGGCGCGACGGATCTGTTCGGCGAGGTCGGCCAGGTCGATGCCGCCCGGCCCCTCGCGTACAGGGCGGACCGGCATCTCGACCAGCCGGGTCGCGCCGAGGAAGCCGACGTACGCGGGGTACGCCGTGAAGACCACGTCGCGGGCGTCGGTGCGCAGCGCCCGGAGCACCAGGACCATCGCCTCCTGGCACCCGGTGGTCACCACCACGGCCTCGGGGGCGACGGTCAGTCCTTCGTCGGTCTCCAGGTGCCGGGCGATCAGCTCGTGGATGAATCCCTTGGTGCGGCCGTACTGGAAGAAGGTCCGCCGCACGTCCTCGTGGCCGAGTCCCTGATCATCCGTCAGGTACCGCTCGAAGGTCCGGAGATGGTTGCTGAGCCCGGCGACGTCGTAGAAGCCCTCGTACGGGCGTCCCGCCGCGAAGGAGACGGCGTCCGGATAGCGGCCCGCGATCTCGTTGAGCAGCGTCATGGAGGTCAGCGCCTGGTCACTCACCGAAGCGTGCAGCCGGGTGGCGTCGAGCTGGACGCGGGGGGCTGCCTCGCCCAGGTCCACCGGAGAACTGCTGAGATCCTCGGAAACGCTGGTCATCTGAGGGGTCCTGTTCTCGTCGCTGGGACGGCCGCGGATCAGTCGGGCAGGGCGTTGGAGCGCAGCTCGACCAGCCGCTCGGGCTCTTCGAGATCGGTGAGGACCTGCTTCAACCCGTCGCCGACGGCGATCACATGGCCGTAGCGGGTCAGGAACTCGGCGGGTGGGAGGTCGAGCTGGTCGCCGGGGGCGGCGGTGATGCCCGTCTCGTGGATCGTCGGGCCGAAGCGGTCCTCGTGCACGACGACCTCGACGGTCTCGCAGTGCCCCGGTGGCAGGAGGAAGCGGATACCGGCGGCCCTGCGGAACGCGGGCGTGGTGTCGGGCTTGCGGCCGGCGGCGACATGGGCGGCGGCGAGGGTGGGGTCGACCCCGGTGGCCAGCAGGCCGAGGTAGGGGATCAGGTCACCGCCCAGCCGGGCGTTGACCTCGACCAGGCGCGGTCCGCTGGGCGTGAGCTTGAACTCGGAGTGGGTGGCGCCGTGGACGAAGCCCAGTGCGCGGTGGATCCGCCGGAGTTGCTCCAGCAGTTCCTCGTCGGTGAGCAGCGGGTCGTTCGCGTCCACGTCGTGCCCGGTCTCCTCGAAGTACGGTTCGAGGCCGAGCCGCTTGCGGGCGAGGACGGTCGGTGTGACCTCCCCGTCGTGGATGATCGCGTCGACGCTGATCTCCGGGCCGGTGAGGAACTCCTCCACCAGTACGTTGGCCGGGTAGTGCGGCAGGCCCACGAACTCGGCACCGTCCGCGGCGGCGAAGGCCGCGGCGATGTCCTCGGGACGGTCGGCGCGCACGACGCCGAAACTGCCCGCCATGGCGCGCGCCTTGACGATCACCGGGTAGCCGATCTTCTCGGCTGCGACGAGTGCCTCCTCGGCGGTGGTGACGGTGTACGAGGCGGGCTGGGGTATGCCGGCGGCGGTGAGCGTGGCGCGGGTTGCGGCTTTGTCGCGGCAGCTGTCGATGGTCTCGGGCGGGCTGCCGGGCAGCCCGAGGTCCTGGGCGAGCCGCGCGCAGAAGACGACCTGTGTCTCGTCGTAGGTGAAGACGCCCACCACCGGCAGGGCGTCCACGACCGTCAGCGCCGCCCTGCGCACCGCCTCCGAGTCCCGGGTCTCGACCCGGGTGGCACCCGCGCAGTACGGCAGTTGCCAGGTCGCCTCGGACGAGTCGAGGAGCCACAGCCGGTAGTGCTGCGAGACGGCGGCCAGGATGTACTCACGGTAGGGGCGGTACCCGCTGCCGACGAGCAGGAGGACCGGGGCGTCCTCGGACGCGGCGCCGGAGGTGTGCACTGCCTGGTCGGTCATGACGGTTCCTTTGCCTGTGCTGTCTGTGCGCTGTCTTTACGGAGACGAGCTGTGTTTGGAGAAGAAATTCCCCGGAATCATTGAATACGTCGACAGAGGAAGGGCCTTTTCAGTCGGGCCTGAATTTACCGGCGCGCCGTGGTTGTGTCAACGGATTCCGGGGCACCGGGCGGCCACTCGGGCGCCTTGTCGATGAGTGCCATGGAATTGTCGGTGTGTGCACAAATGTCCGTAACGCCGCAACTGGTCGGCTGTGCCGCTGTATTGGGCATCATAATTTTCGTCGGCCGCTAGTGGCGTGCCGCGCGGGACGGTAATGTGCGGAACATGGATCTTCACGAAGCGAACAATCAGTGGCACCCGCTGCCCTCCTTTATCCGCACTCGTGACCAGGAAATGGACTCGTGATCACGGTCTGGCTGCCCGAGGCGGAATCCGAGGCCCTCATGGGCGGGCTGCCGCAGGGATTCCGGGCGGATGTATGGACCGGGGGTCCCGACCTGCCGCCGTCGGCGGACACGGTGGAAGTGATCGTCCCCCCGTTCGACGTCGCCGACAAGGAACTGGCCCGGTTCGCCGAACTGCCCCGGCTGAGGCTGGTGCAGCTGGAGTCCGTGGGCGTCGAGTGGATCAGGCCGTACGTGCCGATCGGGGTCACGCTGTGCAACGCGCGGGGTGCGTACGACGGGGCGGTCGCCGAGTGGGTCATCGGCGTCGCACTGGCCCACCTGCGCCGACTGCCGCGTTTTGAGCGGGCCCGGCAGGAGCAGCGGTGGGACTACGGTCGGACGGACACGCTCGAAGGCAAGTCCGTGCTGGTGGTGGGGCACGGTTCGATCGGCACGGCGCTGTCCCGGATGCTGGCCGGCTTCGGGGCCGAGGTCGTCGGGGTGGCCCGGCACGAGCGGCCGGGTGTGCACAGCCTCGAAGAGCTGCCCGGGCTGCTGCCCGGGGCGGACATCGTGGTGCTGCTGCTGCCGAGGACGCCGGCCACCGTCGGCCTGGTGGACGCCTCGTTCCTGGCCGGGATGCGTGATGGGGCCCTCCTGGTGAACGCGGCGCGCGGTGCCCTGGTGGACAACGACGCGCTGCTCGCCGAGCTGTGCAGCGGTCGGCTGCACGCGGCACTGGACGTGACCGACCCGGAGCCGCTGCCCGCCGGGCATCCGCTGTGGTCGGCGCCCGGGCTGCTGCTGACCCCGCATGTCGCCGGGTCGACCGGCAGGCCTGCGGTCCGGGCGATGGCTCTGGCCAGGGCTCAGCTGGAGCGCTACGCGGCGGGCGGGCCACTGGCCAATGTGATCGGTGAGGAGGGCTACTGACGGACCGTGAGTGCCGGTGTCCCGAGTGGCACCGGCACTCACGGAGGTCAGAGCCAGCCGGAGCGGACCAGCGCCTGGGGCTGCCCCTCGGCGGGGGCGGCCGCCGCGCCCGCCGGCGGGTTGCCGAGCTCGCCCGCGCGCACCCTTTCGAGCAGCCTGCGGGTCGCGTCCACGATCTCCGGTGCCGCCCTGCGCAGCTCCGCCGCGTCGTTCGGACCGGCGGTGTCGGCGGCGAAGCCACCCGCCCTCAGCAGGCCGTCCAGGTCCGCCAGCCGGTCGGCCAGCCACCCCAGCGGGTCGGCGGAGAGCTCGCGGACGAACACCCGCTCGCCCGGGTCCCACCCGGTGAACACCGGGTGGTGGTGCGTGCGGTCGAAGCTCCCCGGATTCCCGTCGACCGACTCCAGGAAGTCGGCACGCCACACCGGCCGGTCCACCGCGATCGGATAGGCCGCGTAGATGGAGTCCACGAGTTGGCCCTGCTCGACCGTCCGCAGCTCCAGGCGGACCCCGTGCTCGGCGCTCTCCTGCCCCTTGAGCGGTTCGGGATCGACGAAGTACAGATCCCCCACCACGACGCCCACGTTGTCGAAGGCGAACATGTACAGCATCCACATTCCTCTCGCGTCGCCATCGGCCCGGCCCGGGCGCATCGCCCGGCACCGTGCCGATGCTCGGATTCAGTTCGCAGTGTTGTGCAGTTGAGGCGCGGGCGCGGCCGCGGTACGGGCCCCGCGCACGCCCAGCCACAGCAGGACGGCCAGCGCCGAGGTGAGCATCGCCGGGGCGAACCGCAGCACATGGTCCGGCAGCGACACCGACCAGCCCAGGAGCAGGGACGACAGCGCGGCCCCGCCCAGGATGAAGCCGCGCATCACCGCGTTGACGCGGCCTGAGACGTCCTCGGGGATCGCCCGGAAGCGGTACTCGTTGGTGGTGACGTTCATACCGCCCTCGCCGGCCATCAGCGTGCAGAAGCCGAGGACCACCAGCCCGGGCCAGGGGGTCAGCAGGGCTGTGCAGGCGACCGCGCATATCGTGAACCACAGGCCGATGCGGCGCTCCGCGGGTGCGTCGATCCAGACGCGGCCACCGAGCCACGCACCGAGCGCGCTGCCCCCGGCGCCCGCGGCGAGCACCATGCCCGCCCAGCCGCTGGACCAGCCCCAGGTGCGGCTCGCGAGGACCAGCATGACGACCGGCACGGCACCCGCGCCGAGGTTGTAGACCGAGAGCACCACCGTGAGCCGGGGGATGCCACGGATCCGCCGGAAGCTGCGGAAGCCCTCGACCTGCATGCGCAGGAAGCCACGTTCGACGGCCGGCTTCTCGCCGCGCGGCAGCACGACCGCGACCAGCGTGGTCAGCAGGAAGGTCGCCGCGTCGATCCACAGCGCCCAGTACCCGTCGACCGCCGCCAGCACCCCGCCGGCGATCGCGGGTCCGGCGCAGCCGGCCAGTTGCGTGGTCGCCCCGTACCTGCTGTACGCCTCGGTCACCCGGTCCGCCGGCGCGAGCATGGGCAGCAGACCGAAGTCGCTGGTCAGATTGGATGCGACGGTGGCGCATCCGGCGACCAGCAGGACCACCAGCACGAGTCCGACCTGGTGCGCCATCAGCAGCAGCGGCGTCAGGGCGATCAGGACGCCCTGGAGGAGCTCGGTGACCATGAAGACCAGGCGTCGCTCGTATCCGTCGATCAGCGTGCCCAGGAGGGGCGACGCGACGAACGGCAGGTACTGCACGCCGAGGCTCAACGCGGCCAGGACGGGCGAGCCCGTGCTGGCCAGGATCGTCCACGGCATCGCCAGGTACAGGAAGGTGTCGCCCAGCAGGGACACCGACGCGGCGGAGGTCAGCAGCCAGAACTTGCGCCACGACGTCTCCGCCGGGGGCGGCTGCCCCGGTGTCCGGGATTCGACGCGGGCCGCCTCGGACTCGTCAGGGTCCGTGGTGCTCATCCGCTGTCTCCATTCGTCACCGCCCGGGTGCCGGGCACGCCCGCTCGCTCGCGGGCGTGCCCACCAGGACGTCAGCTCACGTGCTTGGCGATGGTCCGGGCGCAGTCGAGGGATTCGGTGCGGGTGGTGTCGACCTCCACGTCGTAGACGACGCCCGTGTGCACGGTCTCCGCCTGGATGGCCGCCATGCCGGGCACCCGGTCACCCCGGGCGATCTCCCGGGCGGCGGCGGTCACCGAGTCGCAGCGCACGCCGACCCAGAGCACGTCGAGGCCCTTGAGGTGCGCCCGCAGGCGCTCCTGGTCGGTCCTGCCGCCCAGGAAGACGTCGTCGATGATGATCCGCGCGCCCGCCCGGGCCATGGCGGCGACGCCCGTGGTCCAGGCGGTCTCCAGCTCGCGCCAGCCGTCACCGAGGATGACCTCGCCCTGCTGTCCGAACGCGACGCCGGAACCTGAGTCGGTCAGGGACGGTGGCAGCCGGTCGATCAGGTCGTCCACGCCGAGGTTGATCCACGGCAGCGGAAGAATCGCCTTGAGGCAGCGGGAGATCCCGCTCTTCCCCGAGCTGGAACCGCCGTTCAACACGATGACTTGAGTGCTCACTTGATGGACTCGCCTTCCAGGGTCGTACGTTCGGTCCTGCGGACATGCGGTCGGCGGGGACCGCGTCATGCTGAGCCGCCAGGTTAGTGGCGTCGGTGGTCGTCCGTCACAGCTCCAGAGGCTGTCCCGGCTCGGCTGTCAACTCCCGCAGGATGCCGAGGTATTCGTCCAGCATCCGGTCCGCGGCAGACGGGCTCAGCACGTCGGCGCTGTAGGGGAGTACCACCACCAGCTCGTCTCCGACCTCGTTGATCTCGATGGTCAGATCGGCCTTGGCCGTTCCGTTGTCCACGAGCCATGGCACCGCGCGGGTTCCGGCGAGCCCGGCCCTCGGGCGCAGCGGTCCCTGGTAGGCCAGTACCACCTGGATCAGGGGCTGTCCCGAGGCGCCGGGTCTGGCTCCCACGGCCCGCACCACGTCGCTGAAGGCGACGTGCTGGTGCTCCAGCGCCTCCTGGATCTGGTTGTCGAGCGCGCCCAGCGCGCTCATCGGGACCGGGGCGTCGGCGAAGGTCAACCGCATCGCCACGGTGTTGGTGAAGAAGCCGATGACGTCCTCGGACTCCCGGTTCGGGCGCCCCGCGAAGGGCGAGCCGATGAGCACGTCACGCCGCCCGGTGTGCCGCGCCACCAGGACACCGAGTGCGAGCAGGCAGACCGCGTACGGCGTGGTGCCCGCGTCCTTGGCCAACTCCTGTACGGCGCGGCGCAGTCCGGCACCCGTGCCGCGGTTCAGCCGGGCGCCGCGGTGACTGAACGAGGGCGGTCGCGGGACATCGCCGGGCAGCCGCACCTCCGTCACCGCCCCGGCCAGCAGGTCGCGCCAGTGGTCCAGCCCTGCGGTGAGCGCGGGGTGCCCGGCCGTGGCCCGCTGCCATACCGCGTGGTCGCGCGGACGCAGTTCGGTGTCCGGCCGCGCGTCGGGAGTGCGGCCTTCCCGGCGTGCGGTGTAGCAGAGTGCCAGGTCCAGGTCCAGCACGTCCTGCGACAGACCGTCGGCGACGGTGTGGTGGGTGACCAGGGCCAGTACCCACTCGGCGGGTGCCGTGGTGAACAGGACAGCCCTGAGCAGCGGCGCCCGGTCCAGCTCGAAAGGCTCGGCTCCCCGTGCCGAGACGCGCCGGGCGGCTTCCCCGAGCGGATCGGGGAAGCCGGTCAGGTCCTCCTCGACCAGCTCGACGTCCACCTGCGGGGCGATGTCGACCCGCAGGTCGGCGCCGTCCAGGTGCAGACTGCTGCGGAACGCCTCGTGGCGGTCCACCAGGTCCTGCACGGCCTGCCGGAGCGCGGGCACGTCGAGCTGCCCGGCCAGCCGCAGTGCGGATGCCTCGTTGTAGGCGACGGAGGCGGTCGGCTTCATCCGGGCCTGCGCCCACACGCGTCGCTGGTGCAGCGAGGCGGGATGGGAGGGGCCGGTGTCCGTCCTGGTGAGCGGGGGCAGCGCGAGCCGCCGCGTACCGCCGGTGGCCACCAGTTCGGCCATTCCGGCCAGCGTGCGGGCGCCCAGCACCTCGCGCACCGTCAAAGGGACGCCGAAGTGCTCGCGGATGCGGTTCTGCGCCCGGATCGCCTGGAGCGAGGTGCCGCCCAGGGCCCGGAACCCGTCGGTCGCGCCCACCTGGACCACTCCCAGCACGTCCTCCCAGATCCGCGCGAGATCCTCCTCGGTTCCGGCCTTCGGTGCCGAGAAGCCGGCGCCGGTACCCGTGCCGGGCAGGGTGTGCGCGCGCAGCACGGCCAGGTCGACCTTGCCGTGCTGGTTGAGCGGAAGGCTGTCCAGCCGGACGACGAAGGAGGGAACCATGACCGGCGGCAGCTGCTGGGCCAGCCGCTCGGGGAGTTCCGCCTCGATTCCGGCGGGCCCGACGACGAAGGCCACGAGCCGGGCGTCCGGTCCGTCCCCCTGGACGACCGCGGCGCACGACCGGACGCCCGGATGGGACGCCAGCACCGCCTCGACCTCGCCGCGTTCCACCCGGTGGCCACGGACGTTCAGCTGGCCGTCCACGCGGCCCAGGAAGTCCAGGTTGCCGTCGGGCAGGAGCCGTACCCGGTCGCCGGTGCGGTAGAGCCGGGCGCCGGGACGGTCGCTGAAGGGGTCGGGCGGGAACTGGCGCTGTGTCAGTTCGGGATGTCCCCAGTAGCCACGGGCCAGTCCCCGGCCGCCGACGTAGAGCTCGCCGGGCTCACCGTCCGGTACGGGCCGCATCCGCTCGTCGAGGATGTGCAGTTCGCGGCCGGGCAGGGGCTTGCCGATGGGCGGCGCCTCACCGGGCCGGCGCTCGTCCGAGGCGCTGGCCGCGACCGTCACCTCGGTGGGGCCGTAGATGTTGATCAACCGCCTGCCGCTGCCCCAGCGTTCGGCCGCTTGCGGCTGGCAGCGCTCACCGATGTAGGCCAGGGTGTGCAGGTCGGGCAGGGGCGGTTCCTCGGTGAGTTCGGCGAGCAGCGCGGGCGGCAGCATCGCCCCGGTGACACCTGCCGTGTGCAGGAAGGTCACCAGGCCGGGCCCAGCGGTCTCGACCGTGGCGGGCGGGATGACGACGGTACCGCCCGCGGCGAGCACGGCGTAGATGTCCAGCGCCTGGGTCTCCCAGGTCAGCGGGTAGAACTGGAGGAACCGGGTGCCGGGCCCCAGGCGCAGGTAGGGGGCGATCATGCCCATGAACCAGGCGACGGAACCATGTTCGGCCATGACGCCCTTGGGGCGGCCGGTGGTTCCCGAGGTGTAGGTGATGAAGGCGAGCCGGCCCGGGTCGCCGGGTGGCAACTCCGCCGCGGATCCGCGGCCGCTGTTTCCCGCGTGCGGTTCCGGCGGGCCGGCCAGGTCCTCGGCGGTCAGCAGCGGGAGGTCGCCCGACGGCACCACCGACCGCATCGTCCGGCTCGCCACCGCGAGGCCGGGACGGATATCCTCAAGGATCCAGCGCAGCCGGGCCTCGGGATGCGCCGGGTCCAGGGCCACATAGCTGCCGCCGGCCTTCAGGATGCCCAGCAGCGTCACGACCATCGTGACCGAGCGCTCCAGGCACACGGCGACGAAGACGCCAGGCTCGACGCCCTGTGCGCGTAACAGCCGAGCCGCGGCGTCGGACCTGCGCTCCAGCTCGGCGAAGTCGAGGTGGTCGGTGCCGTCCTCGACGGCCGGGTGGCCGGGATTCACCCGGGCCCGTTCGGTTATCATGCCGTGAATGCTCGGGCGGCTCATTTGCGAAATTCCACGTTGAGGTTTTCCTCTGCCATATGCGCTGTTTGCGCGCCACGGATCGCGGGATGTCGGGCGTAATGGAAGGAATGGCGGGCCAAGGCCGTGATCCGCGCATACCGGCGGAAGCTGCCGTAATCGGACATGTACTCGTTGGCGCGCCTGCCCCGGGCGCCGGCGGGACTCACGCCGGTGCAGGACAAGGGAATACCGACGTGGGGGCGGGTGCCGCAGACCGCTCCGGGCGGATCAGAAACCGGACGAACGCCATATTCGGTCCAGACCTCACAGAATATCCCCTGTCGGCAAAATTTCTCGTTCTGTTCCGGCGGCATGCGGGAGCTAGTGTAGTTTGGGGCTCGTGAGGGTGGCAAGCACCATCCTTTGTAGGCGGTGCGTAAGTCCCTTGCGTCTGCCTGGCGCCGTCTGCTTTCATGTTGTGCATCGGGAGAAGGACTTGACTCGGGGGAGTCTTTGTGAACGATACCGCCGATATTGAATCGGATGCGCAGGCCGGGTTCATTTCCATGCGCATCCCGGCACTGCCGGCCGAATGATTCCGGCTGTTCGAATGTGCTGCGGCCGCCGTTCGCGCCACCCCGGAGGAGGCGGTCGGAGTCGGCACACGGCGCTCCGAGTTCTGCTGGTCCGTCACATACCCACTCAATGCCGCCGATTCGGACGAACGAACTCCGGACGGAGTTCTGAAGTCAAGGGAGGGGTCTGGTGATTCAGGTACGAGAACCGACGTTACCTCCGGACGCGTCCGGAGGTGAGTCCGCGGGCAGCAGCCTCGGGTTACTGGACGACGTGACAATCGCCCTGACCGGTGCCGAACGGGACGCGGTCCATGAACACTTCGCGGCCGGTGCCCGCGCGATGAAGGACCGGCCGCTGGACGATGAAGAGCTGCTCACGGCGGCCGAACTCTCCGGAAACCATCTTCCGGACCGGATTCTTCAGGCGCTGCGCCAGTTCCGCCGGCACGGGAACGACGCGGGTGTCGTCCTCCTGCGGAACATGCCGACCGACACCGATATCCCGGCGACCCCGGTGAACGGATTCCTGCCCGACTGGGACGGGATCCCGGTGGCGACGTTCGCCCAACTCGCGGTCGCCTCGGCCGTGGGAGATGTCATCGCCTATGCCGACGAGAAGGCGGGCCGTATCGTCCAGGACGTCGTTCCGGTCGAGGGCGCGGAAGAGCGCCAGGAGAATTCAGGGACGGTCTATCTCGAACTCCACACCGAGGACGGATTCCACCCGCACAAGCCGGACTTCATCACCCTGATGTGCCTGCGGCCCGACCGTGAGAGAACCGCGTACACCGTCGTGGGGGCCGCGGCCCGGGTGCTGCCCCTGCTCTCGGAGGAAACCACGCTGCTGCTGCGCCAGCCGCTCTTCCGGATCCGGGTGAGCAGTTCGTTCGGGGGCGGCAGCACGGACCTGCTGACCGACCCGGTGCCGGTGCTGTCCGGCGCGCCCGCCGCTCCGGAACTGCTCGCCGACTTTCACGCCATGGAGCCGCTGCGGGACGACGCGCGCGCGGCACTGGAGGAGTTGAAGTCGGCGTTCCTGGCCACACTGCGCGGCGCCGTCCTGGACGTCGGTGACATTCTCGTCGTCGACAACCGCACGGCCATTCACGGGCGTTCGCCGTTCGCCGCCCGCTTCGACGGAACCGACCGCTGGCTCAGGCGCTGCTTCGCCGTCCTGGACATCCGGCGCTCAAGGGTCGCCCGTGCCCCGCGCTCGCGGGTCTGCGCTCCACTGACGACCATTGGCCTCTCCGACGCCCCGGCCGGCCTCCCTCCCACCACGCGAATCGAGGATCCGGCGTGCACCGCTTCATAACCAGCCTGGAGGAGCTCGCCGAGCACCCGCCGCGCCATATGCTGCTCCTCTACTCCGGCGGGCTCGACGGGACGTACCTGCTCCAGCGGCTCCAGGAGCTGGGGACCACCGTGACCGCGCTGAACGTGCGCATCGGGGACCCGGAGCCCTCGGCCACGGCGGCCGACCAGGCGCGGCTGTTCGGCGCCCGGTTCGTGGACGTGGATGTGACGGACCGGTTCTTCGCCGAGTTCGCGCCCGCCGCGGTCCACGCGGACGCCCTCTACCAGGAGCAGTTCCCGGTCGGGTCCACGCTCACCAGGCCGCTGATGGCGCAGACCGCGGTACGGGTGGCCCGTGAGCACGGCTGCGACGTGATCGGCCACACCGCCACCTACATGCAGAACAGCGCGATCAGGATCAGCGGGTCCATCGCCGCGCTCGACTCCGGCACCGGCATCGCCGCGCCGTTCCTGGGTTCCGATCTGCCGAGGGAGGCGAAGCTCGCCGCACTGCGGGATGTCGGTATCTCGTTCCCCGAGGGCATTCACAGCGTCGATGCCAATCCGTGGGCCCGTGTCATCGAGTGCGGGTCCCTGGAGAGCCCGGAGAACCGCCTGGACGAAAGCGTCTTCCGGTGGACCCGGGACGTGGACGACGCGGCCGACGAGCCGGTGGAGATCGTCTTCACCTTCGAGGGCGGCCTGCCGGTCGCCCTCGACGACAAGCCCATCGCCTTCGGCGACCTGGTGCACCAGCTGAACACGCTCGCCGGTGAGCACGGTGTCGGCCGGTCCTCCGGCCTGGAGGACACGCCGTTCGGCGTGAAGAACCACGAGGTCCGCGAGGCTCCCGCGGCCACCGTCATCATCAAGGCGCACCAGGTCCTGGCCAACGCCGTGTACACGGCCCATGAGCACGCGGTACGCGGAGCCATCGCCCGGGAGTGGACCACCACGGTCGTCCAGGGCGGATGGTTCGGCCATCTCGGGGAGAGCCTGGCCAAGTGCCTCGCCGACCTGGACCGCCCGCTCAACGGCACCGTGCGGCTGCGGCTGCACAAGGGCAACATCACCGTGCTGAGTGTGTCCTCGCCGCACGGCCTGTACTACACGCGGCTCGGCAAGGGCTTCCACGAGTCGATGAACGAGTACTCCTACACACCCTGGCTGTCACTGGCCACCCTGCCCAGCCGCCTGCGCCGATTCGGAGCTCCGGAATGAGTAGCAACAAGAGGGACCTGGTTGACCTGTCGCACGTGGTCAGGGAGGGCATGACCACCTATCCCGGACTTCCCGGTCCGGTGATCGAGGATCACATGTCGCGGCTGGACTCCCGCGACAAGTACTCCCCGGGAACCGAGTTCCAGATCGGGCGGATCACTCTGGTGGCCAACACCGGAACGTATGCGGACGTCCCGTTCCACCGCTTCGACGGAGGCGCCGACCTCTCCGAGGTGCCGCTGTCCCGGTTCGTCGACCTGGAGGGCGTGGCGGTCTCCGCACCGGCGGGCAGCCCGAGGGGCATCGGGCCGGAGGCGTTCGAGGGGCTTGAGGTCACCGACCGGGCCGTGCTCGTCCACACCGGATGGGACCGGCACTGGGGAACCGGCTCCTACGGCGACCAGGAGCACCCGTTCCTGTCGGCGGAAGCCGTCGAGTGGCTGGCCGCCCGGCGTCCCGCACTGGTGGGCATCGACTCGGTCAACATCGACGACATGGCCGACCTGACGCGGCCCGCGCACACGGGCCTGCTCGCCGCGGGCATCCCGGTGGTCGAGCACATGACCGGGCTGGAACAGGTGGTGGGCCGGCGGTTCCGCTTCCACGCCGCCCCGATCGCGATCGCCGGAATGGGCACCTTCCCGGTCCGGGCGTACGCACTCGTCGACGCGCAGGGCTGACAGCCGGCCGCGAGAGCAGAACGTTCCTACTTCTACGAAGGCTTCTACGAAGGTCGTGGACATGGAGAAGTACCACCTGGACGCCCAGGCCAACAGAGAGCTCGACGACCTTGTCCGGGAGCTGACCGGTGAGGTGCCGAGCGTGCACGACGCGGGGTTCCACCGGAGGGCCGCGCTGCTCGCGCACGAGCTTCCCCGGGAGCTGCGAAAGGCGCTGGTCGACTTCCGGCTGACCGGGCCGTCGGCGGGATTCCTGCTGTCCGGCGTCCGGATCAGCGAGGACCTCCGGCCGACACCCGCCCAGTGGCACGAGCCGGAGGACTCCGTGGCGCTCCGGGAGGAGGTCGTCTTCGCCCTGTGCGCACAGTTCCTCGGTGACCCCTTCGGCTACGCGACCCTGCACACCGGTCTGCTGATGCACAACATCGTGCCCATCAAGGGCCACGAGAAGGAGCAGATCTCCTCCGGCTCGGAGGAGGTGCTGGAATGGCACACCGAGGAGGCGTTCCACCCCTACCGCGCCGACTACACCGCGCTGATGTGCCTGCGCAATCCGTACGGGGCGCCCACCACCTATGCCGACGTCGCCGACCTGGAGATCGACGACGCGGACCGGGAGATCCTCCGGCAGCCGCTCTTCGCGACCCGGCCGAGCGGCTCGCACTCCGCGGAGCGCAACGCCTACACCACCCACCTGCCGGAGCACCGGCACGCCCGGGCGCGCGAGAGCTTCGAGCGGATCGAGGAGCTGCACCGCGACCCCCCGGCGCAGCGGGTCCTGTTCGGCGACGAGGCGGATCCCTATCTGTGTGTCGACCCGGACTGCATGACGCCGCTGAACGAGGACGCGGCCGGCGCCCTGCGGCGGTTGTGCGCGGAGATCAACCGGAAGATCCAGGACATCGCGCTCACCCCCGGCGACATCCTGTTCCTCGACAACTTCCGGGCCATCCACGGCCGGAAGCCGTTCAAGGCGCGCTTCGACGGCACCGACCGCTGGCTCAAGCGGATGAACATCACCCGGGACCTCCGCCGGTCACGCTCCCGCCGGCTCTCGGCGGACGGCCGGATCATCTCCTAACCCCGAAGCTTCGAAAGAGGGTCTTCTTCGTGAAACTGCCCGCCTTCGTCGCCCAACACCTTGGGCGGCGCGGTGACCTGGTGGCGCTGGAATCGGGAAGCCAGAGCTGGTCGTACGCCGAACTCGACGAGGCCACCCGGGAGCGTGCGGCGCAGTTGCGCCGGCTCTGCCCGGACGGCGGCCGTGTCGTCCTGGTGGGCGAGCACACCGCCGATGCCCTGATCTGGGCGCTGGCGGTGATGCGCTCGGGGCTCGTCCACACCCCGCTCAACCCCGCACTGCCCGTGGAGCGCGTGCGGGAGGCGATCCGCGTCGCCGCCCCCCGCCTCGTGGTCTGCTGTACGCCGGACTCACTCACCGCGCTCCGGGCGGGCGACCCGGAGCACAGCCCGGAGTTCAGGGTGCTCGGTGCCGAGGAGATCGCGGGCGCCGCGGCGGAAACGGACCACAGCGGTGACCCGGGGACGGTGCCGCCCTCGGAGGTGGCGTACTCGATCTTCACCTCCGGCTCCACCGGCCTCCCCAAGCTGGTGAACGTGGGCCATGGCGGCATCGAGAACCTGTGCCGTGCCCAGACCCGGCTCTTCGGGGTGAAGCCGGGCCATCGGATGCTGCAGTTCTCCTCCCTGTCGTTCGACGCCTCGATCGCCGAGATCCTGGTGGCCCTGTACGCCGGCGGGCGGCTGGTGGTGCCGTCCCGCGAGGGCAGCTCGTGGCTCAGTGCGGTCGGGCGGCATCTGCGGGACAGCGGCTGCGACATCGTCACGCTGCCCCCCTCGGTCTACGCCCGGCTGGACGACGAGGCACGCAAGTCCATTGGTACGGTCGTCTTCGCCGGTGAGGCGCTGTCCGAAGTGGAGTTCCGGGCTGCGGCCCGCTACAGCCGGGTCGTGAACGCCTACGGGCCCACCGAGGGCACGGTGTGCTTCAGCATCGCGGAGTTCTCGCACTTCACGACCTCGATCGGCCGTCCGATCGAGGGCTACGCAGCCCGGGTGTACGACGCCGGGCAGGGCAGCTACGCGGCCTCCGGGCGCGGTGAACTGGTACTGGTCGGCCCCGGGGTGGCGCTCGGCTACCAGGGCCCGTCCGCGGCGTCCGCGGACGGGACCGGCCCCTTCACCACCGTCGACGGCAGTCCCGCCTATCACACCGGCGACGAAGTCGAGCTCCGGCAGGGCGAGTTGTTCTACCTGGGCAGGCTCGACGAGCAGATCAAACGGCTCGGCCACCGGATCGGCCTGAGCGAGCTGAGCGGCAGGATCGCGGAGCTCCTGGACGCCTCGGCCGTGCTCCTGGCGGACGGCACCTCGCTGGTCCTGGCACATACCGTGACCAACCGTCAGGAATTGGAACTGAAGGTCGAGTTGCGTGAGCAGTTGCCACCCTGGGAGGTGCCGGACGTGCTGCTGGCACTCCCCGAGCTGCCGCTCACGGACAACGGCAAGACCGACAAGGCGGCCGTACGGGCCCTCGTGCACCAGGCCGCCGACCTCGCCGAGGCCGAGGCGGCTGACGATGTCCGGGTCACCGGGGCGCGGTCGGCCCCCGGCGACGACCAGGCGGTCGTCCACGCCGTCGTGGCCGGTGTCCTGGGCACCGGGATCGACTCGGCCACCTCGATCTTCGACGCGGGCGGGGACTCACTGGTCCTGGTGCGGATACAGGTCGAGCTGAGCCGGATCTACGGTGAGGACACCGTCCAGTCCGTCTTCGACCTGCTCAACTACGACTTCAGCGTCGCGGGGTTCATCACCGGCCTGCGCGGCCGGTCCGGGATCGCGGCCGCGGACGGTACCGGGGCCGCGTCCTGCGGGCACGGCCCCGTGCCGGGCGTGTTCACCACGGTCTCCGCGGAGCTGGCCGAGCTGCGAGCGGAGATCACCGCCGTGCACCGGGCGTCGGAGCCGGGAGGCGACCGCGAGCTGCCGCGGGCGGTCACCCTCACCGGCGCGGGCGGCTTCATCGGCGGCCATGTCCTGGACCGGCTGCTGGACGACGGCCGCCGCGTCACCGTCGTCACCACCAGCGACCCCGAGGAGCTCGTGTCGCGGCACTGCGCCCGCTTCGAGCGCGATCCCGGGGAATTCGCCGGCGTCGGGTTCCTCGACTACGCGCAGGCCGAGCGCCTCGGCAGGAACCCGGTCGGCGGCCAGGACCGCTGGGGCCCGGTCGTGCACTGCGGCTTCGAGGTCAACCATCTGCTGCCGCTGGAGCGTCAGTTGAACGGGAGCGTCGCCTCCACCCGCACCCTGGTGCGCGCCGCCGCCGCGCTGGACGCACCGCGCCTGGTCTTCCTGTCCGCCGCCTCCGTCGGCCCGGAGTTCGTGCCGCTCACCGAAAGCTCGCTGGCCGCGGTCGAGGACCCGTACTCGCAGGCGAAGTTCGTCGCCGAGGGATACGCCGGGGCGCTGCCGGGGGAGCGCTGCCGGGTCGACCTGGTACGGGCCGGTCTGGTCTACGGGCACAGCGACCGGGAGCACGCGTTCCTGGAGCGGGACGTATTCGCGCAGCTGCTGCGGCTGTCGCTGCGGCACGGGGTGCTGCCCCGGCTCGAAGGCGGTGTCCCGGTCTGCCATGTCGACGATGTCGTGGCCGTGCTGCTGGCGGCGGCCGACTCGCAGGGACCGGCCGAGGCGTCGGTCCTCATCCAGCGCACGTACGACATCCAGGAGTTGCGCGCCGAACTCGATTTCGAGGAGGACCAGGTCGTGAGCCCACAGGAATGGCTGACCACCGTGACGGGGGCGGACATCGCCGGGCTTCCCGTCCTGGCGGCCCTCCGGCAGTGGCTCGGCGCAACCGGCTGGAGCGAGCCGGTGCGCAGCACCGACCGGCCGATCATCCGGGAACTCCGGCAGAACCATCTGGGGAGCTGATATGGCCGAGTCGCCGCTTCTGTCGCTGAAGCGCAATGTCATCGCGGAGCCCGCCGTCGCCGGGTGGTACGCCTGGTCGTACCTGCTGCCGCCGTTCACCCTGGCGAAGTACCTCAAGGGCCACTACCAGGGCATCGTCGAGTCCTACCTGGAAGGGCCCGACACCCATCGCACAGCACTCAAGCAGGCCCGCTTCCAGGGGGGACCTTTCGTACACGAGCGCGAGGGCTCGTACGACCTGATCCGCAGCTGGTACGAGTCGGCCCGCGAGCAGCATGCCCCGCTGATGGAACTCGCCGACGCCATCGATGAGTTGGAGCATAAGATCCTGCCCGCTCTGGACGGTTCATCGATGGAGCAGGTGTACCGCGAGCTGCCCGAACCGCTGGCCGGGCGGGTGGAGCTGTTCTACAACCGGGACAACCGGACCCCCGACTACCGCTTCATTGAGCCGCTGCTCTACGCGTCCCGCTACTTCGACCCGGGGCTGCAGCAGGTCCGCTTCTCCGCGATCGACCGGGACGCCAGGGAGTTCGCGCTCACGACGCCGGTCCTCGAATACACGCCCGACCAGGTGCTGGTGACCGTTCCGCTGGACTCGCCGCTGCTCGACCAGGTCTTCGCCGGTGGGCTCAGCCCGCAGGACCTGGACCGGCTCACCGCGGACCTCGGCCTGGACGGGGAGCGCGCGCGGACCTTCCAGGGCTTCTTCGAGCAGACCCCCGAACCGGCCGCCGCCCCGCAGCCCGCCCAGGACACCATCGAGTACGCCGGTCACGCCTGCGTGTTCGTCCGCCACCGGGGCACCACCTTCCTGGTCGACCCGGTGGTCAGCTACAGCGGCTACTCGCACGAGAGCGACGGCCGGTTCACCCTGGACGACCTGCCCGAGCACATCGACAACGTGCTGATCACCCACAACCACCAGGACCACATGCTCCTGGAGACGCTGCTCAGGATCCGGCACCGGGTGGGCCGCGTCGTCATCGCGAAGTCCGCCGGCTCAAGCCTGGTCGACCCGGGCCTGAAGCGGATCCTCGGCACCCTCGGCTTCCGGGACGTCGTGGAGCTCGACGACCTGGACACCCTGGAGACCCCCGGTGGCACCATCACCGCCCTGCCCTTCCTCGGTGAGCACGGCGACATCCGGATCCGTACCAAGTGCGGCTGGCTGCTGGACCTGGACGGCACCCGCGTCCTGTTCGCGGCGGACTCCACCAACGTCTCCCCGCAGCTGTACGCACAGGTCACAGCGGCGGTGGGTCAGGTGGACACCGTGTTCATCGGGATGGAGAGCGTGGGTGCCCCGGTCAGCTGGCTGTACGGGCCGCTCTTCCCGGAACGGCTGGAGCGCAGGATCGACGCCGGCCGCCGCCTCAAGGGCTGCAACTTCGAGCAGGCCGCGGCCATCGTCGACACGCTCCGGGCCTCCTCGGTCTACGTGTACGCGATGGGCCAGGAGCCCTGGCTGGGAGCGGTGATGTGCGTCGAGTACGACGACAAGCACCCGGCGATGATCGACAGCGACAAGCTGGTGGCGTACGTCAGGGAGCGCGGGGGCAGGGCCAAGCGGCTCTTCCTGCACGAGTCGATGCCGGTGCGCCGGTGACCCCCGGGCAGCACGTCGTCCTGGTCGGCTTTCACGCCTCCGAGGCTCACACGGTCGACTTCGACACGGACCGCGTGACGGCCGTGATGCCGCGCGCGAGTGCCGCCCGGCTCCCCGCCGAGCTGGCCGCGCGCTTCGCGCGGATCGCGCTGCTCGACCTCCCGGACTCGGCCGACCTGAACGTCTACGACCAGGCTTTCGACCGTATCCGCGAACTCGTGGAAGGGCTGGCCGCCGAGTTCGGCCCCCCGGCCGGAATCGTCGGGCTGTACGAGCACACCACACTGCCGGCGGCCCGGCTGCGCGAGCACTTCGGCCTCCGGGGCACCGGCGTGCGCACCGCGACGCTGTGCCGGGACAAGGTCCCCATGAAACAGGCGGTGGCGGCCGCGGGGGTGCCGGTACCGCGCTTCCTGGCCGTCGGCCCCGACACCGGGCGGTCCCTACTGGAGGCGTTCGCCCACCGGGCCCCCGGCCGCATCGTGCTCAAGCCACGCAGCCAGGCCGCCAGCCGTGGCGTGCACATCCTGGATGACGCCGCCGCGTTCCTGGAGCTCGCCGCGAAGGGCGGCCTGGAGGCGGGCTACGAGGCGGAGGAGTTCATCACGGGCTCCATCTACCACATCGACGGCGTCGTACGTGACGGCACCATGCGCTGGTTCTGCGCCTCGCGCTACCTGGACACCTGCTTCGACTTCCAGCACGGGAACGCGCCGCTGGCCGCGGTCACCACGGACGACCCGGCCCTGGTGGCGCGCATCCACGCCTTCACCACGACCGTCCTGGAGACCCTCGGGCTGCGGGACAGCGTGATCCACCTCGAACTGTTCCACACACCCGATGACGAACTGGTCTTCCTGGAGATCGGCAACCGCTTCGGCGGCGCCGGCATCTGCTGGCACCAGCACACCGTCTTCGGCGTCGACCTGGCCCGGGAGGCGGTGCTCGCCTGCCTGGGCAGACCCTCGGAGGTGCGGTCCGGCACGACCATGCTGGACCACCGGGACCCGGGGGCCTCCGGGTGGCTGTACACGCCGCTGGACGCGAAGGAGCCCCGCGTGGTGAGCCGGATCACCGGGCTCGACGAACTCCCCGGTTCAGTCCTCGGCAGCAGGGTCCCCTCCGTAGGCGACGTGCTGGACGCGGGCGGGGACATCTGGCCCAGCACCGGCGGGTTCCTGGTCGGCGGCCGGTCCCCGGCCGAGGTGGAGAAGGACATGGCACAGATCGTCAGTACCTACGTACTCACAACCACCCCTGCGGCACCGGCAGGCTGACGCACCGGCCGACACCGCGACCGGACACGTGAAGGCCCGTATCCGCCTACGAAAGGACACGCCCCATGCCTCTCTTTGACAGCATCCTCGACACCATCGGTCGCACACCCGTCGTCAAACTGAACCGGCTCGCGCCCGAGCACGTCACGCTCTACGCGAAGGTCGAGTCGTTCAACCCCAGCGGCTCCGTGAAGGACCGCCTCGCGCTCTCGGTGATTCTCGACGCCGAGGCGAAGGGAGAGCTGAAGCCCGGCGACACCATCGTGGAATGCACCTCGGGCAACGTGGGCGTGGCGCTGGCGATGGTGGCCGCGGCGCGTGGCTACCAGTTCGTCGCGGTCATGGGCGACGACTTCTCGGTGGAGCGGCGCAAGCTCATCCGGGCCTACGGGGGCAAGGTCATCCTCTTCCCCGCTGTCAACGAGGGCAGTGCCGGCGGACGGGCCAGGGCCGACGCGCTGGCGGAGAAGCACGGCTGGTTCCGTTCCCAGCAGTTCGACAACCCGGCCAACCCCGCCTACCACCGGGAGACCACCGGGGCGGAGATCCTCAGCGACTTCGCCGGAAAGCGGCTGGACTACTTCGTCTCCGGCTTCGGCACCAGCGGGACCCTCACCGGCGTCGGCCAGATGCTGAAGCGCGCCCGGCCCGATGTGCGCGTCGTGACCTTCGAACCGGACAAGGCCGCGGTACTGGCCGGTCAGGAGTGGAAGGCCCACCGGATCCAGGGCCTGGCTCCCAACTTCGTGCCGGGCGTGCTCGACCGGAGCGTGATCGACGAACTCCTGACCGTGGACGAGGTCCTGGCACGCGACACCGCGCGCCGACTCGCCACCGAGGAAGGGATCTTCACCGGCATATCAGCCGGGGCCACCGTGGCGACGGCGCTGCGGGTCGCCGAGACCGCTCCGGAGGGCTCGGTCCTGCTCGCCATGCTGCCGGACACCGGCGAGCGCTACCTGTCCACCTTCCTGTTCGACGACATGAACGAGGGATCGGACGACGAATGGCTGGCCTCGCTCGATGAGGGCCCCGGCGCCGCCCGAACCTGAAGGGGAATGGCGCATGAGGGAATTCATCCCCCCGGCCACTCGCTTCGTCGACCTGCCCGACGGATTCCCGATGAAGCGTGGTGGCACGCTCCACGGCGCGCGCATCGGCTACGAGACCTATGGGAGGTCGAACGGGGCACGCGACGTCATCCTGATCCTGACCGGTCTCTCGGCGGACGCACACCCCGCCTCGCATCCGGACGACCCCAGCCCAGGCTGGTGGGAGGCCATGCTGGGGCCGGGAAAGCCCATCGACACCGACCGCTGGCAGGTGATCTGCATCAACTCGCTGGGGAGTTGCAAGGGCTCGACCGGACCTGCCTCGACCGACCCGGGAACGGGCGAGCCCTACCGGCTCGACTTCCCCGACCTGACCGTCGAGGACATCGCGGATGCCGCGGCGTACACGGTGCGCGCGCTGGGCATCGAGCGCGTGGACTGCGTGATCGGCGCCTCCATGGGCGGGATGAGCGCGCTGGCCCTGCTCGCCCGGCACCCCGGGATAGCGCGGAACCACATCAACATCTCCGGGGCAGTGCATTCGCTGCCGTTCTCGATCGCCATCCGGTCCCTGCAACGCGAGGCGATCCGGTGCGACCCGCACTGGAACCAGGGCAGGTACCACGCGGAGCGGTATCCGCAGCGCGGCATGCTCACGGCGCGCAAGCTGGGGATAGCGACGTACCGTTCGGCCCAGGAGTGGGAGGACCGCTTCGGCCGGGCCCGCCTGAGCACGGAACGCCGCACGGGGAAGGAGCTGTTCGGCCTGGAATTCGAAGTGGAGAGCTATCTGGAGTTCCATGCCCGCCGCTTCCTGCACGAGTTCGACCCCAACAGCTACCTCTACCTCAGCCATTCGATCGACCAGTTCGACCTGGGCGAGTGCTGCGGCAGTACCCCGAGGGAAGCCCTGTCCTGGCTGCGGCTGGAGAAGGCACTGGTACTCGGGGTGGAGACCGACATCCTGTTCCCGCTGAAGCAGCAGCAGCAGATCGCCGAGGGGCTGAGGGCCGGCGGGACCGATGTCCAGTTCGTGCCGCTGGAGTCACCCCAGGGGCACGACGCGTTCCTGGTCGACATCGATCGCTTCGGCCCACCGATAGCCAAGTTCCTTTCGTCGAGCTGACACTGACGTCACATCACCCGCGAAGCAGTCCCGATCGGCCCTCGGGCAACAGGATCGGGAACGCTTCGGTGACCGTCTTCACGACCTCGCCCGGAACCGGCCCCCCGGTCGGCAGGGCTCGGCCACCCGAGACCCAGATGGTCCGCATACCCAGAGCCGAGGCACCCGCGATGTCGTGCTCCAGGGAGTCGCCGATCATCCACCCGCCCTCAAGTTCCTCCGCCGCGCGCTGCGCGACGATCCGGAAGATCTCGGGAGCGGGCTTGCTCGCCACCTCGTCGTCGGCGAAGCACACCACATCGAAGAGGTCATGCAGGTTGTCGCGCATCTTCGGCCGCTGCTGCTGCTCCGTGCCGTTGGTCAGCAGCGCCGTCCGCCAGCCGTGTTCGCGCAGAACCAGCAGATTCTCCAGCACGCCCTCGACTGTCCGGACAAGGAGTGGCATCTGTTCCGAGAACACGCGCCGGAGTTCGGCCGGGGACTCGGAGAATCCAAAGTGGTCGACGATGGCGCGGAACGACTCGTCCGCAGACACCGGCCGATTCTGTTCCTCCCTCAGGAATTCCAGCCCCTCGGGTCCCAGGCCCCGCTGCTCGGTCAGTTCGACGAACCAGCGGTCGATCGCACCGGTGCTGTCCACCAACGTGTCATCGAGATCGAATATGACGAACTTCTTCACGTGTGATCACTCATTCCCGTGGCGACGACGGAATCAGGGAACGGCCGACGACTACTCGCGGGCCCCCAGCGGTGCGGGCAGAGCGTCCAGTTCGGCGAGTTCATCGGAGGACAGGACAAGTTCGGCAGCCCCGACGTTCTGCTCCAGATAACGCTCGGTCTTGGTGCCCGGGATCGGGATCACGTACTCGCCCTTGGCGAGCAGCCACGCCAGTGCCACCTGGGTGGACGTGGCACCGTGGCGTTCGCCGACGGAGCGGACAATGTCCACCAGCCGCATGTTGGCGGCAAGGGATTCCGCCGTGAAACGCGGCATGTCGGCGCGGAAGTCGTCCTCGCTGAGATCGGCCGGCGAAGAGTAGCGACCGCTCAGCAGACCGCTGCCGAGCGGGGAGTGGCACAGAAAGGCAATCCCGTGCTCACGGCAGAACGGGACCACGTCGGCCTGGAATTCGCGGGTGAACAGCGAGAACTCCGACTGTACGGCGGCCACGGGGTGAACGCCCCGGGCCCGGCGCACCTCGGGGAGCGACACCTCGGACAGGCCGATACTGCGCGCCTTTCCCTCGGCCACCAGTTCCGACAGCGCGCCCCAGCTCTCCTCGACCGGAACCTGCGGGTCGATGCGGTGGAGGAAATAGATGTCCACGTAATCGGTACGGAGGCGTCGCAGACTGGCTTCAAGGGCGGAGCGGAGATACTCGGGCCGCCCGTTGAGAGTGAACTCGGTTCCGTCGTAACGGACTCCGCCCTTGGTCGACAGCACGGCCCGATCACGCCGCCCGGCCAGGGCGCGGCCGACCAGTTCCTCGTTTGTGAACGGCCCGTACACATCAGCCGTGTCGATGAGGCTGACGCCCAGATCAAGTGCCCGGCGCACCACGGCCAGTGAGGCGCTGTCGTCCCGGCTCTGTGGGTCGTAGGCGAAGGACATACCCATCGTGCCCAGGCCAATTCGACCGATAACCGGCCCCCCGTGACCCAGAGTGGTAGTACGCACGACACAATCCCCTTTGATGCCGAAGGCCATATCCGGGCGCTGCGCAGTGCAACATCCTAGCCTGTAGGACAACGGGCTTTCGAGGGCTTTCCGTTGGCGTTGTCCGCAGTGGACTGCGCCGCCCGCTCGAACGCGGGGATGCCGTCGTCCACCGCCCTGTCGACGACATCACCACGCGCATCCTCATCCCGCGAGCGTCAGGGGTTCACGCCTCGACGAGGTCGCCGGAGTCGGCGGGGGCGGCGGCCGCGGCGGCCGCGCGGCGGCGGGCGAGACGTTCGGAGACCCGGTAGCCCGCGAGCATCACGGCGATGACGACGACGGTTTCGGTGGTGCCCCACACCCAGGTGGAAGTGTCGGCCACCTTGGGTGCGAGCTTGGGCAGATGGCCCATCGCGACGGTGGAGTGCCTGGCCACGCCGGCTTGGAAAGCCTGGTTGCGGGCCGAGCCGTGGAGGAACGGTGCGACGAACAGCACCGCCAGCCCGAGCAGGACCTCGGCGCCGACCACGGCCGGGAACTGCCGCAGGAGGATGGTACGAAGCGGGCGCTGATCACCGGCGGCGCGCAGCGCGTCGATGCGGGGGTGCAGCCAGAACTGGTTGAAGACGCCGAGCAGCAGCATGGCGCCGAACAGGAGGATCTTCACGCCGAGCACGCGTCCGTACATGGTGGTGACCAGCTGCGTGGGGCCGTCGACGTGCTCCCAGTACAGGAACAGGCCGGACAGGGTGATGGCGGCGACGCAGGTCATGGCGGCCGCGGAGAAGCGGCGGATCGCCGGTGCCCAGAACGTGCCCCGGTCGGCGGGAGCGACGGCGCCCGGCAGCGCGAGCAGCACCAGGCCGACGAGCCCGCCGATCCAGACGCCGCCACCGAGCAGGTGCAGCATCCACATGAGGGTCTCGAAGATGGCGCGGCCCCAGTTCTGGGGCACCTTGTCCGGGAACCTGGTGGTACCGAGCGCGATCGACCCGGCGACCAGCCCGGCCGTCAGCAGCCATCGCCGCAGCGGGCCGACCGCGATCCTGCGGACGGTGAGCGGAGCGATCAGCGCGGTACCGACCAGAATGAGCGTCACTTCCAGCCCTGACAAACGGCCGTCGTTGCTGCCGTCGTACAGCGAGTTCCAGGCCGTGCCGTAGTCGTAGCCGCCGCTCCCTGACGCCCCCTGGGCAAGGTCGGTGAGCACAGCCGGTACGGCCAGCGCGCCCAGGACCACTGCCGCCCGGGAGAGCCGCGCGGTGACTGCGGCGAGCGTGTCCGGTCCGACCCGGCGGGCCGGCGGGCCCACCGCCAGGGCGGCCAGAGCGGTCAGGCCGACGAATCCCATCAGTGTCACCCAGGTCGTCCAGGCCACGGCGCTGTCGGCGAAGGGGCCGAGTGGCGTGGACGGACCCGCCGCGGACAGGCTCAGGGATTGGTGTATATCACTGGAAAACGGCACGGAGCAGCATCCTCGCTCGCAGGGGACAGCAGGTGAAGTGAGGTTAGCCTTACCTAAGTAGCGGGCGCAATGTGCGGAACCTGTGCGGCACCGGTGATGTGGCCGCTGGTCCGGACGGGCTTCGGGTCCGGGCTCCGGGGGTCTGAGAAGATCGTCCCCACCCCCGCGTGCACCGGACTCTGGAAGGAACCAACGAGATCATGCGCCCCAACATGGCCCGCAGCGTGGCCGGAGCCGTCCGATGACCGGCCCCGGCCCCGATGACGCGGTGCTGCTGCGCACCGAGGGCCGCGCGGCCTACCTGACCCTGAACCGGCCCAGGGCCATCAACGCCCTCAACCACGCCATGGTCACCCGGATCGACCGGGCG
>Ga0302314_10002520_pt1 | contig 33912 bp, 30 predicted proteins | sample III_Palsa_N2_3_FD_200533 | JGI IMG/M metagenome (GOLD analysis project Ga0302314, IMG submission 200533) | Peat permafrost microbial communities from Stordalen Mire near Abisko, Sweden - III_Palsa_N2_3 | ecosystem: Environmental > Terrestrial > Soil > Palsa > Peat permafrost | place: Sweden...
GCGTGCTGTCGCTCCATCCGCTCCCGGCCGGCCCGGCAGGCGCTCGGACGGTACGACTCTGCCGCACGCGGCTCGGGATCAATCCCGATCTGGCGGGCCTTAAGACTCTGAATCGACTCGAGTCGGTAATGGCGCGTGCGGAATGGCGCGATGAGCGCATCTGGGACGGATTGATGCGGGATGTGGAGGGGAGCATCGTCTGCGGCACCATGTCCAACGTATTCTTGCGGCGCGGCTCGACCTTGATGACGCCGGCTCTCGATCGCTGCGGCGTCGCCGGGATCATGCGCCGTTGGGTTCTCGAGCAGGCAGCGGATCTGCACCTCGCGGTGTGGCAAGGTCGTCTGCCCATCGAGGCATTTCGCGATGCGGAGGAAGTGTTCATGACCAACGCGGTGCAAGGCATCGTGCCGGTGCGCCTCATTCAGGCGGGCGGGGACCCTCTGCGCCTGCCTTCGATCGAGACGGCCGAGCGGCTGCGCACTCGCCTGGAGCGCGCATGAGGGGGCTCGGGCGAACGCTCATCATCGTCGTCGTTCTCGGTGCGGCAGCGGCGGCGGCCGCTCTCATGGGGTGGCGCGCCGTGCGCAGTCTCGATGAGCCCCTGAACGTGAGTGCTCCGCTGCGCTTCAAGGTCGCTCCAGGCAGCCGTTTTGCCCACGTGGCCGCCGAGCTCGGCGCGCAGGGCATCGTCGCGCAGCCTCGCACCTGGGTGCTCTATGCCCGCTGGAAAGGCCGCGCCTCGGCGATCAAGGCCGGGGAATACGAAATCGATCCGGGCGCGACCCCGCGCAGCCTCCTCGAGAAGCTCGTGACGGGGCAGGTGGTGCTGCATTCGTTCACCATCGTCGACGGGTGGCGTGTGCAGGACATGCTGGCGGCGCTCAAGCGCGATCCCGATATCTCCGTCACGCCTGACGCTCCCGCGCAGGAGCTGATGAGCAAGCTCGGCGCCCCGGGGATCGATCCGGAGGGCCAGTTCTTGCCGGAGACTTATCGCTTTCCCGAAGGAACGGCGCAGCTCGAGATATTGCGGCAGGCGCACACGGCGCTGGTGCGCGAGCTCGAGTCGGCGTGGGCGAGCCGTGATGCCGCCTTGGCGCTGAAGACGCCTACGGAGCTGCTCATCGTCGCCTCCATCGTGCAGAAGGAAAGCGGCCTGCCGCAAGAGTTGCCGAAAATTGCCGGGCTATATTTGCATCGTCTGCGTATCGGTATGCGCCTGCAGGCCGACCCCACTGTCATCTACGGGCTGGGCGAGCGCTATGACGGGCAACTGCACAGCGTCGATCTGCACACGGATGGCCCGTACAACACCTACGAGCGGGCGGGACTGCCGCCGACGCCGATCGCGCTCGCGGGCGCCGCCGCGATCCGCGCCACCGCCCATCCGGAGAGCACCGAAGCGCTATACTTCGTGGCCTCGCCGAAGGACGACGGCAGTCACATTTTCTCCGCGACGCTCGAGGAACAGAATGCCGCCGTCGCACGGTACGTGGCGCACTTGCGCGAGAAGGCGGCGGAGACCACTCTGAAATGAACGAGCGTGGCCGGTTCCTCACCGTCGAGGGCATCGAGGGGGTGGGCAAGAGCACTCAAGTGCCCCGACTCGCGCAGGCGCTCACCGCGCGCGCCATCGCGTGCGTGCTCACCCGCGAGCCCGGAGGCACTGCGCTCGCCGAGAAGATCCGCGAGCTGGTGCTCGCGCCCGGCGCCGAAGTACTGCCGGATGCCGCGGAGCTGTTGCTCATGTTCGCGGCCCGTTCCGTGCACCTCGAGAACTTCATCAAGCCGCATCTCGAGGCGGGCCGCTGGGTGATATGCGATCGTTTCACCGACGCGACCTATGCTTATCAGGGCGCCGGCCGGGGATTCGCATTCGACAGCATCGCGCAGCTTGAGCGCTTGGTGCAGGGAGCGATGCGACCGGATCTCACCTTGCTGCTGGATGCGCCTGTGGCCGCCGGCCTCGAGCGCGTGCAGGCGCGCAATGCCCGCGCGGGGCGCACATCCGCCGCGGATCGCTTCGAGCGTGAGCGCGCCGAGTTCTTCGAGCGGGTGCGTGAGGGGTATCTTGCGCGCGCCGCGGCGGAGCCCGGGCGCATTGCGGTGATCGATGCCGGAGGCGGCGTCGATCAGGTGGCCGCGCAGATCCTCGAGGCGTTGAGGGTGCGACGATGGATTTCTTGAGCGCCGATTCGTTGCCCTGGCTGCGCGACTCGCAGCGGCGGATGCGCGCGAGTCGCAGCGCGCAACGCCTGCCGCAGGCTCTGCTGATCCTCGCCATACCGGGCCTCGGAGCACGGCAACTGGCGCGTTGGATCGCGGCGCTCGCGCTGTGCGAGTCGCGGGACGATACGGCGCCGTGCGGGGTCTGCCCTGCGTGCGTGCTGCTGCGCGCGGACTCGCATCCGGACATGCACGCCGTCGGGCTCGTGGAGGACGCTCAGCAGATCAAAGTCGACCAGATTCGTGCGCTCATCGAGACGTTATCCCTCTCGAGCTACCGCGGCGGCTACAAAGTCGCGATCGTCGAGAACGCCGAGACCTTGAATGCGAACGGCGCAAATGCTTTCTTGAAGACGCTCGAGGAGCCCACGGCCGACACGCTGTTGATGCTGGTCGCCAAGCCCAGCAATCGCTTACCGGCCACCATCGCGAGCCGGTGTCAGCGGCTCACGCTCAAGGCGCCGCCGAAAGAGGAGGCCCTCGCGTGGCTCAAAGCGCGCGATCCGGCCGTAGAGGACTGGAATGCCGCGCTCGTGCTGGCCGCGGGCGCGCCGCTCCTCGCGCTCGAGCTGCAACCGGCCGCGACGCCAGAGCTCGACCGCGAGATGCGAGGCACCTTGAAGCGCCTCATCGACGGGGGCTCCGACGTGACGGCCCTCGCCGACGCGTGGATGAAATCCGATCCGGGCCTGCGTCTCATGTGGCTTGAGAACTGGATCACACGTCGCGTACAAGCCGAGCTGGGTGGTGCCGTTTACTCTCAAAGTGCGGAACCCGTCCGCTTGCCTGCCGCTTTACTTAAGCCCAAGATAAGGCCCTTGTTCGAACTGCTCGACGCCGCACGGGAGCTGCGGCGTTTTGCCGCGACCGGCCTGAATCAGCAACTTGCGCTCGAGGCGCTGCTGCTCGGCGGTAGAGCGGCTCTCAAGAAGGCGCTCGCGAAGTAGAAGCGAAATGACGGAAAGAAACGCATTGCGAAGTCCCAGTAACAAGCCGGGTTTGCTGACCCTTACGATCAAGGACAAGAGCGCGCTCTACCTCGCCTACATGCCTTTCGTAAAGAATGGCGGCTTATTCATTCCGACCAACAGCAACTACCGCCTGGGCGACGAAGTCTTCATGCTGCTCAATCTCATGGGCGAGGAAGAGAAGCTTCCCGTGGCCGGACGCGTGATCTGGATGACGCCGAAGGGCGCGCAAGGCAAGCGCACGGCGGGCATCGGCGTTCAATTCAGCGACCAAGACCGCGGCAACACGCAGAAGAAGATCGAGAACTATCTCGCCGGTGCGCTCGGCGGGGACAAGCCGACGCACACGATGTAGCCTGCGGTCCGTTTGCCGCCCTCAGCGATCCTTATCCGGTACTGCTTCGACGTAGATCGGCGCATCGGCAGAGGCGGGCGCCTGAGTCTGCGCAGCGGCGGGAGTTTGCGCGGCACTGTGGGCGGCGGGCGCGTCGAGCGCGGCGATTCGGCGCGAGGGCTTCAGGCAATACACCGCGAACACGATCGCCGCGGCAAGGAACAGCAGAGCGACTGCTCGATGCTCGACGAGCATCGAAGGCGGCTTGTATTCGACCGGCTTCGATTCGTAGGGGTTCTTCTCGCGATAGGCGCTCGGCGCGGGCGGCGGCCCGAGCTCATCCGGCGCAGGATCCCCGGGATCGGGCGCTACCTTGGGCAATCGCGGCATCTTCGGCAGATCCGCCTTCCACCGCATCTTCACCCGTTCAGCCTCCGCGTGACTGGGCGCTGGCCGAGAGACCCCCCTTCAATACATAGGCCTCGAAGCCGCGTTCGCTCAGGATGTATGCGGCAGCGGAACTGCGCCGGCCGGTGTCGCAGCACACGACATACGGAGTGTCCTTCGCGAGCGCATTGAGCTTCAAACGGATGAAGTAAAGGGGAATGTTGAGCGCATCGTCGATGCGCAGGTTCTGAAACTCGCTCGGCAGGCGGACGTCGAGCCACTTCCCGCCGCCGGCCACGATCTGCTTGGCTTGGTCATAGGTTACCCATTGCAACAAAGGCTCATTGAGCAGGGTCTGGAAGTCCTGCTTGCCGAGACGCATGAGCGTGCCGTCGGTCACCATGGTGACGGTGGCATTGCGCTTCGCCTCGGCGATCAGCGCCTCCTCGCCGAAACTGTCGCCGGGTCCGAGCTCGGCGAGCTTGATGCCTTCCTTGTTGAGCGGGGTTTCGCGAGTGACCACGCATTTGCCCGCCACGACCACGTAGAAGTAGTCGCCTTCCGTACCCTGCTTGATCACGATGTCGCGCGCGCGATAGTTGATGCGCTGCATGCGCATGAAGATCGCCTGGATGTTCGCCGGCGGGATGCGGTGGAACGCCTTGGTTTGCAACAGCGTGGTCATCCAATCGCCGGTGATCGCCGCCTGGTTGCCGTTCAGCTCCGCAACCTCGTACTGGCCGGTCTGGTCCCAGGTGATCAGCACGTCGAGCAGGTCGCTGTCGATCATGATGTACGAGACATCGGTCAGGGCACGGGCGGTGAATCTGCGCGGTAGTCCCGGCGCGAGTGGCGGACGCGCTTCCGGTGTGCCTGCGCGGATCGAGCCCATCACGCGCTCCTCATTGCGCAACTCGACGGTACCCGCCACGAGATAGAAGGTGCGCTTTTCCTTGTCGCCCTCCTTGAACAACACACGACCCGCCTCGAGCTCGCGAATCTGAGTCTTGCGGGCGAGGGCGTGTAAGTTCTCCGCCTTCAGACCGTCGAGCGGCGAGAAAGCGGTCAAGGTCGAGATGTCCACCGGTCGGTCAAGCATTTGAGAATGGGCCCGCAGCTGTCCTTACAAGTCCATGATTTCTGTGAACAGTATCATACGCGGTCCATGCTGCGTGCATGGCACGGGCGTCACACTGAGGGACTGTCGAGAGCCAGCGAGCTCCAGCCCGGATCCGGCCGGAAACGCTCGCCGTAGCGCCCTTCGAGCTCGGTGAGCCGCGCAACGACCTGCGCCACGCCGCGCGCGCGGGCGTACTGCAACGGACCGCCCCGAAACGGCGCGAAACCGGTTGCAAAAATGGCCCCCGCATCGAGCAAATCGGCATCCTCGATCACGCCCTCGCGCAGCACGGCGACCGCCTCGTTCAGCATGGGCAGGATCAACCGATCCTCGAGATCGGGGGGCGGGTCCGGAACAGGTACGGTCGAGGGTAGAACCTTGCCGTCCCTCCACACGTAGAAGCCTTCGCCGGATTTGCGGCCGAGCTTTTTCTGCTGCACCCGCTCGATCAGTATTTCGGGCACCTGACGGTTGAAGCTTTCCGCGAGCACGCGGCCGACGTGCAGCGCGACATCGAGCCCGACCACGTCGGCGAGCTCGATCGGCCCGACAGGCATGCCGAAGCGTGTCCCCGCCCGGTCGATCGTCGCAGCGGGAATGCCCTCGCCGAGCGCAAACAGGGCTTCGTTGAGGTAGGGGGTGAGGATCCGATTGACGACGAATCCAGGCTCGCTGCGGCACGGCAGCGGCAGCTTGTCGAGTTTGCGCGTGAACCACAGCGCCCGCTGGCGCGGAGCTTCCTGCGTCGCCGCGCCGTGGACGATCTCCACCAGCTGCATCTGAGGAACCGGATTGAAGAAATGGATCCCCACCAATCTCGATGGATCCACGAGCTTTTCCGCGAGCACTTCGATCTTGATGCTCGAGGTATTGGTCGCGAGCACCGCGTCCGGCCGCATGCGCGGCTCGAGCTCCGCATAGAGCGCACGCTTCGCATCGATGTTCTCGAAAATCGCCTCGATCACGACGTCCGCAAGCGCCGCGCCTTCGCCGCTCACATCCGCCCGCAGCCGGCCCACGGCCGCCGCCGCTGCCTGGGGATCTTTAAGACGCTTCTCCAGAAAATCTTTGGCGCGATCGAGCGCCGGTTGGATCAACTCCGCGGACCGATCCTGCAAGGTGACGTTCATGCCCCGAAACGCGGACCAGGCCGCGATATCCCCGCCCATCACGCCGGCACCGATCACGTGTACATGGCGGAACTCGACCGTGGGCTTGCCGCCCAGCCCTTTCAAGCGGTTCTGCAGCAGGAACACCCTCACGAGGTTGCGCGAGGTGGCCGAGCACATGAGCGTGGCGATGGAGTGAGCCTCCGCCTCGAAGCTTTCGGCGCCGACCGCGCCGTAGCGATGCCACAGATCGATCATGGCATAGGGGGCGGGGTAGTGCTCCTTGCGGAGTTTGCCGCGCAGCGCCGCGGTCGCCTGGCGCGCGATGAACGGCCGCATCGCCTTCAAGTTGAAGAGCTTCTCGACGAACGGCGGGGAGCGTCGCGGCGGGGTCTCGAGCAACAGCCGCTTTGCGGTCGGCTTCAGATCCGCGGGCGGCACCAAGCGGTCGATGAGACCAACTTCGAGCGCACGCGCACCGCGATAAGGCTTGCCCTTCAACATCAGGTCGAACGCCGGTCGTACACCCAGGAGCCTCACACTCCGCACCGTGCCGCCGAATCCCGGATGAATGCCGAGCATCACTTCGGGCAATCCGAGGGAGAGCTGCGCCTCGTCCGCGCCGACCCGGTAAGTGCAGGCGAGCGCGAGCTCGAGCCCGCCACCCAAGGCAAAACCTTGTATGGCCGCAACGCTCGGAAAGGGCAATGCGTCGAGTTGATCGAACACGGTCTGCCCGGCGCGCACCAACGCGTACCCTTCCTCGGGCGTGCGGATATCCACGAACTCCTTGATGTCGGCGCCGGCTATGAAGCCGCTGCGCTTCGCGGAGCACAAGACCAGGCCGACCGGCTTTTGCGCGGCGGCCTGCGTAAGCGCGGCGGCCAGATCCTGGATAACCGTCGCCGACAGTACGTTGGTCGAGCTTCCCGGCATGTCGCAGGTGAGCCACGCGATCCGATCGGCATCGACCTCGAGCGTCCAGGCGCTGGTCATGGCGTCATGCCGCCGCCCGTGCCGTTTCGTGGATGGTGAAATCGCAAATCAGCGGCAGGTGGTCGGACAGCTGGATATCCGGGATCTCGAAGCGGTTCACTTCGATCTGGGAGCTGTGCAGGATGAAGTCGAGCTCCTTGCGCGGACTCGAGCTCGGGTAGGAGGGGAGGCCCCGGGCGTTGGCGTTGGTGAGCCCCGCGGCTTGCATGAACAGGTAGATCTCGTGATCGCCCCAGTAGGTGTTGAAATCGCCCGCGACTATGACCGGCTTGCTGGTCTTGCGCACGAGGTCGTACAGATAGCGCAGCTGGTACTGGCGGTGGCGAAACTTGAGCGACAGATGCACCAGGAAAATGGCGATGTCATCGAGCTCGAGCTCGATGATCAGGCGCTTGATCCCGGTGTCGAAATAGTGAAAACGCTCGCCTCGAACACGCGGCGCGGCGAGGAAGGCATTCGCCTGCTTGCGCACGATGGGCACCAGCTGGTTGACGGAGGACTGGCCGTACTTGCACTCGAACGTCGAGTAGTGGCCGATCGAGCGGGCGATGAAATCCGCCTGGTTGACCATGCCGGTGCGAATCGATCCCGTATCCACCTCGATCAGGCCCACCACGTCCGGGTCCTGAGCCTTGATGAACTCGGTGATTTGCGACAAAACCTGCCGGCTCGAGCGCAGATACCCGGCCCCGGGCACGGGAAGGTGAAACGCAGGGCCGGTTCCGGTGGCATAACGTATGTTGTAGATCATCAAGCGCACCCCTGGCATTGTATCGGACGCAGAGTGCTTCGCGCAGCGCTCTCATGGGATACACTAGGGGCATGTCGACCCGCGTCAATCCGATTCGGTTGTTCGTCACCCACGCCTGGGAAGAAAACGACGATTATTCGCGCGTGTTCGAATACCTTGAGGCGCCGGGCACTTTTTACTACACGATCACGAGCCTGCCGCACGCCAAGCGGCCGATCGACAAGGAAAGCGAGCGCGAGGATCTGCGCCGGCAGATCTCGCCGTGCGAAGTGATCGTCGTGCTTCCCGCCGCATATCGGGCGGCTCCCGACCTGGTGCTATTTCAAATGCAGTTCGCCAAGGCGGCGGATCGACCCATCGTCGCGATGGAGAACTTCGGCTCGACAGAGTCTTTGCCCAAGGCGATCACGGATCTCGCCGACGAGGTGAGCGGGTGGAACGAGCGCAGTTTGATCGATGCCCTGATACGCCAGGCGCGGCATCAAGAGACGACTCGCTGGGATACGATCGAGTTCAAGCTCGACGACTGACCGGATGGGTGCTGCCCGAGCTGCGGCAGTCTAGTTGGTCGCGCTGAGCACCGGCACTTGAAATTCTTCGGGCTGGCGATCAAGCATCTGCACAATCGAGGAGACCGTCGTCTGCGAACGTTGCGCGAGCGCATCCGCGCGGCAAAGTGCACCGAACATTTCGACGATGAGTGCCGCGCAATCGTCCGCTTGCTGGTTCGACATCTTGCGCACGGTCGCAACTACGGCATCCTCCCCGCGCTGCGGCTGGACGCCGGCGAGCGAGCGCATCAGCTGAGCGAACGACCCGCGGGTCTCACTCGGCAATTGTTCTTCGACCAGCGGGGTGAGGTGGCGGGCGGCTGCGATCAGACGCTGCTTGATCGCGGTGGAGCGCACTAACTCCAGAGTTGCACAGTGCAGGCTTTCCCACGCATTGACCATTTGCCGACGACCTCGCCTCGAGCTGCGGGACTTAAAGTGATTTCGAGGATTTAGGTCGCCTCGGAATCTTGTTAAATCAACATTCTGCGAGTGGAATATACAAGACAATCGACAAAACGCAACGCGGACTTTGTCAAGGTTTTGGCGCCCCGTTTGCAAAGGTCGCCGCAGCCGTCTGCCGTCCGGTTCCTCGAAAGAACCTGCCGAAAAAATCCTAAGAGACTGAATAATATGAGCTCGATGGCGTCCGCACATCACGACTGCTCATCGAGGGCCAGATTATGTCGCGGACTCGCGATCCTCGTGCCGGTGAGTCGCGCCGATCATGAGATAGACGGCAGGCACCACGAACAGGGTGAACAGGGTGCCGATCGCGAGCCCGCTCGAGATCACGAGACCGATGGCATAACGCGAGGCGCCGCCTTCCCCGCGTGCGAATACGAGCGGCATCACGCCGAGCACCATGGCCGCCGTAGTCATGAGAATCGGGCGCAAGCGCACGCTCGCGGCAGTCACGATGGCGTCGCGCTTGCTCTTGCCGGCGCGCTGTTCCTCGTTCGCGACCTCGACGATCAGAATGCCGTGCTTGCTGATGAGACCGATGAGGGTCACGAGCCCTACCTGGGTGTAGATATTGAGCGAGGCCCCGTTCACCCCGAGGGCGATGAACACGAGCGCCCCTAAGATGGACAGTGGAACGGAGATCAGGATGACCAGCGGATCTCGAAAGCTCTCGTAAAGCGCCGCGAGCGTGAGAAACGCGATGACGATGGCGAAACCGAACGTCCCGAGAACGCCGGTCGACTCCTGCATGAACTGCCGGGAGGGGCCCGCGTAGTCGATGGTGTAACCGGAGGGCAGCGTCCGGGCGGCCACACTGCGCAGGTAGTCGAGGGTATCGGCTGCCGACAAACCGGGCGATGCGACCCCCGAGAGAGTCGCCGAATTCAACTGCTGAAAGTGATTCAGCGTCTCGGGAACGGTTTCGGTACGAACGCGCGCAATCGTCGAGAGCGGCACCGGCACGCCGCCCAAGTTCGCGATGGGGTAGTCGAGGAGCTGCTGCACATTGAGGCGCGACACGCGCTGCACCTGCGGAATCACGCGGTAGGAGCGCTGCTGCATGCTGAAATAATTGACGTAGCCGCCGCCGAGGAGGCTCCCGAGCGAGGAGCCGACCTGGTTCATGGTGAGCCCGAGCTGCGCGGTCTTCTCGCGGTCGATCTCGATGACGGATTGGGGCAGGTCGTACTTCAAGTCCGTGTCGAAGAACATGAAGTGTCCGCTCGCGTTGACTTCATCGAGAAAGGCGCGCGATACCTCGTTCAGGCGTACCGATGGCTCGGTGGTCTTGATCACGAATTGCACCGGCAGGCCCGAAGCGCCGGGGAGGGAGGGCAGCTCGAACACGACGATTTTCTCGCCCGCGACCGAATTCATGTGCTGTTGCAGGCGCCGGGACACCGTGGTCGCTCCGTCCCGCTGCGTGATCGGTCGCAGCACCAGTCCGTCGAATTGCTGGCCGGGAGCCGCCACCTGAAAGACGTTTTGGACGGCGTGCTCTGCCTTGATGATCTTGTATTCCTCGCCGGCGTAGAGAAGCTTTTGCTGGAGCGTCGCATTGGCGGCCGAGGTGGGCTGCGCGCCCATGAACCCTTGGTCTTCCTGCGGCGCGAGCTCGCTATGTGAGCTGCGATAGAGCAGCGCAATGCTCACGAGCACCAGCACGACGAAAACGGCGGTGACGGGCGTGTAATCGAGACTGCGGTCGAGGCGCCGCTCGTACCAGCCGCGCAGGGACTCGAAGCGCGCGTCGATGAATCGGACGAGATGCGCCTCCCAGCCTGTTTGGTCTGCACGGTGCGGACGCAGGAGCCGCGAGGACATCATCGGCGAGAGCGTGAGCGCGATGACGGCGGATACCGTGACCGCGCCCGCGAGCGTGAATACGAACTCGGTGAACAATGCGCCGGTCAGGCCTCCTTGGAAGCCGATGGGCACGTACACAGCGAGCAGCACGACCGTCATGGCGAGAATCGCGGTGCCGAGCTCGCGCGCCGCCTGGATCGCCGCGGCGAGCGGCGCCATGCCGCCCTCGAGGTGGCGGTTGACGTTCTCGACCACGATGATGGCGTCATCGACCACGAGCCCGATCGCCAGCACGAGCGCGAGGAGCGTGAGCAGATTGATGGAGAAGCCGAGGGCGAGCATGATTCCGAGCGAGCCGATCAGGGAGAGCGGAATGGCGATCACCGGTATCAAGACCGAGCGCGGCGATCCCAAGAACGCGAAAATCACCAGCATGACGATGATCAGGGCTTCGACCAGCGTCACCACCACCTCGTGAATGGAAGCATTCACGAAGTCCGTCGAGTCGTACATGATGTGCGCTTCGAGACCGCGCGGGAGCTGTGCGTGAATGTCCGGAAAGACATCCCGCACGCCCTTGATGACGGCCAGTAAGTTCGCGGCCGGGGCCACCTGGATGCCGACGAACACCCCGGTGTGCCCGTCGACCACGACGCTCGCCTCGTAACTATCCGCACCCAGACTCACTTGCGCGACATCGCTCAAGCGCACATTGGCGCCGTTCACCGACTTGACGACGAGACTGCGGAACTCCTCGAGGGAATGCAGGCTCGTGGTCGAGGTCAGGGTGATCTGAATCATCTGACCCTTGGTGTTGCCGATCGCGGAGACGTAGTCGTTGTCGGCCAAAGCCGCCGCCACATCGCTAGCCGTCATCCCGTAGGCCTCGAGCTTCTTCGGGTCGAGCCAGGCGCGCAACGAGAAGGTCTGACCACCCAAGATCTCCGCCGTCTGCACGCCCTCGACGGCCTGCAGGCGCGGCTGCACCACGCGAATCAGGTAATCGGTGATTTCGTTCGCGGCGAGCGACTGGCTGGTGAAATCGATGAACATCGCATCGATGGTCTGGCCGACTTTCACATTGATGGTCGGCTGCAGCGTGCCGGAGGGCAGCTGATTGAGGATCGAGTTCACCTTGATGTTGATCTCGGCCGCCGCCTTCGAGGTGTCGTAGTTCTGCCGCAGGTACACCGTGATGGTGCTGGTGCTGCTCTGACTCGTCGAAGTCATGTAATCGATGCCGTTCGCCTGAGCCACTGCCGCCTCGATGGGCGTCGTGACGAACCCAGCGATGGCATCCGGGTCGGCTCCCGGGAAGCTGGTGGAGATGGTGACGACGCCGTTCTCGGTGTGCGGATACTCGAGCACTTGGAGCGAGCTGAACGAGCGCAGCCCGACCACCAGGATGACCAGGCTCACGACGGTTGCGAGCACGGGTCGGCGAATGAAGATATCGGTGAATTTCATGCCGCGGTACCGGCCTTACTCGTTCGGCGGGGTGGGCTTGGGCTGGTCCGTCGGCTGAACCGTGTTATTGACCGCGATCGCCGTGCCGTTGCGCAGCTTCATCTGTCCGGCAGATACCACCACGTCACCCGGCGCAATGCCGCTCAGCACGGCGACCTGATCGCCGCGGGTTTCGCCCAACTTGACGAAGCGTTGCTGTACCGTGTCGCGCGTCTTGCCGCCGCTCGTTCCGTGCTCGACCACAAATACCGTGTCGCCGTATGGGTTATAGGTGATCGCGGTTTGCGGCAGAGTAATCTCGCTGGTCGCGGCACCGGCATCGATCGCGACGCTTGCGAACATGCCGGGCACGAGCCGGTGATCGGCGTTCTTGAACGAGGCGCGAACCTGCACATTGCGGCTCGCCGGGTCGACCTTGGAGTTGATGGATTCGATGACGCCGGGGAAATCGACGCCGGGAAACGTGTCGACGTTCGCGGTGACGGCTTGCTTCGCACGCACATCCTTGAGCGCCTGCTGCGGCACATAGAAATCGATCAGGATGGGATCGAGGGCTTGCAAGGTGACGACCGTGGTGCCCGCCGCGAGGTACTGGCCGAGGTCGATCTGGCGGATCCCGAGCCTGCCTGCGAACGGGGCCTTGACGATCTTCTCCTCGATGAGAGCCCGCTGCGCGACCACTTGGGCGCGTGCCGACTTGAGGGTGGAGACGTCCGTGTCGATTACGGCCTGGCTCACCGCCTGGGCCGCAAACTGTTCCTGGTCGCGCTTCAAGGTCTGCGTCGCGAGCTCGGCCGCGGCCTCGAGCTCCTCGAGTTTCGCGTAGTCATCGTTGGGTCTTAGCTTCAGGAGCACTTTGCCGGCCGGTACATCGTTGCCCGAGTCGAACTCGATGGAGTCCACCACGCCGGCGGCCTGCGCGGAGAGATCCGCGCCGCGCACCGCGCGAAGTGAGCCGATGGCGCGAACCTGCTGCTGCCAAGAGGACTTTGAGGCCGTCACTGTGGAGACGGTTTGCGGCGCCGCCGCCGCTTGCGCCATGAACTTTTTGAAGAACGATCCCGCGATGGCCTGCCAGCCGAACACGCCAGCCACCACCAGGGCCACGAGCAATACCACCACGATGAGCGCCACCGCCATCCGTCGGGGTCCGGGCGAACGGCCGCCCTGCGGCACCGAGCTGTTCATCATCAGGAGATTCCTTCCGCGGCCGAGACCGGCGCATTCGTGTCGGCGCGATTCCACCAGCCGCCGCCGAGCGCCTGGAACAGTGCCGCGCTATCGAGGAAGCGCTGCGCGCGCGCCTTGACCATGGAGAGCGTCGCGTTCTGATAGGCCTGTTCAGCCGTCAGCACCTGCAGGTAGTTCGCACCGCCGGCCTTGTACTGCGCTTGTACCAGTCGCAAGCTTTCCGAAGCCGACTGCTCGGCGCCTGTCTGCGCAGCCAGCACCTCGGCATCGCCTTCGAGAGCCAGCAAGCTGTCGGCGACGTTTTGAAAGGCGGTGAGCACCGTCGCGCGATAATTGGCTGCCGCCTGCTGCGCGGCGGCCACGGCTGCGCGCCGCTGGTGCAGGAGCTGACCGCCCTTGAACAGGGGTTGAGTGATCCCGCCCGCGAGGTTCCAGACGGCGGAGGAGGGCTCGAAAAGATCCGAGAACTTCGGCGAAGCGGCGCCGTAGCTGCCCGTGAGGGTGAACTGCGGCAGCATGTTTGCCGTGGCGACGCCGACCTGGGCCGTGGCCTCGTGCAGGAGAGCGGAAAATTCACGCACGTCCGGGCGCTGCTCCACCAAGCGCGAGGGCACGCTGACCGGCAGATCCCGCGGCAGCTGCAGGGCGTCGAGCTCGATCGGGCCGCCCGCATAGCGGGCGGGGAGCGTCCCGACGTAGGTGGCGAGCAGGTCTCGCTCCTGCGCGAGCTGGGTGCGCAACGCCGGCAATGTCGCGAGCGTCGCCTGCAGCGTCGCCAGTTGCTGCAGCACATCGACCCGCGAGGCGCCGCCGGCCGTCACCCGCCGCTGGGTGATATCGAGTTGCGCGCGTTGCGAGCGGGCGACTTGCTCCGTCACCGCAACCTGGGCACGGAGCGAGGCCTCGGTGACCGCGGCGGTTACCACGTTCGCCGTCAACGCGAGGTAACTTGCCTCGAGCGAGCTGCGCTCGTAATCCGCCTGCGCCTGCAGCGCTTCGACCTGGCGGCGAATACCCCCGAATACATCGAGCGTGTACGCCACGTTCACGCTCGCACTATTCAGAGTATAGAGATAGCTGCCGTTGCCGGGCAGGCCGAACGAGGCGAGCGACGCGTCGGCGCGCTGTGCTTGATAGGTGCCGCTCAAGCTCGGATAGAACGCGCCCCGTTCGGCGGCGACATTCTCGTTGGCCTGCCTCAAGGCCGCTTGCGCGGCCTCGAGCGTCGGGTTGTGCTTCAGCGCTTGCTCGAGCAAGCCGTTCATCTCGGGAGATTGAAACAGCGTCCACCATTGCCCGGGGATGTCCTGCGCGGCAACGAAGCGCTGCGCTTCGCCGCCCGCCACCGGCGCGGACGCGGTGGCCTCGGGCGGGGGTACCGGTAGATAGCCGGTGTCCTTCGGCGCCGCCGGAGGCTTGAAGTTGGGTCCGACGGCGCACGCCACCAGGAGGGTCGCCGCAAGCGCCATGCAGCCCGTCATGCGCGCCGGGCGCCCCAAATGAATGCTCAACTCAAACACCGCTGTTCGGTCCGCGCGGCGCGGCGCCGTTCAAAAAGATCTCGACCACCAAATCGATATGACTCTGGAAGTCGAGTCGGGCGACGTCCTGAAGGGACCCGAACAGCATGCATTCCTGCAACTCCGCCTTGAGCATGTAGGTGAACAGCGCAGCGGCCCGTTCAGGATCGGCGAGCCTCAGCCGGCCGCGGGCGATCTGGCCGCGAAAGTATTGGGCCACCGCACTCAAGATGCGATCTTTGGTGGCGATGCGCATTTGCTCGGCAAGGGCCGGGAAGCGCTGCGCCTCGGTGGCGACGATGCGAAACAGCGCCGCCGCCTGCGGATCGCAGGCGCGGCCCGTGATCGAGCGGCCGATGGCCGTCAGCGCCTGGCGCACCTCCATTCGATCGAGCTCCGCGGTGGCGAAGACACCCGCCATATCGCGCTCGACCAACCGCGAAATCACCGATATGAGCAGGTCCGCCTTGTTCTTGAAGCGCTCGTAGATGGTGCGGGTGGACACCCCGGCCTCGTGCGCCACCTTGTCGATGCTGGCGGAGCCGAAACCGTCCCTGAGAAAGACCCGCGTAGCCGCCGCGATAAGCGCATCCGTGCGCGCTTGCTCGGTGCCTCGCCGGGGGCGTCCCACGCGGCGCGGCGGCAGGTCTTGTTCCGTGGGTTTGCTGGCTTCGGTCACGCGCGCAAAAATGACACGTGTCGTTTTCCAAAGCAAGGGCGTTTTGTAAACCTGCGGTGGGCAGGACGGCTAACAGGCCGGGGCGTGCCCCGTTGCTCCAGTCCCGGCAGGCAGCCACTCCGCCAAGTAAGCGGCGGTCCGCCCTCGCTTGGCGGCAGCCACCGCGGCGGGCGGCCCGGAGGCGACCACACTGCCGCCGAGATCACCGGCGCCAGGGCCCATGTCGATGAGCCAATCCGCGCCGGCCGCGACCCGCATCTCGTGCTCGGCCACGATCACCGTGTTGCCCGCATCGACCAGTGCGTTCAACTGGGTCATGAGTTTGTCGACGTCCGCCGGGTGCAGCCCGATGGTGGGCTCGTCGATGACGTACAGCGTCGCGCCGCGTTGTTGGCGCTGCAGCTCGGTGATGAGCTTGATGCGTTGCGCCTCGCCGCCGGATAGCTCGGTGGCGGGCTGACCGAGTCGTAGATAGCCGAGCCCGATATCGCGCAGCAGTTGCAACGTGTGCGCGACAGCAGGGGTCTCGTCGAAGAATCTTTGCGCTTCCTCGACCGTCATGTCGAGCACCTGGGCGATGTTGCGCCCGTGATATTGCACCTCCAAAGTCTTCGGGTTGTAACGCGCCCCGTGACAGGCGGGGCACGGCGCGTACACGCTCGGCATGAACAAGAGCTCGACGCACACGAATCCCTCGCCCTCGCAGGTATCACAGCGGCCGGCCGGCACATTGAAGGAAAACCGTCCCGCGCTGTAGCGGCGCGCCTTTGCCGCGGGCGTGGCGGCGAAAAGCGCGCGCACGGCATCGAAGAGGCCGGTATAGGTGGCAAGATTCGAGCGCGGCGTGCGGCCGATCGGTTTCTGATCGATGGTCACGAGGCGCTTGATCCCAGCGGGCGCGGCCGCGATGCGCCCGCCGACAGGCGCCAAAGACGCGACCTCGATCTCCTCCTCCCCGTCAGATGCGGCGGCCGGCTCGTGTCCCAAGTACGCTGCCACGAGCTCGACCAGGGACTGGCTCACCAGACTCGACTTTCCGGAGCCCGACACGCCGGTGACCGCGGTGAATACGCCGAGGGGAAAGTCGACGTCGATTTTTTTCAAGTTGTTGCGGCGGACATCGACGAGATGCAACCAGCCGCGCGGGGTGCGCGGCTCGTGCCGGACCGTGCGCGGTCCGAATAAATAGCGCGCGGTATGCGACCTCGCGACATTCCGCAAGCCCGGCGGGGGACCGCTATAGAGCACGTCGCCCCCATGCGAGCCGGCCTCAGGACCCACATCCACGATCCAATCGGCGTGCCGCATCAAGTCCAGATCGTGCTCGACCACGAACAGCGAATTGCCCGCCCGTTTCAGCTGATCGAGCGCCGTGATCAGCGCTTCGGTATCGGCCGGATGCAAGCCTGCCGAAGGCTCGTCGAGCACGTAGATCACGCCGAAGAGGTTCGATCGAATTTGGGTGGCGAGGCGCAGGCGCTGCAGCTCACCGGGCGACAAGGTCGGCGTAGAGCGCTCGATCGAGAGATAGCCGAGCCCCAAGGCCTGCAGGGTCTGCACCCGTTCGTTGACGTTGCGCGCGATGCGTTGGGCCGCGATGCGCTTCTCCTCGGTGAGCCCGGGCGGCGGATCGGCTTGTCCGCCGCTGCCCGAGCGTCCGTGCGCGGCCGGTGCGAGCACCCGCGCAAGCTCCGTGAGCGAGAGCTGCGAGAGGGCGCCGATGTCGTAGCCTGCGAACGACACCTCGAGCGCCTCACGCTTCAGTCGCTTGCCGTTGCAGGTCGGGCACAGAGTGCCCGTCATGAAGCGTGCGACGCGCTTCTTCATCAGAGCGCTCTGGGTCGTCGAGAAGGTCTGCAGCACGTACTTGCGCGCGCCGGTGAAGGTTCCCATGTAGCTGGGCTCCTCCTTGCGCCGCAAAGCGCGGCGTGTCTCCGCCGGTGTGTAGCCCGCATACACGGGCACGGTCGGCTGCTCGTCGGTAAACAGGATCCAATCGCGGTCCTTGCGGGGCAGATCGCGCCACGGCGAGTCGACGTCGTATCCCAAACTCGTAAGGACATCACGCAGATTCTGTCCGTGCCACGCGGGCGGCCACGCCGCGATGGCGCGGTCGCGGATGCTGAGCGAGTCGTCCGGCACCATGGAGCGCTCGGTGACCTCGTACACATACCCGAGGCCGTGGCAGCTCGGGCATGCGCCCTGCGGTGTGTTCGGCGAGAAGTCCTCCGCGTGCAACATCGGGCGGCCGCGGCGATAAGTGCCGGCGCGAGAGTACAACATGCGCAAGAGATTGGAGAGCGTCGTGACGCTCCCGACCGATGAGCGTGTGCTCGGAGTGCCGCGTTGCTGCTGCAAGGCGACCGCGGGGGGCAATCCTTCGATCGAGTCGACGTCCGGCACACCGACTTGATCGATGAGGCGGCGCGCGTAAGGCGCCACGGATTCGAAATAACGGCGCTGCGCTTCGGCATACAGTGTTCCGAAAGCGAGCGATGATTTCCCCGAGCCGGAAATGCCCGTGAACACCACGAGAGCGTCGCGCGGAATGTCAACATCCACGCCCTTCAGATTGTGTTCGCGCGCGCCGCGCACGCGCACCAGATTGTCGGGCGGGGCGACCTGGGGTTGGGGCTTGGGGCGGCTCATGCGGGACTGTCCATGACGCATAACGATACCGCGTCCGCAGGTCGGATATCGACTTCGCGACATCCTGCCCTGTGCGTGGACCGATCTGACAACGGGTGCTTAGGCGTTCCTACAGGCGCGCGCCGCGCCGGGTGCGATAGTCACTTCCGTCGGCAGCGTGCCGATCACACAGGAGCCAAAATAATGGGCATCAACAAGGATCAGGTCGACGGCCGAGTCAAAGAGGCCGCGGGCAAAGTACAGGAAGTCGCCGGCAGAGCCGTCGGCAACTCGACGCAGGAGCTCAAGGGCAAGGTGAAGAAAAACGTCGGCGCGGCGCAGTCCGAACTCGGCGATGCGAAGGAGCGGTTCAAGAGCAACATCAAGGACGCCGACAAGGACACCCGCCCCTAGCGATGCATCGATACCCGCGACGCGCGGTCCGCCGCGCGTGGTCTGCGCGGCCAGCGGGTGATTCTTTACCGGGCCGCCGGCGACGTACCCAACGCATACCGTGCAGGGGTCGTCGCTCGGCGGCAGGCCGGCGGTAGCGGCGCGATCGCGCGGATTCAATTCGCTGCAAATTCCCCTCATCTGACATTACACTCGCTTGGCCGTGCCAATGGTGCGGCTTGGTCGTGCCCGAGTCCGGCACGCGGCCTACTAGAGGGAATGTCCGATGTCGTGTCGTGGAGCCGTACCCGTATTGCTTGCAGCCGTTGCGTCGCTTTGGCTGCTCTCCGGACCGGCGTCGTCTCAAGCGCCGGGAGCGCTACCCTCGCAGCCGCTGCAGAAGGAGCCGGTGTTCCTCGGCTATAACAGCGCGAGCGCCGCTCGCGAGGCGGGCTGGGAGGGGAAATTTCGCGCAGGCGTAACGGCCAACAACATCCGCGACACCATGCAGCGGCTCTCTGCACGGCCGCACAACGTCGGATCTCCCTACGACAAGGACAACGCCGAGTGGATCCTTGCACGCTTCAAGGAGTGGGGGTTCGACGCGCATATCGAGACTTTCGACGTGCTGTTTCCGACGCCCAAGGAGCGCGCGCTGGAAATGCTCCAGCCGACGGCGTTTCGCGCATCGCTCCAGGAGCCGGCCATCGCCGAGGATCCAACCTCGAGCCAAACCTCGGAACAGCTCCCCACTTACAACGCCTATTCCGCCGATGGCGACGTGACCGCCCCGCTGGTCTACGTCAACTTCGGCAATCGCGAGGACTACGAGAAGCTCGACCGGCTAGGCATCTCGGTGAAGGGAGCCATCGTCATCGCCCGTTACGGCGGCGGCTGGCGCGGCGTCAAGCCGAAGGTCGCCGCGGAGCACGGTGCGATCGGCTGCATTATTTATTCCGACCCGAGGGCCGATGGATATTTTGCGGGCGATCAGTATCCGAACGGAGGCTGGCGGCCCAAGGAAGGCGTACAGCGCGGCAGCGTCATGGATACCGATTATCCGGGAGATCCTTTGACTCCCGGGGTAGGCGCCACCGCCCACGCGAAACGGCTCGCGATCAAGGATGCGAAGACCATCACCAAGATTCCGGTGTTGCCGATTTCTTATGCCGACGCGTTGCCTCTGCTGTCCGCGCTGGCAGGTCCGGTCGCGCCGCCCGAATGGCGGGGCGCGCTGCCGATCACGTATCACGTGGGTCCGGGACCCGCAGTAGTGCATCTGCGAGTGATCTCGAATTGGGACATCAAGCCGATCTACGACGTCATCGCGATCCTGCATGGCTCGAAAGATGCGGATCAATGGGTTCTGCGGGGCAACCATCACGATGCCTGGGTGAACGGGGCCGAGGATCCAATCGCCGGACAGTCGGCGATGTTGGAGGAGGCGCGGGTTCTGGGAGATCTACATGCGCACGGCTGGGATCCTAAGCGCACGATCGTCTATTGCGCGTGGGACGGCGAGGAGCCGGGGCTGCTCGGCTCGGTGGAATGGGTCGAGACCCATCTCGCCGATCTACAGAAGCACGCGGTCGCCTACATCAACTCCGACACCAATAAGCGCGGCTACTTGGTCCCCGGGGGCACGCAGGATCTCGAGAGATTCATCAGCGGAGTGGCGCGTGCGGTCACCGACCCCGAAACACAGATGACGGCGTACCAGCGCTCGCACCTGTATAGTCTCGCGACCGCAAAAAACGCCGATGAGCGCGCGGCGATCCGCAGGCGCAACGATCTCGAAGTCGAGGCTCTCGGAGACGGTTCCGATTACACAGCCTTCCAGGACTACGCCGGTATCTCGACTCTGAGTCTAGAGTACGAGGACGAGAGCGACGGCACGCAGTATCACTCCGTCTACGACGACTTCTATTGGTTCACGCATTTCGTCGACACCGACTTCGCTTACGGCAGGGCTCTGTCCCAGACCGCCGGCACGGCGATGATGCGCCTCGCGGACGCGGATTTGATTCCGGTCGACTATGCGCCTCAGGCAGAGGCCGTGGCGAAATACGAGGCGGACCTGGAGAAGCTGTTGAAGGATAAACAGGACGAGTTCCGGGAGCTCGATCTCGAGCTGCAGGAGGGCGTATTCAAGGCAACGAACGACCCGCGCCGTCCGTTGAATCCACCGCAGCCGGAGGCGATTCCGCCGTTCATCAACTTCGCGCCCATGAAGAACTCCATCGCGCTCCTGCGGAAAAGCGCGGAGCGCTATTCCCGGCTGCTCGGCGCCTACGAGGCGGCGGGCTCGCCCGAGCTGCCGACCCAGTCGGCCGCATTGATCAACGCGGATTTGTTGCGAGTCTCCAGGCTGTTTTTGAACCAACAGGGGCTGCCCGAGCGTCCGTGGTTCAAAAATCAGGTGTACGCCCCGGGCGCTTACACGGGGTACGGCGCCAAGCCCATCGCGGCCGTGCGCGAGTACATGGATGAGAAGCGTTGGCGCGAGGCGGAGGGGCAGGTGCCGCAGGTCGCCCAGGTGATAGAGAACGTCGCAGCGGGTATCGACAAGGCGGCCTCTGATCTTCAGGGTGCGCTGTTCGCGCTGCAAATCGGCGCTGCATCCAAGTGAGGATGGCGCCGCCGCCCCGACGAGTCGCAGAAGAGCGTGACAGGCACGCCAAGCCCGCAATTTAGCGCAATACGGCGGCCGCCAACTGTGAACTCGGCTTCAGTTTTGGACCTAACACGCCGATATGCTTGGTTCGATCCTCGTCCAGGCGGCGTCCGCGGAGTCCCGTGTCCAAGTCGAGCCCTTCAAGCAATCGTGTCTTGCTCGTCGACGACAATGCCGCAATCCATGGGGATTTTCGCAAAGTATTGACTGCCGACGCGGAGGGCGACACCCAGGTGCGGCTCACCCGGCTCGAAGCGGATCTATTCGGCGAGGAGAAAACCGCGGCCGCGCGCCCGAATTTCGATGTCGACTCGGCTTATCAGGGAAAAGAAGCTGTCGCAATGGTGCGTGCGGCGCGCGAGCGCGGGCAGCCCTACGCCATGGCCTTCGTCGACATGCGCATGCCGCCGGGCTGGGACGGGCTGCAAACCATCGAGGAGCTGTGGAGTGTAGACCCCGATGTGCAGGTAGTGATCTGTTCCGCGCACACCGACTATGACTGGTCGGAAGTGGTCGAGCGACTGAATCATTCTGACAAACTGTTGGTGCTGCGCAAGCCCGCCGAGCCTATCGAGGTCTTGCAGTGCGCGACCGCGTTGACTCGCAAGTGGCACAATGAACGCCTGGTGCGCGAGCAAATGCTCGAGCTCGAGCAGGTGATCAGTGTGCGCACCCGAGGCCTGGAGGCCGCCACCCGTCAACTGCGGCATCTCGCCACTCACGACGCACTCACCGGGCTGCCGAATCGAGTGCTCCTCGACGACCGTTTGACGCAGGCGATGGCGCGCGCGGATCGAGACGGACGGCTGTTCGCGCTGATGGTTTGCGATCTCGACCGCTTCAAGCTCGTGAACGATTCATTGGGACACGGGGCGGGCGACGAGCTTCTGCAGGAGGTGGCACGCCGGTTGTCCGGGTTGATACGCACGACCGATACGGTCGCTCGCATCGGCGGCGATGAGTTCGTGATGCTGGTGACCTCGATCTACCATGCCGACGACGCAAGGGGCTTGGCCGCGCGCGCGGTGGAGGTGCTGCAAGCGCCCGTGCGGATCGCGCAGGTCGACGTGCATACCTCGCCAAGCATCGGCATCGCCTTTTACCCGCAGGACGGGAATAGCATCGAGGCGCTGATCGCCCACGCCGATGCGGCGATGTACTGCGCGAAGCAGCGCGGACGCGGATCCGTGCAATGCTTCGAGGGCGCCATGGGGGCCGGCATCGATAACCGGATTCAGCTTGAGAGTGACCTGCATCAGGCCGTCGCCCTGAAACAATTCGAGCTCTATTATCAGCCCAAGGTGCATACGAACAGCGGCGTGGTGCGCAGCGCCGAGGCGTTGATACGCTGGGTACACCCGCAACGCGGCGTGATCACGCCCGATGCCTTCATTCCGCTCGCGGAGGAGTGCGGTCTGATCGGCGCCATCGGCGAGTGGGTCGTGAAAGAGGCGTGCCGCCAGGCGCGCGCCTGGTGCGATGCGGGACTTGCGCCCATGCGCGTTTCGGTGAATCTCTCGCCATCGCAGTTCCGCGGTAGCGGCCTGATCCACTCGATTCGCCGCGCGCTCGACGATGCGGGCCTCGAGCCGCAGTATCTCGAGGTCGAGCTAACCGAGAGCGCAGTGATGAGCGATCCGGAGGAATCCATCGGGATACTCGAGCAGTTGAGCGTCATGGGCGTGCTCGTGTCCGTGGACGACTTCGGCACAGGCTACTCGAGCATGAGCTATCTGCGGCGGCTGCCGATCGACAAGCTGAAGATCGATCGGGTGTTCATCAACGAGATCGTGAGCCGTCCGGAAGACGCCTCGATCGTGCGGGCGATCGTGTCGCTCGCGCACAGCCTGCGGCTCAAGGTGGTGGCCGAGGGCGTAGAGACGGCGGCGCAACTGGATTTCTTGAAGGCGGTGGGCTGCGACGAATATCAAGGCTATCATTTCAGCCGGCCGGTCCCCTCGGGTGAATTCGAGCGAGTCGTGCGCGAAAAGGCCGCGCGCGTCGAGACTTTTACTCAGGAAGACGCCCTGCGCACGCACAGCAAGCTCGCAGCTTATCGACGGAAGTAATCTGCGTCGCGCGCGAGGCCGTGATACTGTCCGCGCACCGTGAACCGAGCTATGGCCGCATGAGCGACGAATCCCGCCTGGTGCGCTGGGTCATGGATCCGCTGCGCGGAAAGACCACCCTCGGCCGCGTTATCTGGTGGTATGGAATCGTGGGCTCGCTGGTCTATAGCGCATTCGGGCTGTTCGTCGATGTGGAAAGCGAACGGGCGATGTGGGTGTATACCGCCGGCGGGCTGGTCTTCACCGTGTATGTGACGATCGCGACGTACCAGTGCGCGGCTTCGATGCGCTCGTCCTTCGGAAGAACCTTCGTACGAGTCTCGGCGCTCCTGTCGCTCGCGCTGCTGGCGCTCCTCGCCTATCTCGCCCTATCGGGCGCGCTCACGCTCACGAACCTCGGCGGGATCGAGTAAACCGCGGGATTGGCGTTGCGCTCACGGGTACTTGTCCTGCACCGCGCCTCGCACCAGATGCGTGTCGTACACCAGCACGATGGAGGCGATTCGCCCCGTGTCCAGATCGAAGTTGAAGACGTCGGCGCACTCGAAGGACACTTGCGAGCCGTCGTTGAGCTGCCAGTCGTACAGGTAGTAGGCAACCGCGCGCATGTGGCCTTCCGCACTCACGAGCACATCGTGCACGGTGAGCTCGCTCCGGCGGGATGCGGCGGCAACCTTGGCGATGTAGTCGCGTACCGGCAGGCGGCCGAGAAACGGCGATTGCACCCATCCTTGCGACACGAACAATGCGCCGGCTCTATCGGGGTCGCCGGCCTCGAGCGCCTTTAGATATTTGCGGACCGCGTGTTGCATGGGCACCTCGCCGGTGAATGCTTCGGCAGTGCCAGCGTACTCCACACGCGCTGCAAATGGGAAACGGAGCTTAGGTCCTTAGCCGAGGAGGTCGTGTTTGCGCAGGCTGACCGAAATGGCTAGGCTTGATTGTTTGCACATGCCGCGGCGAAAGTGTCGAAGCCCGGTCTACTCGTTCGACGAAGACGCCATGATTCCGTGTCAGATCGCCTGAGCGCACTTACTGCGACGCTCATGCGCGCCTCTTGGCCTTCGCCGACTTGCGAGGCGCCGCGCGCGCCGCCGTGCCCTTTTTCTTCAAACTGTTCCGCAGCGCCTCCATCAAGTCGATGACCTGCGCCGTGGGCCGCTCCACGGGGGTGGAATCCTCGGTAAGCGCATGGGTCTGTTGGGTGCGTATTTTCTCCTGAACGCGGCGCATGAGGTCGGCTCGATAGGTGTCCTTGAAAGCCTCGGGTTTGAAAGGCCCGGACATTTGCTCGACAAGCTTGCGTGCCATGGCCACTTCGGCGGACGTGACTTTCTTGTCCTTGCCCGATTCGATCGCCGCCTTGACTTGCGCCGGGGCGAGCACCTCGCTCGCGAAGCGCAGCGTGACGAGCATCAGGACGTCGCCGCTCGCCACGATCACGCAAAGATGCTGGCGCCCGCGCATGACAAATGTGCCTACGGCGGCTTTCTTCGTCGACTGCAGCGCCTGACGCAACAGCGAATAGACTTTTTGCCCGCCCTTCTGCGGACTCAGATAGTAGGGCGTCTCGAAATACATCGGCGGTATCTGTTCTATGTCCGTGAAGTTCGCGATCTCTATGGTCTCGGAGGCCTTGACGTTGGCGTGCTTGAAGTCGGCATCGGAGAGCGCCACGTAGCGGCCTTTCTCGTATTCGTAGCCTTTCACGATATGCGCCCAGTCGACTTCCTTACCCGTGCTTTTGTTGATGCGCTGGTAGCCGACGGGCGAGAAATCGCGGCTATCCAGAAAGTGCAGGGACAGCGAGGCGTCCTTGGATGCACTCATGACGTCGACAGGAACGTAGATCAAACCGAACGAAATCGCGCCGTGCCAGACAGATCGCCGCATGGAATATCCTCAATCGGAAATCGATTTCGCATGGTGCTCCAAATATCGGCCGCGCGGTGACGCTCGAGGGGTCTTCCGACGCTCAATAAGTGCTTGGTCCTACGCCGGCCGATGTCCCGAGCGCTGCTCGATCACCGCCATGCGCCGCAATTCCGCGCGATCGAACCGGCCAGCAGTAATGTTTCGCACCAGCGCCTCGCTCGCGACCGCGGCGGAATGACACGAGGCCGGCCGCGGATTAATCTATAATGCTATAAATGTAATATAAGCTGATGATAGGAAAAGATATTAGATGTCAGATCCGGACACCGGGAAGGGCAGGACTCCGGCGCTGCTGGGTGTCATGGTGAGCGCCCGCGCGCGCCGCAAACCTGCGCGGGCGCGCGGCCGTCGACGCTTGCCCGCTTGGGTATCGCAGGCAGCTCGTTTCTGTAAGAAGCTGCGCATATCGCCCCGCGCGCGGCGCGTCTTCTTGGGTGCGCCGGTAGTCGTGCAGGCCGGCGTGGTTATTGCCTTTGCCGTACTCGTCTGGTTCGCGCTCAACGGAATCTACCAAGTCGTGCGCAAGCCTTCCGAGCTATTCTTCCCCGTGAGTGGAACGCTCAACAAGAGGCCTGCGGAGACTTGGCGGGAGTATGGCCCGCTGTTTCGCAGCTACTCTACGGAGATCATGACCGCGCCCTTGCTGGCGGCGCTCGCGCAGGTCGAAGCATCGGGCAATCCTGTGGCGCGCACCTATTGGCGCTGGTCGCTGACGCCCGCGCCGTTCGACGTGTACCGGCCCGCATCGAGCGCCGTGGGTATGTATCAGATCACGGACGGGACGTTTCGCGAAGCTCGGCGGCTGTGCATTCGGAACCACCGGGTGGTGGAGGAGGGACCCTGGAACGACTGGGATTCTTGTTGGTTCAATTGGATGTACACGCGTGTCATTCCCTCGCACGCCGTGCAGCTCACCTCCGCCTATCTCGATCGTGCGGTGGCGAGCGTGCTCGAGCGTCATGCGGTGCGGGGCGCGACGCTCGCGCGCAAACAAGACCTGGCCGCGCTCATTCACCTCTGCGGAGCGGGTGCCGGCGATTTGTACGCGAAACGCGGCTTGCGGCTCAGCGAAGGCCAACGCTGCGGGGATCACGAAGCGCGCGATTATCTGGCGCGAGTGAATGCGCAGAAGCGCACTTTCGAAGATTTTATGAGCGAATGAGAGCCGCCATGCATCGGGGCCTGATCGCGCTCGTGTCGATTGTCGCGGCGTCGTTCGCCGGCTCCCCGGCCGTGCTCGCGCAGCCACTGAAGTGCGGGCCCCAAACGAGCGAGGTTATGACGGTGGGCTCGTCGACCCTTTGCTTGCGCATCGAAGAGGCAACTCCCCCTCGAATCGCGCTATTGCAGGCGTGGGTTCGGCGCTCAGCGGATATCGTCGCGCACTACTACGGCCACTTTCCGGCGGCGCTCGTGCGCATCGATCTCGGCATCATGCAGGGAGACGGCATCGGTGGCGGGCATACGATCAACGACGGCGGCCTTTCGATTCACGTCGATGTGGGACGCGATGCGACGCCTGACCGGCTGGTCGCTGACTGGGTACTCGTGCACGAGATGGTGCACCTCGCGCTGCCCGAGATCGGCCGCCGCCACGACTGGCTTGCGGAGGGTCTTGCGGTCTATGTCGAGGGCGTCGCGCGCGCGCAGGCGGGGAATCGCACCATCGCCGACGTGTGGGCCGAGGATCGGCGTTCCATGCCGCTGGGATTGCCCCGGACGGGAGAAGGCGGTATGGATCAGACCCCGACGTGGGCGCGCAAGTACTGGGGTGGGGCGCTTTATTGTTTGCAGGCGGAGGTACAGATCCGGCAGCGAACCGGCAATCGCGTCGGGCTGCAAACGGCGTTGCGAGCAATTCTCGAGGCGACGGGAGGTTATGCCGCAGAGAAAGACATTGCGGATGTCCTGCGCATCGGTGATGCGGCCACGGGCACGCGGGTCCTCGAGGATCTTTACGATCAGCAGAAGGCGGCACCGGTCATGCCGGCGCTCGATGCGCTTTGGCGGGAACTCGGTGTTCCGCTGAATCCGCTGACAGAGCCGTTCGACGATCATGCGCCGCTCGCGTCGATCCGCATCGCCATCACCCGCCCGCCGGGCTCTCGGTTATGATCGGCCCTGCATGTGTCTGATACTGCTGGCGTGGCGCGTTCATCCGCGTTTTCCCTGCGTGCTGGCCGCGAATCGCGACGAGTTCCACGAGCGCGCCAGCGCGGCTGCGCAGTGGTGGCCCGGGGGCGCGGGCATTCTGGCGGGCCGAGACCTTCACGCCGGAGGCACCTGGCTCGGCGTTACTCGGCGCGGCCGCTTCGCGACGCTCACCAACTTCAGAGACGGCGGTACGCGGCGAACCGATGCGCCGAGCCGCGGCGCGCTGGTGAGCGAGGTGCTCGAGTCCGCGCGCAGCGTGCCCGAGACGCTGCGCTACCTTCAGGACGTCGGCCCGCTCTACAACCCGTTCAACATGCTGTTCAGCGACGGCGAGCGCCTCGGCATCTATGAAAGTGCTGTCGCAGAGGGACGCGAGCTCGGTCCCGGTGTTTTCGGGTTGTCCAATCACCTGCTCGACACGCCCTGGCCGAAGGTGCGGAACGCGAAGACCGCCCTGACCGCGGCACTCGCCGACCCGCGCGACGCGGCAACGATCGTTCGGTTGTTGCGCGATGATCGGCGTGCAAACGATGCCGATTTGCCGCGGACCGGCGCGACGCTCGAATGGGAGCGCTTGCTGTCGAGCGCGTTCGTGTGCGATGAGGATTATGGAACCCGGTGCTCGACGCTGTTTCGGGTCGATGACCGGGGTGACGCGGTTTTCTACGAGTGGTCGTGGGATCGCAGGGGCAAGGCGAGCGGCACCAGATGCTTCGAATTCGCCATCGAGGGGTGCGATGCGCCTGCGGCATGAGGATCGGCGAGTCGCGAGATTCGCGCGCACGGCCGCAATCGCGCTGTGGGTCGGTGTTGCGGCGTGCGTATCATCGCATCAGCTCATCGGCACGGCGCGTGCGCCCATCTCCGCCGATCTCGTGCAGCTCTACACCGAGGCGCCGCCGCGGCACTATGAGCGCATTGCCGTGGTGAGCGCTTCGAGCAAGCGCTCGTGGTCCTTCTCGTTCGAGGGCAAGGCGGAGGTGGTGGTGCGGCGCCTCAAGGAAGAGGCGGCCAAACTCGGCGCCAACGGCGTGCTGCTGGAAGGCATCAGCGACGAACCGGGCGCGGCGATCGGCGCCGATGTCGGGACGGGGTACGAGGGCCCACGCGGCACCATCGATGTGGGCGTCGGCGCGTCGACCCTTACTCTGCAACGCTATGGGCGCGGAATCGCGATTTACCTTCCCGAACGATGAGGACCGTCGCGCGCGCCGGAGGAGCCTCGCGCGCTTAGTGCGGCCCCGGAAAATCCCGTGCGGCGGCGACGATCCATTCCCGGAATCGCGCCACCTTGGGCAGGTCCAAATACGTGCGCGGACAAACGAACCAATACGCCGACCCGTGCGGTACCACGTCCTTACTCGCCATGCGCAGCGTGCCTTTGCTCAAGGAGCGCGAAACCATGGTCCAGCGCGCGAGCGCGTATCCGAGTCCTTCCTCCGCCGCGATGAGCAATCCGGCTGAGTCGTCGATGACGGGCGGGCGGGAGAGCCACTCGATCTGCGCATCGGACTTTTGCCAGGCGCGCCAGGGCGGATCGTCGCCCTCGAGCAGGGGAAATTCTCGCAGGTCCGTGTTGCGCTCGAGCATGCCATGGCGCTTGATGAGCTCGGGCGCGCCGACGGGCACGATCCAGTCGTCGAGCAGCTTCTCGCAATGAAGATTCGGGTAGTTTCCGCGGCCGTAGCGCAGGGCGACGTGCATGGCGGTGCGCGAGAAGTCCACCAGCTCCCAAGACGTGTGAAAGCGCAGCTCGATCTCGGCGTGTTTGCGGCGAAACGAGCGTATGCGCGGCAGCAGCCAGTTTTGCAATAACGAGCTGGTCAGGGTGATTTGCAGCGGACCCGCGCGCCCGTGCTGCTTTAGATGATAGACCGCGGACTCGAGCTTCTCCAGGCCGTCCCTGATCGCGGGCAGGAGTTCGAGTCCTTCCGCGGTGATCTCGACGCGTCGTCCGCTGCGTCGAAACAGCGGCACCTGAATGTAGGACTCCAGCGTCTTGATCTGCTGGCTCACCGCAGCAGGTGTGACGTTGAGGGCATCGGCCGCCGCCGTAAAGTTGAGGTGGGTGGCGACGGCTTCGAATACGCGCAACGCCCCGAGGGGCAACCTTCCATAGGCCGATGGCACGTTAAGCGCTCCTTAATACGCCGTCAGATATTGCGTTTGTTGCGCAACGTGTGCCGGTGCAACCTGTAACCGTTGATCAAAACCACGGAGTACTCACATCATGAAGGAATTTCATCTCATCGCAAGACTGGCTCAGGCATTGTTGGCCATCGGCATGACCGTGATCACCGGCCTCGTGATCTTCGCTTAGCGGCCGATGGCGACACGATACAATCCAGGCCGGGTCACCCTTTTGGGTAGATCAGGGGTGATTCTCGGCTGGAGTCTCGATGAATCGACGAATGTTGCTTGCGTTCTTAGGATCTTCGCCGCTGCTCGCGCGCGCGCTCGGCGCGCGCTCCGCAGGCGATGCGCCGCTCCCCGTCCGGGCGCGAGTCAGGCCGGGCGATAAAGGCTGGCCGTCGGCCTCGGATTGGACGCGGCTGAATAAAAAGGTGGAAGGGCGGCTCGTCATGCCGAGATCGCCGTTGGTGGAGTGCGTGCCGGAGAGCTGCCGCGGAGCGCTCGAGTCGCTGAAGAACCCGTTCTACGTCGGCGACGAAGTGGGCCTGACTCAAACGAGCGGATGGGTCGATGCCTGGACCTCGCAACAGAGCGCTTACGCGGTCGCGGCGGCCAATACCCAAGACGTGATCGAGGCCGTGAATTTCGCGCGCGAGCACCGCCTGCGTTTGGTCGTCAAGGGCGGTGGACACAGCTACCAGGGTACCTCGCAGGCGCCGGATTCCTTGCTTCTGTGGACCCGCTCGATGAACGCCGTGGTGCTGCACGACGCCTTCATCCCGCAAGGCTGCGGCGGCAAGCTTCGGCCCGAGCCCGCGGTCTCCATCGAGGCGGGTGCGATGTGGATCGACGCCTACCAAGCGGTTACGACCCAGGCGGGACGCTACGTGCAAGGGGGCGGCTGCACGACCGTGGGCGTCGCCGGACTCGTGCAGAGCGGAGGATTCGGCAGCTTTTCCAAGAATTTCGGGTGTGCGGCGGCGGGCTTGCTGGAGGCGGAAGTCGTCACCGCCGACGGCGCTGCGCGTATCGTGAACGAGTGCCAGCACGCGGATCTGTTCTATGCGCTGAAGGGCGGCGGGGGCGGAAGCTTCGGCATCGTGACGCGCCTGGTGTTGCGCACGCGCCCGCTCCCGCAGACCTTCGGCGCGGTATCCGGCGCGATTGCGGCGAGCACCGATGCGGCCTACCGCAGGCTCATCGGCAAGGCGATCGCTTTTTACCGCGATCGGCTGTTCGGTCCGCACTGGGGCGAACAATTCGTGTTCCGCCGGGACAACGTGCTCGAGCTTGCTCTGATGTTCCAGGGCCTCGGGCAACCGGAGGCGCAAGCCCTATGGGCGCCGTTTCTCGATGAGGTACGGGCTGATCCGAGCTATCGCTTCGCGCGCGATGTCCAGATCCTGGCTTTGCCTGCGAGGCATCTCTGGGATGCGGAATTCTTGAAGCAGCATGCACCCGCGGTGCTGGTCGGGGACGGGCGCCCTGCCTCGCCGGCGCATCATTTCGTTTGGGCGGGCGATGCGCATCAAGTCGGCTGGTTCATTCACGCGTTTCGATCCGCGTACTTGCCGAGCCGCTTGCTCGCAGACGATCAGCAGGCGGGGCTCGCGGATGCGCTGTTCGCCGCAACCCGTCACTGGCAAACAGAGCTGCATTTCAATAAAGGGCTCGCAGGCGCGCCGCCCGAAGAGCTCGCTGCCGCGAGGCAGACCGCGCTCAATCCCGGCGCGCTCGAGGCGTTTGCTCTCGCCATCATCTCGGGCGGCGGGCCGCCGGCGTATGCCGGCATGCCGGCTCCGGACTTCGCGGCCGCGCGCGCCGACGCGCTGATCATCAATCGAGCCATGCAGGAGCTGTTGCGCGTGGCGCCGGACGCCGGGTCGTATGTTTCGGAGTCCGACTATTTCGAGGCGCAATGGCAAGCGTCCTTCTGGGGAACCAACTACGCAAAGCTCGCTGCCGTGAAGCGTGCGTACGATCCGGAGGGATTGTTCTGGGTTCATCATGGAGTGGGGAGCGAAGTGTGGAGCGACGACGGCTTTACGCCGCGAACCTCTTAAGCCCGCCGCTACGGGTGGCGTGTTGCGAAGGGGAGCACCAAAGCTCAGTATATCGGCCGTCGTCGTCACAACCAGGGGATAAATCGTGACCGCAGCTCGCTCACTCGTCTTCGGCGCCTTGCTTTTGCTGGGTGCGGGCACCGCTTACGCGGACCGCTACTCTGATACCGTGCAGCTTTTCAAGAACGCGGGCTCGAGCTCGGCCTTTTTCGGCCGTTGTTACGCTTATGCCGTGTTCCCGACCATCGGCGCGGGCGGTTTCATCGCCGGCGGGGCGCACGGCACGGGACGCGTCTATGTCGGCGACGTTTACGTGGGCCACGCCAGCATGACCCAGCTTAGTCTCGGCTTTCAGGCCGGCGGCAAGGCCTACAGCGAGATCATTTTTTTCGAGGACAAGCGGGCACTCGATGAGTTCGAGTCCGGGTCGTTCGAGTTCGAGGCGGGCGCGAGCGCGGTCGCGGTGACCGCCGGGGCCAACGCAACTGCGGGGACCACCGGCGCCACGTCGGGTGCGAGCGGCGGCAAGAAGGATGCCGTCACCAACGCGGGCGGGTACCTCAAGGGGATGGCCGTGTTCACGATCGCAAAGGGGGGCCTCATGTACGCGGTCACCGTTGCCGGCCAAAAATTCAGCTACACGCCGCGAGTCCAGCCCTGAAGGTGTAGCTGATTGCGTTGGCTGCATCAGGTCCCCCTATTCGCGCCGGCGGACCGTCCGCGGGACATTTGTATCCTGCGGCTCTCGGCGATCGGCGACACCTGTCATATCGTGCCGGTCATTCGCGCTCTGCAGAGCGCGTGGCCCGATTGCCGCATCACCTGGATCATCGGCCGCGCCGAGTCGAAGCTCATGTCGCTCGTGCCGGGCGTGGAGCTTCTGTCCGTCGACAAACGCCGCTTCGTGGCCGAGCTCGTGCGGCTGCGCAGGGTGCTCGCCGCGCGCCGTTTCGATCTGCTCCTGCACATGCAGTCGAGTGCGCGGGCGAGCCTGCTGAGCACGCTCGTGCGCGCGCCCATAAAGCTCGGATTCGATCGGGCGAGAGCCGGCGACCTGCAATGGCTGTTCACGAACCGGCGGATCGCGCCGCGCCGACGTGAGCACGTGCTCGACAGCTTCATGGGATTTCTGGATGCGCTCGGAATCACGGAGCATCCCCCGGTGTGGAACCTGCCGTTGCCGCCGGATGCGCTCGCATACGCGCGCGCCGTGATCCCGGACCCGCGGCCCACCTTGGTGGTGAGCGCATGTTCGAGCCATTCGCTGCGCAACTGGCATCCGCGAGGCTACGCCGAGGTGTGCGACCACGCCGCACGGCGTTGGAATATGCGGGTGGTATTGTGCGGCGGACCCAGCACCATCGAGCGCCGGATGGGCGACGACATTCTAGCGCACGCCGTCTCAAAGCCGGTCGACCAGATCGGACGCGACACGTTGGCGCAGATGCTCGCTTTGCTGGGTGCGGCGACCGTGCTGGTTTCGCCGGACTCCGGTCCTGCGCACATGGCTGGGATGGTGGGCACCCCGGTGATCGGCCTTTACGCACCCACCAATCCCGCCCGCAGCGGACCTTATTTCAGCCGGCAACGGTGCGTGGATCGTTTTCCGGAAGCTGCGCGCGAGTTCATGGGCCGCGAGCCCGATCAGCTGCCCTGGAATGTGAAGATCGAGAAACCCGGCGTCATGGACTTGATCGAGCCGTCGGCCGTGATCGAGAGGCTTGACCGGCTCATGAACGAGCGCGAGGCGGCGGAGCAGGCGTCATCGCCGACTCCGCCGCAAATGCGCGCTTAGAACGGCAGTCCGTGCGCCTGGCCGCCCATGCACATCAGCATGGGGATCGACAAAATGAAATTGATGCGCGAAGCGCGCCCCGCGGTTTTGCGTGCCGCGGCCTTTTCCTCATCGGTCGCTGGGACAATGCCGAGGATCTTCTTCTGATTGGGCCAGATGAACGCCCAGACATTGATCAGCATGATGGTGCCGAGCCATGCGCCGACGCCGATCACGCGAAAGCCCGGTTGCAGCGTGAATGCCGCGACAACCTTATCCTCGCCATAGGCCGTGGCGAGGTAGAACGCTCCCGTAACCCAGGTCGCAACCGCCGCCCAGCGAAACCAGAGCAGCGCGCGTGGGGCGACGTACTTGGTGATTCCCGCCCCGCCCGGACCCCCCTTGTCGGCCGCCGCGGCGGCGAGTCCCGGGGTCTGCACCACGTTGAAATAATAGAGCAGACCGATCCATGTCACGCCCGACAGGATATGCAGCCAGCGATCGAGGCTTGCGCCA
>Ga0302314_10002523_pt1 | contig 33903 bp, 38 predicted proteins | sample III_Palsa_N2_3_FD_200533 | JGI IMG/M metagenome (GOLD analysis project Ga0302314, IMG submission 200533) | Peat permafrost microbial communities from Stordalen Mire near Abisko, Sweden - III_Palsa_N2_3 | ecosystem: Environmental > Terrestrial > Soil > Palsa > Peat permafrost | place: Sweden...
AGCATGCCCTCGCCCGGCATCTGCGAGAGCCACCACGCCAGCGATACGGCCAGGCCTTCATTCATACCAGCCCCACCTTAAGTTAGCGCCTATGCGCCTTCGCGGGGGTGACGGGGAGAGGCGGGGGCGACCGGGACAGACGGGGTAACCGGGACAGACGGGGTAACCGGGACAGACAGGGGTAACCGTGCCTGTCCCGGTGACGAAGGGAGAGATTACCCCTTGCTGATCAGCTTCGTCCCCTCATCCAGCTTGTCGGCATAGCGTTTCAGCGCGTCCGCCGTCAGGCCGATATATTTCGTCGCATCGTCCCAGCGCTCTTCCTCGATCGCTTCGCGCACGCCGGGCAGGGTCTTGGCGCCGTAGCCAGTGAAGCGGCCCGGGGCGTAGACCAGGTTGCGGAACCACGGCCGGCCGGGCAGGCCGACGTCGGCGGTCAGCGCTTCCTCGGTGGCGATGGTCAGTTTGGTCAGCTCGCCCTTGGTCTTGGCGGGCAGAGTCGTACCCTTGGAAGACAACGCGGAATCATAGGCTTCGGCGCTCTTCTTCAAGCGTTCCGTCGCCTCTTCCAGCGGCTTGAAGTCGAATTGCGGCACCGGCTTCAAAGCGGTCGGTGGCGCGCTCGGCTTGGTCGGGTCGTCGGCCAGGCGGTAGAGATTGCCGGACAGCAGCTTGGCCTGGGTCTCGGCGGTCTCGTGCTTGGTCTTGGCCAGCTTCTTCACTTCGTCGAGATAGATGCCGACCTGGTCGGCGAAGTCGCCATAGCGGTTCACCGGCAGATCGGCGTCGGCGACGCGCAGCATCATGTGGCCGGCTGTCCTGGCCAGCACGCCGGCATAGGTGAAGCCGGGATCGACGAAGCGGCTGTGATGGGCGAAATCGTCATAGTCCGAATGATAGACGCCGCCCGAGGAGCCTTCGCCGCCATAGCCGATATCGATCGAAGCGACGCCGACATGCTGCAGGAAGGCCGAATAGTCCGAGCCCGAACCCAGCGCGCCGATCGGCATGTCGCGGCCGTCGGCTGCCGCTTTGGCGCCTTCCTTGACGGAATCGCTGGCACCGGATTCCGCCGCTTCGACCTGGGCGCGGCCGCGCAGACGATCCTCGACCGACACCTTGGTCTCGGGATCGGTGACGTCACCGGCCACCGAGGCGACCAGGTGGCGCAGGCTGTGATTGCCGCCGGCGAACAGGAAGCCGCGCTCATTGGAGTCGGAATTGAGATAGAGGATCGCCTTGGCATGCAACTCATCGGCATGCTCCTCGACCCACTCGGTCGAGCCCAGCAGGCCCGGCTCCTCGCCGTCCCAGCTGAGATAGACCAGGGTGCGCTTGGGTTTCCAGCCCTGCTTGGCGAGCGCGCCGAAGGCCTTGGCTTCCTCCATCAGCGAGATCTGGCCCGACAGCGGATCGGTGGCGCCGAACACCCAGCCGTCGCGGTGATTGCCGCGCAGAACCCACTGATCGGGATAGTCGGAACCCTTCAGCATCGCCACCACATTGTAGAGCGACTTCAAGCTCCAATCGGACTTCACCGCCAGATGAATCGGCGCGCCAGTGCCGCCGACATGGTAGGTGAGGGGAACGTTACCCATCCAGGCGCGCGGCGCGACCGGGCCGTCCAGCGTGGCGAGCAGATGCTGCGCTTCGCCCCAGGAGATCGGCAGAGTCGGGATCTTGAGCAGGGTGGGCGCGTCCTCGCGCTTGAGGCGCTTGGCGTTCTTGGTGGCGCCGATGCCCGGGGTCAGCGGATCGCCGGGATAGAGCGTCATGTCCTGCACGGAACCGCGCTGCAAACCGCCCTCGGGGCGCGCCGGACCGTTCGGATAGGCATCGTCGGTCGCATAGCCGTCGTCGCGCGGATCGGAATAGATGATGCAGCCGACCGCGCCATGCTCCTGGGCGAGCTTGGGTTTCAGCCCGCGCCAGCCCTTGCCGTAGCGGGTGATGGCGATCTTACCCTTGACCGAGATGCCCATCCGTTCGAGCTGGTCGTAATCGGCCGGCATGCCGTAATTGACATAGACGGCGGGGGCCGTGACGTCGCCGTCGCCCTGATAGGCGACATAGGCCGGCAGGCCGTCCTTGAAGAATTTCGAACTCTCGTCGCCCGGAATTTCGGGTTCGGTCAGCTTGACCTTGTAGGGATGCGCGCCGGTGACTTCGAGGGTTTCGCTGATCGGCGTCGGATAGAGGACCTCGAACTCCTCGATCTTGGCGTCCCAGCCCCATTGCTTGAACAGCGACAGCACCATCTCGGCATTGGCCTTGTCGTGCGGCGAGCCGACATGGTTGGGCTCGGACGACATGGTCTTGAGCCAGGCGCCCATCTCGGCGGGATCGATGGCGGCGTCGAACGTGCGTTCGAGCGAGGCGGTCGGGCTCTCGGCATGGACGAAAGCGGTGGTGGACAGCAGCAAAGCGGCGAGTGTGGTCAGACGGCGCACAGTGATCCTCCCTGGAATTATTCCAGCGAGAGTACAGGCAGTTAGGCCCGTGGTACACTGGCCCTATGAGTGATTCCGAGATTAAGGTCGAGCAGCTCGCCCCCGACAAATTCGCCCTGACCGTGCTGTTCGAGGGGCAATCCTTCGAGTGCGGGACTTACATCAACCGCGTCGCCGCGCTGCAGGCCGGCAAACTGTTCGTCGAGCGCAAGGAAGGCGAGAAGGAAGGGCGCAAGAAGCGGCCCAAAGGAAAGCGCTAAACTGGTCGCACCGCGGGGGGCGGCTTCCTCGATAGACTCATGTTCCGTTCAATTATTCGAGACGAGGCCAATGCGCTCTTTTCTTCCTGCCGCGATCATCGCCGTTTTAGCGCTGATGTGCGGAGGCGGCATCGCCTCGGGGCGCGAAGCCATCCGCGCCGATGTCGGCGTTGTTCGTTCCTTGTACGAGGCGTTCGCGTGGGAGGCCGTCCTTGAGGATTGGGGGCAGGAACAGACCCTCGTCGTCCAACCGCGCCCCGTGCTTCTGCGATATTTCACGCCGAAATTGTCAGAGCTCATCCTTCAGGACCGTGAATGTGTCGCGCGCATGCAGGAGATTTGTAATCTAGATTTCTTGCCCCTATGGGATAGCCAGGACCCGACGGGCGCCACGGTCACAATAGCTGGCGGATCTGACCCGGGCGAAGTGCTCGTGAAGGTTCGCTATTCGCCTAATGAGGAGAGGAAGCTGGTTTTTCGGCTGGCGAACGGATCTGACGGGTGGAGAATCGAAGATATCGTCTTTGAAGGTTGGGCAGGCCTTGGAGGGGATGAGAAGGGCAGGATGTCCCTGTCGCGACTGCTTGCCAGGCACATAGGGTCGAACAGCGCCGGAAAGTAACAGTGACACTGCTGCCTCAATCTCTATAGTCGTTAGCGATCCGAGCTCGAGGGGGACCAAATGGGCCAAGGAATCGACAGACGGACTCTGCTGACCGGCGCGGGGGTCGCCGCGGGAGCCGCGCTTGCGCTGGGCGCCACCGAGACCGAAGCGCAGCCGGCGGCGCCCGCCCTCCACAAAAATCTGCCCGACATCGCCGTGATCGGCGCCGGCGCTTTTGGCGGCTGGACAGCTCTCACGCTGCGCGAGCGCGGGGCCAAGGTCACGCTGGTCGATTTGTACGGTCCCGGCAATCCGCGCGCCTCATCGGGCGATGAGAGTCGTCTGATCCGCGCCGGCTACTGGCGCGAAGCCTATTCCCGCATGGCGGTCCATGCCTGGGACCTGTGGCACAAGCGTCAGGAAGAGTTCGGGCGGCGCCTGATCTTCCCGAATGGCTCGCTGCATCCGATTACCGACCAGCAACTGACATTCCAGCGTGGCGTCTTCGACAGGCTCAAGCTGGGCTATGAGGTGCTGAAACCCGAAGAAGCCGCCTACCGCTGGCCGCAGCTTGGCTTCGAGGGGATTCCCTTGCTGTTCCTGGAAAAGCAGGCCGGCATCGTCAAGGCGCGCGAGTCGCTGGTGGCGGTGGCTGAGGCTTTCCAGAAGAAGGGCGGCACCGTCAAACCGGGCTTTGCCGAATTCCGACCAGCGTCATCCGGTACCCTCGACGCCATTCTGGTCGATAACGAGCCGCTGTCGGCGGGAGCTTTCGTCTTCGCCTGCGGTCCCTGGCTACCGAAGGTGATGCCACAGCTGATGGGCGACCGCATCCTCGTGCCCCGCCGCGAGATGTACTATATCGGCTCGCCGCCCCGCGACCGCCGCTATCGCTGGGAGCATTGCCCGAACTTCTCGGACGAATTCACCTATACCGCGGCCGATGTCGATTACGGGATCAAGGTCGCGGCCAGCCTGCCCAATTCACTGATGGATCCGGACAGTGGCGACCGCATGCCTTCCCCTTTCCTGGCCGACCAGGTCAAAGCCTTCGTTGCCCGCCGGCTGCCCGGTCTCGCCGGCCAGCCGGTCGTGGCCGCGCGTGTCTGCCAGACAGAATACAGCAACAACAACGACTATATCATCGATCGGCATCCCGACCATGCCAACGTCATGATCGCCGGCGGCGGCTCCGGCCACGGCTTCAAGATGGGGCCGGCACTGGGGGAGTATATCGCCGACAAGCTGATGGGAAACCCCACGGACGCCGAATTGGATGTCTTGTTCGCGCTAAGGGCGCATGGGCCGGTAGATCCCAACAATATGGGCGACTGAAGGCGCGATGGATGCTCCCGTCTTTTTGCGGTATTTCGGCATGGTTCGGCGGGAAAGGAAATAGCATGATCGCGCTTCGGTTGGCCGCCATGTGTCTGGCGTTGTCCCTGACCGGCGCAATGGCCGCGACCACGCAGCCGCTGCATCCGATGGTCGTGCTGCTGCCCAAGGGCCAGCTCAACAAGCCTTATCCCACCTCGACATTCCTCGCGGGCGGCACGCCGCCTTATTCCATCCAGATGCAGGGCACGCTGCCCAAGGGCATGTCGATCAGCAGCGCCGCCGCGCTGTACGGCACCCCGCGCGAGGCGGGCGTCTTTCATTTCAAGCTCGATTTCACCGACAGCGACGGGGCGACGCTGGAACTGGCCTATGCGTTGCAGATCTCGCGATAGCGAGGTTATGGTGTCGGCATGATCCAAGACCTCCCTTTGCGCGTCACCGTCGTTCCGGTGACTCCCTTCCAGCAGAATTGTTCCCTGATTTGGTGCCCGGGCAGCGGCAAAGGCGCCCTGGTCGATCCCGGCGGCGATCCCGACCGGCTGCGCCAGGCGATCGCTGCCAATGGCGTCACACTGGAAAAGATTCTGATCACCCACGCCCATCTCGACCATGCCGGCAGCGCCGCCGATCTCGCCGCCGAATTCGGCGTGCCGATCGAGGGACCGCACAGGGAGGACCAGTTCTGGATCGACCGCATCGAGGCGTCCGGCCAGCAATATGGCATGCCCTGGTGCAAGCCGTTCGAGCCGACCCGCTGGCTGAACGATGGCGACAGCGTCACCGTCGGCGACCAGAGCTTCGAGGTCTATCACTGCCCGGGCCACACGCCGGGCCATGTGGTGTTCTTCCACCGGAGCTTGCGGGTCGCCTTCGTCGGCGACGTGCTGTTCAAGGGCTCGATCGGCCGCACCGATTTTCCGCGCGGCAATCATCAGGACCTGCTCGACGCCATCACCGGTAAGCTGTGGCCGCTGGGCGAGGACGTCACCTTCGTGCCGGGCCACGGTCCGACCTCGACCTTCGGCCAGGAGCGGCGCTCCAATCCCTTCGTAGGCGATCGGGCGTTGGCGGGTTAGCAGACTTCGGATCAGCCGAAGGCTGCTGAGGAAAAGCCGAATTGCCGGGAGGGGGCGGGGCCGCTAACTTCCCGGCCATGAACAGTTTGATCCTGGTTTCCGGCGCGGGTTTCCTGGCGGGCGTGATGAACGCCCTGGCCGGCGGCGGCTCGTTCGTCACCTTGCCGGCGCTTATCGGCGCCGGCATGCCGTCCGTCCAGGCGAATGCCTCGAGCACCGTCGCCCTGTTGCCCGGCGGCGCCGTGAGCGCCTGGGCTTATCGCGACGGGCTGGGGCCGGTTGGAGCGGCCTCGTTGCGCTCTTTGCTGATCGTGACCCTGCTGGGCGGGGTGAGCGGGGCGCTTCTGTTGCTGTGGACGCCCACCAAGCTCTTCGATTTCCTGCTTCCCTGGCTGCTGCTGATCGCCACCTTGGCGCTGACTTTCGGGCGCAAGTTGGGGGAATGGCTGCGCAGCCGCTGGCGGATTAGGGCCGAAGCGGTGCTGGGGATCCAGTTCGGTCTCGGTGTCTATGGCGGCTATTTCGGCGGGGCGGTCGGGATCATGATGATGGCCGTGTGGGGCCTGCTGGACAGCCGGGATCTGAAGAGTCTGAACGCGCCGCGCACTTTACTGGTCACGCTGGCCAACTGTCTCGCCGGGTTGATTTTCATCTTCGCCGGCGCGGTTCGCTGGCCGGAAACCATCGTGATGCTGGTCGGCTCGGCGGCCGGAGGCTATGGCGGGGCGCAGATCGGCAAGCGCGCGCCGACCGCGATCGTGCGCGCCTGCACGCTGGTGCTGACCGCCTGCATCACCGTGGCCTTCTTTCTCAAGACCTATTGATCGGCGAGATCGGCGGTCAGCCACCCTCCGGCGCCCCCTCCAAGACCGAGGCTCCGGCTCCGCCTGATTGTGACAAAGTCGGGGCTTTCTTGCCGCGCCGGAGGTTTCGCTGAAAAGTGGCTTATGTCCTCGGTTTCCGCATCGGATCGGTCCCGGCCGGTCGAGCTTCTGATCGGCAGCGCCGCCGCCGTCGCTCTGGTGACTCAGCTCTGCTGGCTCGCCGGGGTGGATGTCCGTTTTCTGACCTCGATGGATCCGCTGGTGGCGCTCTGCTTCGAGGCCGTGGCGCTGGTCCTGTGGCTGGGGCGTCCGGCATGGTTTCTGTCCTGGCTGATCCTGGCCGCCGGGCTTGTCAGGGTGGCCGGCGTCGAGATCTATCCCGGCGGCATGTCGCTCAGTATCGCCGCCTGTTTCAGTGTCTTCGGCTTGTCGCTGCTGGCACTCGATTGGCCGGGCTGGCCGCGTTCCCTGCATCTCCAACTGACGGCGATGGTGGTGATCTGCGTCGCCCTGACCGCGCTGATCGGCTATGCCTACGACATTGGCGGCTTCCAGAAATATCTGCCCATGTCCGAACTGACCGCGCTCGATTTCATTCTAGTGAGCGCGGCGGCGATCCTGCTGCGTCCCGGCGAGGGCTTCCTGGCGGATCTGCCCGCTGGCGGTCCGGGCACGCGCAGCTTCGTTCGGCTGCTGCCGGCCTGCGTCTTGATTCCCTGGCTGTTGGGCGGCTTGACGCTGCTGGCGGCCCAGCAGGGCTGGTACGAGAAGGCCGGCACCGGCAGCGCGATCGCCGCGGTGCTGACCATCCTCGCCATGTCGGTCATCGTCTTCCTCAATTCGGCGGCTCTTAATCGCACCGACGCCGAGCTTGCCCGCCGCAACCGCGAGCTGGAGCAGGAAATCGCCGAACGCAAGCTGGCCGAGGCGCGCGCTGCCCATCTCGCCAGCCATGATTCGCTGACCGGCCTGCCCAATCGCCGCCTGTTTCTCGACCGTCTGCAGAACGCGATCAGCCGCGCCGCGCGCCAGGGCGGAAATTTCGCTTTGTTCTATATCGACGTCGATCGCTTCAAGCCGGTCAACGACCTGCATGGCCATCATGCAGGCGACGCGCTGCTGCAGGCCATCGCCGGGCGGTTGGCGCTGGCTGTGCGCGAGGTGGATATGGTGGCGCGCCTCGGCGGCGACGAATTCAGCGCCATCATGGAAGGCCCCATCGACGGGCAAAGCGCCGCGATGATGGCCGAGCGCCTGTCCGCCGGGGTCGGCGCCTCCTATCGCCTGGCGTTGCCCGACCAGCCCCAGCCGCTCGACGTCGAGATCGGCGTCAGCGTCGGTATCGCGCTGTTTCCCCGCCATGCCGGGGATCTCGACGGCCTGGTGCGCGCCGCCGATACCGCCATGTACCGCGCCAAGGCGGCCGGGCGTGACCTGGGGCGCAGTCTCAATGTTGAGATGGCGGAGTGAGCAGGCGAGCCGCTGCGGCGCCGGCCGCCTCCAGATAGCTGGCATCGCGGTGGAGCAGCACGGCGGAGAAGGCGCCATCCATCAGCAGGACGATCTGCCGGGCGGTCATCGGGTCCCCGACGACTTCGCGCAGCCAATCCTCGACATGTTTCTTATGCGCCCGACCGGCGACCATGGCCGGGTGCCCAGGAAACTCGACCAGCTCGACCGAGGTGCGCAGAAAACCGCAGCCCTTCCATTTGGGATGCCGCGCCGATTTCGCGAGATTGCGGAAGATGGCCTCGACCCGCTCCGCCGTGCCGCCTTCTGCTTCGGCGAACCAGCGCTGGAAGAGGGCGAGGTTGGGGTGGTCGCGCGCCTCGATATAGGCGGTGATCAGATCGTCCTTGCTGCGGAAATGGTAATAGAGCGTGCGCTTGGTGACGCCGGCCTTCGCGGCGATGGCGTCGACGCTGACGGCGCGCACGCCCTCGCCGTAGAACAGCTTGGCGGCGGCGTCGAGGATGCGGTCCTTGGTCGTCATGTATACCATCCAGTGAATATACATAGCATGACGAGTCCCTTACCGTCAGAGCCATGAATGAAGTCGGGATCTTGTGTGGAGACGGTGTCAGGCTGGGCGGCCATTGGTGGCCAGCCGAAGGGCCGGCCGCTGGAATCGTCATCGTCAATCCGGCCACCGGCGTTCTGGCCCGCTATTATCATCGCTATGCGCGGTTCCTGGCTGGCCATGGTTTCGACGTACTGACCTATGATTATCGAGGCATCGGCGCTTCGCGGCCCGCGCGCTTGAAAGGATGCGGCTTTCGCTGGCGGCATTGGGGCGAGCGGGATTTCGAGGCCGCGATCCGCTTCGCCAAGGATCGCCACCCGACTCTTCCTTTGATGGTGGTCGGACACAGTGTCGGCGGCTTCCTGCCCGGTTTGGCGGAAAGCGCCGGATCGATCGACCGGATGCTGACGGTCGGGGCGCAACATGCCTGGTGGCCCGACTACGCGCCGCGCCGAAGGCTGCGCCTGTTCCTCAGATGGCATGTGGCGATGCCGGTCCTGACGGCGCTGTGCGGGTATTTTCCAGGGCGGCGGCTCGGCTGGCTCGAAGATCTGCCGGCCGGCGTGGCCAATGAATGGAGCTTCGGCGGTCCGCGCTTTCCGCGGACCGAGACGTTCGCCGCCGTTACCGCGCCGATTCTCGCTGTTTCGGTCGCGGATGACGAACTCGGCACCGTTCCAGCGATCCGCCGGACTCTCGGCTATTATGTCACGGCGCCAAGACGCGCCGCGCTGATCGTGCCGTCCGACTATGGACGCTCGGCCATCGGTCATTTCAACCTGTTCCACGACAGCCATGCCGGCGGATTCTGGACCGACACGCTGGCCTGGCTGAAACAGGGCCGCAACCCCTGGCGCGAACTCCCCCTCTGAGGCTATATGACAATTCAGGTCAGGTCGGGAGCACGTGATGATCGGATTTCAACGGCAGCGGCAGATGTTCGCGGCGCAATTCCAGCCGGAAGGCGAGGGGTTCGTTTATCGCAGGCATTCGATCGGCGAGCCCATCCGGATCAGCGCGGCCGACCGCGAGCGCTTCATCGCCGATTTCGAGACATTCACCCGCCAGGGTTTCTGGGCGATGGTGGCCGGATCCGTGGTTCTCGTCGCCATCTTCGTCGGCCTTTGGTACGCCACGGCGACCCAGATTCCCGACACGGTCTTCTATCTGGTGTTCGGTGCGATGCTGCTTCTCTACATGGCCGGGTCCTTCCGCGCCTGGAACCGGCCGCTGCGCGAATTGAGCGAGCGGGGCTGATCCCTTGCCATTCTTCATGTTTCTCGGCCTGATATCCGCCGTCCTTTCGATATAATCTCCGGGTATTGTGGGGGGATGGGCAGGGTGCTTTTCCGATCGATCGAGGCCTGGCGCGGCTGGCGGAGCCGGCACAAACAGGCTCTGGCCGCCAGCAAGCGGCTGAGTAGCGATGATACCGCCTGGGCGGAGCTGTTCCGCCGCGAGGATTGGGCGCCGCCGGCGGCTGGCCATATCGGGCGGTGCGGCCATTGCGGCGCCCGCATCGATCTGACCCTGGTCCAATGCCCGCACTGCGGGGCCGAATGGCGGCCTAACACCCGCAAGAGCGATCTCTACAGGCAGGTCGTCGTCTATTCAGTGGCGCTGACCCTGTCGGCGCTGGCCGGTTATGGCGGAGCGTCCTGGCTGCGCGCGCATTTCGACGGCATCCGGGCCCGCGGGGAATTCGTCAATCCGGAGATGGTCGACACGCTGACCTCGTTCACCTGGCTGTTCTGCAGCGTGCTGATGATGATCGGACTGACCTATGCGATCGAGCGGCTGGCGCCGATCGGCCATTGGCGGAAAGTGCGCGCGCATCATGCCCCCGAGGAAGGCCGGCGGCGGCGGAGCGACGAACTATGAAGAAGACGCGTAGCCAGCGTTTGCGGCGTTTGAACCTGCTGCAAACAAAAATCTGGGGGCCAGATGTTCGAACATCCACCTTTGAGGTCGCTGCTCATGAACAGTCCCTGGCGGTGGCGCGGAGTTCACGGGCACAGGAAGACCAGGCGTTCATCGCCCGGACCCCGACGAAATCAATGCCGCTGCCGTCACCCTGGCTCAAGCGAGAAAATATATCGCTGATGTAAATAACATTACACCGTGGAGGGTGCCGTGCCGAGAAAATCTTGCTGTAATCCCGTTACCGGAATATACCTTTGATTGAAAACGGCACCGATTTTATTGATTTTTCGTTGTATATATCGTCCTTGCGGCGGCCATGTTGATAAACCGGCTTTCGAAAGTTAGAGCATTACTCTGTCCCACGTCACATTCAGAACTATATAGAAGAAGTGCCAGACTACTCCGGAGTCAAAATGCCTTCACTTCTATGGGATGTGAATCGCCTGCGGGCTGCGATAGACGCTGCCGAGGTCGGCTTGTGGTCGTGGAACGTCGATACCGATGAGGTCACGTTAGATCATCGCGCGTATGACCTATGGGGCCACCCTCGGGGCGCCCATATTACGTTTGAGGATTTGTCGTTGAATATCCATCCCGCGGATGTCGATGGGGTCAGGAACGCTTTTGCGGCGACACGACAGACTCTGGGGACCTTTGAGATCGATTTTCGCCTTCGGTTGGCAAATGAGATTCGCTGGGTTTCCGCTCGCGGTCAAGGCGACGACAAAGGTATGGACTTTCGAGTCATGTTTGGCGTTTTCCTCGATGTGACTCAACGCAAGCAGGCTGAGGAGGCCAATGAGCTGCTCTCGGAAGAAATGAGCCACAGAGTGAAGAACCTGTTGGTAATCGCTTCAGGGCTGGCCGTCCTCTCGTCGAAATCGGCAGAGACCCCCGCCGACTTGGTTAAAGACCTCTCCAACCGGCTGATAGGGTTGGGGCGTGCTCACGATCTGGTTCGTCCTACAGTTGCGAGTGAGACAAGGACGGCGCTTCTCGGCGACCTTTTCACTGTTCTGCTTTCGCCTTACGACGATGGCACATTAGGAGCACGACGCCTTCGCGTTTCGCTGCCGAGGTTGGGCATCGGTGAGAAAGCGATTTCCGCGCTGGCCCTGGTCGTCCACGAATTGGCGACCAACTCCCTCAAATATGGCGCGCTTGCGGGTTCCGACGGCTCCATCGACGTGTCAGCGGTCACACATGGCGACGAAAAGGATTTGGTTATCCTTTGGGCCGAGCGAGGCGGCCCGCTAGTCGACGCTACACCTACGCGCTCGGGCTTCGGGAGCAAGTTGATTGCGCGGTGCGTATCCAACGACCTCGGCGGCTCCATTTCCTTCGACTGGTCACTAGAGGGCTTGATTGTCACACTCCGGATAAATGAGACTTGTCTCTTGAGATAGGGCGCCCTGAATGTCCGACGTGGTTTCTCGGCTCCACCCCTTCCGCCATATGCCCAAAGAAAAAGCCCCCGATGGGGGGCTTTTGGACATATGGCGGAAGGGGTGGGATTCGAACCCACGGTAGGCTTGCGCCTACGCCAGTTTTCAAGACTGGAGCCTTAAACCACTCGGCCACCCTTCCATACCGGGGCGTCTTTATAGCAGATGAAAATCCGCCGTCGAGAGGCGGGAAAAGAAAAAGGGCGGCCGAAGCCGCCCTTTCCGTTTGCAGGAAGCGAAGGGCTTCTTACTGCTTCTCGAAGGCGCCGTGCAGATCCAGCGTCACGTCGTCGCCGATCAGCGGGACATACTTGGTCACGCCGAAATCGCTGCGCTTGACGGTGCCAGTGGCGTCGAAGCCGACCGTGTACTTCTTCGACAGCGGGTTGGCGCCGGCGCCGATGAATTTGGCGGTCAGAGTCACCGGCTTGGTGACGCCGTGCAGGGTCAGGTCGCCGGTGATGGTGGCGCTGTCGGGGCCGGTCGGAGTCACCTTGGTCGACGTGAAGGTGATGGTCGGGAACTTGCCGGCGTCGAACCAGTCGGCGCTCTTCAGCTCCTCATCGAGCTTGTCGATGGGGGTGGAGAAGGACTTGGCCGGGATGGTGACCGACAGCTTGCTGGCCGAACGGTCGCCGTCGGCCAGGGTCAGGGTGCCGGTCGCGCCCGACAGGCGGCCGCTGTAATTGGAAAAGCCCATATGCGACAGGGTGAAACCGATCTGGGTGTGGTTGGGGTCGACCGTGAAGCTGCCGGCCTGGACTTCGGCCGGCGTGTGGGTGGCCTGGGCGAGGGCGGGCAGGGAAGAGCCGGCCAGCAGCAGGGCGGCCGAGGCGGTCAGGATCAGTCTGTTGGCTCGGAACATCTTTCTGTCTCCAAAGGGTAGTATCGCAAAGCGACCAGGGCTATATAAGTAACCATATCGCATCCTGACAAGGAGGCATGGTTTTGATACCAGCGAACAAATATGTGACTGACGCCTGTCCGGCGATCAGCGCCATCCTGTCGCGCATCGGCGACAAATGGAGTGTGCTGATCGTGATGGGTTTGTCCAGCGGTCCGCGTCGATTCAACGAGATGAAACGCGAGGTGGGCGGGATTTCCCAGCGTATGCTGACCCTGACCCTGCGCGGGCTCGAGCGTGACGGGCTGGTGGCGCGCAAGGTATTCGACACGGTGCCGCCCAAGGTGGAATACAGCCTGACCGAGCTGGGGCGTTCGCTGCAGGGGCCGGTGATGGCGCTCGGCGAATGGGCGATGGCCAACAAGGTGGAAATTCACGCCTCGCAGCAGGCGTTCGACCGCAAAGTGGACGCCGCGGCGGCCTGATTATTTATCTTCCGCCTTGAGTTCCCTGGCGATCTCGCCCCGCTCGCGCAGGGCCTGGATAGCTTTGTCCAGCCCCGGAACCAGATCGGCGTGGCGCCGGTTGATCAGAAGATGGAGTGGAAGATCGGCCACCGCCTGCGACTGGTAGTCGGCCAGGAAATCGTAGCGCGGAAGCATTTGAGCGAAGGCCTCGCCGGCCATCAGGAAGCCTTGCAGGCGGCCGCTTCGACTCATCTCGACCATCTGGTCGTAGGAGCGCACCTCGAACACCGTTAAATTGCGTTCCTGCGCGGCCGTCTTGGGCCAGATCTGTCCCAGCAGGATGCCGACCACCGCGCCCGGTCCGGCAGGCTCGACCGCGCCCCGTGGCCAGTAGAGGTTGCCGGTATAGGAATAGACGGGCGTCGGCACCAGCATAAGAACGGGATGTTGGTCGAGATAGTTGGTCGTTTTGAACGCCTCGCCGTCGATATCGCCGGAATCGCTCAGGCCGGCCAGCCGGTTGTTGGGCATGACGAGGATTTCGGCGCAGGATCCGGCGACGGAGAAGATCCGGTCGGCGATGCGCGCTACGGCGGCCGTCGAGACGGCACCGGACGCGACGCCTATCTTGAGACATTCCGCCGCCTGGCCCTCCCAGCCGGGGAGGAGCGCGGCCAGCAGCAGGAAAAGCGGGGCTCGCATAGGAGCAGAGTAGCAGGATTACCCTTGCCAATCCCGTCCATAATCGTTATTAAGCCGGCCACATTCCACACGCGGGATCGCGGAAGGTGCTTGCATCATTCGCTCCGGTGCCGGGTTTCCGGCTCACATCCCGCGGAGGTTCAACCGGAAAAGGAAAGGTATCCTCATGTCCAATCTTCCGTCTTTCACCATGCGCCAGCTGATCGAAGCCGGTGTGCATTTCGGCCATAACACCCGCCGCTGGAACCCCAAGATGGCGCCGTATCTGTTCGGCGTCCGCAACGGCATCCATATCATCGATCTGCAGCAGACCGTTCCGGCCCTGCATCGTGGCATCCAGGCCATCCGTGACGTCGTCGCCGCCGGCGGCCGCGTCCTGTTCGTCGGCACCAAGCGCGCCGCGGCCGAGATCGTCGCCGAGTCGGCCAAGCGCTGCGGCCAGTATTACGTGAATCACCGCTGGCTGGGCGGCATGCTCACCAACTGGAAGACCATCTCGCTGTCGATCAAGCGTCTGCGCGAGATCGAAGAGCGCGTTGCCTCGGGCAATGTCGCCGGTCTGACCAAGAAGGAGCAGCTGAACCTGTCCCGCGAGCAGGACAAGCTCGAGCGCGCCCTGGGCGGCATCAAGGAGATGGGCGGCCTGCCGGACATCATCTTCATCATCGACACCAACAAGGAAGCGCTGGCCGTTCAGGAAGCCAACAAGCTGGGCATCCCGGTCGTCGCCATCCTCGACTCCAACTCGGACCCGGCCGGCATCAACTACGCGATTCCGGGCAATGACGACGCGCTGCGCGCCATCCAGACCTATTGCGACCTGATCTCGGGCGCCGTGCTGAACGGCATCCAGGCCGAGATGACCCGCGGTGGCGTCGATCTGGGCGAGCAGGCCGAGGCTCCGGTCGAGGAGCTGGTCGAAGAGGAAGTGGCCGTCGAAGCCGTTCCAGAAGCCGAAGCCGTTCCGGAAGTCGCAGCCGCGCCGGATGCGACGCTTGGCGCGCAATGATTGAAATGTCGGCGAAGCCGACGGGGCAGCCGACCGCCTAAGGTCGTCGTTCTCCGACAAAATAATGTCATGGAATGGCGGCGGCGAAATCCGCCGCCATTCTTATAATTTCCGATAGTTTTCAGACGAAAGAGGTTGAAATGGCCGAGATCACTGCTGCCCTGGTGAAGGAACTGCGCGATAAGACTGGCGCCGGCATGATGGATTGCAAGAAGGCGCTCAACGAGACCGCCGGCGACGTCGAAGGCGCCGTCGATTGGCTGCGCAAGAAGGGTCTCGCCGCCGCCGCCAAGAAGGCTGGCCGCGTCGCCGCCGAAGGTCTGGTCGCGGTCGCCACTGAAGGCACCTCGGGCGTTGCCGTCGAAGTCAACGCCGAGACCGATTTCGTCGCCCGTAACGACCAGTTCCAGGGCTTCGTGGCCGGTGTCGGCAAGCTGGCCCTGGCCAAGGGCGACGACGTCGCCACGCTGAAGGCCGCCGATTTCGGTGCCGGCAAGTCGCTCGAGGAAGAGCTGAGCGGCCTGATCGCCACCATCGGCGAGAACATGAATTTCCGCCGCGCCAAGAAGCTGTCGGTCAAGGACGGCATCGTCGCCGGCTATGTCCACTCGGCCGTTGCGCCCGGTCTGGGCAAGATCGGTGTGCTGGTCGCGCTCGAATCGACCGGCGACAAGGCCAAGCTGGCCGAAGTCGGCAAGCAGGTCGCGATGCACATCGCCGCCGCCAATCCGCTGTTCCTGAACATCGACAGCGTCGACGGCGCTGCCCTTGAGCGCGAGAAGGCCGTTCTGACCGAGCAGGCCGCCGCGTCGGGCAAGCCCGCCGAGGTCGTCGAGAAGATGGTCGTCGGCCGCGTCCGCAAGTATTACGAAGAAGTGGTGCTGCTGGAGCAGGTGTTCGTGATGGATGGCGAAACCAAGATCTCCAAGGTGGTCGAGAAGGCTGGCTTGGAAGCCGGTGCCCCGATCGCCCTGACCGGCTTTGCCCGCTTCGCCCTGGGCGAAGGCATCGAGAAGCAAGAAACGGACTTCGCGGCGGAAGTCGCGGCGACTCTTGGGCACTAAGTCAAGGCTATAACGCGGCTAAAATCCGCGTGATTTGAGCAAGACAGCGGCAGGGAATGGTGTATCATCCCTGCCGCTATTTTTGAGTCCGCCGAGAAAAAACACCGATCATGCCGACCGATCTTGCAGTTCAGCCTAAATTTCGTCGTGTACTGATCAAATTGTCGGGCGAGGGCCTGATGGGATCGCGCGAATACGGCCTCGACGGGGCGACCTTGTCCCGCATCGCCGAAGAAGTCCGCGAAGTCGTCGATATGGGCATCGAAGTATGCCTGGTGATCGGCGGGGGTAATATCTTCCGCGGCCTGTCCGGGGCCGCCGCCGGCATGGAGCGCACCAGCGCCGATTACATGGGCATGCTGGCCACGGTCATCAACTCGCTGGCCATGCAGAACGCGCTCGAGCGTATTGGCCTGCAGACCCGCGTCCAGTCCGCCATCCCGATGTCCACCGTGTGCGAGCCCTATATCCGCCGTCGCGCCTCGCGTCACATGGAAAAGGGCCGCATCGTCATTTTCGCCGCCGGCACCGGCAATCCATTCTTCACTACCGATACCGCGGCCGCCCTGCGCGCCGTCGAGATGAATTGCGACGTGCTGGTCAAGGCGACCCAGGTGGACGGCGTCTATTCCGCCGATCCGCGCAAGGTGCCGGATGCCGTGCGGTATGACAGCCTGACATTCATGGACGTCCTCGCCAACGAACTGGAGGTTATGGACGCCACGGCCATCGCCCTGTGCCGCGAGAACGATCTGCCGATCCTGGTGTTCAACCTCCACGAGCCGGGCTCTTTCGCCAAGGTTCTGGCGGGGCAGGGGCGCTATACCCTGATTGAAGAAGGAAATTAAAATTGGCGATCAATAACTACGCCGATCTCAAGAAAGATCTGAAACGTCGCATGGACAGCGCCTTCGACGTGCTGAAGAAGGAATTCCAGGGCCTGCGCACCGGCCGAGCCTCGACGGCGCTGCTCGATCCGGTGATGGTCGACGCCTATGGCAGCCTGGTTCCCCTGAATCAGGTGGCCAATGTCAGCGTCCCCGAGCCGCGCCTGATCACGGTGCAGGTGTGGGACAAGGGCACGCTGAAGGCGGTCGAGAAGGCGATTCGCGATGCCGGGCTGGGCCTCAATCCCGCCGCTGATGGTCAAACGGTGCGCGTGCCGATTCCGCCGCTCAACGAGGAGCGCCGCAAGGAACTGCAGAAGGTCGCCGGCAAATACGCCGAACATGCCCGCGTGTCGGTCCGTAATGTGCGCCGCGACGGCATGGACGCGCTGAAGAAGATGGAAAAGGACGGCGTGATCTCGCAGGATGAGCAGCGTGGCCACGAGAAGGACATCCAGGCCTTCACCGACGAGACCATCAAGCATCTCGACGAAGCGCTGGCCCACAAAGAAAAAGAAATCATGCAGGTTTAGATGGACGTCGTGACGGCCGCCGCAGACCAGGAAGTTCCGCCGCGCCATGTCGCCATCATCATGGATGGCAATGGGCGTTGGGCGAAGATGCGCGGCCTGCCGCGCACGGCCGGCCACAAGCGGGGCGCCGAGTCGGTGCGCAATGCCGTCCAGGCCGCGCGCAAGCTGGGCATTTCCTATCTGACCCTGTTCGGTTTCTCCTCGGAGAATTGGAAGCGTCCCGAGGGCGAAGTGCGCGCCTTGATGGGCCTGCTGCGCCTTTATCTGCGCAGCGAGGTCGAGGAACTGCACCGTAACGGCGTGCGGCTGCGAATCCTGGGCGAACGCTCGCGTCTCGATCCCGATATCGTGCGGCTGATCGAGGGCGCCGAGGAGCGCACCAAGTACAATACCGAGCTGACCCTGTTGCTGGCCCTGTCCTATGGCGGCCGCCAGGAACTGGTCTCCGCCGCCCGCAAGCTGGCGATCGATGCCCGGGACGGCAAGATCGACCCCGAGGCGATCGACGAGGACAGTTTCTCGGACCGTCTGTTCACCGCCGGTATTCCGGATCCCGACCTGCTGATCCGGACCAGCGGCGAATGTCGCATCAGCAATTTCCTGCTCTGGCAGTGTGCCTATGCCGAGATGCTGTTTCTCGACACCCTGTGGCCGGATTTCGGCGAGGCGGATCTGGAGCGCGCCGTGCGCGATTTCATCTGCCGCGACCGCCGCTACGGCGTGGTTGCGGTCGGTTAAGCGGTTGCTTTGCTAAAAACCCGCATCCTGTCCGCCCTGGTGATGATTCCGGTGGCGCTTGGCGCCGCTTGGTGGGGTAATTGGGCCTGGGTGGCGCTGATGACCGCTTGCGGCGTCGCGCTGGCGTGGGAATGGACCCGCATCACCGAAGGGTCGTTCACCATCGGCGGGCGCATCCTGACGGCGGGCGCGGCGCTGATGCCGCTGACCGGCTGGCTGAACCCGTTGCAGGGATTGCTGCTGATGGCGGGTACCGCGGCGCTGGCTGTGCTGCCACCGGTGCCGGAAGGGCGCAAGCGCTTCTGGATGCCGCTCGGCGCGGTCTACATAATGCTGCCGCAATTGGCGCTCATCACCATCAGGGAACAGGGCCGGGGGCCGCTTCTCTGGGTCTTGTTCCTGGTGTGGGCCACCGACAGCGGCGCTTATTTCGCCGGGCGGGCCATCGGCGGACCCAAGCTGGCGCCGAAAATCAGCCCCAAGAAAACCTGGGCCGGATTGGCGGGCGGCATGGCGGCGGCGGCCCTGGTCGGATGGGCGATGAAGAACGGCGTGATGCCTGCAGGGCTTCGTCTGGCGGCCGCTTCGGCGGCGCTGGCGGTGGTGGCCCAAGCGGGAGACCTTGCTGAATCCGGGCTAAAGAGGTATTTCGGGGTGAAGGATTCGAGTCAATTGATACCGGGGCATGGCGGGGTCTTGGACCGCCTCGACGGTTTATTGGCGGTCGCGCCGGCGGTGGCCGCTTTGGCGCTGGTCTCGCCAGGTGGGTGGAACGAAATCTATGGCTGGTGAAGTACGGTCGGTGACCATTCTTGGGTCCACCGGTTCGGTCGGGTGCAATACCGTCGATCTGGTGGAGCGCGAGCCGGAGAAATTCCGCGTCGAAGCGCTCGTGGCCAACCGCAATGTCGCAAAGCTGGCCGAACAGGCCAAGTCGCTCAAGGCGAAGCTTGCCGTGGTGTCCGATCCCACGGCCTATCAGGATCTCAAAGAGGCTCTGGCCGGCACCGGCATCGAAGCCGCTGCCGGTCCGGATGCCGTGGTCGAGGCCGCGGCGCGTCCGGCCGATTGGGTGATGGCGTCGATCGTCGGCGCCGCCGGCTTGCAGCCCACTCTGGCCGCGATCAAGCGCGGTGCCACCATCGGTCTGGCCAACAAGGAGACGCTGGTCTGCGCCGGCTCCCTGGTGATGAAGGCGGTCGCCGATCATGGCGCCACCCTGGTGCCGGTCGATAGCGAGCATTCGGCCATCTTCCAGGTGTTCGATTTTGATCAAAAGGATCAGATCGACAAGATCATCCTGACCGCGTCGGGCGGGCCGTTCCGCACCAAGACCGCCGAAGAGATGCGCTGCATGACCCCCGAGCAGGCGGTCGCCCATCCCAATTGGAGCATGGGCGCCAAGATCTCGGTGGACAGCGCCACCATGATGAATAAGGGCCTTGAGTTGATCGAGGCTTATCACCTGTTCGGCTTGCCGGAAGATCGGATCGATATCCTGGTCCATCCGCAATCGGTGATTCACAGCCTGGTGGCCTATCACGACGGCTCGGTGCTGGCCCAACTCGGCACGCCGGACATGCGCACGCCGATCGCGTATGCCTTGGCCTACCCGGCGCGCATGACGACGCCCGGCAAGCGCCTGGATCTGGCCGCGGTCGCGCAGCTGACCTTCGAGGCGCCCGATCCGGTGCGTTTCCCGGCGCTGCGGATCACCCGCGCCGCGCTCAAGGCTGGCGGCGGAGCTCCGACCGTCCTAAATGCTGCTAATGAGGTCGCCGTTCAGTCTTTTCTCTCTCGCACCATCGGGTTTCTCGATATCGCGCGTGTAGTGGAAGAGACGGTTAGCGCTTTGAACGATACGGCGATCGGAACCCTGGACGATATATTGGCGCTGGATGCGCAGGCCCGCAGAATGGCCGGCGAGCTGGTGCGGAAGGTAATGGCCGCGCAATGATACCGTTTCTGATGAATATCTGGGACTACGTCATCGTATTCCTGTTGATCCTGACCGTCGTGGTGTTCGTCCACGAGCTTGGCCACTATCTGGTGGCGCGCTGGTGCGGCGTGAAGATCGAGACTTTCTCGATCGGCTTCGGTCCCGAACTGTTCGGCTGGTACGACAAGGCCGGCACCCGCTGGCGCGTTTCCGCGCTGCCGCTGGGCGGCTACGTCAAGATGTTCGGTGACGCCGATCCGGCCAGCACACCCGACAATAATCGCGAATTCACCGCCGCCGAAAAGGCCGTGGCCTTCCAATACAAGACCGTCTGGCAACGCATCGCCGTGGTCGTCGCCGGCCCGGCCATGAATTTCATCTTCGGCATCGTCGCCCTGGCCATCCTGCTGGCGGTCTATGGCGAACCGCGCAACGCGCCCGTCATCGACCAGGTGCAGGAGAATAGCGCCGCCGCCGAAGTCGGGCTGCAGAAGGGCGATCGCGTGGTCGAGGCCGCCGGTCAGCAGGTCAAGAGCTGGCAGGATCTGCAGAAGATCATCCAGATGTCGGTCGGCGAGCCGATCCCGCTGGTGGTGACCCGCGACGATCAGCGCGTGGAGCTGCTGGCCCATCCGCAAATCAAGGAAGTCACCGACCTGTTCGGCAATGTCCACAAGACGCCGCTGCTCGGCATCCTGCCCGACACCGCCGCCACCGAGCTGGTGCGCTTCAACCCGGCCACCGCTCTCGCGGAATCCGTGACGCAGACCTGGGACATGGTGGGGGCCACGCTGAAGGGCATCGGCCAGATGATCCTCGGCCAGCGTGACTCGTCCGAGGTCGGCGGACCTTTGCGTATTGCGAAGGGCGCCGGCGCCGCGGCCAAGATCGGACTGGGCGGTGTCGCCTATTATATCATCCTGTTGTCGATCAATCTGGGGCTGTTCAACCTGTTCCCGGTACCGCTGCTGGATGGTGGTCACCTGCTGTTTTATGGGATCGAGGCTCTGCGAGGGCGTCCGCTTGGGGCGCGCGCGCAAGAATATGGTTTCCGCCTCGGTCTGTTTCTGGTATTCGCCTTGATGCTCTTCACCACCCGCAACGATCTTTTGGATCTGCGCGTGTGGGACTTCATCAAGCGGGTCATTTCCTGATCCCAATTATAGACCCAACAGGGGGGCTCTTGTTCCGTCATTCCCGTACGTTGACCATGGCTGTGGCGGCGGTAGCGCTGATGTCAGCAGACGCATCGTTCGCCCAGCAGGGGGGCGCGATTCGCGAGATCCTCGTTTCTGGTAATCAGCGCGTCGAATCCGAGACGGTCAAATCCTACCTGGCGGTGGCCGAAGGGGATCCCTTCGACGACGGCAAGATCGACAAATCGCTGAAGGCTCTGTTCGCCACCGGCCTGTTCGCCGATGTGAACATCCGCCGCGAGGGCGATTCGCTGGCCGTGCGCGTGGTCGAAAATCCGGTGATCAACCGGGTCGCCTTCGAAGGCAATCACCACGTCAAGACCGACCAGCTGGAAAAGGAAGTCCAGCTCAAGGCCCGCTCGGTCTATACCCGCACCAAGGTGCAGAGCGACGTCAAGCGCATCCTCGAACTCTATCGCCACAATGGCCGCTTCGCCGCGACCGTCGAGCCGAAATTGATCGAGCTGCCGCAGAACCGCGTCGATCTGGTGTTCGAACTGTCCGAAGGCGACTCCACCTCGGTCGAGCGCATCTCGTTCCTCGCCAACAGGCAGTTCGACGACGACGATCTGAAGCAGATCCTGCAGACCAAGGAAGAGAAGTGGTGGCGGTTCCTGTCGTCCGATGACACCTATGATCCGGACCGCGTCGCCTATGACCGCGATCTGCTGCGCAAGTTCTACATGAAGAACGGCTATGCCGATTTCCGCGTGGTGTCCTCGGTTGCCGAACTGTCGGACGATCGCGAGAAGTTCTACATCACCTTCACCCTCGACGAGGGCGAGCGCTATCGCTATGGCAAGGTGACGCTCAGAAGCGCGCTGAAGGACCTCAAGGCCGAGGACCTCACCCCCCTGGTCACCGCCCTGGAAGAGGGCGACTGGTACAATGCCGATCAGGTCGAAGAGATCGTTCAGAAGCTGACCGACGCAGTCGGCAACAAGGGCTATGCCTTCACCGACATCCGTCCGACCCTGGTCCGCAACCGCGAAGCGCGCACGATCGACATCCTGTTCGACATCAAGGAGGCGCCGCACGTCTTCGTCGAACGCATCGACATCCGCGGCAACGTCCGTACGCTCGACAAGGTGATCCGTCGCGAGTTCCGTCTGGTCGAAGGCGACGCCTTCAACGCCGCCCGTCTGCGGCGGTCGCGTGAGCGCGTCAAGAATCTCGACTTCTTCGACAAGCCCGATGTGACCAACGTCGCCTCGGACACCGCGGCCGACCGTACCGTGATCCGCGCCGACGTCACCGAGAAGTCGACCGGCCAGCTGTCTTTCGGTCTCGGTTATTCGAGCACCATCGGCGCTCTGATCGATGTCGGCGCGTCCGAGCGCAATCTGCTCGGCACCGGCCAGATCGTTCAGGCCAACGCCTCGCTGGCGTTGAAGCAGACACAGATCAATCTCGGCTATACCGAGCCGTATTTCATGGACCGTCAACTCTCGGTCGGCGCCGATCTGTTCGCCATGAACACCTCCGCCCTCGAGACCCTGGTCTATTCCGCCAGCAGCACCGGCGGCGACATCCGCGCCGGCTACAATTACGACGAATATCTGTCGCAGCTGTGGAAATACACCCTGTCGCAGCAGAGCGTCAGCGACGTCCAGACCGGAGCCTCGATCTACATTCAGGAAGAGGCGGGCAACCATACCCTCTCGTCGGTCGGCCAGACCCTGCTCTACGACCGCCGCGACAGCCGTATCCAGCCGACCAGCGGCTATTATCTGCGCTTCGGCACCGAATTCGCCGGCGTGGGCGGCACCGAGGACTTCGTGCGCCTGAGCTCCGGCGCGGGCACCTATTTCAAGCTGGACCACGACGCCAACTGGGTGCTGTCCTTGTCGATCCAGGGCAACGACATCGTGCCTCTGTTCGACAAAGACATCATCATCAACGAGCGTTACTTCCTGGGCGGCGACAATATGCGCGGCTTCAAGGTGGCCGGCATCGGGCCGCGCGATTACCAGACGCAAGATGCGATCGGCGGCTTGTGGGACGCCACCGCCACCGCTGAAATCCGCGTGCCGCTGGGCCTGCCGAAGGAATTCGGCGTGCAGGGCGTGCTGTTCACCGACGTGGGCACGGTGGGTGGCCTCGACAAGACCGTGGTCGGCACCCCGGCCGATCCGATCCAGAGTTCCTCGGCGCCGCGCGCGGCGTCCGGCTTCGGTGTCATCTGGAAGTCGCCGATGGGTCCGATCAATATCGACATCGCCTACCCCTGGATGCGCGAATCCTATGATAAAGTGCAGATCTTCCGGCTCAATTTCGGACAACGTTTCTGATGAAGTTTAAGGTTTGGGGTGTGCTGCTGCTGTTGACAGCGCCGGTTGTGGCGCTGGCGCAGGGCAGCGCCCCTTTGCCGACTCCGGTGATCGCCATCATCGATGTCGACAAGATCCAGGCGGAATCCCTGGCCGCCAAGGCGGTCAGGATCCAGGCGGACAAGTATCGCCAGGAATTCCAGCAGGCCGGCCAGGCCGAGGAAGCCGCGCTGCGCGCCCAGCAGCAGGCCATCGAGCAGCAGCGCAAGAACAACGCCCTGTCGCCCGACGCTCTGGCGGAAAAGGCCCGCGCCTTCGACGCCAGCGTCGCCGATTACCAGCGCAAGGTGATGGCCCGTCGTCAGGGCTTCGAGAAATCCTACAACACCGCCATGGGCAAGGTGCAGCAGGCCATGATCGACGCCACCGGCAAGGCGGCGCAGGCGCATGGCGCCAATGTCATCCTGCCGCGCGGCCAGGTGGTGCTGTTCGACGACAAGATGAACCTGACCAAGGAAATCATCGCGCAGATGGATAAGGATCTTCCCGCGGTCGATTTCCCGGCGCCGCAGATCGAAGGCGAAGCGCCCCAGGCGACCCCGGCGCCGCCGCCGAAAAAGAAGAACTGATCTTGGCCGATCCGCGCTTCTTCACCAATGCGGGGCCCCATATGCTGGCGGATCTTGCCGCTCGCGCCGGCGCCGAACTGCGCTATGCCGCGAATCCCCAGGCGTTGGTGACGGATGTGGCACCGCTGGAAGTGGCCGGGCCGGAGCATCTGTCTTTCCTCGACAACAAGAAATATGTCGGGTCCTACGTCGCCAGCCGGGCCGGGGCGTGCCTGGCGCGGCCGGAATTCGCCGATAGGGCGCCCGCCGGCATGGCGTTGCTGCTGACCGACGATCCTTATCGCGCCTACGCCAAGGTCGCGTCGGCCTTCTATCCGCTGCCGACCTTGACCCCGGGCGTGGCCGAGACCGCTTCGGTGCATCCGCGCGCCACGCTGGGCGCCGGCTGCCAGATCGATCCGGGCGCGGTAATCGGCGAGGGGGCTGAGATCGGCGAGCGGTGCCATATCGGCGCCAACGCGGTGATCGGCCCTGGCGTGAAGATCGGCGATGAGTGCCGCGTCGGCGCCGTGTCGAGCATCGGCTACGCCTTGATCGGCGACCGCGTCTACATCCATCCCGGCGTGCGCATCGGCCAGGACGGCTTCGGCTTCGCCATGGGGCCGCAGGGGCATCTCACCGTGCCGCAATTGGGGCGGGTGATCATCCATGACGATGTGGAAATCGGCGCCAACAGCACGATCGACCGGGGAGCCGGGCCTGATACGGTGATCGGGTGCGGTTGCAAGATTGATAAACTGGTGCAGATCGGGCACAACGTGCAACTCGGACGCGGCTGTGTGATCGTGTCCCAGGTGGGCATTTCCGGCAGCACCAAACTCGGCGATTTCGTCGTGGCGGCCGGACAGGCGGGGATCACGGGCCATCTGCAGATCGGCGCGGGAGCCCGGATCGGGGCTCAGGCAGGGGTGATGCGCGATATTCCGGCGGGGGAGACGGTCGGCGGATCGCCGGCGGTTCCTATCACCCAATGGCTGCGTCAGTCGGCCGAGATCAGTCGGTTGGTCCGCAAGAAAGGGCGATGAAAGGTTAGGCTTGATGTCCAACGAGCAGGCAGAAAACAACGGCAAGACCATCGACATCCAGCGCATCATGCAGATGATCCCGCACCGCTATCCGTTCCTGATGGTGGACAAGGTGATCGATGTGGTGCCCTTCGAGGGCGCGACCGGCGTCAAGAACGTGACGGCCTCCGAGCCTCACTTCCAGGGACATTTTCCCGAGAGGCCGATCATGCCGGGCGTGCTGATCATCGAATCGATGGCGCAGACCGCGGCCGTGGTCGTGGTCGAGACCCTGGGTCCCAAGGCCGAGGGCAAGCTGGTCTATTTCATGTCGGTCGATAGCGCCAGATTCCGCCGCCCCGTCGTGCCGGGCGACACGCTGATGGTGCATGTCAAAAAGGACCGGTCGCGCGGCAATGTCTGGCGCTTCAATGGCGAAGCCAAGGTCAATGGCGTGTTGATGGCCGAGGCGACCTTTTCCGCCATGATCATGGATACCTGATTTGACCAATATCCACCCCACGGCGGTGGTCGCCGAAGGCGCCACCGTCGATGCTTCGGCCGAAATCGGCCCTTATTGCGTGATCGGCGCGCAGGTGACCATCGGTCCCCGGGTCAAGCTGCATTCCCATGTGGCCGTGGCCGGCATCACCTCGATCGGCGCCGACTGCCAGGTCTTTCCCTTCGCCTCGCTGGGCCATCCGCCGCAGGATCTCAAATATCGCGGCGAAGCCAGCCGCCTCGAGATCGGCGAGCGCAATCAGATCCGCGAGCATGTGACGATGAATCCCGGCACCGCGGGCGGCGGCATGCTGACCAAGGTCGGGAATGATTGCCTGTTCATGATGGCCAGTCATGTCGCGCATGATTGCGTGATCGGCAACAGCGTCATCCTGGTCAACAACGCCACCCTGGCCGGCCATGTCCATATCGGCGACTTCGCCATCATGGGCGGGCTGTCGGCGGCGCATCAGTTCGTCCGCATCGGCCGCCACGCCATGATCGGCGGCATGACCGGTGTCGAGACCGATATCATTCCCTACGCCACCGTGACCGGCAACCGCGCCCATCTGTCGGGTCTCAATCTGGTCGGGCTGAAGCGGCGCGGCTATGACCGCGACGCCATCCACGCGCTACGCAACGCCTATCGCCTGCTGTTCGCCCCGGAAGGGACGATGGCCGAGCGTCTGGAAGAGGTGGGCGAGCAGTTCAAGGATCAGGAGCTGGTGATGGAGATCGTGGATTTCATCCGCGCCGACAGCTCGCGCTCGATCTGCCAGCCGAAGCCGGAGAATGCCGGTTAAGCTCGGCATTATCGCCGGGGGCGGAGCCGTCCCCGGCCAGCTGATCCAGGCCGCCCGTTCCCAGGGGCGGGATTGTTTCGTTCTCGCAATAAAAAACAGCGCCGATCCCGCGCGGCTTGTCGGAGTCGATCATGTCTGGCTGCGTCTTGGCCAGGCCGGTCGCGCCTTCGAGCTTCTGCATGAAAAGAATGTCGGCGAAGTGGTGATGGCGGGGCCAGTGCGCCGCCCGACCTTGGCCGAGATGCGCCCCGATTGGCGCACCGCGCGCTTTTTCGCCCGGCTCGGGTTGAAGGCGCTGGGCGATGACGGATTGCTGTCCGCTGTGATCGGCGAATTCGAGAGCGAAGGCTTCAAGGTGGTCGGCGCCCATGAGGTGCTGGGCGACCTTCTGGCGCTTCTCGGCGTGTGGGGCTCCGTTCAACCGGATTCCCAGGCCGACAGCGACATCCGCCACGGCGTGGCGGTCGCGCAAGGGCTGGGCGCGCTCGATGTCGGCCAGTCGGTGGTCGTGCAGCAGGGCATCGTGCTGGGTGTCGAGGCGATCGAAGGCACCGACGCCTTGCTTGACCGCGTGTCCGGCCTGCGCCGCGCCGGCGCCGGCGGCGTGCTGGTCAAGCTGTGCAAACCGGGGCAGGACAAGCGTGTCGATCTGCCGACCGTCGGCGTGGATACGGTGAAAAAGGCGCAAGCCGCGGGACTGCGCGGGATCGCGGTGGAGGCGGGGGCCGCCATCGTCGTCGATCTCGACGGGACGATCCGTGAAGCGGACCGCGCGGGACTCTTCATCACGGGGATAAGTCCGTGAGCTTTCCTCTCGTTTACATCATCGCGGGCGAACCGTCCGGCGATCTCCTGGCCGCGCGTCTCATGAAGGCGCTCAAGCAGCTGACCGATCATTCGGTACGCTTCGCCGGCATCGGCGGCGAAGCGATGCGCGCCGAAGGTCTGCACAGCCTGTTTCCCCAGGCGGATCTCGCCGTGATGGGCTTGGCCGAGGTGGTGCCGCGCATCCCGAAGATCTTGCGCCGCCTGCGCGAGACGTTGGCCGATATCGAGGAAAAGAAGCCGGCCCTGATCCTCACCGTCGATAGCTGGGGCTTCACGGGCCGCGTCGCCAAGGCGCTGAAGGAAAAGGGCTCGACCATTCCTCGGCTGCATTACGTGGCGCCGATGGTGTGGGCCTGGAAGGAAAAGCGCGCCCGCTCCATGGCCGGGCTGGTCGATGAGCTGCTCTGCCTGCTGCCCAACGAGCCGGCCTATTTCGAGAAACATGGGCTCAAGGCCGTTCATGTCGGCCATCCGGTGCTGGAACGGTTGGACGAGAAGGGGGACGGGCAGGGGTTCCGCCGTCGCCACGATATTCCAACCGACGCGCCGCTGCTGTGCGTGCTGCCGGGCAGCCGCACGTCCGAGACGTCCCGTCTGCTGCCGGTCTTCGCCGAGACGGCCGCCCTGATGGCGCGGCGCTTCCCTGGGCTGCGTGTAGTGGTGCCCGGCGTCGAGACGGTGGCAGAGAGCGTGCGCCGCGCCGTGGCGGGTTGGAAAGTCCCCGCCGTGGTGGTGGACACCGCCGAGAAATGGGACGCCTTCGCCGCGTCCAATGCCGCTTTGGCCGCCTCTGGAACTGTTGCGCTTGAATTGGCGGTCTCATCCGTACCAATGGTGATCGCTTATCGTGTGGCGCCATTGACCGCGATGCTGGCGAGAAGGCTGCTGACCATCAAATATGTCTGCCTTCTCAATTTGCTGGTCGACCGGCTGGTGGTGCCCGAACTGCTGCAGGAGAGATGTGTTTCGGCGGACCTGGCCGAAGCGCTCACGCCTCTGATGCGTGACGGGCCCGAGCGCCGCCTTCAATTGGAGGGCTGCGCCGAGGCCTTGCGCGCGTTGGGGGTGGATGGGGAAAATCCCAGCCTGCGCGCGGCGCGGGAAGCGATGGCGATGATCCGCCCGTAGGCGGAATGATTTAACGCTGTTTGCAATACTTGTAACAAACGAAACAGGCAAGACTTCGCTGTTCGGGCGTTAATGTAAATTTAGATGACAGAGAGTTCCTTCCGGTATCAGAATGTTGTCGGGTTAAGTGGGTTCCGCTATGGTGAATTCACGATACTCTTGGGGTGGACTAGAGTAACAGGGGCGGCAATCATGACAATTCGAGTTAAATTCTCGTACAAGTTGCAGGTTTCTGCATTGGCGGCACTTGCGGTTGCTGGGGCGGCCTTCGCGGCCGACGCGCCACCGGCCTACACCAAGGCCGTGATGACGCAGGTCTCCGGCAAGGTCGAATATCCGAAGATGGCGAAGATGCGGCACCAGGAAGGCGTGGTGACGCTGCAACTGACGATTGACGGGTCGGGGGCGGCCCAGGCGACCGTCGAAAAATCATCCGGCATCGAGTCTCTCGACAACGCCGCCCTGGCGGCCGCTACCGCAGCCGCGCCCTTCCCCGCGCCGCCGGAAGCGGGTACGGTGGTGCACGGAAACATCCGCTTCAACGTCGAATAAGAAGCAGCCGTCCGGAAGCGGGTGGCAATTTGGGGGTTAACATGGCGTTTCTCGAGAATTTGAAGGTCGCGTCCAAGGTGATGCTGTCGCTGGCTCTGATGGCGTTGATCGTCGTCGGGGCGGTGATTTATGCCAGCGTGCGCATGTACAGCATCGATAGCGGCTATTCCGGGCTGCTCGACCAGGATGCCGGCATGTCCAAGCTGCTGGGCTGGGCCAGCCAGCGGCTGACGGCCGAGGGCCACCTGGAGTATCAGCTGATTCTCGAGAGCACGCCGAAGGGCGTCGAGGCGCTGAAGGCCAAGATGGTCAAGAACGAGAAGGAGTTCCATGACCTCGCATCTTCCGCCAAGACGAAGAATCCCGGCATGGCCGGCCGTATCGACACGATCGCGCAGGGCTTCGATGGCGTGTTGAGCCTCGGCCATCAGGCGCAGGAGCTGGTGGAGAAGTCGCATGACGTCGAGGCGCTCGATCTGGTCCGCCAGAAGTTCGACCCGGCGCTGACCAAGCTCGAGACCGATCTGACCACGCTGGTCGAGGAAGTCGACGCGACCATGCAGAACGACGCCAAGGGCCTGACCAGCTCGACCAGCACCACCGTGCTGACGACGCAGATCCTGGTCGGCGTCGGCCTGATCGCGGTGTTCGGCATAGCGCTGGTGATCACTCTCTTCGGTGTCTCCAAGCCGCTGACCCAGATGTCCGACATCATGGGCGAGCTGGCCAAGGGCCGCTTCGACATCGACGTGTTCGGCCAGAGCCGCGTCGACGAGATCGGCACCATCGCCCGCTCGGTGCAGGTGTTCAAGGAGAATGGCCGCGCCATGGAGAAGATGCGCGTCGAGCAGGAGGCCGCCAAGACCAAGGCCGAAGCCGAGCGCCGCCAGATGATGCTCCAGCTGGCCGACAGCTTCGAGGCCGAGGTCAAGGTGGTGGTGCAAAGCGTCTCCTCGCAAGCTTCCCAGCTGCAGTCGACCGCGCTGTCGCTGTCCAACGTCGCCGACAAGGCCAAGGGCCAGTCGAGCACCGTGTCGACCGCCGCCGAACATGCCTCCAGCAATGTGCAGACGGTTGCCTCTGCTGCTGAACAGTTGGCTTCGTCGATCGGCGAGATCGCCCGCCAGGTCGCCCATTCCTCCGATCTGTCGCGTTCGGCGGTGGTCGAGGCCAAGCGCACCAGTGACATCGTCTCGGCGCTCGCCACCTCGGCCCAAAAGATCGGCGACGTGGTCAATCTGATCACCGACATCGCCAGCCAGACCAACCTGCTGGCGCTGAACGCCACCATCGAGGCGGCCCGCGCCGGCGACGCCGGCAAGGGCTTCGCGGTCGTGGCCGGCGAAGTGAAAACGCTCGCCAACCAGACCGCTCGCGCTACCGAGGAAATCGGCCAGCAGATCAACGGCATCCAGGCGGCGACCCGCGAGGCGGTGCAGGCGATCGAGACCATCACCGGCTCGATTACCAACATCAACGACGTCGGCACGTCGATCGCCTCGGCGGTCGAGGAGCAGGGCGCCGCCACCCAGGAAATCGCCCGCAACGTCCAGCAGGCGGCCGAGGGTACCCGGGAAGTGTCGGATAACATCTCCGGCGTGCAGCAGGCGGTCGAAGAGGCCGGATCGGGGGCCAACAATGTCCGCGACGCCGCTCGCGACCTCTCCAGCCAGTCCGAATCGCTGACGGTCCAGGTCGATCGCTTCATCGGCCGCGTCCGCGCCGGCTGATAAGAAGCATCGCATCAGCGATTGAAATGAACGAACCGCCCTCGGCAACGGGGGCGGTTTTTTCATGAGTCTTATGTCCCTCAAGCGGCGGGCGCCGTCCTGTGGACGGTTTGGCTATCGCGCCAACCTATGTTGCCTGTGTAAGCATGGCTGTCGGCAGCGCGCGGCCGCTAGCGGCCGTGGAACGATTTATTGAAGTCGTTCCATCCACCTTGTTGAGTCCGTTCAATTCTGCGACCTTCTGTGGCGGAAGAGGTCGTCCCCTCACGGAGAAAAAACATAATGAAGCGAGTTTACGGATTGGCCGCCGCCCTGGCGGTGGTGATCGCCTCCGGCGCCGCCCTGGCCCTCGACGCTCCCAGCGCGATCAAGGACCGCCAGGAGGTCTATAAGGAGATCGGCAAGTCGATGAAGGGCATCGGTGAAGAACTGAAGAGCTCCAGCCCGAATGTCGACGAGATCAAGAAATTCGCCGCTACTGTCGACACCGACGCCCCGAAGATCCCGAGCCTCTTCCCGGCCGGCACCGGTCCCGAGGCCGGGGTGAAGACCGCCGCCAAGGCCGAGATTTGGCAGAAGCCCGACGAGTTCAAGAAGGATGCGGCCGACCTCGCTGTTGCCGCCCATGCCCTGAACGTGGCCGCCCAGTCGGGCGACGTGGCCGCCATCAAGGATGCCGCCGGCAAGATCGGCGAGGCCTGCAAGGCCTGCCACCAGACCTTCCGCGAAAAAGAGCACTAATTTGGCCGGATCCCGTATCTGGGACCTGCCGACCCGCCTGTTTCACTGGATGCTCGTGCTTCTCGTGCTGATTGCCTGGCAATCGGCCGAGAGGCGCGACATCTCGCTGCATGTCCTGGCCGGATCCGGCGTGGCCGGGCTGATAGTGTTCCGTCTATGGTGGGGCTTCTTCGGCGGCTCGACCGCCCGTTTCGCCAATTTCATCAAAGGGCCCGGAGCGGTGCTGGGCTATGCCCGCTCGCTGTTCACCCATAAGGAACCGGCGCTGGGTCATAATCCGATGGGCGGCTGGAGTGTCGTCGGCCTGCTCCTGGTTCTGCTCGGTTTGACCGGCTTCGGCCTGTTCGCCAGCGACGTCGACGGGCTGGACAGCGGCCCGTTCGCCGATTTCGTCGATTACGACACCGGCCGTCTGGCCTCGCATCTGCATGCCCGCTTCTTCGACGGGCTGGAAATCCTCGTCGCGCTGCATCTGTGCGCGATCTTGTTCTACCACCTGGTCAAACGCCACAAACTGGTCCACGCCATGGTGACGGGCCGGCAGGCGCATCTGGCCGATGGCGCTTTCACGCCGGGGTCTCGGGTGATGCTGGGGATTGGTGTCGTGCTCGGGATGGCCGTAACCTTGGGATTGGCTCATCTCGGCGGCGCTTTCTGAACGGTCCGGAGTCTGCTACACTAAACTAACTGGACTTAGTTTAGTGGGTGCACCATGCAGACCGTCAATATTCACCAGGCTAAGACGCATTTGTCGCGGTTGGTCGATCAGGCTGCGAACGGAGATAGCTTCGTTATTGCCAAGGCGGGCCGCCCGCTGGTCAAGGTGACAGCACTGGATTCGGTAACCGGCGACAAGGTCCGCCGAACGGGCTTTCTATCCGGGCAGATCAAGGTTCCCGAAGACTTTGACACGATGGGATCCGGCGAGATCGAAGGCTTGTTCGGTGGTATGCCGTGAAGCTTCTTCTCGATACTCATCTGCTGCTTTGGGCAGCTGGCACGCCTGGACGATTGTCTCCTGAGGCCGTCGCGCTGATCGAGGATCAGGATAATCAACTGATCTATAGCGCGGTCAGCCTATGGGAGATCGCGATCAAAAACGGTCTTGGGCGTCCTGATTTTCAGGTCGATCCAAGGCTCTTGCGCCGCGGGCTGCTCGACAATGGCTATGATGAATTGCCGATGACTGGCGATCATGCGGCCGCTATCGGAAACCTGCCCTCACTACACGCCGATCCGTTCGACCGGATGCTGGTGGCCCAATCCATGGTCGAGGGGATATTGCTGCTAACGTCCGACTCCATCGTCGCGCGCTATCCCGGCCCGATCAAAAAAGTCTGACCGTTTTACCGCCACAACTCGTCGCTATTGAGGATGCGGTGAAGATCTATGATCGCGCCACGCTCGATCTCATCCGCGCTTGCCGGGTTGTAGCGTTCGAGGATCACCTTCTCATCGGTCCGTCCGATCAGGCGCCTGATCAGCAATCCTCCGGCGACCAGCCGCACGACGACGAAATCGTTCAGGCGCGGCGGCTGGACCGGATTGACATAGACCAGGTCGCCCTCGAAATAGCGCGGCTCCATCGAACCGTCGCCGGCATAGAGCGCATAGGCGCCTTTTACGCCGGTCAGAGAAGGAGGCGCCTTGACCTGGGCGGCCGGCGCGCCATCATGCCCGAGCAAGGGCACGGTGGCCGAGGCGGAGCCGGGTTCGGCAATGTAAGGCGCGGCAATTTCAGCCACGCCGTCGTTCGGCGCGACATCGCCGAACAGGAAATTCGGCGTTTCTTCTCGCAAGGCTTGAGGCAGTACACGGAACAGCTTCTGCAGCGTTTCCGTGCGTGGAGCGGCGGCGTCGGGATCTTTCTGCAAGCGGGTGATATTGGTGGGAGAGGTCATGGCCAGCCGGGCCCAGTGAGCCGCCGACCATCCCGTCTCACGCAATACTTCGCTATACCAATCTCTTATGCGCTTTTTGTCGGTCATTGGCGCATTTTGGCGACAAGGCCCGATGCAATCACGCTGCATATATGCATTGATCAATGAATAAGAAAACTGCATATTTGCAGTATCTTGCAATGGTTGAAGAAAATAATCGCTCGTCTCGGGCCGCCTGCGCAGCTTCTTTGCGAAGACTGGGCTTCCCTGCTAGCCGGCTTGCTGGCATTCGGGAGCTTGTGGGGGCTTATTGAGAGTTTGACGAGGTGACTTAAAGTCCGGCTATTGCGCGAGTCGCCGATAAAGCAGCATCGATCCAAGCCAGCCGACGCCGAACAGCCCGACCAGGACGAAGCCGATCAGGCCGAACAGGGCGCTCACTTCGGTAACACCCGTCAGATCCAGCACCTCGACCGCGCCGACCAGCAAGGCAGCGATCGCCGAGAGCAGCGTGA
>Ga0302314_10002524_pt1 | contig 33902 bp, 31 predicted proteins | sample III_Palsa_N2_3_FD_200533 | JGI IMG/M metagenome (GOLD analysis project Ga0302314, IMG submission 200533) | Peat permafrost microbial communities from Stordalen Mire near Abisko, Sweden - III_Palsa_N2_3 | ecosystem: Environmental > Terrestrial > Soil > Palsa > Peat permafrost | place: Sweden...
TTTATCCCTTCTGGGGGGCCCCAAGGGGCAGCCGGCAAGCTTGACCTTGGACTTTGCCCGGGGACATTGCCGGCTGGGCCGCCAAAGGGGGCTGTTAAGGCCCCGGCGGCGCCGGCCCAGGGGTCAGTGAAGCTTCAGCTGCACCCGCGCATAGCGCCGGGTCCCCACCTGCAGCACGAGATCGGCGCCGGCGTGCAGGATCAGGCCCCGATCGGTCACCTTGGTGCCGTCGAGCTTCACGGCACCCTCGTCGATCTTGCGATTGGCCTCCGAGGTGCTGGCCGCGAGGCCCGCCGCCTTGAGCACATTGGCGATCCGCAGGCCCGCCGCATCCACCGCGATGAGCACCGGGGGCAGGTCGGTCGGCACCGCCTTCTCACTCACCCGCGACATGAAGGCCTGGCTTGCCGCCGCCGCCGCCGCCGCGCCGTGGAAGCGCGCCGTGATCTCAGCTGCGAGCTCGAGCTTGATGTCGCGGGGATTGCGACCCTGCTGTGCCGCGGCGCGCAGTGCGGCGATGTCGCCCAAGCTGCGGAAGCTGAGCAGTTCGTAGTAGCGCCACATCAGCTCATCCGAAATCGACAGGAGCTTGCCGAACATCGAGTCGGGGGCTTCCGTGATGCCGATGTAGTTGCCCAGCGATTTGGACATCTTGTTGACGCCGTCGGTGCCCTCCAGCAGCGGCATCGTGATCACGATCTGCGGCTCCTGCCCGTACGCCTCCTGCAAGGAGCGCCCGACCAGCAGATTGAACCTTTGGTCGGTTCCGCCCATCTCAACATCGGCCCTGAGGGCGACGGAGTCATAGCCCTGCGCCAGCGGATAGAGGAACTCATGGATGGCGATGGGCTGGCCACCCTTGTAGCGCTTTGCGAAATCGTCACGCTCGAGCATGCGCGCCACGGTGTAGTGCGCGGCGATCTTCACGAACTCCGGCGCCGGCATGTTCGACAGCCAGCGCGAGTTGAACTCGATGCGGGTGCGTTCAGGATCGAGGATCTTGAACACCTGCGCCTGGTAGGTCACGGCGTTGGCCTGCACCTCGGCGGGCGTGAGCGCGGGCCGCGTGGCGTTGCGCCCCGTCGGATCACCGATCATTCCCGTGAAGTCACCGATCAGGAAGATGACCTCGTGCCCTGCTTCCTGGAACTGGCGCATCTTGTTGATGAGCACCGTGTGCCCGAGATGCAGGTCCGGTGCGGTGGGATCGAAACCGGCCTTGATGCGCAGCGGCCGGTTCTGCCCGAGCTTGCGGATGAACTCCGCCTCGGGCAGGACTTCGTGCGCGCCGCGCTTGTATTCGGCCAGCTGTTCGTTAACGTCCACCATGATTCTCATTAGATCGCAAACATGTAAGTCTAGCTCATGCTTATTTCCAACCGCACCCTGCGGGCGCTGGCGCTCGTCATCTGCGCGATCGGCGCCGGACTGGCACTGCTGGCCGTGAAGACGCCGCGCGGTGCGCCACGGCGCATCGCCACCACATCGGCGCCCGCCCGGCTCGCCGCTGCCACCGCCACGGCCGCCGCAGTTCGCGCCGTCGCCCCCGCGGTGCCGACGACCACCATCCGGGTCATCGTCACGCGCAATGACACGCTCGATCACATCTTCCGGCGCCTCGCCTTGAGCCTGTCGGATCTGGCCTCGCTGCGCAGCCTGCCCGGCATCCGCGCGCATCTGGACCGGCTGCGCCCGGGCGAAACTCTGACCCTGACGTCCAAGTCCGGCACGCTCGTGGGCCTGGAGCGTCGTCTCAACATCGATGAGACACTCAAGGTGGACCGCGCCCAGGCAGGTTTCACGGCCAACGTGCTGCAGAACCCGCTGGCCACGCACACCCGCACCATCAACGCGAGGATCGACTCCTCGCTCTTCGAGTCGATGGCCGCCGCCGGGGGGCATGACCAGACGGCACTGAGTCTGGCGAACATCTTCGGCTACGACATCGACTTCGTGCTCGACATCCGCCCGGGCGACAGCTTCACGGTCACCTACACGGAAGTCCTGCAGGACGGCAAATACCTGCAGGATGGGCCGATCCTCGCGGCGCGGTTCGTCAACCAGGGCAAGGAATACCTCGCCGTGCGCTATGTCGGCCCCGCGGGCGAGGCCGACTACTATTCGCCGCAGGGCAGCACGCTGCACAAGGCCTTCCTGCGCGCGCCGCTGGAGTTCACGCGCGTCAGCTCCCCGTTCAGCCTGCACCGCCTGCATCCCATCTTGAATACCATCCGCGCCCACCAGGGCGTCGACTACGCCGCCCCCATCGGCACCCCGGTCCGCGCCGCGGGCGACGGCCGGGTGCTGTTCGCCGGCGTGCGCGGAGGCTATGGCAACCTGGTCGAGCTGGACCACTCCCGGGGCATCACCACGGTGTACGGCCACCTCTCGCGCTTCGCCCATGGCCTGCACGCCGGGCAGCATGTCACCCAGGGGGAGGTCATTGCCTTCGTCGGCATGACGGGCCTCGCGACCGGGCCCCACCTGCACTATGAATACCGGGTGAACGGTGTTTTCCAGAATCCGCAAACGGTCAAATTGCCCGAGGCGCTGCCCATCGAGGGGCCGCTGAAGGCCGATTTCCTGGCCAAAGCGGCGCCCCTGCTGGCCTCCCTGGACCCGCCGCCGGGGCCCACCCTGGTCTCGCGCTGAGCGCCCTCCTCCGTGTATGGTTGAGCGGTGGATGTCCCGGATCTCAAGGCACCCAGCTGCTACATAAACCGTGAGCTCTCCTTCCTGGAGTTCAATCACCGGGTGTTGGCACTGGCTTTCGATGAATCACTGCCGCTGCTCGAGCGGCTGAAGTTCCTGTGCATCTCCTCCGGCAACCTCGATGAGTTCTTCGAGATCCGCGTCGCAGGTCTCAAGCACCTGCAGGAACTGGGCAAGACCCAGCACACCCCGGATGCGCTGTCGATTCCGGAGCAGCTGGCCGGCATCCACACCCGCGCCCAGAACCTGTGTACCGAGCAGTACCGCTGTTTGAACGAGATCCTGCTGCCGAAGCTGGCGCACGCCGGCGTGAGTCTGCAGTCGCGCTCGGCATGGACACCCAAGACGCGGCGCTGGCTGGAAAAGTATTTCGCGAACGAGGTCGAACCGGTGTTGAGCCCGCTGGGGCTGGATCCGGCGCGCCCGTTCCCGCGCATCCAGAACAAGAGTCTCAACTTCATCGTGCACCTCATCGGCAAGGACGCGTTCGGCCGCGACAGCGAGCTGGCCATCGTCCAGGCGCCGCGCTCACTGCCGCGCGTCGTGCCGCTGCCGGATGAGGCGCCGGGCCAGCCGCGCGGCTTCGTGCTGCTCACGAGCATCGTCCAGGCCTTCGTGCATCGGCTGTTCCCGGGCATCGAGGTCAAGGGCTGCTACCAGTTCCGGGTGACCCGCAACAGCGACCTGTTCGTCGATGAGGAAGAAATCGATGACCTGCGCCGCGCCCTGGAGGGCGAGCTGGTCCACCGCCGCTACGGCGCCGCCGTACGCCTGGAAACCTCCCGCGACTGCCCCCGGGAGATGATCAATTTCCTGCTGCAGCAGTTCGCGCTCGATGACGTGGACCTGTACCGCATGCCCGGCCCCGTCAATCTCAACCGGCTCTCGGCGCTTTATGATCTGATCCAGCGCCCGGACTTGAAGTACGCACCGTTCACGCCCGGGCTGCCGCGGCGGCTGGCGAGCACCACCGACCTGTACTCGGTGCTGCGCCACAAGGACCTGCTGCTGCACCATCCCTTCCAGAGCTTCGCGCCGGTGATGGACTTCGTGCGCCAGGCCGCGCACGACCCGCAGGTCCTTGCCATCAAGCAGACGCTGTACCGCACCGGCCATGAGTCGCCGGTGGTCGACGCGCTGGTGGCGGCCGCACAGGCCGGCAAGGACGTGACGGTGATCGTCGAGCTGCGTGCCCGGTTTGATGAAGAAGCGAACATCGAGCTCTCGAACCGGCTGCAGGAAGCCGGCGCCCACGTCATGTACGGGGTGGTCGGGTTCAAGACCCACGCCAAGCTCACCATGATCGTGCGGCGCGAACCGGAGGGCATCCGCCGCTACTGTCACCTGGGCACCGGCAATTACCATCCGCGCACCGCGCGCGGCTACACCGACTACGGCCTCTTCACCTGCGATCGCGAGATCGGCCAGGACGTGCACGAGATCTTCCTGCAGTTGACCAGCCTCACCCAGATCCCCAAGTTGAGCCGCCTGCTGCAGTCCCCGTTCACCCTGCACACGGGCATGATCGAGCGCCTCGAACGCGAGGCCGACCATGCCCGCGGCGGGCGGCCGGCGCGCGTCATCTGCAAGATGAACGCGCTGGTGGATCCGCAGTCGATCGAAGCGCTGTACCGCGCCTCGAACGCCGGGGTAAAGATCGATCTCATCGTGCGCGGCATCTGCGCGCTGCGCCCGGGACTGCCGGGCGTCTCGGAGAACATCTCCGTGCGCTCGGTGATGGGGCGCTTCCTGGAGCACTCGCGGGTGTTCTACTTCGAGAACGGCGGCGCCCCGGAGCTGTACTGTGCCAGCGCGGATTGGATGGAGCGCAATTTCTTCCGGCGTGTGGAAATCGGCTTCCCGGTGCTGCGCGAGTCACAGCGCGAACGCATCGTGCGCGACCTGCACCTGTATCTTGCCGACAATACCCAGGCGTGGCTGCTGCATCCGGATGGCAGCTACGTGCGGGCCGAACCGGGCGCGGAGCCGCCGGTGTGCGCGCAGAAACAGCTGCTGGAGCACTACGCCGCCGGTCCCGGCAGCGTCGCTTAGATTCTCAAGCGCGGGAAGTGCTGAACACCCGCAGCCGCAAGCCGTGCGGCTTCAGATGGTCGATCTCCTGCTGCAGATCGGCGATGGTCAGCGGATGCTCGCGCAGCCAGCGCGCCGGGAATTTCACCTCGAGACTGCGCGGCTTGGCGGTGAGCTGGATGTCCGGCATCGCCGCCGGACTGCGTCCCCGGTGCAGCAGCACGGCCAGCCGCAGCAGCACGATCAGGTACACGGCGCTGCGGTCCCACGGGGGTACCAGCTCCTCGAGTCCTTCGAGTGAGAGCTTGCGGCGGTGCCCGCCGATGAGGCGCGCCAGCAGTCGCTGCTCCTCGCGCGAGAAGCCCGGCATGTCGGCATTCTCGGTGAGATAGGCGCCGTGGCGGTGATAGCCGTTGTGCGAAACATCCAGGCCCATCTCGTGCAGCCGCGAGGCCCACTTGAGACCCAGGTCCGCCAGCGGATCGGTGAGCTTCCAGGCCTCGCGCGTGGCATTCAGGAACTGCAGCGCGGTGGCCTCCACGCGTTCGGCCTGCGGGAAGTCCACATGATAGCGGCGCTGCATGGCGCGCACCGTGCGCTCGCGCGCGTCCTCATCGGTGAGTCGCCCGACCATGTCGTAGAGCAGGCCCTCGCGCATCGCGCCATCGGCGATCCGCAGTTCCTTGATCTCGAGCACGCTTAAGACTTCCATCAGGATCGCAAGGCCCCCGGGGAACACCGGGCGCCGATCCTCGGTCAGGGTCGAGAACTTCAGCTCCCGGACATGGCCGGCCTCACCGATATGACGGATGACCTTCTCGAGACCCGCCACGGTGATGGCCTTCGCGGTCGGATCGAGCTCGCGCACCACATCGCCGATCGCGCGCACCGTGCCCGAACTGCCGTACGAGGTCTGCCAGCCGCGGCGCCGGTAGGCCACCTGCACCGGCTCCAGTTCCAGCCGTGCGGCGACGCGCGCGCTGTTCAGGCGCTTCGGGGACAGCTTGCCGTCGCTGAAGAAGCGTTCGCTCAAGGACACGCAGCCCATCTGCAGGCTCTCGAGCTCCAGCGGCTCGGTGCCCTCGCCGATGATGAGCTCGGTGCTGCCACCGCCGATGTCACAGACCAGGCGGCGGCCGGCTTCGGTCGGCACGGTGTGCGCGACGCCCGAGTAGATGAGGCGCGCCTCCTCCATGCCGGAGATGATCTCGATGGGGTGCCCTAGGGCCTCGCGGGCGCGCTCGAGAAAGGATTGCTTGCGCCGGGCGCGGCGCAGGGCGTTGGTGCCGACGACGCGGACACTGTCGGCGTGCATGTCGCGCAGGCGCTGGCCGAAGCGTTCCAGGCAGGCGAGCGCGCGCGCCGCGACATCCTTGTCGATGCGGCCGTTTTCCTCCACGCCCGCACCCAGCCGCACCATCTCGCGCAGCCGGTCCATGATGACGATCTGGCCGTGGATGTAGCGCGCCACGACCATGTGAAAACTGTTGGATCCGAGATCCACGGCCGCCAGGATGTCAGGAACCGGAAGAGCGGCCATGCGCGATCGCGGTAGGGAAGCGAAGGGTAGGGTGACCGCAGACTGTGCCAGTTGCGGTCGTGCGGCCATCAGGCCGTAAAGGAGGACCCACACCCGCAGGTGGTGGTGGCGTTGGGATTCCGGATCACGAACTGCGCGCCGTCCAGCCCCTCGCGGTAATCAATCTCGGCTCCCATCAGGTACTGCACGCTCATGGGGTCGACCAGCAACCGCACGCCCTGGTTCTCGACGCAGATATCCCCGTCCTGCAGGGTCTCATCGAACTCGAAGCCGTAGCTCAAGCCCGAGCAGCCGCCGCCCTGCACGTACACCCGCAGCATCAGCTTCGGGTTCTCTTCGGCCCGGATCAGGTCCCCGACCTTGCGGGCAGCCGCGTCGGTGAAGACCAGCGCCGCGGGCTCGTCGATCAGGTTCTGCGTGGTTTCGGGCGAAGCACTCATCGTATGTCCTGCAGCTGCCACTGTGGCAGATATGGGTACCCGCACAGTGTAAGCCAAGGGGCGCTCAAGACGAAACAATCGACCGATCAGCCCTTGGCGGCCTTCTCCGTCGCCTTGGGCGCCGCCTTGTGCGCCACCTTGTGTGCTGTGGGTCTCACTTGGAGCAGTTTGCCGCTGATCTTTGCGCCGGCGGCGGATTCGATGGTGCCGTACCGGACGTTGCCCAGCACCTGGGCATTGGGTCCCAGCGCCACCTTGCCGGTGGCCTGGATATCCCCGCGGATGATGCCGTTGACCACCACGTGCGTGGCCACGACCCCGCGATCGATGACACCGCTGTCGCCCACGGACACCGTGGACTCACCGTCCCCGTAGGCGCGGACCGCACCGAACACATGGCCCTCGATATGCAGGCCGCCTGCGAACTCCACATCGCCGTGGACCTTTGCCGAAGCGCTGATGAGCATGTCGACGCGGCCCGGCGTGCGCGAATCACGGTTGAACATCGACGCTCCAGGGAAAGCTCTGGGTGGTGGTGACGCCATTGGGCCGACCGTCGCGCACGGTTACCTGCACGGCTGCGGGATGGAACCCGGCCGGCAGCGCGATCTGGTAGTCGACGGCCTGGTAGTACTTGAAGCTGATGATGCCCTTGGCCGTGGTTCCCACGGCCTCCACGACGCCCGCCGCGCCGTTCAACTGTCCGATGACACGCACGCCTACGATGCCGGCCACCGTGGTGTCGGGCTTGCCGCCCTGCATGAGGGTCACATGCGCGACGAACTGGTTGGCGCCGGTGCCGGGGGCGATCCGCAGCTGCTGGACCTGCATGGACGAGCCCGCACCGGCGCTCGGTGCGATCACCCCGCGATACACCGCGAGGTCCTGCCGGTCGCGGTCGACCTGCGCTTGCAGCTCGGCGATCTCGAGGGCGACCTGTTCGTGCTCGCGCGCGACGCCGGCCTGCAGTGTCTGCAGCTGCGCCAGCTGCGCGTGCAGCTGCTGGATCTGGGTGTTGAGCGCGGCGACCTGATGCTCGTGATCGGTGCGTTCCTGCGCGGCGCGGGCCCGGTCATAGCCGGCGCTGTAGCGACCGAACTCGAAGAAGACGTACAAGGCGAACAGGCCGATCAACAGCGCTGCGCTCCGCAGCAGCACGGTGCGCACCGGTGTATGACGCCGGATCACGAACATGCGTGTCGTATCGGTCATGAATGACGGCTACGCGGTGGCCTCGTCCCACCAGGCGGGCAGTGGCGGCGCTCCTTCCGGAAACGCCACGGGGGCCAGTTCGGTCAGCATCTTCACGTACACCGGACGCTTGAAGAAGATCACCTCGCGCACCGGGTCCCACCAGCCGGACCAGCGGCACTTGTCGAACTCCGGCTCCTGGGTCGCGGTGAACGCGAAGTCCGCCGCGCCCTCGCGCAGCTTCAGCAGGAACCAGCGCTGCTTCTGCCCGATGCACAGCGGCAGCTGCTCGCGGCGCACGTAGCGCGCCGGCAGCCGGTAACGCATCCAGCCGCGGGTGGCGCCGACCAGTTCCACATCATTTCGCGTGAGGCCGATCTCCTCGTGCAGTTCCCGGAACAGCGACTGCTCGGGGGCTTCGCCGGTCTGCACACCGCCTTGGGGAAACTGCCAGCCACCACCGCGGGCGCGGCGACCGAGGAACACTGATCCGTCGCCGCGCATCAGGACGATGCCGACGTTCGCGCGGAACCCTTCGTTGTCGATGACGTCACTCATGCCGTTCGTGCTTCAAGTCTGCCACAATGACAGCTTACTGAGGTCTTCCAATGGCCGGGTCTGCACACCGCAGGCTGTGTGCGGCAGCCGTGCTGCTCGCAGCAGTCTTGGTCATAAGTCTGTCGCTGATCTGCGGCAGCTCGCTGTCCAATCCCACGACCGTACTCAAAGTCCTGGTGGGCGGCGGTGACCCGCTCACCCGCGCCGTCGTCCTGTCGCTGCGCCTGCCGCGACTGTTAAATGCCTTAGGGGTCGGCAGCCTCCTGGCCCTGACCGGCGTGGCGCTGCAGGCGCTGTTTCGTAATCCCCTCGCCGATCCTTACATCCTGGGTGTTTCCGGCGGCGCCGCCTTCGGGGCGATCTGCGCACTGGCGGCGGGCCTCGCCGCCCTCGCGGTGCAGGGTGCCGCGGCCGCGGGGGCGCTGGTGACGCTGGTCCTGGTGTGGGCGCTGGCCCGGCAGGCCGGGGCGACCCGGGTGCTGCTCACGGGGGTTGCCGTCGCAAGTGTCTGCGGGGCCCTCGTGACGCTGGTGCTCACCGGCGCCGATGAGAGCCGGGTGCGCGGCATGGTGTTCTGGCTCGCGGGGGATCTGTCCTGGGACAGCCACCCGGCGCTCGCCCTGGGGCTGGCGGTCCTCACCGTGACCGCTGCGGTACTGCTGGCGCGGCCGTTGAATGTGCTGGCGGCCGGGGACGTGCGGGCGCGCAGTGTCGGCCTCGATGTGGGCGTGTGGCGCGGCCTGGTATACGGCATTGCCGCAGTGCTGACGGCCATCGCGGTGGTCAGCGCGGGCACCATCGGCTTCGTCGGACTGATCACGCCGCACTTTGCGCGACTGCTGTTCCGCACGCACGATCACCGCATCATTGCGCCCGCGGCCGCGGTGCTGGGCGGCACGCTGCTGGCGCTCGCCGATCTCATCGCGCGCATCGTCGCAGCCCCGCGCCAGCTGCCGGTCGGGGCCATCATGGCGGTGGCCGGCACGCCGCTGTTCCTGATTCTGCTGCGCCAGGCGCGCGCCCGCTGAGGGGCCCGTCCGCCTTCAGGTCACGGGCGTCGCTGCGACCGTGACGCGATTGCGGCCCCCGGCCTTGGAGCGATAGAGCGCGGCATCGGCCCCGGCCATCAGTCGGTCCGCCAGCGCCTGCAGCTCCGACGCGCCCTGCACCGGGCCGGCCACTGCGACGCCGACGGACAGCGTGATGATCACCGTGACACCCGGGGTCACCAGGATCGGCATCCGGCTCACGGTGGCGAGCATGCGGCGCGCCAGCGCCTCGGCTTCGCGCACGTTGCCGCCGGGCAGCACGACGGCGAACTCATCGCCCCCGAAGCGCGCACCCGTATCGCTGGTGCGGATCTCCCCGTCGATGCGGCGGGCCACTTCGCGCAGCACCGAATCGCCGGCGAGATGGCCGTGCGCGTCATTGATGCGCTTGAAGTGATCGACGTCGATCATCAAACAGGCCACGGTGCGCTTTTCGCGATGCGCCCGGGCCAGCTCCTCGCGCAGCCGCGCATTCATGTAGCGGCGGTTGTGGAAGCCGGTGAGAAAATCGGTGAGCCCGCTGCGCACCAGGCGCGCCCGGTTGACGGCATTCTCGAGGCAGATGGCCGCGATGATGCCCAGGTGCGCCATGTAATCGCTGGCGAGGTTGGGCGTGAAGCGGTGCGGATCGCGCGAGCCGAACACCAGCACGCCATCCAGGTGCTCGCCGCGCCGCAGCGGCACCAGCGCGAGACTGGCAATGTTCCGCGACTGCGGCAGCACCTGCAGGTGCTCCACGTCGCGAAACGCGCCGAACCAGGGACGGTCGAGCTCCACGAGCTGCGGCGCGAGCGGGATCAGGGAGTCGACGAACAGCACGCCGCGGGCCCCGGAGGAGGCCGGCTCGCCGGCCAGCAGGTGCCGCATCTCGTGGTGCGGGTCCTGCAGCACCAGGGAGACGGCATCGAGGTTGAAGGATTTCTTGAGGCCCGCCTGCAGCACCTCGATGAGCAGCGGCAGTGAGCTCGCCCGCAGCAGCGCCAGCTCCCGCTCCTGGGTCTTGCGCCGCACTTCATCGTTGCGGGCGGCCGCCTCGGTGAGGTCCTGGAGCCGCACCTCGAGCTGCAGGTTTTCCCGCTCGAGCACGGCGAGCCGCTCCTGCAGCGGATCCGCCGCAGGCAGCGGCTCCGGGGCCGCGCGATCCAGCGCCTGTACGTCCTTTGAACTCTCGGCTCGGGCCTTGGACATAGGGCTCCTAAGGTCAGGCACGTCTTTCGGTCACGCTGCGACGATCTTCGAGGTACTCCCGACCGCGGGTCATCAGGGCCACGAAGGCATCGTGATCCTGCGACAGCACCGCGGTCCGAATGCGCTCCACCGCCTGCGCCAGGGCCGTAAGCGGCTCGGCGCCGAAATCGTTCAGGCTCTGGATCTCATAATAAAGCTCCGGACTCTCCTGCGCTACGCGCGTCGCCACCTCGAGCTGCGAATCGAAGGTCGTGCTCGACATCTCGGCCAGCCGCGGCGCCGCCTCACCGCTGTTGGCCAGCACCGTGAAGAAGGCGATGTTCAGCGCATGCGACAGCCCCAGGATGTAGGCCGTGAGGCGGTCATGCTCGTCCAGGCTCGTCACCACCTGTTCGACCATGGTGGGGGCGAACAGGTCGCGGACCTTCTGCAAAGCGACCGGACACCCCAGGTCCACGAACACCACGTGGCGCCCGGAGAGCAGCTCGGTGTCCGGGCCGAACATCGGGTGGATCGAGGTCACCTGGCAGCCATGGGACTTCAGCGCCTGCAGCCCCGCCCGCAGCGGCGATTTGAGCGAGCCGACATCGAACACGATGCCCCGCGGCCGCAGCAGCGCCAGCTCCCGCAGGATCGGGCCGGTGGCACCGAGCGGGGTCGCGATGACGATGTAGTCGTACACCGCAAGGTCCGATTGCTTCCAGTCCCCGACGGCGGCATACCCCGGGGGCGCCCCGGCCGTATCCGAGACGTCGACGGTAAATCCTTGGGAGGCCAGAAAATCGACGAACCAGCGACCCATCTTGCCGCTGCCGCCGATGACGAGCGCGCGGTGGCCGGAGCCGGTGCCCTGGGTGGCGACGCTGATCTGCTCCTGGGTGGCCAGGGAGGAGCGGATCAGCATCCGCATCAGGCTCTCGGCGAGGTCTGGGGACACACCGAGCTGCGTGGCGGCGCTGCGCGCCCCCATGATGACTGTGCGCTCGCGCTGATAGTCCCGGGTGGGGTAGCCGGTTTCGCGCTTGACCCGGGCCACTTCGCGGCTGACGCGCTGGCGTTCGGCAATCAGCGTCAGCAGCTGGCGGTCGAGGTCGTTCAGGCCGCGGCGCAGCTCATCGAGCGTCACTTCTGTGGTCATGGTCTGGGTCTCGTTTATTGGAGCCCTTTTTACCTTACCATCGGCCCATGAGCGAACCGACTTCGGAGGTCCTGGGCAATCCGCTCCCCGCGGAGCCCCTGATGCTGGCCAGCGAGTGGCTGGCGGAGGCCTGGCGCCGGCGCCTGCAGCCCAATCCCAATGCCATGACCCTGGCGACCTCGACGCTCGAGGGCTGGCCGACGGCGCGGATCGTGTTGTGCAAGGACGTGGTGGGCGTACCCGGCTACGTCGTGTTCTATACCAATTTCCAGTCCCGCAAGGGTCTGGAACTGGCCGCCAATCCGCGCGCCGCGGCGGTGATGCACTGGGACCACATGCGCCGGCAGGTACGCGTCGAGGGCCTGGTGGAGACCGCGCCGGCCGCCGATAGCGATGCCTACTTCGCCTCCCGCGCCCGGGGCAGCCGCATCGGCGCCTGGGCCAGCGCCCAGAGCAAGCCGGTGGCCTCGCGCGAGGCGCTCCTCGCCTCGGTCAAGGAGGCCACCGCGCGCTTCGGCGACGGGGAGATACCCCGGCCCAGTTTCTGGGGCGGCTACCGACTGTGGGCCGACGCGGTGGAGCTGTGGGTCGAGGGCGATGCGCGCATCCATGACCGGGCCCGCTGGACCCGCTCCCTGGAGCGCGCGGCGGACGGCGCCATGCGTCCCGGCCCCTGGTCGGTCACCCGACTGCAGCCTTGAATCCCCCGCCGGCGGCGCTGCGCGCGCAGGACCTGAGTGTCAGCGCCGGCGCACGCCGCCTGGTCAGCGCGCTCACGATCAGCGTTGCCCCCGGTGAGTTCATCGCCATCCTGGGACGCAACGGCTGCGGCAAGTCCCTCACGCTGCACACCCTCGCCGGTCTGCGCCCCCCCTCCTCAGGCACGGTCGAACTGGAAGGCCGGCAGCTCACGCAGCTGTCGCGGCGGAGCATTGCGCAGCGCCTGGGGCTTCTTACCCAGGATCTCGAGGAGGGCTTCGCCAGCACGGTGATGGAGTCGCTGCTCATCGGGCGCCACCCGCATCTGTCGCTGCTGGCGCGCGAAGGCCCCGCCGATCGCCGCCTGGCGCAGGCGGCCCTCACCCGCGTGGGCCTCCCCGGCTTTGCCGAGCGCAGTGCCGAAACCCTCTCCGGCGGCGAGCAGCGCCGCTGCGCCATGGCCGCCCTGCTGACGCAGGATCCGCAGGTGTACCTGCTGGATGAGCCGTCCAATCACCTGGATCCGCAGCAGCAGCTGGCGGTGCTCGGCCTCTTCAGGGAGGAAGCGAACCGCGGCCGCACGGTCATCGCCATCCTGCACGACCCGACGCTCGCCGCGCGCTTCGCGGACTCGGCGCTGCTGCTCTACGGGGACGGCAACTGGCTCGCGGGCCCGGCGGCTGAGGTGCTCAGCGCCGCATCCTTGAGCCAGCTCTATGAAACCCCGCTCACCGAAGTGGCCGTGGGTACGCGGCGGGTCTTCACCAGTCTTTGAGTCCGGCTGCCTGCATACGCGGATGCAGCGCGCCGTTGGTGGCCAGCACGCTCGTGGTGTTGAGCCCTACCGCATTGCCGTTCAGATCCGTGAACACGCCGCCGGCCTCGCGCACGATCACCGTCAGCGCGGCGATATCCAGGATGTTCACGTCCGACTCGACGACCACATCCAGCGCGCCGCGTGCCAGCAGGTGGTAGTGCACGAAATCCCCATAGCCGCGGATGCGGCTGACGCCACCGATGAGGTCGCCGAACCGGCGCCAGCCCACCGCCGAGCGCGCCAGGGACTTGAGGTTGCCGGTGGAGAGGATGGTCTGCGCCAGTTCCGTCGTGGCACTGACCCGGATGGGCTGGTCGTTGAGGAAGGCCCCGCCGCCACGCTCGGCCCACGCAAGCTCCGCGTAAGCCGGTGCGCTCGAGACCCCGAGCACCAGCTCGCCGGCGCGCATCAGGGCGATCTGCGTGGAGAAGAACGGACACTCGCGCACGAAGGACTTGGTGCCATCGATGGGATCCACCAGCCAGAGGCTCTCGGCGTTGAGGTTGTGCTGCCCGGTCTCCTCGCCATAGAACCCGTGGCCGGGAAAGCGTGCCTGCAGCACCTCGCGGATTGCCTCCTCGGCGCGCACATCCGCCTCGGTGACCGGCGACTGGTCGGCCTTGGTGGTGACGCTCAGGTTGCGCTGGTACAGCGAGCGGATGACCGTGGCGGCAGCCTGGGCCGCATCGAGGGCGGCGCTGAGTTCGGGCGAGTGCGGCATGGGCTTGGGAGTCTCCGTACGCGGTATGCTGCGGCATGGGCAATCGCTTGAGCAAGATCTACACCCGCACCGGGGATGACGGTACCACGGGCTTGGGGGATGGCAGCCGCACGCCCAAGGAATCCGCGCGGATCGAGGCCCTGGGCGCAGTGGACGAGCTCAACAGCACCGTCGGCCTGGTGCTGGCCGTGCCCGACCTGCCGCTGCCGGTCGTGGGCCTGCTGCATGAAGTCCAGCACGACCTCTTCGACCTTGGCGGCGAGCTGAGCATCCCGGGGCACACCATCCTGGGACCCGCGCACATCACGCGCCTGGAGGCGGCTCTGGATGGCTTCAATGATCAGCTGCCACCGCTGCGGGAATTCATTCTGCCCAGCGGCGGTCCGGCGACGGCGGCCTGCCACCTCGCCCGTGCCATCGCGCGGCGCGCCGAACGGCGGGTGTGGGCCCTGACCCGCACCGAAACCGTGGCGGAGTCACTGCCCCAGTACCTCAACCGGCTCTCGGATCTGCTGTTCGTGCTGGCACGCGTGCTGGTGCGCCACGAACGCGGCAGCGAAGTGCTATGGCGGCACGATCGGGGCCGCGGCTGAGGAGGCGACGAGCGCGCGCAGCCGCGGCCAGTCGAACTTCGTCCCCGGATCAAGCTTGCGCCCCGGCGCAATGTCGCTGTGGCCGACGATCCGCGCCGCATCCAGCGTGGCATAGCCGGCCAGCAGCGCCCTGATCACCGCGGCGAGCGTCCCGTACTGCGCATCGGCGAAGGCGCTGTCATCCGTGCCCTCCAGTTCAATGCCGATGGAGAAATCATTGCAGGCCGCGCGGCCCTGGTACTGCGAGACCCCGGCATGCCAGGCGCGCGCGCCCAAGGGCACGAACTGCACCGGCGTGCCGTCGCGCCGGATGAGCACATGCGCCGACACCCGCCCGGGCGGAATGGTCGCGAAGTAAGGATGGTGATCCCGCGGCAGCGTGCCGGTGAACAGGTACTCGATCCACGGCCCACCGTACTCGCCCGGCGGCAGGCTGATGCAGTGGACGACGATGAGCTCCGGTGCAACGCCGGTGGGACGCGCGTCAAAGTGCGTCGAGAGCACCTGCCGGGTGCCGGCGAGCAGGCCCGTCGCCGGTTCGACGTGCAGAGGCTGAGCCGTGTCCATGCGGTCAGATCATGCCAAACTCTGACCCCAAATGCCGCAACCCAAGTCACCCTCTGCGAACGCCTCCGGCGCCAACGATCCGGCGGCCGCCCCGAACAGGTCCTGGCGGGAACGCGACCTCGCGCATGTGTGGCACCCGTGCACCCAGATGAAGGACCACGACTCGCTGGTGCCGATGATTCCGATCCGCGGCGGCGCGGGGCCGTGGCTCACCGACTTTGCCGGGCAGCGCTACCTTGATGCCATCAGTTCGTGGTGGGTGAACCTGTTCGGCCACGCCAACCCGCGCATCAATGCGGCAGTGCGTGCGCAGCTCGACAGCCTCGAGCACGTGATCCTCGCCGGCTTCACGCACGAGCCGGTGATCCGCCTGAGCGAGGCGCTGACGCAGCTGGCGCCGGCGGGCCTCACGCGCTGCTTCTATGCGGACAACGGGTCAGCCGCCGTCGAAGTGGCCGTGAAGATGAGCTTTCACTACTGGCGCAACGTGGGCCACGGCGCGAAGCGGCGCTTCGTGACGCTCTCGGGCAGCTACCACGGGGAGACCCTGGGCGCGCTCGCCGTCGGCAACGTCGATCTCTACAAGGAGGTCTACAAGCCGCTGCTGATGGAGGTCATCACGGTGCCCTCCCCCGACGCGTTCGATCGTGAGGCGGGGGTGAGCGAGGCGCACTGGGCGCAGCGGCAGTTTGCGACACTGGACGCGGTGCTCGCCGAACAGGCGCACGAAATCGCCGCGGTCATCGTCGAGCCGCTGGTGCAGTGTGCGGCCGGCATGCGCATGTACGACCCGCTGTACCTGAAGCTGCTGCGCGCCGCCTGCGATCGTCACCGGGTGCATCTCATTGCCGATGAGATCGCCGTGGGCTTCGGCCGCACCGGCACGATGTTCGCCTGCGAGCAGGCCGGGATCCGCCCGGACTTCATGTGCCTGTCGAAGGGCCTGACCGGCGGCTACCTGCCGCTGTCGGTGGTGCTCACCACGGATGCCATCTACGAAGCCTTCTACGATGAGTACGTCAAGTTGAACGCCTTCCTGCATTCGCACAGCTATACCGGCAATGCGCTGGCGTGCGCGGCGGCACTGGGCACGCTCGACATTTTCAGAACCGATCCGGTGCTCGAGCGCAACCGCACCCTGGCGCAGCACTTCGCGCGCGCGACGGCATCGCTGGCCGATCATCCGCATGTGGCCGAGGTGCGCCAGCGCGGCATGATCACCGCCATCGAGATGGTGCGCGACAAGGCGCGCCGTGAACCCTACCCCTGGCAGGAGCGGCGGGGACTGACCGTCTACCGGCATGCGCTCGCACGCGGCGTGCTGCTGCGACCGATCGGCAACGTCATCTACTTCATGCCGCCCTACATCATCGAGCCGGAGCACATCGATCTCATGGTCGAGGTCGCGCGCGAAGGCCTGGAGCTCGCCACATGCGCGTAAACCGGGTCTTCTCCGAAGTCCCCGTCGGCGGCCGGGTGCAGCTGGAACTCACCGGCACCGCCGCCAATCACATCGCGCGGGTGCTGCGCGTGCGCGTCGGGGAGCCGCTGATCCTGTTCGATGATGCGGGCGGTGAGTATGCCGCGATGGTGGAGGCCTTCACGCGCGATACCGTACGGGTGGCGGTCGGGGACTACCTGGATGTGAACCGCGAGTCCCCGCTGCACGTGACGCTCGCGCAGGGCGTCTCGCGCGGTGAACGCATGGACGTGGTGGTGCAGAAGGCGACGGAGCTGGGCGTGAAGCGCATCGTACCGGTGCTGGCCGAACGCACCGTCGTGCGGCTCAACGACGCACAGGCGGCCAACCGGCTGCGCCACTGGCGCGCCATTGCCATTGCCGCCTGTGAGCAGTGTGGCCGCAACCGGCTGCCGCAGATCACCGCGCCCATGACGCTGCAGGAGTTCCTGGTCTCGGACTATCCGGCCGGCCTGCGCCTGGTGCTCAGTCCCAGTGGCGGACTGAAGGCGCGTGAGCTGCCCGCCAGCCCCGCCGCGACCTTGCTGATCGGGCCCGAAGGCGGACTGTCGGACACGGAAGTGGGCGCATCGCTGGCCGCACAGTTCACGGGCCTGGTACTGGGACCGCGCATCCTGCGCACGGAGACCGCGGCGCTGGCGGCGCTCGCGGTCATTCAGCAGCAGCTCGGGGATCTCTAGGCCGCCCGGGTTTCGTCCGCGATCATCTCTTCGAGACGCTCGATGTCGGGCACCAGCGGCACCTCGTTGAGCATGCGCACCTGGCAGATCACCGGCGTGCGCTCGGGGAACACCTTGGAATTATCCGGCCGCACGACATCGGAGCTGACCCGCACCAGCTGCGGGAAGCCCTGCGAGACGATGCCGAAGTAGCCGCCGTCGAGCTTCTCACCGATGCAGTGGAAGATCACCACGCGGCTGCGCCCCGCGGCGGGCGGGATGTTGTGGCCACAGGCGCCCTCGAAGGACACCAGCGGCACCTGCCGACCGTTCCAGGCGATGGTGCCGATGTACCACGGCGGCGCACCGCTCATCTCGGAGGGGACCTGGAAGCCGATGACCTCGGCGATGCAGGCGCGCGGCACGATCAGCCGCGCGTCCACCAGCGGGATCAGCAAACTGTAGATTTCGTTGACGCGCTCAGCCATCGGCGGACACCTTGCGGCTGCGCTGGCTCTCGCGATGTCGCTCGACCAGCGGCACGATCGCATCCAGCAGCTGCGCTTCCTGGTAGGGCTTGCCGAGGTAATCATCGACGCCCAGTTCGATGGCGCGCGCGCGGTGCTTCTCGCCCACGCGGGAGGTGATCATGATGATGGGCACATCGCGCAGGCGCGGATCGTTGCGCACGTGCGCGGCGACCTCGTAGCCGTCCATGCGCGGCATCTCGATGTCCAGCAGGATGATGTCCGGGACATTGTCCTGCAGCAGCGTGATCGCATCCATGCCGTCGCGCGCCGTGAGCACCCGCATGCCGTTGCGTTCCAGCAGCCGCTGGGTCACGCGGCGTACCGTGATCGAATCATCGACGACCATGGCGAAGGTGCGCCGGTCGCCCTTCTCGCGCAGCGGCTGGGAGGTGAAGCGCGAGCGCCACTCCCCGCGCACCAGCGCGCCGATATCCAGAATGATGACGATGCGGCCATCACCGAGGATGGTCGCCCCGGAGATGCCGCGGATGCTGGAGATCTGCGGTCCGACCGACTTGACCACGATCTCGCGGCTGCCGATGAGTTCATCGGCGACGAGACCGGTGGAGTGCTCGCCCGCGCGCACCAGCACCACGGGCACCGTGACATCCCCTTCCGGCAGCGCCGAGGGCTCCAGGCCCACGAACGCCGCGAGGTGCTGGAAGCGGTATTTCTGGCCACCCTGCTCGAAGCTCGCCGCCTCGCGGCCGAGATGCGAGAGGACCTCGGTCTTGGACAGCCGCAGCACCCCCTCGACGGTCGGCAGCGGCAGCGCGTAATACTCATCGCCCGTGCGCACCACCAGCGCATGGCTGATCGCGAGCGTGAAGGGCAGGCGGACCGTGAACGTGGTGCCCTGCCCCGAATGCGTCTCCATATTGAGGGAGCCGCCGAGACGTTTGATTTCGGTCGCGACCACGTCCATGCCGACCCCGCGGCCGGCCTGCTGGGTCACCGATCCGGCCGTGGAGAACCCCGGCTCCAGGATCAGCTGCATCGCATCCTCGTCCGAGATCGTCTGGCCCGAATGGATCAGACCCAGCTGCAGCCCCTTGTCGCGGATGGCGCTGAGCTTCATGCCCGCACCGTCGTCGCTGACTTTGACCATGACCTCGGCGCCTTCGCGCTGCAGGTCGAGGTGAATCGTGCCCGACTCGCCCTTGCCGCGCGCGATGCGCTCCTCGGGCATCTCGATGCCGTGGACCACCGCATTGCGCAGCATGTGCTCGAAGGGCGGCAGCATCCGCTCGAGCACCTGCCGATCCAGTTCGCCCGAGGCGCCGCTGACGATGAGTTCGGCGCGCTTGCCGCTCTCGGATGCCGCCTGGCGCACGATGCGCGCCAGCCGTTGCACGTGGCGCTGGAAGGGCACCATGCGGGTGCGCATCAGACCGTTCTGCAGCTCCGTGACCGTACGCGCCTGCTGCTGCAGCAGGTTCTGCGTTTCCTGCACCAGGCTCTCCAGCAGCTGCTGGATGCTCGCCACATCGCTCGCCGTCTCGGCAAGGCCGCGCGAGAACTGCTGGATGGCTGAATACCGGTCCAGTTCCAGCGGATCAAATTCGGCGCGATGCCCGGTTTCCTCCTCGTGACCGTGGAGGATCTGCTTTTCGGTCTCGATCTCGAGCTTGCGCTGTTGTTCCTTGAGGCGCGTCACGGTGCGCGACAACTCGCCCAGGTTGAACTCGATCGAGCCCATCTGCTGTTCCAGGCGGGCGCGCGAAATGCTGACCTCGCCGGAGACGTTCAGCAGCTGATCGAGCAGCTCCGCATCGACGCGTGCCATCTCCGGCCGGTCGGCATGGGCCACCGGCTCGCGGCCCGGGGGCACCGGCAGCGCCGGAGCGGGCGCATCGCTCATGACCGGCAACGCCGCCGGTCCCGCGCCATGTACCGGCACATCCTGGGCCGCCTGCTCGACCTCGAACGAGGCGACCTCCGCCGGCGTCAGGATCGACAGCGGCGATGCCGTGATCGCGGTGTCGAAGGCACCCTCGGTGAGCATCTCGAAGCTGGTTTCGCTCACCTCGGGCTGGCTCACCTCGAAGTGGGCGACCTCCGGCTGCGGCATCTCGACGGGGGGCGCCTCCGGCTGCGGCACTTCGGGCGAATGCGGCGAATCCGGGACTTCGGGTGAATACGGTGTATCGGGTATTTCCGGCACGTGCGGGAAGTCGGGCACCTCCGGCGCATGCGGCGTATCGGGCACTTCCGGGGCTACCGGGGCATGCGGTGTGTCGGGCACTTCCGGGGCGTGCGGCGAGTCCGGCACTTCCGGCGAATACGGTTCCTGCGGCGCCTCCGGCGGCTCGGTCACCGGAACTTCAGGTTCGCTCGGTGCAGGCGCCGGCTGCGGCGGTGTAGCCAGTGCCTGCCCGGGACCGAGCAAAGCGCGGATCCGGCCGATGAGATCGCGGGCCGGCGCCACGCCGCGGCCGGCGGCGACGCTGTCGCGCATGCGGGCGAGCTCATCGACACTGGCCTGCAGCACATCGAAGGCCGCGGGCGTTGCGGCCAGGCTGCCTGCGTCGATGAAGTTCACCAGTGACTCGAGCTCATGGCTCAGGTCACCCATGGCGGTGATGCCCGCCATGCGGGCGCCGCCCTTGAGGGTGTGCAGGGGCCGCTTCAGCGCCGCGGGGTATTCGGTATTCGCAGGATCAGTGCGCCAGGCCGCCAGCTGCGTCTCGCACACTTCCAGGAGCTCCGTGGCCTCTTCGGTAAAGATGCTGGCCACGTCCGGATCGAAGTCGGCCACCGGCTCCTCTTCGGGAGGTGCGAGGCCCGCGGCGGGCGCTGCTTCGATCACCGGCTCGTCGAGCTGCGCGTCGGCTGCCGGGCCTTCGAACGCGGGGGCCGCGGCCGGCTCGGGGGCGAGCTCCTCGGGCGGCAACTCGAAATCCAGCATTTCTATGAGGTTCGAGGTCTCGGGCGAGGGCTCCGGTTCCGCAGCCGCATTGTCCTGCGCGGCGGCCTGGTGTTCGGCGTCGGCAAAATCCGGCGCAAGCAGCGTCTCGGCATCGGCATCGATCAGCTGCGCGCTGGTCAGCGGCTGTGAGCGCTCGTTGCGGCGCTCGGCCTCGATGCTCTCGGCAATGCGGCGGTCCAGGTCCTTCTCCGCCGCCGCCAGCTTCTCGAGCAACCGGCCGTGGGAGACGAAGTAGCCGGTGGACTCATCCAGGTTCGAAGCCACCGATTCCATGGCGGTCATGCAATCGCCGAGCACCGTCAGGTCCGGCGTCGTGAGCCCGACGCCGCTTTCAAAGGATTTGCGCAGCCAGTGATCCAGGGGCTGCGCCATGCGGATGCCGTGGCGCGCCTCGGCCATGGTGGAGCTGCCCGAGAGCGTATGGCAGGCGCGGTAGACCGGCTCCGTGAGCACGTGCGGCTGGGGCCGCTGGGCTTCCACGCGCAGGTATTCGCGCACCGTTGCCACATGGGCATTGGTCTCGCGCGTGTAGATATCGCGCAGCACATCGTCATCATCGTTGGCGTGGATGATGCCCGGCACTTCGGCCAGCGTCATATCCTCGCCGAGCGCGACGACGGGCTCCTCGGCGGGCACCTGCGGTGCGGAGCTCTCCTCGGCGGTGATCTCCGGCACTGACAGGAACTCCGGTCCCGTCGCATCCTCCGGCACCGGTGGCGCAGCGGGCGGGGTCGGCGCGTCCAGGAACGGCCGCGCGCCCTGCAGGACCTGGGTGGCGGCGGGCGCCATGATCGGATGCTGAACGGTGAGCGTGCCCTCGAAGCCCTCGCGGGCGGCAGCCAGGGCGTGCGCGCGCGCCATCAGGGCCTTGGCATCGAAGTTGATCGGCGTGCCGTGTTCGAGCGCATCAACCAGCTGCGGCAGGCCGGCGACGCCATCGTGCAGGGTCGAGGCGATGGCCGGGGAGCGGGTCAGCGTATTGTCGAGCAGGCGGTTCAACAGGTTCTCGCAGGCCCAGGCGAACTCGGACAGATCGCGCGCGCCCACCATGCGGCCGCTGCCCTTCAACGTGTGCATCGAGCGCCGCACGTTCAGCAACGCCGGCACTTCCAGCGGATTTTGTTCCCAGACCGGGAAGAAGGTGGCGATCCGCGCCAGCTCCTCGCGGGCCTCCTCGACGAAGAGTGTCAGCAGTTCCGGATCCGCCTGCGCGCCACCGGCGGCAACTTCGGTCTCCAGCACGGTCGGCACCGTGCCGTGATTTTCCATCGCCGCCTGCATCTGGGCTTTCGCCGTGGCTTCCGCGTTGGCGATCGGCAGGGTGTGCGCGAACGAACTGTCCAACGGCGGCACGGTCGGCACCAGCGGTGGGGGCTCTGCCTCGAGCGCGTCCAGGCACGCCTGGGCATTGTCGAGCATGTACCACGGATCACTGCGTCCGGCCTGCAGTGTCTCCATGTAGTACTCGAGACTGACGATGGCATCGGCGAGCCGGTCCAGCCGGCCACCGGCCATCGCCGCCGCGCCGCCCGGCTGCATCAGCGGGGCGAGGCGGCTGTGAATGTTTTCGACCAGTTCGACCGCGCGCGATTTGCCGAGCATCAGCAGCCCGGCCTTGAGGCCACGCATCAGTTCCGGCCACGCATCGAGGCCCGCCGTGTCGAGCGTGCCACCGACGCTTTGCGCGATGGATTCCTTGAGGCGCGCGAGATTCAGGATGCACTCGCGCAGCACCGCGGACTGCACCTGCTGGAAGTCCGCGTCGGGGGAGTCCTCCGACTCCGGCGCGCGGGTGCGCGGCAGGATCATGCCCACCAGGCGCCCGTCGAGCTTGTCTTCCACGCCGATGAGCGTCGCCGCGATATCCACCAGCAGCGAATGCTCCGGCTGCAGCGTGCCGGCGACGATCTTCTGGAGCCGCTCGGTCTCGCTTTGCACGCTGGCGCGCAGCTCACCCAGGCCCAGCACGCCCAAGGTGTCGCCGATCTTGCGCAGCATCTCCACCTGCGGCGCCAGCGTCTGGGGCTGGCCGGAGCCGCGGCGCACGAAGATATCCAGTACGTCCTTGACCTTGCCCAGATCCTCGCGGATCGCGGCGGCCACGGTCTGCATGAGCTTGACGCTCGGGGCCGAGAGGCTCTCGCGCTCCTGGTCCACGGCATCATCGATCGGCAGCAGCTCGTTCAGGCGGAAGGAGGCGCGCACCGCCGTCACCCGCGGGCCGTTCGATTCGGCGCGGCCGACGTAGTAGAGAAGATTGTTGAGCAGGTCGATCGCCGGGTTCTGCGCGTAGCGCGACTCGGTCTGCTCATAGAGCCGTTTGATTTCGCGATCGGCGAGCCCCAGCAGGCGCTTCACGGACACGCCGCCGGAGAGGCCATGTTCCTGCAGCGCCTCGACCACCGCGCCGATCACCCACCACAGCTGGAACACCGGCTGGCACGTGGCCACCTGTTCGAGCTTGTGGGCGACTTCCGCGATCAGGGCGAGGTTCTGCTCGAGCCGCTCGCCGCGGATCCACCCCACCAGTCCCAGCTGGAACCGCGGCCGCAGCCGCCGGCCCCACTGCTCGACGCCCAGCGGCGCCTCACCCGTGGTCGTGGCGGGCTGCGCCTGGCGGTCGGACTTGAGATTCAGCAGCAGCAGCGTGCCTTCGGACAGCAGCGAGCTACCGCGCACCGCACGCAGGTCGTTCAGCAGCGGCAGCAGCACCAGGGCAAGATCGCGGCCCCCGGCCAGCACCCGCTCGAGGTAGCTGGGCAGCTGCACCATCGCGCGCATCAGCGCATCGAGGCTCTCCGCCTGGTTCTTGTGTTCACCGGCACTCGCGACGAGGTAGCGGGCCACCTGCTCCATTTCCTCGGCGAGCAGTGCGGCGCCGTAGATCTCGAGCACCTTGAGCACGCCTTGCACCTGGTGCAGTTCGGCGGCGCAGCGGTTCAGCAGCGAGACGTTTTCGGGCTGCTCGACGTAGTGCTCGAGCGCGTTGCGGGCTTCGCCCAGCGTGACATTCAGCTCACGCCCGACATGTTCGAAACTTTGGATTGCGACTTCAGTCATGCGCCGTCATCCGCCGCCGTCAGCTGCCACGGGCGGCCACAACCGGGCGCACGACGGTGGCATCGCGGGAATCATCGGGCCGCACGAAGCTGCCGGTGCTGCCCGGCGCCAGCGCGCCCGGCAGTCGGAAGCCCGCGGCGGACTTGCGCAGGCCCGCGGACAGTTCGGCAAGCTTGGCGATGGCGACCGAGGTGGCGCTGGTCGAATCCGCCGTCTGGGCGCTGATTTCCTTGAGCACCTGCATGTTGCGCGCAATGTTCTGCACCGCCCCGGACTGCTGCCGGGAGCTGGCCGAAATGTTCTGCACCAGGCTCGCGATCTGGTTGGAGACCTGCTCGATCTCCTCGAGCGCGGCGCCGGCATTCTCGGCCAGGAGTGCCCCGCCGACCACATCGGTGGTGCTGCGCTCCATCGAGACCACGGCCTCGTTGGTGTCGGTCTGGATGGTGCGCACCAGCACTTCGATCTGCTTGGTGGCGGTGGCGGCGCGTTCGGCCAGCCGCTGCACCTCATCGGCCACGACCGCGAACCCGCGGCCGGCCTCACCGGCCATGGAGGCCTGGATGGAGGCGTTCAACGCCAGGATGTTGGTCTGCTCGGCGATGTCGTTGATGAGTTCGACGATGTTGCCGATTTCCTGGGAGCTCTCCCCTAAGCGCTTGATGCGCTTGGAGGTGTCCTGAATGGTTTCGCGGATGGCGTTCATGCCATCGATCGTGCGCCGCACCGCCTCGCCGCCCTTGTGGGCCACGTCCACCGAATGGCGCGCCACATCGGCGGCACGCTCGGCGTTGCCCGACACCTCTTCGGTCGCGGCGGCCACGTGGCCGGCGGTCTCGGTGGCCGCGGCGATCTGCTTGGACTGGGCGCCGCTCGCCTTGGCCAGGTGCTGCGCCAGGGCCTGGGTCTGCCGGGCGGCGCCGTCGAGGGAAATGGCGGAACTGTTGATGGTCGTGACCAGTCCGCGCAGCGCATCGACCGCATAGTTGATGGAATCGGCGATGGCGCCGGTGATGTCTTCGGTCACCGTCGCCTGGACCGTGAGGTCGCCGTCGGCGAGGCTCGAGAGTTCATCGAGCAGCCGCAGGATGGCCTGCTGGTTGCGCTCGCTTTCGCGCCGCTGGGTATCGACGGCCTGGCTTTGGGACTCGGCCGTGGCCCGCACCCGGCGCAGGGTCACCCACAGCACCACCAGCACGATGACGGCCGCGACCGCAAAGCCGACCGGGATCATCACGGCCTGCAGGTTGGTGCGCATCAGCGCCAACGCGGCGCCGATCAGCACCAGGAATGCCGCCAGCGCCACCAGCAGTTCGGGTCTGCCCGAGGTTTCGTTCGCTCCGCCCGCCATTACGCCGCCGCCTCAGCGAACGCCTGGCTCTCCAGGATCGTCCGCAGACTCAAAACCGGCCACTGCTCCTGGCCACGCCGGAAACATCCGGCCAGGTAACGTTCGCAACGCGCCACCATGGGCGGCACGTCACCGGAAAACTCGGTCTCGGCGAACCGCCGGAACCCCAGAACCTCATCCACAAGCAGGCCGGCGGGAATCTCGCGGTGGTTGACCACGACGATGCGTGTGTTGCGCGACAGGACCGCAACGCCGCTGCCGATGAACTGCTTCATGTCGATGATGGGCAGCAGTTGTCCGCGCACGTTGGCGAGCCCCCGCACCCAGCTCTTCGCGCCGGGCACCCGGGTGATGCTCGGCGGCACGCTCAGCACTTCGCGGGTTTCCTCGCGCGCCGCCAGGAACAGCTCCCCGGCCATGCGCAGCGCGACGCCCACCCATTCACGGCCGGCGACGCCGTCGTTGCCCTGACTCGCCGATACGGCACGTCCCCGACGTTCGAGCTCCGCCAGCAGTTCAAAGGGGCGGTCCCGCAGTGATTTGAGTGATACCTCTTCCATCCTGTCCAGCCGCGCTTCAGTGCGCGAGTGTAGCCTGGGCCTTCGCCACCAGCTGGTCCGGCGAGACCGGTTTCACCATGTAGTCGACCGCGCCCTGGCGCAGTCCCCAGATCTTGTCGGTCTCCTGCCCCTTGGAGGTGACCATCACGATCGGAATGGTCCGCGTCTTCGGATCATTCACCAGCGCGCGCGTGGCCTGGTAGCCGTTCATGCCCGGCATCACCACGTCCATGAATATCAGATCGGGGTTCATTTCGCGTGCCAGCCGCACGCCCTCGGCGCCATCGGCGGCCGCGGCGGTCCGGTAGCCGTGCCGCTGCAGTGCCTTTTGCATGACATGCAGTTCGGTGGGCGAGTCATCCACGATGAGGACCAACGGCATTGCCATCATCTCCCAATATGCGTTTCGATAGCGCTGAGCAGCTCGTCCTTGGTGAACGGCTTGGTGAGGTAGTGCTCCGAACCCACGATGCGGCCGCGTGCCCGGTCGAACAGGCCGTCCTTGGAGGACAGCATGATCACGGGGATCGTCCGGAAAACCTTGTTGTGCTTGATCAGTGAACAGGTCTGATAGCCATCCAGACGCGGCATCATGATGTCGACGAAGACGATATCAGGCTGGTGGTCGGCGAGCTTCGCGAGCGCATCGAAGCCGTCGATGGCCGTGAAGACTTCGCAGCCCTCCTTGGCAAGCAAGGTCTCCGCCGTGCGCCGGATGGTCTTGCTGTCATCGATCACCAGAACCTTCAGGCCCTGGAGCTTCGAATTAGTGCCGGACACGGAGGCAACTCCTTCCACCTTAGATTCCCAATGGGCGTCTGCCCGATTTGCAGGCCGTTCGGGTTTTAACATATCGGCACACCCCTAGCTATGCCACACTGACCACGATTTTGCACACCTAAGGTGCTCTTGGGTGTGCGCCATTCGCGTCTTGCGACGTAACTCCCGCTCTTGGGGCGTGCGAAACTGGCGACATGACCGAAAACAGCATCAAGGCCAGCGACCTGAAGCGACGGCTTGCCGTCGTCATGGACCCCATCGCGGGGATCAAGTATGCGAAGGATTCGACGCTGGCGATGCTACTGGCCGCACAGGCCCGCGGTTTTCAGCTGCATTACCTCGAGCAGCAGGACCTGTTCATGCGCGACGGCCAGGCCATGGGGCATTCGCGGCCGCTGACCGTGCGGGCGGACGCCGCCAGCTGGTTCGCCCTCGGGGAGCGCAGCACCCAGGCGCTGGGCGGCTTCGACTGCATCCTGATGCGCAAGGACCCGCCGTTCGACATGGAATACGTTTATACGACGTACATCCTGGAGCGGGCGGAAGTCCAGGGTGCGCTGGTGGTGAACCGGCCGCAGGGCCTGCGCGACATCAATGAGAAGGTGTACACGGCATGGTTCCCGCAATGCTGCGCTCCCACATTGATCACCCGCAGCCTCGCGGACATGAACGCCTTCCTGCGGGAGCACGGCAAGATCGTCTGCAAGCCCCTGGACGGCATGGGTGGGCGCTCGATCTTCGTGACCGAAACGACTGACAAGAACCGCCACGTCATTTTCGAGACCCTGACTGCCACCGGTACGCGCTATGCCATGGTCCAGCGCTACCTGCCCGAGATCGTCGCCACCGGGGACTCGCGGGTGCTGCTGGTGGATGGGGAACCGGTGCCGTATGCCCTCGCCCGCATCCCGGCCGCGGATGACAACCGCGGCAACCTGGCCGCCGGTGCCCAGGGGATGGGCCGGGCGCTGACCGACCGCGATCGCTGGCTCGCCGCCCAGATCGGGCCCACGCTGGCCCAGCGCGGCATGCTGTTCGTGGGCCTCGATGTGATCGGCGGCACCGTCACCGAAATCAATGTCACGAGCCCCACCGGGATCCGGGAGCTGGACAAGCAGTTCGGGATCAGTGTCGGTGACTTGCTGCTGCAGGCCATCGAGCGGCGGTTGCGCGGCTGAGGTGTCGATGCGGGCGCTCACTCCACGCGAAGGATCCGCACCGGTCCGCGACCGGCTGCTGATGACGCTGTTCATTGCCGCGTTGATCCACGGCATGGTGATCCTGGGCCTCACGTTCTCCGGCAGCGTCCGCCACGACAGCGCGGCGCGCGGCATCGATGTGCTGCTGGTGTCCGATGAGCTGCCGACCGCGGCCCACAATGACGCCGCCGCCTACCTCGCCCAGCGCACCCAGTTGGGCTCGGGCAATACCCAAACGGCAGGCATTGCCCACAACGAGGCGAGCGCCGCGGCACCCCCGCAGCACACCGCCGACGCGCAGGGCACGAGCCTGTCGAGCTCGGCGCCGGCCGCCGCGAGTGCCGATGACCCGGTGCTGACGACCACCGCGGCGCGCACCGACAGCCGCCACGTCACGGCAACCACGGGCCCGAGCGGCACTCCGCAGGAACAGCCGCTCGCCGCCGATGCGACCCCCGCGCCGCGTCCCGCCGCTACCGATACCGGGGCGGTGCAGCTGCGGGGTACCAAGCGCGATGAACTGTGGATCACCCCGGACACCCGCGAGTCCCTCGTCGCCCCCTATCTGGACAACTGGCGCCAGCGCGTGGAGCGCATCGGGACCTTGAACTACCCGACCGCCGCCCAGCGTGCCGGGGTGCAGGCCAGTCCGGTGCTGGAAGTCGCCATCGATGCCGATGGCAAGCTCGCCACGGCCGCGATCCTCACCAGCAGCGGCTACCCGGACCTCGACGCCGCGGCGCTCGCGATCCTCAAACTGGCGAGCCCGTTCGACCCGTTCCCGCCGGACCTGGCGGCCCGCTACCACACCCTGCGGTTCGCCTACGAGTGGCAGTTCAGCGGGGGCCGCGTCGCGCAGGGCGCCGTGACCACAGTTCCTTGAGCCCTCCGCCCGGTGCCGCCATACTCGAACCCGTGACCGAATCGAGCTTCACCAACCACCTGCTGATCGCCATGCCGGCCCTCACCGACAGTGACTTTTCGCACTCGGTGACGCTGGTGTGCGAGCACAGCGACAAGGGCGCCCTGGGGATCGTCCTCAACAAGCCCTCGCCGATGATGCTGCGCGATGTGCTGTCGCAGATGAAGCTCGAGGCCCGCGACGAGGACATCGGCGCCCAGACCGTGCTGTGCGGTGGCCCGATGCGCACCGACCGCGGCTTCGTGCTGCATCGTCCGGGCGGGGACTGGGACTCCACCCACAAGGTCTCCGAACTGATCCAGGTCACCACCTCGCGCGACATTCTGGCGGCGATGGCCCGGGGCGAGGGCCCCGGGGATGCCTACGTCGCGCTCGGCTTTGCGCGCTGGGACGCGGGCGAGCTGGAACGCCAGATCCGCGACAACGCCTGGCTGCCGGTGCCCGCGGACGAGCGGTTGCTGTTCGAGCTCCCCTTCGCCAAGCGCTGGCAGGCCTCCTGGCAGTTCCTCGGCGTGGATGTGGAGAAGCTGAGCCTTACGGCCGGTAATGCCTGACCGAGCTCAAACCCGCCCCGCCGGTGTCCGCATCGCCCTCGCCTTCGACTATGGCCGCCGCCGCATCGGCCTGGCCGCCGGCGACACCCTCACCGCCACCGCGGCGCCGCGTCCGGCCGTCGCCGCCCAGGCGGGGGTGCCGGACTGGAGCGCCATCGAGCGCGAAATCCGCGCTCTTGCCCCGCAGGTGCTGGTGGTCGGCGTCCCTTATAATGACGACGGCAGCGACGGCACTCTGGCGCAGGCCGCGCGGGAGTTCGGGCGCTCGCTGCACTCACGGTTCGCCCTGCCGGTCGAACATGTGGACGAACACGGCTCGTCGCTGGAGGCCGGCCGGACACTCAAGGACCAGCGGGCCAGCGGTCAACGCCGCCGCCGGGTGCAACGCGAAGACATCGACAGCGCCGCCGCCGCAGTCATCCTGACGCGCTGGCTGGCCGGAGAAGGGGACCGCAAGCCGTGACCGAAAACACCGTGACCACCCGGGCCATCACCCAGCAGCTGCGCGAGAACGGCAAGCTGAAGCACCTCCTGACGCTCGCGGGCCTGGACCGGAACGTGCTCACACATCTCCTCGAGCGCTCGCAGTCGTTCGTGCGCGAGCTGGGCGAGCCGCCGCCGGCCTCGCGCGACCTGGCGGGCATCACCGTCGCGAATCTCTTCACCGAGCCCTCCACCCGCACGCGGGTGTCCTTTGAGCTGGCGGCCAAGCGCCTGGGGGCGGATGTCGTCAACCTGGAGTTGCAGCTGTCCTCGCGCGCGAAGGGCGAGAGCATGCTCGACACCATCTACACCCTGGAGTCGCTGCACGTGGACGTGCTGGTGATCCGCGATGCCGAGGAAGGCATCCCGGCGCTGGTGGCCGACCATGTGCGGCCACATGTCAGCGTGCTGTCGGCCGGGGAAGCCCACTTGGCGCATCCGACGCAGGGCCTGCTGGATGCGCTGACCATCCAGCAGCGCAAGGCGGACTTCGGCCAGCTCGCAGTCGCCATCGTCGGGGACGTGCGCCACTCGCGCGTGGCGCGCTCGGCCTACGACATCTTGGGCGCCCTCGGGGTCGGTGAGCTGCGCATCGTGGCGCCCCCGGTGTTCATGCCCGAACCGGGTGAATTCCCGGGCTGCGCGCGGCACACGACGCTCGCCAAGGGCCTCAAGGATGCGGATGTGATCATGATGCTGCGCATCCAGAAGGAGCGCATGAGCCAGGCATCGCTCCCCGATGCGGACCGCTACTTCGCCAAGTACGGCCTGACCCCCGAGCGGCTGCAGCTGGCGAAGCCGGATGCCATCGTGATGCATCCGCAGCCCATGAACCGGGGGATCGAGATTGCCTCGGACGTGGCGGATGGTCCGCAATCGGTGATCCGCGACCAGGTCAGAAACGGCGTCGCGGTGCGCATGGCCGTGCTGGCCGAGGTCATCCTCAACCGAAGTTGATCTTGGTCTCGAGGTTGGCGCGCGAATCGGCGTGCATCAGCGCCTCATCCAAGGTGACGCGGCCCTGCTTCACGAGCGCATGCAGGGCGACATCGAAGCTCTGCACGCCGCGCTCGCCGCTGGCGATGATGGCTTCCTTGATGCCCATCACGTCACCCTTCTTGACCAGTTCGCTGATGTGGGGCGTGTTGAGCATCACTTCCACCGCCGCCACGCGCTTGCCGTCCTTGCCCATCACCAGGCGCTGCGCCATGACGGCCTTCAGGTACTGGGAGAGGTCCAGGAACACCTGGTTGTGCTGCTCGCGGGGGAACATGTTGATGATGCGGTCGAGAGTCTCGGCGCAGTTATTCGCATGCAGGGTGGCCAGCACCAGGTGACCGGTGCCGGAGAGGTTGATGGCCGCCTCCATGCTCTCGCGGTCGCGGATTTCACCGATGAGGATGACATCCGGTGCCGCGCGCATGACGCTGCGCAGGGCGCGGGCAAAGGACTTGGTGTCGAGCCCGACCTCGCGCTGGTTGACGATGGAGCGCTTGTTGGTGTGCAGGAACTCGAGCGGATCCTCGATGGTCACGATGTGATCCGAGGAGCCCTCGTTGCGATGGTTGATCATCGCCGCGATGGTGGTGGACTTGCCCGAACCGGTGGCGCCGACGACCAGCACCAGGCCGCGCTTGAGCATGATGAGATCGCGCATCACGTCCGGCAGGTTCAGCGATTCCAGCCGCGGCATGTCGGCGGTGATATAGCGCAGCACCACGGCCGGATAACCGCGCTGCATGAAGACGTTGACGCGGAAGCGCCCCAGCCCCGGGCGGGAAATCGCAAAATCGATCTCCAGCTCCGAAAGGAATCGTCCGCGCTGTTCCTCGGTCATGAGGCCCATCGCCGTCTGGCGCACGACCTCCGGCGTCAGCACGTTCTTGTTGACCGGGAAGATCTGGCCTTCGATCTTGATCTTGATGGGAGCGTTGGAGGTGAAGAACAGGTCCGAGGCCTTCTTCTCCACCATCAGCTTGAACAGCGGCTTGGTGTTGAGAACGGTCTGGGCGGCGGAATCGCTGGCCGCGGGGCCCGTTGCGGCACGAATCTCCGTGCCATCGGACTCGGGCAGCAGATCACCGCTGGCCGCATTCACAGACTCTTGCCCTCGTCGCCTTCGTCGGTGAGGGTGAGGCCGCCGTCCCCGGCGTCCACGTGCTCGCGCCGGCTTTCGAGCTTCACCTTCAGGCGCAGCTCGTTCTTCGAATCGGCATTGCGCAGGGCGTCCTCGTAGGAGATGTAGCCGGACTCGTAGAGCTCGAACAGCGACTGGTCGAAGGTGCGCATCCCCAAGCGGTTCGAGCGCGACATGACATCCTTGATCTTGGCCACTTCGCCCTTGAAGATGAGGTCCTGGATGAGGGGCGAGTTGAGCATGATCTCGGTGGCGGCGATACGGCCGCTGCCGGACTCACGCGGGATCAGGCGCTGCGAGACGAACGCGCGCGTGTTCAAGGACAGGTCCATGAGCAGCTGTTCGCGCCGCTCGTCCGGGAAGAAGTTGATGATGCGGTCGAGGGCCTGGTTGGCGCTGTTGGCGTGCAGCGTGGCCAGCACCAGGTGGCCGGTTTCGGCGAACTGGATGGCGAATTCCATGGTCTCGCGGTCCCGCACCTCGCCGATGAGGATGACATCGGGGGCCTGTCGCAGGGTGTTCTTGAGAGCCGCCTGCCAGGAGTCGGTGTCGACGCCCACCTCGCGGTGCGTGATCACGCAGCCCTTGTGCGGATGGACGTACTCGACCGGGTCTTCGATCGTGACGATGTGATGGCGGGTGTTCTCGTTGCGATGCCCGACCATCGCCGCGAGCGAGGTGGACTTACCCGACCCGGTGCCGCCGACGATCATGACCAGCCCGCGCTTGGAGAGCGCGACTTCCTTCAGGACCATCGGCAGATCCAGCTCCTCGAAACTGGGGATCTTGGCGTTGATCAGCCGCAGCACGGCGCCGACGGCGCCCTGCTGCACGAAGGCACTGACGCGGAAGCGGCCGATGCCCGGCGGGGAGATCGCAAAATTGCACTCCTTGCTGGCATCGAATTCCTTGGTCTGCCGATCGTTCATGATGGCGCGGACCAGGGTCGCGGACTGCTCGGCGGTGAGCGCGCGGTCACTCTGTGGGCGCACCTCGCCATCGACCTTGATCGCCGGTGGGAAGCCTGCCGTGATGAACAGGTCCGAGGCTTTCTTTTCGATGACGCGACGCAGCAGGTCCTGCATCAGCTTGATGGCTTGATCGCGATCCATGGTGCGTCCTCAAAGTGCCGCGGGGCGCTGTTACAAGGCATCCTTGTTGGAGGCCTTATAGCGCGCCTCTTCCTTGCTCACCAGCCCCTTCGAGACCATCTCCGTGAGGCATTGATCCAGCGTCTGCATCCCCAGCGCCTGGCCGGTCTGGATGGCCGAGAACATCTGGGCGATCTTGCCTTCACGGATGAGGTTGCGGATGGCCGGTGTGCCGATCATGATTTCGTGGGCCGCAATGCGGCCGCCGCCGCTTTTCTTGAGCAAAGTCTGGGAGATGACCGCGCGCAGGCTCTCCGAGAGCATCGAGCGCACCATCTCCTTTTCGGCCGCCGGGAACACATCGACGATGCGGTCGATGGTCTTGGCCGCCGAACTGGTATGCAGGGTGCCGAACACCAGGTGGCCGGTCTCCGCGGCGGAGAGGGCCAGGCGGATGGTCTCCAGGTCGCGCATTTCACCGACCAGGACCACGTCCGGGTCTTCGCGCAGCGCCGAGCGCAGCGCCTCGGAGAAGCCGAGGGTGTCGCGGTGCACTTCGCGCTGGTTGATGAGGCTGCGCTTGGATTCGTGCACGAACTCGATGGGGTCCTCGATCGTGATGATGTGATCGGGACGGTTGTCGTTCACGTGGTTGACCATGGCCGCGAGCGTCGTGGACTTGCCCGAGCCGGTCGGTCCCGTCACCAGCACCAGGCCGCGCGGCAGCATGCACAGGTCACGGAAGATCTTCGGGCAGGCCAGGTCATCGAGGGTCAGGATCAGCGAGGGAATCGTCCGGAACACGGCGCCGGCGCCGCGGTTCTGGTTGAAGGCGTTGACGCGGAAGCGCGCCAGCTTCGGAATCTCGAACGAGAAGTCGGTTTCGAAGAACTCTTCGTACGACTTGCGTTGCTTGTCGTTCA
>Ga0302314_10002525_pt1 | contig 33901 bp, 37 predicted proteins | sample III_Palsa_N2_3_FD_200533 | JGI IMG/M metagenome (GOLD analysis project Ga0302314, IMG submission 200533) | Peat permafrost microbial communities from Stordalen Mire near Abisko, Sweden - III_Palsa_N2_3 | ecosystem: Environmental > Terrestrial > Soil > Palsa > Peat permafrost | place: Sweden...
GGAGGTAGAGCCAGCTCCCTCCTCGTGCGCCCGCGCCAGCAGCGCGGCGACCAACCCCATCGCCGCCGCGAACGACAGCCACGCCCCCGGCATGGCCTTGTCGCCGGTGTGTTTGATCAGCCAGGTGGCGATGGCGGGGGAGAAGCCGCCGAACAGGGCGGCGGCCAGGCTGTAGGCCAACGAGAAGCCTGCCGCGCGTAGCTTCACCGGGATCATCTCGGTCAGGAAGACCACCATCGCTCCATTGTAGCTGGCGTAGAGCACCGACAGCCAAAGCTCCACCGTCAGCAGCCGCTCGAACGAGGGCGCGCCGACAAGCCAGCGCATCGCCGGGTAGGCGGTCACCAGCATCAACAGCGTGCAGGCGTAGAGCAGCGGCTTGCGGCCCACCCGGTCAGACACAGCGCCCATCACCGGCAACAGGATCAGGTTCGACAGGCCCACGCACATGGTCACCGTGAAGGCCGCCGTGGACGACAGCTTCAGCACCGCCGTGCCGAAGGTCGGGGTGTAGGCGGTGATCATGTAGAAGGAGACGGTGGTCATGGTGACCAGCATCAGGCCGATGCCGACGATACGGGCATGGGTCAGCAGCGAACGCCAGATCTCGGCCAGTTCCGGTCGATGGATCTGTTTTGAAAAGGCTTCGGTCTCCTGCATATGGCGGCGCATCAGGAACAGCGCCGGGGCGATCAGGCAGCCGATCAGCAGCGGGATGCGCCAGCCCCAGGCATTCATCTCGCTCTTGCCCAGCAGATGGTTCAGCGTCAGGCCGATGATGGCGGCGACCACCACGGCCACCTGCTGGCTGCCGGACTGCCAGGCGACATAGAAGCCCTTTCGGCCTGGCGGCGCGATCTCGGACAGATAGACCGACACCCCGCCCAGCTCCATGCCGGCGGAGAAGCCCTGCAGCAACCGTCCGGCCAGCACGATCAGCGGCGCGGCGACGCCGATGGTCTTGTAGCCCGGCGTCAAAGCCAGGGAGACGACGCCGACCGCCATCAGGGTCAGGGTCAGCAAAAGGCCGGCGCGCCGGCCGTGCTTGTCGGCATAGGCGCCGAGGATCACGGCCCCCAGCGGCCGCATCAAAAATCCGGCGCCGAACGTCATGAAGGCGAGCAAAAGGCGCGTGACAGGGTCGCCGGTCGGGAAGAAGGCGGCGCCGATGGCTTCGGCGTAGTAGCCGAACACCATGAAGTCATACATCTCCAGGAAATTGCCGCTGGAGACACGGAACACTGACCAGAAGCCGGTCTCTGGATGCTTGCCTGCCGTGGCCAGGTCAGTCGTCAACGCTTGCTACCTTCGAGATGACCGCCGGCGGGGGCCATGGCGATTCCTATAGAGCCTTCCTATCTAACGCCGCGCCCAATCAAAAGGAGACCAAGCCATGATCGAAGCCCGACCTTTCGCCAAACTTGGCGGCGCCGATCATGGTTGGCTGAAAGCCAAGCACCATTTCTCGTTCGCCAACTACTATGATCCTAAGCGGATGAGCTGGGGCGCCCTGCGCGTCTGGAACGACGATGAGATCGCGCCGCAGTCCGGCTTTCCGCCGCATCCGCACGAGGATATGGAAATCATCACCTATGTCCGCGACGGGGCCATCACCCACCAGGACAGCCTGGGCAACACCGGCCGCACGGGCGCGGGCGATGTGCAGGTGATGTCGGCGGGCACGGGCGTGCGGCACGCCGAGTACAATATGGAATCCGAGCTGACGCGCCTGTTCCAGATCTGGATCGAGCCGGACGCGCGGGGAGGCGCGCCGTCCTGGGGCGCCAAGCCGTTCCCGAAAGGCGACCGATCAGGCAAGTTCGTGACCCTGGCTTCGGGCCGTCCCGGTGACGAAGACGCCCTGCCGATCCGCGCCGACGCACGGGTGCTGGGCGCGACGATCAAGGCTGGCGAGAGCCTCACCTATGATATTGAGCCGGGCCGGCGGGCCTATCTGGTGTCGGCTGTGGGCACGGTGGACGTGAACGGGCTGACGCTCGGCCCGAGAGATGGAGCCGCCGCCGCCGACGAAGCCAAACTGACCATCCGGGCCGTCGACGACGCCGAGGTGGTGCTGGTGGATTCGCTTTAGGAACTGCGCTCTAGCTCTCTATTCCTCCAATTTGCACCGTTCCCCAGGCCCTGTGCCTGGGGTCCATTGAGCGCGGAACGTTGAAGGGGTTGGCGCGGTGGACGGGTTCGCGCGCCAAACTCCCGCCGTTCGCGCTCAATGGGTCCTAGGCACAAGGCCTAGGAAACGGAGGTTAGCGGGCCGATTGAACGCCCGGCGCCGTCTCCCGCATCAGCAACGCCGCGACAACCCCTACCGCCGATGCCCCCATCAGCCACCAGGCGGGCCAGAGGACGTCGCCGGTCTGGTGGATCAACCAGGTCACCATGGGCTGGGTGATCCCGCCCATCACCGCCACCGCGCAGGCGTAGAGCATGGCCAGCGAGGTTCCCCGCACCGGCTTGGGCAGGGACTCGGTCACGCTCACCAAGCCCGCCGCCGCGGCCGCTTGGCCCAGGGCGCTGAGCACCAGGGTAGCGATCAGCAGGCTTGGCGCATCGCGGTGAGCGGCGGCGAAGGCGAAGGCCGGCCAGGTTGCGAGCATCAGCAGCAGACGCGGCCACAGCATCAGCGGCTTGCGGCCGAACCGGTCCGACAGGGTCCCGGCGCTAAGGCTGAAGACGATGGTCGACAGGCCGTTCACCACGGGCGCGGCGAAGGAGATGTTGGACTTCATATGCAGGACAGAGCCCGCATAGGTGGTCATGAAGTTCAGGATGTAGAACTGCACCGTCGAGGAGACGACGATCATCATCCCCAGGATGATCACCCGCCATTGGGTGCGGGTCCGTCCGACATGCAGATCATTGTGTGGCTCGGCTTCATGCAAGGTCTCGGGCAGGTCGCGGCGGATCAGGATGCCGACAGGCAGGAGGATCGCGCCGGCCAGAAAGGCGATCCGCCATCCCCAGTCGGTGACCGCGTCTGTTCCCAGCATGCGGGTCAGGCCCAGGCCGAGCATGCCTGCGACCAGGGTCGCCACGCCCTGGGTGGCGTACTGCCAGGCGCCGGTGAAACCGCGCCGGCCGGGCGGGGCCGCCTCGACCAGATAGGTGGTGGCGACGCCGATCTCGCCGCCCACCGACAGGCCCTGGATCAGCCGGGTGGCGACCACGATCACCGGCGCGACCCAGCCGATCTGGGCATAGGTCGGCGTCACCGCCATCATCAGCATGGTGACGCCCATCAACGTGAACGACAGCATCATCGCCGGCTTGCGCCCGGCCTTGTCCGCCATCAGGCCCAGCAGCAGGGCGCCGAGTGGCCGGGTCAGGAAGCCGGCGCCGAAGGTCGACAGCGAGATCATCAGGCTGATGAACGGCGTCTTGGCCGGAAAGAAGGCGTGGCCGATCGCCGCAGCGAAGAAGGCGTAGGTCAGAAAGTCGTGACATTCCAACGCATTGCCAACCACGGCCGCGGTCATGTGGCGGCGTTTGAAGGCAGTCGTTTCAGGCATGGTTGCGTCCTTCGAGGCTCGGCTTCGCCTCGCACCTCAGGATGAGGACCTTTTTCAGAGCCAATTCTTTTTCCTCATGCTGAGGCGCCTCGCAAAGCGAGGCCTCGAAGCACGCACGTGCTCACCCGAAATCGTCCACGAACGCGATCACCCGCGCGATCACTTCGGGGTCCTGGGCGATCAGGCGGTGGCCGAGGCCATCCATCGGGAACAGCTCGGACCCCGGCCAACGGGCGGCCATTTCCTGGGAGTTGGCGAAGGGGCAGACCTCGTCGTCCATGGAGTGCAGGATCAGCGCCTTGGCGGTCATCGAGGGGATGTCCGCCTCGATCAGAGCCTGACCGCCAGCGCGGCCCTGCCATTCGGCGGCCATGATCTCGGCGGCGCGGTCGACCACCTCCGGATCGGCGCCGCGCTCCAGCTGCCTGTCCTTCCAGCGCTTGTTCCAGGTTTCGTCATCCCGCCCCTTGGTGCGCGGCATGGGCGAGGCGATCATCACCGCCTTGTCCACATTCAGGCCATGCGCCAGGGCGTAGATGGTGGAGGGGCAGCCGAACGAGTGGGCGATGACGGAATCGATCGGTCCCAGCGCCTTGGCCACGGCGATGATCGCCTCGCCGGCCGCGTCGACCGAATGCGCGTCCGAGGGCGAAAAGCCATGACCCGGCAGATCGAGCACCACCACGGCGCGGAAAATATCCGTGCAGGCGTCGATCATCGGGCTCCACAGGGCGTTGTCGTCCTCCCAGCCGTGCACGAGCAGGCTGGCCGGGCCATCGCCCAGCCGCCAGGCCATAACCGGGCCGTTGGGGGTGTCGACCTGAAGGTCCTGGGCGTCGGCCAACCGGCGGGCCAGTCTCGGCCGCACGCGGCGCTTGGGCTTGGCGGCTTCCTCCAGCAAGGCCATGGCCTCGGCGTCCAAAGCGGGATCGCTTAAATCCGTCATCGATTCAAATGTCCTGATAGGCAGCGTTCAAATGCGGCCAAGTTGGCCTAATCCGCTAAGCGGCGCCAGCGCTTGAGGGCGGCGCCCATAGGCAGGCGAACGCTCGCGGGCTATGCGGCCTGGGCGATGTCGAGCCGAACGGACAGTCCCGCCTTGGCGGCGAGGTCGATCAGCGTATCCAGGCTGAACTTGTCGATCTTGCCGCGTAGCAGGTCGTTCAGACGGGGCTGCGTGATTTCAAGTCGTCGCGCCGCCATCGCCTGGGTGACATTCCAACTCCGCACGCGCTGATCGACGGCGATCATGAGTTCGGAGCGCATGGTCATACTGGCTGCTTCGGCGGAGGTGTCCGACAGCGCGTCCCAGACATTTTCAAAACTCTGACGTTCCATCGCCGTCCTCCTAGATTTGCGCCAACCGCGATGCGGCCAGGTCCAAGTCTCTCTTTGCCGTCTTCTGTGTCTTCTTCTGAAAGGCGTGCAGCACGAAGACCGTCTCGCCGATGCGGGTGACATAGAGCACCCGAAAGATGCCGGTTTCGTCGCGAATGCGAATTTCCCGCACTCCGGGTCCCACCGTTGCCAACGGCTTCCAGTCGCTTGGTTCAAGGCCAAGTTGGACCTTGTGCAATTGGACGCCAGCCTCCTTTCGCGCGCTTTCCGGGAAGGCCTGTATCTGAGCCAAGGCGTCGCCGAGGAATTCCAAGCGTTTCATCGAAGCAGACTTCACTATATCAATTTTTATATATCCGGCAAGCCGCCCTGGCGATCAGGTTAGCAGGCGCGACACCAGCCCCTCCAGACGCGCCACCTGTGCCTCCAGCTCGGCGACGCGCGCCTCCAACCCGCCATCCTCAGGAACCGGCGTCGACACGCCCGCGTGCAGGGCGATCTCGGCGGGCGTCGCGCCCAGCATCTCGGCGAAGATGGCGACTTCGGCGGCTGACAGCTCACGCTGGTCCTTGAACACCAGGGCCAGATCGGCTGCGCTCATGCCGCTGGCGGCGGCGAGGGCCTCTGGGCTCAAGAGCCTTTCGGCCAGCTGGGCGTTGAACCATTCGGCGTCGAAAAATAGCGCCATTTCACCCCCTCGGCTGGCCCGGGACTTGCTTGCCTGACGGGCTCATATCGCCCGTTTACCGGAAGCCGCCCATGTCCGTCCTGGCCTCGATCGTCGTCAAAGCCCTCGATCTGGCGGTCGTGACCCTGATCTTCACCGCCCTGACCTGACGACGATCGGCCTGGTCAGTTGTCGCGGAAGTCGATCTCGCGGCGGGAGGCGACGATGGTGACGATAAAGCCCGCCAGCACATCCAGCAGCACCATCAGGGTGAGCAGGAAGAAGGCCGAGGTCGCGAAGGCCGGGAACAGCAGGAACTCGACCAGGCAGGCGATGAACAGGATCATCGACAGTGAGTGGTTGATGATCGCGATCTGACGGCTGGTGGTGGATTTTAAGAGCTCGATGAACAGCACCACCAGGGCGCCGGCCAGCAGCAGGTCGGCAAGGCTTACCGGCCATTGGGCTCTGGACGCCGTGCGGATGGTGAAAAGCTGCGCCGACATCCGTTCCGGCGCGCCATCGCCGCCAAAGCCGCCGCCCACGGCGAGGACGAGCAGGTTGTAGGCCAGCACCGGCAGGGCGAGCAGCGGAAACGCAGCGAACATGCTTAAAGAGCCCCCTCAGGGCGTCGATACGGACGCCGAGCCTAAAGCCTAGCTCAGTTTAGCCAAATTGCACAAAGCGCCGCGCGTCAGACGCGATACTTGGCGATCAGGCGATCGATGATCTGGGCCAGGGCGCCCTCGTCCAGCGGTTTGCCGAGATAGGCGTCATAACCGATGTCGGCCGGCAGCCGGGCCTCCGGCAGGCCGCTGATCAGCACCACCGGGATTTTCGGACAGGCGCGGGCGCGGATATAGCGGATCAGGCCGTCGCCCCCCATTTTCGGCATCATGAAGTCAGTGACGAGAATGTCCGGCGAGAAGGTTTCCAGCACCCCGATCGCCTCTTCGCCGTCGACCGCGTCGCGGACGGTATGCCCAAGGTCAGATAGTTCATCGACGAGCGCCAAGGCGGTAAAGGCCTCGTCTTCGACAACCAGTACGCTCGCCATGTCTCACCCAAAGCTTGGCGCCAACAAACCACCATACGCGTCTTTTTGCTGCGCTGAAATGTCGCGGCGCCAAGATAATCGCGGTGATCGTTCGATCCGCGCGAAACGCGGTCCTGCGAGGTTTCGTGCTATCACCCTGCTGAAAACGGATACTCGGATCGGCGTGGCGCAGTGAAGTCCAGCATTGAAATCGTCGACGTCGGGGCCCGCGACGGGCTGCAGAACGAGGCCGCCGTCCTCAGCGTCGAGGAGCGGGTGGACTTCATCGCCCGCATGGAGGCCTGCGGCGTCCGGCGCGTCGAGGCGGTGTCCTTTGTCAATCCCAAGCGCGTGCCGCAGATGGCTGGCGCCGAGGAAATCATGGCCGCCCTGCCGCGGGTGGCCGGCCGCTCGCGGATCGGCCTGGTGCTGAACGAGCGGGGCTGGGACCGGGCGGTGGCCTCGGGCGTGGACGAGGCTAATGTGGTGGTCTGCGCCTCCGACGGTTTCGGCATCCGTAACCAGGGCGCCAACGTGACCGAACAGGTGGCGGCCATGGCCGCCATCGCCGCGCGCCAGGCGGCCGAGGGCGGCCCGCCGCTGTCGATGACCATCTCGGTGGCCTTTGGCTGTCCCTTCGACGGCGAGGTGAGCGAGGATCAGGTGGTGGCCATCGCCCGCGAGGCGGCGGCGGCCGGCATCGGCGAGATCGCGCTGGGCGACACCATCGGGGTCGCCGACCCGTGGACCGTCCGCAAGCGGCTGGAGGCGGTGCGCAAGGTCGCGCCCAACACCCGACTGCGGCTGCATTTCCACAACACCCGCAACACCGGCCTGGCCAATGCCTATGCGGGCCTGGAGAGCGACGTGGACGTGCTGGACGCCAGCTGCGGCGGCATCGGCGGCTGCCCCTTCGCGCCAGACGCCACCGGCAACATCGCCACCGAAGACCTGGTCTATATGCTGGATCGCGCCGGCGTGGAGACAGGCCTGGATCTCGGCAAGCTGATCGAGACAGGGAAGTGGGTTGCGGAGAAGCTCGGCAAAGCCCCCCCGAGCGCGCTGACGCGGGCAGGGGTGTTTCCGAAGGCCTAGCGCGCTTTACATCGAGGCGTCGGCATAGGATTGCGGATGGCGTCGCTGAGGCGCGGCGCGGGGGAGCGAGATCATGGTTGTTGGCAAAGCAGCGGTTTTGGCGCTGGCGCTAGTCCTATTGCCGGCTTCGGTTCTGGCCGCTGAGCCGGCGCCGGCGTCCCACGCCTTCGTCTATGGCTCCAACCCGGCCGTCGGAGGCTATTTCGAGCACGACGGGGTGAAGCTTTATTACGAAGTCTATGGCCAGGGGCCGCCGCTGCTGCTGATCCACGGCAACGGCGCCAACATCTGGTCGATGAAGCATCAGATCGCTTACTTCAGCCAGCACTATCAGGTGATCGCCATGGACAGCCGCGACCACGGCCGCTCCGGCGACGCCAAGGACGCCCTGACCTTCGAGGCGATGACGGACGATCAGGCCGCCTTACTCGACCATCTGCATACCGGTCCCGTGCTGGTGCTAGGCTGGAGCGACGGCGCTATCGAGGCCTTGCTCCTGGCCATTCGCCATCCGGACAGGGTGACCAAGATCGCCGCCATGGCCGCCAACCTGGACCCGGAAGGCCTCGCGCCCCAGTTCGCCAAGCTGTACGGGTCCTCGCGCAAGGCCGATCCGGCCCATATCCCAACGCGGGCCGAGCGGGTCGATGCTCTGGATCGGGATGAGCCGCACATCAAACCAGAGGCCCTGGAGGCGATCACCGCGCCGGTCCTGGTGCTGGCGGCCGACCACGACGCCATCGCCGATGATCACACGCTCGAAATCTACCACCACCTTCCCAACAGCCAGTTGGCCATTTTCCCGGACGCCACCCACATGATCCCCGTCGACGATCCGGACCGGTTCAACGCGACGGTCGACCGCTTCTTCCGCACGCCCTTCGTGAAGAAGGACCGGGTCATGGACCTGCTCAAATCCTTGCAGCGCATGCGGCAGGAGTATCTGGCAGATCAGGCGGCGGCGAAGTGAAGGGCTGATTGGAGAGCGGGTCCGGGCCCGCTGCGCCGAGTTGACGATTCGTGTTTTGTTCTCCAGATTCCTGGCCGAGCTTTCGGCCAGGAATCTGCGATGGACCTGTCATCACCGGAAATGAAAGAGATCGTTGAGGCGGTCCAGGTGCTGCATCGGGGCGCCAAGGCCGAGGCGCGCGCGCGGTTGCTGGCCCTGTGGGACCAGCATTCGGCCAATGGTGCGCGAATGGAGATGTGCGCCATCGCACACTTCCTGGCCGACACCGAGACCGATGCCGCCGAAGAGCTGGAGTGGGATTTGCGGTCGCTAGATCTCGCGACCGGCAGCCGAGAGGCAGAGGACTTGGAGCCGCTCGCACCGGAATTCGAGAGCTTCCTACCCTCCGCGCACGGCAGCGTCGGCAACGGCTATCGCATGTTGGGAGACTTGGAGCGGGCGCGGCGGCACGTGGGCTTTGCGACGGCCCGGGTCGGCGTGCTGGCTGACGATGCTTATGGGCAGCTGGTCCGGGGTGGCTTGCGGCGGCTGAGGATAGGGCTAGGGATGACGTAAAACTATAAAGCCCACAAACACGTCATGCTGAGCCGACGCAAAGCGGCGTGTCGAAGCACGCAGGAACCCTACTTCACCACCGTACAGCCATAGCCCTCGGTGTATTTCGCCGCGCTGGTGAAGATGAACAGGCGGGTGCGGACGACGCTGTGGCCGGGGTGGACGCCGTGGTGGATCGTCACCTGGAACTTGTCGATGTCCGGCTCGAACTCGGCGCGGCAGGAGGCGTCGGAGCGGCCGGTGTCGAAGACGCAGGAGCAAATCTGCTTGGCCAGATAGGTCCCGCCGATCTGGGCGTAGGGCCTTGCCAGCACATAGGCCACGCCCGCGCCCACCAGGATCAGCACGATCAGGCCGCCAGCGATCCATCGCAACAGTCCGGGTATACCCAAGGCCGCAGTCTCCCCCTAAGCTGGCCCCTCAGTAAACGGTCCGGGGGGATAGACGCCATGCAGCGTCGCCAGTTCGCCATTGGTATGGGAAGCGTAGCGCTTGGCGCAAGCCTGAGCAGCCTTGCGCGCGCGGATGCGCCGCCCGCGGTTCAGCAGGCCTGGGCGGCGGCGATGGGCCCGCTGGCGCAAAAGCTCGGTCGCACAGACGCCCTGCTTGTGCAGCGCAATGGCCAGACGGTGTTCGAGGCCTATGGCAAGGACCATGGCCCGAGCGTGCGCCACATCTCCTGGTCCATGGCCAAGTCGATCACCCACGCCCTGGTCGGCTGCGCGGTGGCGCAGGGCCAGGTGGATATCGACAAGCCGCTGCTGCTGGATCCGCGTCTGACCCTGCGCGCCCTGATCACCCTCACCGACGGACTCAAGTGGAACGACAGCGGCCCCAGCGTGGTGGAGGCCGATGCGACCCGGCTGCTGTATGGCCCCGGCAGGATGGACGGGGCGGCCTATGTTGTGGCCAGGCCACAGGAGGCCGCGCCCGGGACGCGCTGGAACTATTCCACCGGCGCCTTTCAGCTGGCCGCGGCCGAGCTCTGCGCGCGCCTGTTTCCGCAAGCGAGCCGGCCGGACGACAAGCGCGCCGCCATGGCCGGCTGGATGCGCACCAGCCTGTTCGAGCCGGTCGGCATGACCAGCGCCATCGCCGAGTTCGACCCGGCGGGAACCTTCTATGGCGGCTCGCTGGTCTATGCGACCGCCCGCGACTATGCCCGGTTCGGCGAATTCTACCGCGCCGACGGCATGGCGGCCGGGCGCCGCATCCTGCCGGCGGGCTGGGTCAAGTTTGCCCGCACGCCAACCCGCACACCGGTCTATGGGGCCGGTTTCTGGCTGGAGGCGAACTTGCACCGTCCGGATCGCTCGCTGATGGACGGCAAGGGACCGCTCGACGCCTTCTCCGCCCAGGGACATGCCGGCCAGATCATCCTCATCGTCCCGTCGAAGGCTCTGACCGTGCTGCGCCTTGCGCTCATGGAGGAGACGGATGCGAACTGGGCCGCGCTGGGCGACTGGCTCGCGCCGATCGCCAATGCCTTCCCCAATGTCTGAGCCCAGCCGGTGAGCGGCCTGGCCGGCTCGGCGCCCCGGCGGCGGTCGACCCGCCATCTCGACCCCAACAAGGTCGTCCAGACCCTCGACCAGCTTCAGGCGCGGATCGAGGCGCGCTTTCCGGATTCAGGTTTGGCGGCGGTTTGCGCCGATCTCGCCCTGGCCGGCCGGACCACCGAACTTCGCGCCCGGCGGCTCTCGCGGCCCTTCATTGCGCTGCGGCTGTTCGTCGGCCTGATCCTGCTGGCCGCCGTGGCTGGGGAGGCGTCGGTGGCCATGGCGATCGACTGGCGTCAGGTGCTGGCCAATGGGGTGGTGCCGTTGGCGCAGGGCCTGGAATCGGCGGTCAATCTGGTGATCCTGTCCGGCGGCGCGGCCTGGTTCCTGCTCACCCTGGAAACCCGCTGGAAGCGTCGCCGCGTGCGGGCCGCCCTGAACGAGCTGCGCGCCTTCGCCCATGTGGTCGACATGCACCAGCTGACCAAGGACCCCACCGTGGTGCTGGGCGGCGCCCATCCGACCTCGGCCTCGCCGAAACGGGCGATGACCGAGTTTCAACTGGCTCGCTACCTGGACTACTGCGCCGAGATGTTAGCGCTGATTTCCAAACTGGCGGCCCTCTACGGCCTGCGCAGTCTGGACACCGAGATCGACCAGTCGGTGCGGGAGATCGAAGGCCTGACCTCCGACCTCGGCCGCAAGATCTGGCAGAAGATCACCATCCTCGGCGAGCTCGAAGAGCACGGGCGCTAGGCCTGCGCCGCCACACAAGCTTCACGATAAATGTGGAACAGCGAGAGCGGTTAACCGTTTCACTCACTCCAATCGCTTCCGGAGGAGGGAAACGCATGTCTCGCTTAAAGGCCGCGCTCGCGGCAGGTGTAATGGTGGCCGGCCTGGCGCTGACCGCGACGACCGCTTCGGCCGAGGTCGCCTGTAACCGTATGGGCGAATGCTGGCACGTCCACGAACACATCGCCTATCCGGGCGAACTGGGCGTGGTCTGGCACCCGGACAACTGGCATCACCGCCATATGCACTGGCGCCAAGACCGGTTCGACCATGGCTACTATCGCAACGGCGCCTGGGTCGCGTTCTGATCCACGCCTGATTGGCTTGCAAAGGCGGCGGGGCGGAAGCTTCGCCGCCTTTGTTGTTTTGAGGCCAAGCCAACCAGCTTGCCGAACTCGCGGCCGAAGTTGGAGATCGGCGCGATCATGTAGCCCTTGAAGCTGTTGTGCGGGTTGGCGTCGCCCAGGGACTGGTGATTGAGGCCGAGGGTGAAGGTCTCGCCCGGCCTTGGCATATAGAAGGTGCCGAACACCCAGTCCCAGATCGGAATGCCGCCGCCCAGGTTCTTGTCCCGGTGGCGCAGTTCGGCGCTGTGGTGGATGTGGTGGAAGCTCGGCCCGACCCAGATGCGATTAATCCAGCCATAGCAGAGCGGCACATGGGCGTGGTTGAGCGCTGCCTGCACCAGGCTGGCCAGAGCCATGACGGCGATGACGCTGAGCGCCGCGGGCGTATATCCGCCACCGGTGAAATAAAGCGCCACGCCCACCACCAGCGCCTTCCAGGCCGATCCGACCACCACGCCCAGCAGGGTGTCGATGGGATGGCCGCGCACGGCGGTGAAGGGCGACAGCGCCTCGGTGGAATGGTGCACCTGGTGCAAAGCCCAGAACATCGGGACCTTGTGACCGGCGTAGTGGAAGACATAGGTCCCGAAACTGCCCAGGACTTCCGCCGCGACGATCTGGATCAGGGTGGCGGCCGCCAGGTTTGTGATCGAGATTGGCGCCGCCCCCACGTGGGCGTGGAGGAAGCCGGCGAACTGCTGGGCCGTATAGAGGGCGCCGACATAGGTGACGGCGGGCAGCACCAGAAACAGCTGGGCCGCGAAGATCGCCATGTCGAACCGGACGGTGCGGGCTTTGTAGACGTGGGCGGGCGCCAGGGCCTCGCGCAGATCGCTCCAGGCCCACAGCAGCTTGCGCTGCTTGGTCGCCGCATAGGCGTAGGCGATCAGCGGGAACAGCACGAACAGCACCGCCAGGGTCCCGACGGAGACGGTCAGGCCGTCGGTCACGACCGTGGGCAGGTGCGGCGGATGCATGAGCGCAGGTTAGCCGGTCGCGATTAATAAGCCGCGAAAGGGTCCTCAGGATGGGGGCTGAAGGCTCAAGGCGCCGATGTCGGCTCCGTCGGCAGGGCGGCGGCTTCCACCTTGCAGTCGCGCGTCGGTGCGTGGCCGGCCGCGCGGGCGGCGGCGATCTCGGCCTTGGCGGCGTCGAGGTCGGCGCGGAAGACCGGGTCGTCATTCAGCCGGACGACCACGGCGGACCCCACCATGGCGCCGGCTTCGGTGTCGCTGATCCAGTGGACGTTGCACACCACGCGGCTCTGCATGAAGGCGCGGCCGCGGGCCAGGATGGCGTCCTGATGGTCGGGCTCAGCCTCGGCCAGGATCAGCGCCCAGGCCCAGCCGACGGCGCTGTGGCCGGAAGGGTAGGAGCCGTCCTTGCGCAGGCCGGCGTCGGCCTCCGGCGTGCAGATATCGCCGCCTTTGACCACAAAGGGGCGTTGGCGCTGGTATTTGGTCTTGCTGGGATAGGTGGCCAGGCCGGCGTCCGTCAGCGTCCGGCGCAGCAGGGTGTAGAGATGTGGGGTGGTCTCAGGACCGATCTCGACACCCATGGCGCAAGAGAAGGTGTCGGCGGCGGCCGGAAACTTCAGGTTGGCGTCCTCGGTCGCCTGGTCCCAGCGCGGTGTGCCCTTCAGCGCCCTGGCGGCCTTGGCCATGGCGTCATCGCGGGCCTGGCTCGCCGAGCCAGGCGCGGGCGGGGCCGGAATGAAGGCCAGGCTATTGGGCGCCGCCCCCCTGGGCAGATATCCGGAAACGAAGTCGGATCGAGCCGGGGCGGCGGGTTTGGCGTCCGGCGCCGGAGCAGCAGGCGCGGGCGAGGACTGAAGCGAGGGAGATTGGGCGACCGCGACGCCGGCGCCGACCACAAGGGCCGCCAGCGCCAGGCTCAAACCAACTGTCTTCATCATGCTTCAACTCCCGTGATCGACCAGCGCCCCGCGCGATCCTGTACAGCCATTTTGCGACAGGCGCCTATTCGATCCGGTCCTTGGCTTTAGCCTCTTCGACAGTCTGCCACTGCATGTTGGAGGGCAGGTCGGCGCCGCCGCGCTTCAGCGGAATGATGTGGTCGACCACATAGCCAGGACAGGGTCCGCTCGGCTCGCCAGTGGACGGGCAGGGATTGTCGCGTTCGAAGGCGGCCTTGGCGGCCGAACAGCGGATGTACCGGCCGCGCCAATCCCTGAGGTGGTAACTGCAGCGGACCGACAGGGGGATGGGGTCGACGGGGATGTAGTTGCGCTCGCGCTCACGGGGCCAGATCGACGCGGCGCGATACGCACGCGATCGCAGGTGACCATAGCCGTGGCCGTGGGACCGGGCCTGCGCGGCCAGGGGCACGCACGCGATGAGGACCGCGCAGGTCGCCGTCAGCAACAGCCGCATGCCTTACGCCGCCCCAATCCCCATCCGTAAATCCAGACTACTGCCGGTTGGGATAAATCCAAGCCAACTCTAAATCCGCTCATCCCGGCGCAGGCGGGGACCCAGGCGACTGGGCGCTATTCAATCAGCTGCGCCAAGATCGCAGCTGCAAAACTGTGTCTCGTGACCCTGGGCCCCCGCCTGCGCGGGGATGAGCGCAACATTGGAGCAATCCGATCCTAACCTGATCTAATCCCACCGAGCATTCAGCGGCTGGACAGCACGAAGGTGTTTCCGTCCGGGTCCTTGAACTTGGCGAATGTCCCCCAGGGCTGTTTCTCGGGCGGGCCCTCGAACCGCACCCCTTTCGCCGACATCTGGCGAAAGGTGTAGTCGACGTCGTCGCAGCCGAACGAGCCGTTGAAGAAGGTCCCGATGCGGTCTTCCTGGCCATCGGGGGTGAACAGCACCACGCCGGTCTCGGCGCCCGGGATCGTCAGCTCGATCCAGCGTTTGCCGGGACCCATGGGCTGGTCGGTGGCGACGCGGAAGCCGACCTTCTCGGTCCAGAAGGCTAGGGCGGCGTCCTGGTCCCTGGTGGGGATGCTCGCGAACTTGAGTTGTCTGATCATGGCTCACCTCCGCCCCCGACCTAGCGGGCGGGGTTTTCGAACGGAAGCACTGCAGCTATTGCTATAGCAATGAGCAACACGACCTATGCCGTCGACCGCTATGTGCTCGACACCCTGATGGCCGACCTGGTGGGTCACGACCATCGGCCGTCCGCCTTCCTGGTCTACCTCGCCATCTTGGCCGCCGCGGGCGAAGGCCGGGCGACCCTGAGCTACAGCCAGCTGGCGGAGCGGACGGGCCTGTCCAAGCGGGCGGCGCAGGACGCGGTCAGCCTGCTGCGCCGGCGCTCGCTGATCGAGGTCGAACGGCGCGGGCCGACGGAGACGCCGCGCTACAGGCCGCTGTCGCCCTGGCGGAGGTGACGCAGCCGGCGGTCTAGTCCCAGCGGGGTAGGCGACGAAGAGTGTAAAGCTGGGCGTGACAGGCGTCCAGCAAGCGGGCGTTCCCAGGGCGTCAGAAGGGTGGAAAGCAGCCCACTACGACTCGTAGACGTTCGCTGCCGCCCAGGGCGGCCCCACTGAGTAGAACTGCTCCACGATCAGTTTCTGATATAACCGCATGTATGCGTAGGCACCCTCGACCGAAGGGCAGCCGCAGGTGAAGCGCTGACCGTCGCACTCCACCGCGACGACAAACCAGGGCGCGTCGTTCTTAATGGTCTCGCTGATTTCGCTGTCGAACCACGTCATGATCCGCCACTCTTCGGGCCCAGCCCACCTCCCCTGCTCCTGTAACGCCGCCGTAATAAGCGCGAGGGCCCTTGCCGAATGAGGGTCGTGGCCGGGATCCCAGGCAGCTATTGCCGCGACCATACCTTCTTGAAGCGAACTTAATTCGTGTCCTTGCCCGCGTCGGCGTTGCCGGACTTGCTCAACTCGCTCAGCGATCCACTTGCGCTCTGACATTCCAACCTGCCTTCCCGATTTTGCACCTTTCCATGTGCATTGCCGAGAGTCAGCAGTGGGTCGCACTGCGACCTAGCCGCCCGCACGCGAAACGGACGTTCGGCGGTTGGCTGACCTTGCCAATGTCCGTTGAGGGGACAGCCGAAGTTGGCGAGCCTGTCGCAGCGTCGCGATCTCGCTGGATGATGGTCCATGGCAGCCACGCCGCGAGCCGCCCTCTTGCCAGCGGCGGCCCGCAGGGTCCTAATCAGGCGCGGACTCTCGTTATGGCCGGATGAGCAACCGGTCAGGTCAGTTTACAGAACTTCTGTGGATCGAAGCTATGAGCGACGCGATCGGCCCTGGTGATCTTGTTCTCTGCGTCAATGTCGCTCCGAACCACGGCACGGGCAGGCCGGTGCCCCTGGTCTACGGAGAGGACTACCGCGTCATCGCGGTGATGGAATTCGCCTGCCCATGCGGACGGTCCGACGCCCTGCTGGACGTCGGCGTCGATTTCGGGTGGTGCCAGACGCGCTTCCGACTCCTGCCCAAACCCAAGGCCGAGGCCAAGACCCGCCGCGTCTCGGCGCCCAGGCAGAAGGAGACGGTTAGATAAACAGCAGCGGCGCTGGCCGCGCGCCAGGCCTGCGACCTAACCCGCCCCGACCAGCGCGTCCTCGGCCACCTTCTTCGCGGTCGGATAGTCCGCCTTGCCGTTGGCGGCGCGGATGGAGCCGGGGGCGACGACGATGCGTTTGGGGGTCTTGTAGCCGGCCAGGCTCTTGCGCACATGGACGCGCAGGGCGTCTTCGTCGAGCTCATGACCTTCGGCGAGGCGGACCACGCCGGTGACGGCCTGGCCCCATTTCTCGTCGGGCAGGCCGACCACCAGGGCGTCCTCCACCGAAGGGTGGGTCTTCAGCGCCTCTTCGACCTCTTCGGGGAAGACCTTCTCGCCGGCGGTGTTGATGCAGGCGCTGCCGCGGCCGAGCAAGGTCAGGGTCCCGTCGGCCTCGACGATGCACCAGTCGCCGGGAATGGAGTAGCGGACCCCGCCGATAGTGCGGAAGGTGCGCGCGCTCTTGGCCTCGTCCTTGTAGTAGCCGAGCGGATTGGGCGGGCCGATGGCGACGATGCCGGGGATGCCCGAGCCGGGCTCTACCGGATTGTCGTTCTCGTCGAACACCTTGCAGCGTTCGCCCAGCATGAATTTGGCGGTGGGGGTGTCCATGCCCTTGGCGGTCACCGAGGCGCCCATGCCCAGGGCCTCGGAAGACGAGAAGCCGTCCATCAGCATCACCTGGGGCATATGCTCCAGCAGGCCCTGCTTCACCTCCAGCGACCACATCACGCCGGATGAGACGATCGAGGCGACGGAGGAGACGTCGTAACGGCCCGGCGCCGAATTGAGGGCGTTCAGGATCGGCTTGGCGAAGGCGTCGCCGACGATGGCCATGCTGGTGGGCTTGTGGGCGTCGATGGTCGCCAGCAGTTCCTCGGCGTCGAAGGTCTCGGCCTCCAGGGTGATGACGCAGCCGCCGGACAGCATGGCGCCCATGGCCGTGAGCAGGCCGGTGCCGTGCATCAGGGGCGGGGCGGGCAGGATGCGGCCGCCGGGTCCCACCGTCTTGGTGTGGATCGCGAACGCCTCCAGCGTCTCGGGCACCGGGCCCATGCGGCGGGCGCCCTGCAGGGTGATTTCGCGCAGGTCATCATGCGTCCACATCACGCCCTTGGGCATGCCGGTGGTGCCGCCGGTGTAGATGAAGAACTGGTCGTCGCCCGAGCGAACGATGTCCAGCGGCCCGCCATTGCCTTCGGCTTCCAGTGTCTCGATGGGTTCGGCGAAGGGGGCGGTCTTGCCGTCGGTGCTGACCTCGATCCAGGTTTTCACGCTCGGCAGGCGCGGCTGGATCTCAATGACGGCGTCGCGAAATTCGGACGCATAGACCACGGTCTGGGCGTCGGAATTGTCGAAAATGTACCAGACCTCTTCGGGCGTGTAGCGATAGTTGACGTTGACGTGGGTCATCCGCGCCTTCCAGGCGGCGGACAGGGCGATCAGATACTCCGGCCGGTTGCGCATATAGATGGCCAGCTTATCGCCGGGTTTGGCGCCCCGGGCGATCAGGCCCCTCGCCAGATTGTTGGACGAGCGGTCAGCCTCGCTCCAGGTGACGGTGCGGTTTCCATGAATGAAGGCCGGCGCGTCTCCAGGGATGGAGGCCGCCACCACATCCAGCATGTCGCCAAAATTCCAAGCCATCGTTCCTCGCGCTCCTCCCGGCGCGCCTGGTCCGATCTGGCCGGCGCATCCTTGTTCCATTGATCATTGCAAGCCTAACCCTACGGCGCGCAAGCGGGATGTGGAGTGCGAGCGTAATTGGCCCTCTTGCAACACCGGCCCGAACCTGGGAGCAGATCGGCCCATATAAGGTTCGGGGAGGACCAGAATGCTCGCCTATTCGACCGTCGGCGTGAACGACATGGATCGCGCCACAGCCTTCTATGATCCGGTGTTCGCGGCCCTGGGCGCGACCCGCCACACCACCAGCCCCACCTGGACCGGCTATAAGCGCCCGCATGAGAACGGCTGGTTCTTCCTCACCCGTCCCTTCGATAAGGCCGAAGCCACGAGCGGCAATGGCGCCATGCTGGCCTTCCTGGCCGAAGACCGGGCGGCGGTGGACGCCTTTTACGACGCGGCCCTGAGCACCGGCGGCGTCTGCGAAGGCCCGCCCGGCGTTCGCGAGGGCATGAACCCGGTCTTCTACGCCGCCTATGTCCGCGATCCCGACGGCAACAAGCTCTGCGCGTTTGTGAGAAAGTAGACTGCTGCGCTCCTCCTCCACGTCATCCTGAGCCGCCGCTGCGTCCTGCGACACGCGCCAAGAGGCGCGGCTCAGGATGACGTGGAGGGGAGGCAGGCGGAGTTGAAGAGCCGCCTTATTCCTGCTCGGCGTAGGTCTTCACCAGCTCGGTCAGGAAGTCGCGGCCGACGAAGACGGCCCGTTCGCTTTTGCGCTCGTTCAGGCCGTGCACGCCGTTACCGTCCGGGTCGCTCCAGAAGCCAGGGACGCCGTAGACCGGCACGCCGATCTGCTCGATGTAGATGCCGTCCGAGGCGCCGGTTGAGATTCCCGGAATCAGCGGGACGCCCGGGAAGTATTTCGCCACCAGCTTTTCCGCCGGGCCGATCACCTTGGGGTCCAGTGGCGGCGGGACAGCGGTGGGCTCCTTCGGCGGCGAAACCGTCAGGGTGGCCTTCGGATCGCCGATCGCCGCCAGCAGGGCCGCGCGCGTGGCCTCCGTGGTCTCGCCGGGGAACATGCGGCAGTTGATGTTGGCGCCCGCGCGCTGAGGCAGGGCGTTGTTGGCGTGGCCGCCGTCCAGCCGGGTGGCGACACAGGTGGTGCGGAGCAGGCTGTGATAGGCGCGGTCGGTGTTGACCACGGCCTCGGCGGCCTTGTCGGTGGGATCCTTGGCCAGGGCGATCATCGCCTGGCCCAGGGCGTCGCCCCGCGCCGCGCCGGTCTTGGCGAAATAGGCGCGCGTGGTCTCATTCATCTTCAGCGGAAACTCGTAGTCGCGGATCTTCAGCAGGTCGTCGGACAGCTCATAGATGGCGTTGTCCTTGATCGGGATCGAGGAGTGGCCGCCGGCGTTGGTGGTCTCCAGCCGGAAGTCCTGATATTTCTTCTCGCCGACTTGAAGCGTCTGAGTCAGCAGTTTGCCGTGACCATCCGTGCGGCCGCCGCCGCCTTCGTTCAGCGCGAAAGCCGCCTGGACCAGCTCGGGGTGACTCAGCGCAAGATAGTTGGCGCCGTTGAAGGCCTGGCTGGTCTCCTCGCCACAGGTGAGGGCGAGCTTGATCGAGCGCTTCGGGTGGTAGCCGGCCTGTTTGAACCGCGACAGCGCGTCGATCCAGGTCGCGTCGATCACCTTCATGTCCGATGTGCCGCGGCCGTAGAAGTAGCCGTTCTCGTCGATCAGGGTGAAGGGGTCGCGGGTCCAGTCAGCGCGACGGGCCTCCACGACGTCCAGGTGGCCCAGCAGGAGCATGGGTTTGGCGGTGGGCGAGGTCCCGCGCAGGATGGCGGTGACCCCGCCCTCCTTGGGATGGTCCGGCGTGGAGAAGACCGCGACGTCGCTGTCCGGGAAGCCGGCGGCCTTCAGGTGGCCGGCGATCTTGGTCGCCAGCACGGTGCAATCGCCGTCCGACCATTCGGTATTGGTCTCGACCAGAGTCTTGTAGAGGGCCAGAAAGGTCTGCTGATCGGGCCGCAATGGGCCGTATGGCGCGTCCTGCGCCAGTGCGATCGTCGGGGCCATCGCCAAGGCCAACACCGCGCCCGCCAGCTTTTTGATCATCGTCTGAACCCCCGCAAATAGATCGTGAAATGAGCATGTCGGCGAGGTGACGTGAAGGGGCGACGCGCTCTGGACGAGACTGGCTGTCCGTGGTGATCCTCAGCGGCGGTTTGGCGGTGGGGAAATCGAGACGTGTCGCAGGAATTCGAGGCGGCGGCGGGAGCGGCTCTGGGTGGCTTCTTCCGGATGCGCCGCAAGAAGGAGCACACGGCGCCGCTGGGCGAGCCCTGCCCCAATTGCGCGACGCCGCTGCAGGGGCCGTGGTGCTACAACTGCGGCCAGCTGGCGGAAGACTATCACCGCTCGATCTGGCGGCTGATCGGCGAAGTGTTCGAGGGGCTGCTGCACTTCGACGGCCGGGTGTGGAGCACCCTGCCGGACCTGTTCCGCCATCCCGCCCGGCTGACCCTACGCTATCTTGAAGGCCATCGCGCGCCGCAGATTCCGCCGTTCCGGCTGTTCCTGGTGGTGCTGGTGGCGATCTTCCTCGCCGGCTCGATCAGCGGGCATTCGTTCGTAGTCGCCCACTCGATCACCACCGACGACCACGGCAAGGTCATCTCCACCAAGACCCACACCCTCAAGAACCTGACGCCGGAAGAGCGTGCGCAGACCAAGGCTGCGCTCGACAAGGTCACGTTCAAGGGTAATGGCGGCCTCGTCGCTCTGGGCAATTGGGGCAAGGAGCGTGTCGACCGGGTGATGGACGACCCGGCCAGGTTTCAGCTGGTTCTGGAGGAATGGAGCGAGCGGTTCGCCTTTCTCACCCTGCCGATGGCGGCGGGGCTGCTGACCCTGGCCTTTGTCGGCAAGAAGGAATTCTACGTCTTTGACCACACCATCTTCAGCCTGCACTCCCTGTCGGCGGTCGGGCTGATGTATGCGGCCAACGAGCTGCTGAGCGGGCTCACCTTTGGCCTGACCGGCCTTGTGATGCTCATCGCCGCGCCAGTGCATCTGTTCGTGCATATGCGCGGCGTCTACCGGACCAGCGTGATCGGGACCCTGGCGCGGATGCTGTTGCTGTTCGTCGGCTCGTTGTTCGGCGCCGCCTTGATCACGATGGGTCTGGTCCTGACGGGGCTCTACGGGATGGAGGCGTAGCTCCAGCGCTGGCGCCGGCTTGTCCGGGCGCCTAAATCAGCGGCGGCAAGGAGCCGTCATGACCAAGTTTTCCATTCTCGATCTGGTGCGCGTCACCCAAGGCACCGATGCGCGGGGCGCGCTGGACAACGCCCGCGACCTGGCCGCCCATGCCGAGACATTGGGTTACACCCGGTTCTGGGTCGCCGAGCACCACAACATGGCCGGTGTCGCCAGCGCGGCGACGGCCGTGGTGATCGGCCATATCGCGGCGGGCACCAAGACCATCCGGGTCGGCGCCGGCGGCATCATGCTGCCCAACCACGCGCCCATCGTCATCGCCGAACAGTTCGGCACCCTGGAGCGGCTGTTTCCGGGCCGCATCGACCTGGGCCTCGGCCGCGCGCCGGGCACCGACCAGCTCACCGCCCGCGCCCTGCGGCGCAGCCTGCAGGTCCAGGAGGATTTTCCGCAGGACGTGCTGGAGCTGCAGGCCTTCCTGAGGCCGGTAGGGCCGAACCAGGCGGTCCAGGCTGTGCCGGCGGCGGGGACCGAGGTGCCGCTCTGGATCCTCGGTTCCAGCACCTATGGCGCGCAGCTGGCGGCGGAGCTGGGCCTGCCCTTCGCCTTCGCCTCCCATTTCGCGCCGGAGATGCTGATCCCGGCGCTGAACATCTATCGCGCTCGGTTCAAGCCCTCGGCGCAGCTGGATCGGCCCTATGCGGCGGTCGGACTGAACATCATCACGGCGGACACCGACGCAGGCGCGCGGCGCCTGGCCACCAGCCAGCAGATGTCCTTCGTCAACCTGCTGCGCGGGACCCGCGGCCTCAGCCAGCCGCCGATCGAGGACATCGACACCTATTGGACACCCTCGGAAAAGGCCCAGGCGATGCAGCGGCTGTCGCGCTCGATCATTGGTTCGCCGGAAACCGTCCGCGCCGGCCTTGCGGCCCTGATCGAGGAGACCCGCGCCGACGAATTGATCGTGGTCTCGGACATCTACGATCACCAGGACCGCCTGCGTTCCTTTGAATTGATCGCGCAGGCGATGGCGGATGTGGAGGCGACGGAGACGGTCTGAGTCCCGCGCCAGATTGAACTCCACCGCCGCCACCGCGTTGGTGAGGGAAGCTTCACTGGAGACTCCCATGCCCTCGCTCGTGGCGAAATCGAACTGGCTGACCATTGAGGCGATCGGCCTGATCGTGCTCGGCGCGCTGGCGATCATCTTTCCCTTCTTCACCGGCCTGGCGTTCGGGGTTTTCCTCGGCTGGCTGCTGATCATGGTCGGGGTGCTGGGCATAGGCTCGGCGATCGCCGGGCGCGAGCATGCTCACCTGGGCTGGAGCATCGCCTCGGCGGTGGTGGCGATCATCGCCGGCCTGCTGCTGGCCTTTCACCCGCTGTTCGCCGCCGTGGCCATCACCCTGATCGTGGCGGCCTATCTGCTGATCGACGGCGTCGCACTGGTGGCGCTCGGCCTGGACCAGCGCAAGCGCGGCTCGGAGCGCTGGCACTGGGTGTTCGGCGCAGGCGCGGTGGACATCCTGCTCGGCGTGCTGATCCTGATCCTTGCCGGCGCGGGCTCGGCCATCCTGGTGGGGGTGATTATTGGCATCGACCTGATCATCGCTGGCGTCAGCCTGCTGGCGGTGCACCGCTCGGGCGTGGTCGCGCCGCGTTCCGTCGAGCCTACCCAGCCGATCGTTTGATCGCCGGCCCTGTGCTGAACGCCCGCGCAGCCGCATGGCCAGCCGCGTGCAGCGCGGTCGCGACCTGGACGGCTGAGCCGGACGCACGGCCGGCGAGCCAGGTTTCCAGCACCGCCAAGGTCCCGGCGGCCAGATAGGCGGCGGCGAGTTTCGGTGAGCCGGCCGCGGGCGTTTGCAAATCCGCCAGGCCGGCCTCGAACCGTTCGCTCAGGATGCTGAGCACCACAGGCCGTGCACCGCCGGCGAGCATGGCCCTGCCGATCTTCCGGTTCTCCCAGAAATGCTGGACGATCTCGACCATCCCCGGCGCCATGTCCGGCGCCAGGCTCCAGCCCACCATGGGCCCGAACAGTCCGCCCATGCTGACGCCCAACACCTCGTCGACGCTGGCGAAATGCTCATAGAAGGTCGAGCGGCCGACATTGGCCGCGGCGGCCAGACGGGTCGGGGTGATGGCGTCGTACCCCTGCTTCAGCACCAAATCGCGGAAGGCGTCGATCAAGGCCGTGCGGGTGCGCTGGATGCGCCGGTCGGTCGCGGGGCGGCTCGAGCGGATTTCAGTGACAGCCAAGGCGCAGCTCCCGTCCGGTTTCGGACAGATAAGGCCATAAGTCCGGGATCGGCGTGAGCAGCAAAGCTAGGGTGAGCAAGATCTCAGCTCACGGAGCTCCCTGATGACCCCCCGAACCCTCTGCATGCTCGCCGCCACAGCCTTGACCCTGGCCATGCCCGCCGCAGCCTTGGCCGCCGATCCCGCGCCGTCGCCGCCGCCGGCCAGCGTCAACATGCAGGGCGATCAGCAGGTCTGGATCAAGGACCCGCATATCCACGCCTTCTACCAACTGACCGTGGCGGCCTTCGCCAATGGGCCGGACAAGGTGGACAAGACCCGGTTCGAGCGGGACGCCTTCGCCATCTTCCGCGATTTCGGCCGCAGCACAGGCGTCGGCGCCGACGCCATGCAGGAGCATCTGAAGCTGATCCCCGACCAGGTGATCCAGATCGCCACCGAAGACCCAAGGTGCTGACCAGCTACGACAATTTCATCGCGGCGGTGATGGGCCCGCAGTGAGCTGTGGAAGAGGGGCTACGAGATCGCCCCGGCTGGTGAGCGCGCCTTGACCAACGCGCCGACGGCGGCAAGCGCGGCGGCGGCCAGCATGTTGAAGCCGGCGTAGCTGGGCGCGCCGAAGGCGAAGCACAGCACGCCCAGCGCGCCTGGAATGACCGACAGCACCAGGATGATCCCGGCGGATATGGAAGCTGGCGACAGCGCCGCCCAGGCGAAGGCCACGGCCAGCGAAACCAGCGTCGTCACGTCAGCCACCCACAGCACCTTGAAGTCGGAGAGCAGGGCGGCCGGCAGGTTGGAGGCGCCGATGACCTTAAGCGCGCTCTGGCCGAACAGGATCCAGTGCAGGCTGGCGTCGATCAACAGGGCGGCGGCGGCCAGGCCGATCAGCACGCGCGATATCAAGGTCGTGTTCATAGCCGGCTCCAGCTCAGGTGGGATCGATGGCGCCCATGGCGATCATCTGGATCCCCGTCATGCTGGGCAGGAAGAAGTAGTCGCCGCCCCGGGTGGTGACGAACTGCGGCAGGCCGGCGGCGATGAAGGCGTTGGGATTGGCCTCGCCGGCGGGGACCACATGCTTGTCGGATTGGGCGCGATTGCCCAGCAGCGGACAGGTGTCGTTGCCGCCCTCGAAATCCAAGCCATAGCTGATCCACTGCTGCTGGATGAACTCGAACTGGCGGAACAGGCTGGCGCACACCGCCATGAAGACCACGCCTTTTTCGCCGGTGGGATCGACATAGGGCATGCCGCGACGAAGGATGCGGCGGCGGTTGGTCAGGGCGCTCGAGCCCTGCGTCGCGCTGATCAGCGGGTCGAGCATGTCGCGCGGGTTGCCCCGGCGGATATGGGCGCCGAACGGGCATTTGGCGCCGTCCAGGTCGTCACCATAGCGGAAGCCGGTCAGCAGGCGGTCGAACTGGGCCAGCCGCTGGCGCTCGTGATCGTCGCGCGGCTTGCGCAGCGAAATCTCGATACAGTCGGCGTATTCGGCCATCAAACGTTGATGATCGGCCCAGGTCGGCGCGGCCAGCAGCGGGATGCCCGAGCGCCAGCGCCCGACCATCTTGGCCCGCACCGTCTCCTCGGCCTCCTCCGGATCGCTCGTCCCCTGCACCTGCATCCACAGCTGGGCCGATTGGGCGACATAGGCCTCAAGCACATCGACCTCTTCGCGCAGCTTGCGCCAGGCGACGAAGGAGCCGTTGCGGGCGAAGGACTGCGGCTCGGTGGTGACGGGCAGTTCCTGGCCTTCGTCGGCGTGGCCGAGGATGAATTCGCCGGTCTCCAGGGCCGACCAGCTCTTCGCCTCGTCATACGGTCCGGCCGCGATCTTGCCGCCGCCGATCACCGCCAGGGCCTCGGCCTCGGCCGCGAACTGGCCCTGGAACACAGGATCGCTGATGCCGTCGGTAAAGCCGAAATGCTCCTTGGGGCAGGGCAGTTTGTCGCCGTTGGGCTGCTCCAGCATCAGCGCCGCACTGTCCTGCCATTGCTGCACGCCGTCGGCGGTGTGGCCGGCCAGCAGGCTGACGGCGCCGGGAGCGGTCAGGCCGATCAGCCAGTCGGTCCACTGCTGCAGCTCTGGCAGCGCTTCGCCGGTTCGCACCGCGCCGGCGTTCAGGGACACCCAGATATGCGCGGTCTGGTTCTCGCCGCGCCAAGCGGTCTCCCATTGATCGGGCGCGCTCGTCCCCACATCGCCAAGGATCGCCGCACGCCGCCCCATGCCGTCGATGAATTCGTCAGGCAGCATGCGCAGGGTGCGCGTTGGCAAGCCGAGAGCTTCCAGACCCGCATAGGTGAAGCCGATGTTGAGGGTGATCGGCGGCTTCTTGACGATGCTGTGGCCGTCGGCCGTTTCGGTCTGGTCCCAGGGCTCGGCGGTGGTGATGCGGGGGCGGATCGCCTGGACGAACCGGCGCCCCGCGTGCGGGTCGTGGACGACAAAGAACAGGTGCCGGGAATAGGGAAAGCCGAAGCGGCCGTAGGGGCGGTTGATGTTGCCCTGAATGTCGGCGAGGTCCAGGCGGCTCATCGGGCCCACTCCACCGCTGGCGCCTGGCAGTCGCCGGGCGCGAGGGCCGGCGAAGGCGCCTTTGGCTTCACCGCACCCAGAAAGGCGCCGAAGCGCGCGTGCAGCACCTCATCGTCCAGACCCTGCGCCTCGATGGCGAAGCGGGTGAAGGCCTGCTGCAGGAACAGGCCCTTGAGGATGGAGGGCAGGTCGGAGGCCGGAGCGGTGGGGAAGGGCTTCGCGCCCGTCCTCATGATCCAGGCATAGACACCCCAGACCGCCAGCGCCGCCACGCCGAACAGGGCCGGCAGGACGAAAACGCCCCATCCGGCGACCAGGCCGATCTGTTGGGCGAACCAACCCTTGGCGCCGGTGACCGTGACAAGTCCATTGGCGATGATCGCCGCGAGCCAGACCGCCGCGCCGGCTATTGCCACGAGGCCGCTCACCTTTAGCGGGCCTAGCGGCAACTGGGTGTCAGGCAAGGTCATGCCGTCGGCCCAGTAGTCGTTGAACGGCAGCGTGGTCTCGACCTGACAGGATTTGAGGTAGGCGAGGAAGCCGGTGGCGCCGCCCGTCTCGGAGAAGCCGATGCAGTGCTGGAAGATCTGCGCCAGGTCCGGCTGCATGGTTTGCCAGAGGACGGCTGCGTAGGCGGCCAGGGCGTCGGCTTCATCGCCATGTTGCGCGTCCACGTCGGCGGCGAACAATAGATAGGGCGTCGTCAGCTCATCGACGGGTTGGGGGATCAGGGGATTGATCCCCCGCAGCAGGGAGATGAGCGCATCGCCGGAGAACCGGCCGTTGAAGTTGGGCCCGCCGATCATGGCGAACCGGGCGGTGTGGTTCATGGTGTTGCGCGAGAAGGGCGAGACCCAGCCGTCCGGCGGCGAGGCCGCCGTCTGCGGCCCGGTCGCCAGCAGGGCCAGCTTCTGCGCCAAAAGATGGGCGTGGGAGCGCGTGCGGCCGACGACGGGGTCGATCATGGTGTCCGTGCGCACCGGCGCCAGCACGGTCAGAAAATAGTGTCCGCCGTCACGGTTGGGCATGCTGAGCCTCCCTGGAGGCCATCAGGTCGTCGATGAAGGCGCGCCGCGCGACGTCGGCGTTCTGCGTCGCCAGGGAGGCGACCGGCGCGAACCCCGGCGAGGCCAGCGAATTGGCCAGGCGGCCAAGCGCGGCCTTGTAGGCGATGGCGAAATCCTTGGGGCCGAGGCTCGCATACTGATCGGTGAGGCTGATCAGTTCGGCGCGGACCCGCAGCGCGGCCTTGATGTCCCGCTGCGCCGATCCGGGCGTGGCGACGTAATAGTAGCCGGTGTCGAACTGGTTGGCGCTGATGTAGTCCTTGAAGGTCGAGATCGGGATCGAGTGCGGATATTTGGTGCTGGCGTACCAGAGCAGGTCGAGCCCCGTCGGCAGGCCGTCGGCGAAGGCGTCGATATACTGGTCCCAGGTGCCGTTGAAGTTGGAGATGAACAGCACGTAGTCGTTGCTGAGCGTCTGTTTTCCCTGACCGAGATCGGGCCACTGGCTGCGCCGGATGACCACCCAGCGGGCGAAGTGGATCAGCTTCAATCCAAGCAGGCCGCGCAGCTGCGCCGGCAGGGCCCGGACCGTCATGAAGATCGCCACCTGCAGCCAAGTGAGCCAGGGCGGCACGGGCGTGAGCACGTTCATGCCATAGGCTTTGCCCGCGATATTCGACATCCACCCACCCCCGCAGGGCGCCACTCTGGTTGACTTGGCGGGCGTCCGCAAGCGAACATTGAGTTGTATCGGCGGCGGGGGGCGATCATGAAGTTCAGTCGATTCCAGCTGGTCATCGCAGCCTGCCTTTTGCTGATCGGCTGCTCGCGGATTGCGCAGCTTTCGGACGATCTGCGGCCAGGCACCGACCTCAGCCAGAACTGGAGCGTCAGCGACGTCAAGCGCTGGTACGCCGCCTATCAGGGCTCCCGCCTGATGCCGCTGGCCTGGTTCAAGGCGCTTGAACAGCCGAACAGCCAAGCCCTGTTCGATGACGACAGCTATCTGGCCGCATTCGGTTACCTCACCCAGCCGCACGACCTGCCGGTCGGGTTCGCCATCGACGACGAAGACGCCACCGGCCTCGCCCACACCAACCTGGTCTGGAAGTCCGGGCAGAAGCCGACCGAGCCCTGGATGGGCCTGACCTGCGCGGCCTGCCACACCAGCGAAATCCACGCCGGCGCCAAGACCTTCCGCATCCAGGGCGGCCCGACCCTGGCCGACTTCCAGGGCTTCATCGGCGCCATCAATCAGTCGCTGGCGCAGACCAGCAGCGACCCCGCCAAGTTCGACCGGTTCGCCGCCCGCCTCCTGGGCGCCCAGGCCAGCGGGCCTGACAAGGATCGGCTGCACGGCGTGCTGAAGCAGCTGGTCGCCTACCAGACCAAGATCGCCGGCATGAATTCCACCCATATACGCTACGGCTACGGCCGGCTCGACGCGGTGGGCTACATCTTCAACAAGGTCTCGCTGATCGCCTCGCCGAACGATCCGACGGCCAACGAGCCCAATGCGCCGGTCAGCTATCCCTTCCTCTGGAACACCTCGCAGCAGAGCCGGGTGCAGTGGAACGGCATCGCCCTGAACGCGCCCCAGCTGTTCAGCGGGGGCAGAACCTTCGATCTGGGGGCGCTCGGGCGCAACTTCGGCGAGGTCACCGGCGTGTTCGGCGACGTCAGCCTGGCGCCGGGCGGCCACTCGAGCATCCAGGTGAACAACCTGGTCGCGATCGAGCAGCAGCTGATGCGGCTTAAGCCGCCGAAATGGCCTCGCGACGTCTTCCCGATCGACGGCAATCTGGCCGCCGAAGGTAAGACCCTGTTCGCCAAGGACTGCGCCGCCTGCCACATGGAGCTGAAGCGCGACGACCTCACCACCAAGACCCGGCCGAACGGTGCGCCGATCGAGGTGATGAGCTATTTCAAACCGCAGCAGGCGGGCCAGACCATGGTCGACACCGACCCATGGATGGCCTGCAACGCCGCCCTCTATCAGATGAACACCGGCGCCCTGGCCGGCGTCTCGACGGGCATGGCCGGCCAGCCCAACCTTGGCGCCACCGCACCGGGCGCGACCATGCTGCGCACCATGATCATGCAGGTGATGAAGAACGACTGGCCGAAGCTGGCCATGGCGGGCGTTGAAAGCTTCCTCGGCATCCTGCCGCCGCCGCAGACCGCCAGCCGCTTCCTCTCAGCCCTGGCGGTGGCGCCCGGCCAATCGGCGCCCAACCCGGCGCTCGTGCGATGCAACCAGGAAGCCGCCTCGTCCAACTACGCGGCGCTGGCCTACAAGGCTCGGCCGCTCGATGGGGTCTGGGCGACGGCGCCCTATCTGCACAACGGCTCGGTCGCCACCCTCTACGACCTTCTGTTGCCGCCCGCGCAACGGCCGACCAGCTTCAATCTCGGCACGCGCCGGTTCGACCCTCAGCATGTGGGCTTCGTCACAGCGCCGGCGGCGGACAATCCTTTCGTGTTTCAGGTCAAGGCGGCGGACGGGACGCCGGTTCAGGGCAACGCCAACCAGGGCCACGACTATAACAACGCCGCCCTGTCGGAGCATCAGCGTCTGGCGCTGGTGGAATATCTGAAGATCATCGGCGAATAGGGCGATTGCGAAGCACGAACGTTCGCCGTTCCCTCGCCCTTGTGGCGAGAGAAAGCGGTTGTATGGCTATTTTGGCCTGTTCCGGCCGCCAGCCAGCCGCAGCGCTTCCGCCTTGAAATCGTAGGGCAGATCGGCCGCGCTGGCGCAGTCGGGCCACGCGCCCCCCGTCGCCCAGTAGTCACACAGGCCGAGTTTGGCGCAGAGGCCGACGAAGCGGATGTCAGCCATCATGGCGGCGCTGAAGTGCCGGTCGAAGATGATGCCGGGGTTGTAGACGCTGGCCGGCTCCATCCCGTCCTCCTGAAACATGAAGGCGTAGGAGGAGCGGTCCACCGCCGCGAAGACCTGGTCCACCATGCCGAGCGCCGAAAGGGTCACCAGCATGTGCAGGGGCGCGGCGCCGGTCTCGTCGATCATACGCTCCAGACGCCGCGCCAGCCTTGGCCGCAAGCCCGGATCGCTGTCGCGAAGCGCATCGCCGATGGACAGGGTTGCGCGGACGCTGAGGTCCGTCTCCGCCGCCGCCAGCGCAGCGGGACGCAGCGCCTCGTAACGCGCCCAGTCGCCCTGGAACATGGCGAGGTTCATCGGCCCCAGCGTGAAGGTCATATGGCCGGGCCACCGCAGCCGCCAGGACTCGTAATAGGCTGGCCCGTCGGGATGGTCGGCCGAGCCCAGCACGGCGCCGTAGTTGTCGGCGCTTAGCGGATAGAGCGGGTCGAGTTCATAGGCCCTACGCAGGCACACCAGGGCGTCCCGGATGCGGCCGACGTGGTTGTAGAAGGCCCCCGCCAAGGCGAGCGAGGTCACGTCCTCCGGCGCCACCGTGGTCGCCTTCTCCAGCAGCGCCTCGCGCTTGGCATAGGCGCCCCAAGGCTCCAGCCGGCTCAACGAGGCGTAGGTCAGGCCGGACTGCGGCTCGATGGCCAGGGCGGTCTCGGCGGCTTTTAGCACGTCCGCCTTGAGCGCCTCGAACGGCTTCGGACGCTCGCCATGACGCAACTGCGCGACGCGGGCCTGGCACAACGAGGCCCAGGCGGCCGCAAAGCGCGGCGAACGCGTAACCACCTCCTCCAGCAGGGCGATGCGCTTGGACGAGTCGCGATGCTCCACGTCCATGGCCCGGGCGCGCAGATAAAGCTCAAAGGCGATCGGATCCACCGGCTCGATCGAGGCGGACGGGGCGAACGCCACCTTCAGCGCGGCCGAGACCGCCTCGGCGATCTCGTCCTGCAGCGCGAAGACGTCGGTGAGTTCCCGGTCGAAGCGGTCCGACCACAGGGTCGTCTGGGTCGAGCAGGCCACGAGCTGCGCCGATATCCGCACCCGCGATCCGTTTCGCCGGACCGAGCCATCCAGCAAATGGGTGGCCTTGAGCTGAGCGACGATGTGCGAGGCGACCTTGGCCGTTCCGCGGAACTGGAAGCTCGAGGACCGGGCGATCACCTTCAGGTCCGAGGTGCGCGACACAGTCTGAAGAATCTCCTCCGACACCCCGTCGGAGAAGAAGTCCATCTCGGCGTCGCCGGAGAGGTTGTCGAAGGCCAGGACCGCCAGCACGGGCTTCAGGGACTGGCCTGCCTCGGCCGGCGGCGCCGTGGGCGCGGCCACCGTTTGTGAGGCGGACGCCGAGGCGATCGCATCCTGAACGTTTGTGCCTGGCGCGGCGCCGAATTCTTTTGCGAAGGCGGCCTTCAGGGCCTGGAAGCGGCGATGGGCGGAGGCTGGGTTGCCGGTGGCGATATCGGCTCGGATGGCCGCGGCGACCACGGCTTCGTGCAGCGGGTCGCGCTGCAGAAAGCCGTCGGCGACAGTATGGACTTCGGACCATCGTCCCTGCTGTTCGAGCTTCGTCAGCAGGCTTTGGACGCTGATCGCCAGGGCCTGTTCGAACTGGGCCCGCGCCTGATCGAGCCAATCCTGGAACAGGCCGCCCAATTCCAGTCCATCGAGAAGCCTTCCGCCGGCCATGAGGCCAGGCAGGGCCGCGATCGAGGCCGGGTCCTGGCCGGCCAGGGCGTATTCGAGCTGGGCGACATCCGAGTTCAGTTTCCGCGTGGGCGCCACGATCCGCTCCCGGCCGACGTCCAGGACGTCCAACCCAAAGGTCGAAAGGGTGTCGCGAAGATCGAACAGGCATTGCCGCAGGCTGGCTCTCGCCTGCGCCTCGGCCCGGTCGCTCCAGAGCAGGCCGCCGAGCTTTTCCCGGACCGCGGTCCGGTCGGGCGCCAGGTGGACATAGGCGAGCAGCCCGCGGGCGCGGCGGTTGGAAATCTCGACGGGCGCGCCGTCGGCCGTCGACAGCTTGAACCCGCCGATAAGCCCGAGCACGGCTCGGCTGTCCTGAGCGGTCTTGTCCAGCATCCTTCGGCGGCCCCATCCACGTCCGGGCAACGATAGCGCGGTCGGGGATGACGCGCCATCGACGGTGGAGGCCGTGGCTCGTTGCGCCACAGGCGATCAAAGCGATCGGGCGCCGATTGTCCTCGGCGCCCGACACTTCCGATTTGACTGTTCATGACTGAGGTTTCGGTTCGACCCGATCCCTTGAGCGCCCGGCCGAAAGCCAATGCCTTCAGGCCGGGGGCTTGGGTCGTGTCGTTCCCGCCCTATCGCGCGCTGGCCAGATCCGTCGGGACCGACTGGCCGTTGTTCATGGCCGTCACCGCGCGGACGTTCAGGCCGGCGACGGTGGTGTCGACGGCGTCCGTCACGCAGGCTTCATGGGTGCGCTGCTGGTCGAGCGGGACGTGGGTTTCACCGCCGCAATAGGCTTCGGCGGCGTCGTGGATGCGATGCAGCAGGGTTTTGGCGCCAGCCTCGGTGGTGATGTTGAGGTCGGCGTAGGACACCTGGACACCATAGTCGGTGGATTGGGCGTAGGCGGCTTGGCCGCAAGAGGCGAACCCCAGGGCGAGGAAGGAGCTCAGGGCGATGGCGGTGATCTTGAAGGTCATGACGACGGTTCCATTGGCTTGGTTGTTGAATGCGCCCGGTGGTTTGCTTGGCTCGCCACCCGGTCTGCATCGCCATCAATGGTCGGCCAACGTCCGCTCAAGCGTCCGCGCAACGTCAAACAAGCGTCAAAACGCGCCCTGGACGCACGAAAATCGGCAGAGTCAGTATTTCTCAGGAGGCTCGGCCGTCGAACGGCTGTGCATCAGGAGCCGAGCGTAGCGGCCATGCGCTGGCCCGGAGTGGCCGTGCCGGATTTGGGATGGCCGCCAGCGCCGCGCTGATGTGTCGGCTTAGGTGGTCGCGTGGTGCCGCTTACAGGACTCGAACCTGTGACCCCCTCATTACGAATGAGGTGCTCTACCAGCTGAGCTAAAGCGGCCGTGCGAGACGCCCTCTGGTGAAGGGCGGCCTATTTAGCCGGGCGAGGCGGGCTTGCCAAGCGGGGGCGACGCGGACGGCGCGGCGGCGGCGGTTTGGAGGGCGGCGTGGGCTCGCCGGCGCCGAAGTCCGCGCCGAAATCCGTGGGCGCGTCATAGGGGCCGAAGTCGCCCTCCGGATAGGCCAGCGCCGAGCCATCGTCGGCGAAGGGAGCGGCGTCCTCGTAAGACGGCGGCAGCGCCGGCAGTTCGGTCAGGGTGCGTTCGCGCCGCTCGAACCGGGGGTGGATCAGCTCGCCAGTCTCGGCATAGGCGGCCACCAGCCTGGCCCAGTCGGCGGCGGAATAGGCGAAGGCGCGGCCTTGAGGGTTGAGGTCGGTCCAGGCCGGCTCCTGAGGCGCGGCGACGCCACGGGTCATCCAGACGCGGGCTTCGTCCGGCGCCCCATCGGCGAAGGCGACGCGGGCCATCAGGCCGCAGACCCGCGCCGAGGGTCGTTCGTCGATCAAGGGGCGGGCGGCGGCGCGGGCGGCGGCGGGCTCGCGCAGCAAAAGCGCCTGCTCGACGGTTAGGAAGCGGCTTTCCCGATGGCTCGGGTTGAGGGCGACCAGGGCCTCGATGCGGCGCGCGCGCTCCGGCGGCGTCTCGGTGTTGCGCAGATCGCGCCAGGCCAGCCAGAGGGCGGGGTGGGGCGCCGCCTTCCAGGCCTGTTCGATCAGGGACCCGGCGCGGCCGCTCTTGTGGTCGGCGATCAGCAGCCGCACGGCGATCATCACTCCAGGGGCGAAGCCGGGCGCGAGCTTTGCTGACTGGCTGGCGAAATCCAGCGCCTCGCCGCGACGCTTGGGCGCTTCCTCCGCCGCCGCGGCGGAGGCCGCCAGCAGGGCGGCGCGGGCGCGGTCGGCGCTGATGGGGGAGACGATCTTGCGGGCCAGGGCGGTT